>FWPV01006800.1_pt1 | contig 21422 bp, 16 predicted proteins | sample 2228371 | NCBI WGS metagenome assembly FWPV01 (sample SAMEA103939776, study PRJEB20133) | metagenome | reverse complement strand
GGCCGTGCTCCGGGCCAGGCCCAGCTCGCGGTCACAGTACTGGTGGAAGCTGGCGTAGCCGAGCTCGTAGTGCAGGTTGCCGTCGTAGAGCCTGCGCAGCCCCTCAAGGAAGCGCAGCCGGACCTCGTTACCGATCCCCTGCAGGGACTTCAGCAGCTCGTGCACCGCAGCGGCTTCCGGAAAGCCAGGGTCTGGCGTCGCACCGGCGGGCCGCGCTGCACAGGTCAGCTCCGCCGTAGCCGAGCCGTTCGGGCCAGCACCCTCGGGAGCGGTAGCCGTCGGCGGCCGGAGCGCGCCCGACCAAACCGGCTCGTCCGCTGGTAGACTGTTGCTGCTCATGGCGCATCCTCCTCTTGACGCTTGTGCCGGACCAGGCTCACGGGGCGAGAAGGCCGAAAACCATCCGGCGCCAAGCCACCTCCGCGGTCCTTACGCGCTGTCTGGACAAGCATAGCCTGAGACGCGCCATAGAACAAGTGTGCTGGCGCCAGAATGGCGACAGAATGACGACAGAGCGAGGACAGAACCAGACGGGAAGCGGGTTCCAGCCGGATGGGAAGCCGGTTCCAGGCGGGTCAAGGGCGATGACCTGGGTCGGCAGCCATTGCGGGGCGAGTCGGGGCCGGGGCCGGTGTCTCCTGCTGGCTCGAGTTTGACACCCCCGCCAGGAAATGGGGCTCTCGGCGGGGCGTTATCACTACAAGCCGTCAAACGGCGGATTCGACGGCCAGCTGGAGGGGCTCGGTCGCTCCAGGCTCTCTGAGGCGAGGAGTGCTTGCTCGCACCAACGGGACGCAGCAGGCGTCTGGTGCTAGAGGCGGTCTGAGGGGAGGAGCGCGGGGACCTGCTTCACACCGAGGGCACGCGGGAGGGGACTCGGTCGCTCGAGGCGCTCTGCGGTCAGGAGTGCGGGGGTCTGCTTCACACCGACGGCACGCGGGAGGGGGCTCGGTCGCTCGAGGCGGTCTGAGGCCAGCAGTGCGGGGACCTGCTTCACACCGAGGGCACGCGGGAGGGGACTCGGTCGCTCGAGGCGCTCTGCGGTCAGGAGTGCGTGGATCTGCTTCACACCGAGGGCACCGATGGGCCGCCTCGTCGTCTGGTCGGCCTGGGTCACATGGACGATGGGCTGGCTCTAGTTTGAGACCCCGCCAGGCTGCATCCGCCAAACCCAGACCGGCGGACCCCGCACAGGGCTACATCCCCCAACCGCAGACCGGCGGACCCCGCCAGGCTGCATCCGCCGACCACGGCCTGACGGACCCCGCAAGGCCGGATCCGGCGACCACGGGCTGACAGGCCCCGCGGGGCCGTATTGGCCAACCGCGGCCCGATGCGGCCCGCCAGGCTGCCTCCGCCAACCGCTATGGAGGCCGGCTCAGGCAGCCTATAATCCAGCCCCAGCCGCTGGGCATCCATGAGCCATGCACGAACTGGCCGTCACCCAGAATCTGCTCGAGATCGCCTTGCGCCACGGCCAGGCGGCAGGCGCAGACCGCATCACAGCCTTGTACCTGGTGATCGGCGATCTATCGTCCATCGTCGATGAATGCGTTCAGTTCTACTGGGACATCGTCAGCCAGGACACAATAGCCGAGGGCGCAGAGCTCCGGTTCCGCCGCATTCCGGCGCAGCTGCTGTGCACAAGCTGCGGTGAGCAATACTCGGCCGCCGACGGCGCCCTGTCCTGTCCCAGTTGCCACGCCACGCAGGTCCGGGTGGTGGCCGGCGACGAATTCCACCTTGAAGCCATCGACATCGAGACCGCCGACGAATTGAGCGGCCAGAGCACAGCTGCAGGAGAATCCCCTTGACCAAGCGAGTTGAGGTCGGCGAGCACATCCTGGATGCCAACCAGCGGCTGGCCAACGAAAACCGTGCTCTGCTCGACGAGGCAGGCCTGTTCAGCCTAAACGTCATGGCCTCACCAGGCGCCGGCAAGACAAGCCTTATCGAGCAGACCATCCGCCACTTTGCCCGGCGCTACCGGGTGGCAGCCATCGACGGTGACATCGCCACGAGCCTAGACGCCGACCGGGCTCAGGCGGCCGGTGCCACGGCGGTGCAGATCAACACTGGCGGGCAGTGTCACCTCGACGCCGCCATGTTGCGTGCCGGTCTGGAGCAACTGGAGCTGTCCGGCTTCGACCTGCTGATCGTCGAGAACGTCGGCAACCTCATCTGCCCGGCTTCTTTCCCCCTCGGCACCCACCTGAGCGTGCTGGTGGCCTCGGTGCCGGAAGGTGACGACAAGCCTCACAAATACCCGGTTGCGTTCCGCGGCATCGACGTCCTGGTGGTCAACAAAATCGACCTGCTGCCTTACGTCCCGTTCGACATGGACACCTTCCGGCGTGGGGTCGAAGTCCTGAATACCGGACTTGTCAGCTTCGCGGTCTCCTGCCGTACCGGGGAGGGCTTGCCGGCCTGGTTTGAGTGGCTGGCCGAGCAAATCGACCAATGGCGCAAGAAGACCCCAGGCGATCGGCGACCTGGTTCAGAACGGTCGAGCGATGCTTAGACCAGCCTGAATACCGATCGGCGACCTGGTTCAGAACGGTCGAGCGGTGCTCAGACCAGCCTGAATACCGATCGGCGAGCCGGTTCAGAACGATCGAGCGGTGCGTAGACCAGCCTGGATGGCGATCGGCGAGCTGGTTCAGAACGGTCGAGCGGTGCTCAGACCAGCCTGAATACCGATCGGCGAGCCGGTTCAGAACGATCGAGCGGTGCGTAGACCAGCCTGGATGGCGATCGGCGAGCTGGTTCAGAACGATCGAGCGGGGCGCAGACCAGCCTGGATGGCAACAGCCCAGCTGGTCAGCCCGGCGACGCCAGCCCACAAGGCTCTGGCCCTAGTAATCGACCAGTGGGCTATGGCCCCGCCAGCACCTGGTCGATCCGTTCGAGGGTCTCCTGGCTCAGGGTGACCCCCACAGCACCAAGATTCTCATCGAGTTGTGCAAGACTGGTGGCGCCGGTGATGGCCGAGCTGATCCCCGGTTTGCGCAGCACCCAGGCCAAGGCCAACTGGGCCCTGGTCAGGCCCAACTCTTCGGCAATGGGCCGCAGCGCTAACACGATGCGGCGGTTCTCGTCGGTGACGTAGCGCTCACGCGACCACTCCTCGCGCCCGAAGCGCGAGTCACTAGGAATGCCGCTGTCGTACTTGCCCGTGAGCATGCCCATGGCCAATGGCGACCAGACTACCAGGCCCATGCCGTGTGCCTCGGCTACAGGAGCGATCTGCTGCTCCACCCGCTGGCGATAGAGAAGCGAGTACTGCGGCTGCTCGACCTGGGGCGGGTAGAGGCCATACCGGGTGCATAATTCGCACAGCGCGCTGAGCTGGCCGGGCTCCCACTCGGAGGTTCCCCAGTAGAGCACCTTGCCCTGACGAATGAGATCATCCATGGCCCGGGCCGTCTCCCATAGCGGCGTCTGTGGGTCAGGCCGATGGCAGAAGTAGAGGTCGACGTAGTCCATGCCCAGGTTCTTCAGGCTACGATCGATGCTGTGGAAGATGTGCTTGCGCGAGAGACCACGATCGTTCACGTCATCGCTCATCGGAAAGAAGAGCTTGCTGCTGACAACCAGGGTGTGCCGCGGATACTCGCGGAGCATCTCGCCCATCCAACGTTCCGCCTCGCCGTGCCCGTACACGTCCGCCAGGTCGTAGAAGTTGACTCCCTGATCGTAGGCCCGACCCACAATGCGACGCGCCTCCGCCTCAGGTAGCTTGCGCTCGAAGTTAATCCAGCCACCCAGTGCGATCGCACTGATCCGCAAACCAGATTCGCCTAGTCGTCGGTATTCCATACCTCGTCCGATAGCCGCCTTTCCATGGACTATGTTGCGTCGCGGTGCGCCTCCGCCCGCCCGACGGGCCAGAGGAAGAACCGCCAGTACATGTAGATCGCCGCACAGTACAGGACGATCACCAAGGCATACACCATACCGAAGCCCGACTGCTCCTGCAAACGTCCGCTGACTATTGGGCTGAAGGCCCAACCGAAGCTCCAGGCCATGCTGACCAGGCTGGCCACCGTAGCCCGCGCGCCCTCTTCGACCTGTTCCATGACGAACGACTGGTAGAGAGGATTGCTCATGTTCATGAGCGCCAGACGAACAAGGTAGGCTGCGGCACTTAGCCAGAACAGCGGCGCGTAGCCAAGAATGACGAGGAACGGGATCGAAAGCGCCTGGCTCACGACCACCATCCGTACTTTGCCAAACCGCTCAGCCAGCGGTGGCGCTGCCAGGAGGCCCAGGGCCATCGCCAGCGAGCCCAAAGCCAACAGGCTGCCGATCACAGCATCCGATCGATGATGCTGCACCCGGAAGAAGACATTCATGAACGGCATGAACAGGCCGGCGCCGATGGAGGTGATTAGCATGGGGGCGACCAGTCGGCCCAGGTGTCGAGGCTCGCTCCGGGCATAGCGCAGCGGCGATAGGTACTCCACCCCAGGCCGGGCCAGGCGCCGGCGCCGCAACAAGAGAAATGGCCCTACGCCCAGCAATGCCAGCCCCGACGCCCCCAGCATCGCCATGGCATAGGCATCGGGGTGCGTAGCACCGACGCCTCGCGCAGGCCCGAGAAGCCCGGGCAGCCAGCCACCGAGCCAGTTGCCAATCGATGCCGCCACCATTTGCAGGCCGGAGACGAAGGCGAACAGATAGGTGCGCTCCTCTTCGCCGCTGTTCTCCATCAGGAACGGACCGAGCGTCACTGCGCCCAGGCTCTGACCGAGGCCGAACAGCACGTTCGTGACCAGGAGGCCGGGGGCACTCCGCCAGACGACCATCCCCACGACGGCCAGAGCTGAGATCGTGCCGCCCAAGAGAAGGGTGATCTTCCGGCCGAGCCGATCGCCGACATAGCCGGCCGGAATGGCGGCCAGCAAGGTGACAAAGCTGTTGACCGTCAACACCTCACCCAAAAAGGCCCGGTCATAGCCGAGACCCAATACGTAGAAATTGAAGATCAGCCGGTAGATGCCGAAGGCCGTGGCGCTGACAACGGTCGCCACAATGTACAGACGAGCATTCCGGCTAAACTGCCGGATGCGAACACCGTAAGTCCGGAGGCCAGCCCGACCGCGGGCCAACCAGGTCAGTACCGTTGGCGGCCACTCGGTCATCGGCTGCGCTCCCCCGCCGGACGGCGACAAGTTCCGCCGCGACGCAGGACCGCAGCCGTAACGGCAAATGAAGCAGGCGCGGGACTCAGGGGGCGACTAAGCACAGGAGGCGTTATGGTAGCCTGGTTGACGGCTAGGGCCGAAGTATTCCGACGCTGGGCCGCCAGTCTGGTCTATACTCGGCAGCACGATGGAGCGCTCGCGGCCACGGCACTCTGGGGGCACCACTATGCCCCGTTGGGCAACGGAGGTCGGCGCATGCCTGGCTGTATGTCTGATCGCCGCCGCCATACGGCTGCCAAACCTGCAGACCATTCCCCGCTTCACCGACGAAGTACGGGAAGTCGCACCAGCCGTCGACATCGCCTGGCGTGGCGTCAGGCCGCTGGTGCACAGCGACGCCTACCGCGGCGCCCACTGGGCCTACCTGATGGCCGGCTGGTTGCGCCTGGTCGGCAGTCACCCGGCTGCGCCCCGCCTTTTCGCTCTACTGGTAGGCACGCTGACGGTCGGCGCTACCTACCTGCTGGGCCGGCTCGTTGCCGGCCGCTGGGCCGGAATGTTGGCCGGACTGCTATTGGCCAGTGCCTTCGGGCACGTGGTCCTCTTGAGCCACGTCGCCTGGGCCAACCACTCAACGCCACTTTGGACGACGCTGGCAGTAGCCTGCCTGTATCTTGACCGACGCCCGAGCGGAGTCTGGCTCGTGGCTGCAGCGATCGCCTGGGGCCTGGCTCTGAGCAGTCATCCGTCCGCCATCCTGCCCTTCGCCGGGGCCGTGGCCTGGTGGCTCACCAGTAGCTCGCCGCGCCCGCAGCTTCGTCGGCCTGCTACCTGGCTGGCAGTCGCGGCCCTCCTAGCTGTGCTCAGCCCGCTGCTCGTCCACAACCTCAGCCATGGTTGGCCGGCCCTCACCGAGGCGACCCGGCCCAGCCAGCCGGTCGAGCGGCATCTCACCCTGGCTTGCTATGCCACGAACCTGGCCGCCCTGCACAGGCAGCTAGGCCGGCTGGCGTGGCTCGGATCATCGGCCGAGCCTGACGACCCGGCAACCACGGCCCACCGAGGTACCGCCGACCGGCTACGTGACTGGCTGATGGTGCTCCCGGGCCTGCTCCTGACAGGCGCACTGGCCAGCACGCTGCTGCCGCACCGCAACAGGCCGGGCAAGCCGCCGGTGGGGGAGCTGCGCTCGTCAGGCCACCCACCGGAGAGGCCAGACCAGCCGCCCGGCGAGGAAGTGCGTTCTGCCGGTCGCCCATCGGGGACGCCGGGCAAGCCGCCGGTGGGGGAGCTGCGCTCGTCAGGCCACCCACCGGAGAGGCCAGACCAGCCGCCCGGCGAGGAAGTGCGTTCTGCCGGTCGCCCATCTGGGACGCCGGGCAAGCCGCCGGTGGGGGAGCTGCGCTCGGCAGGCCACCCACCGGAGAGGCCAGGCCAGCCGCCCGCCGGGGAGGTCCGTTCTGCAGGCCGCCCACCCGGGAGGCCAGACGGCCAACTCCTGGGGCTGGCGGGCGGCATGGGCATCCTGGTCCTGCCGGCGATACTTTACAGTTATGACAACTTCTACGACATGCGCTACCTGGGCTTCATCCTGCCCGTGGCCCTGGTGGCGCTCAGCGCGGCCCTGGCCCGTCTGCTCCGCAGGCAGCCCGTCGCGGGCCGGCTGGCGGCCGCCGCGCTCCTTGCTCTGGGATTGGTCTCGCTGGCATCAGTCCGGGCCCACTACGGGCGCGAGCATGCCGCCGGCCGCACCAATCAGCCGCTGCTGACGGCCGCGGACACCGTGGCGCGGACAGTGGTTCGGACGGGCGGCTACGCCCTGGTAGACAAAGCGATGCGGCCGATCAAGCTGGGTGGCGGCGGCGATCCCACCGGGGCTTTCCAGCTTCTCCTGACGCTTCAGCGGACCCCGTTCCAGTTGTCGGATGTCTCCCAGATGCGCTGGTTTCTGCAAGCCGATGCCAGCGCCACGTTCTGCCTCATCGCCGCTCAATCCAGTCTGGCCACTCTGGGCACCGAGTTTCCGCTGACCTGGCTGCATTCGGCTGCGGGCTGGGGCGTGGCCTGTCGGTACCCACCAGATGCTGCAGCCGAGGCTGCCGGTCTGAGTAGCCGGCCAGGAACATGGCGGACGGCAACAGGGCAGACCCCCGGCAGCCCGGCAACAGCGCACGCGGCCGCCAGCCCGCCAACAGGGCACGCGCCCACCAGCCCGGCAACAGCGCACGCGGCCGCCAGCCCGGCAACAGGTCACGCGCCCGCCAGCCCGGCAACAGGTCACGCGCCCGCCAGCCCGGCAACAGGTCACGCGCCCACCAGCCCGGCAACAGCGCACGCGCCCGCCAGCCCGGCAACAGGGCACGCGCCCACCAGCCCGGCAACAGCGCACGCGGCCGCCAGCCCGGCAACAGGTCACGCGCCCACCAGCCCGGCAGCCAGCGGACCACAAGGTTGACCGGTGGCCGCCGGCCAGCTAACATGTGGCCTCAATTCGGTGAAGACCTGCGGCCCGGCCGCGGTGCGCCGCGGCGGGCCGTTGACTAACTCGTCGCGGCCGCCAATAGAGGCCAAGGGGCACAGGCCGCCGGTGGCCGCACCCTCCACAGTGAGGTGGCCTATGCGCGACCGGAATCGACTGCGCGTGCGGCACAGTCTGGCCGTCTTCGCGGTGGGTATGCTGCTGGTGGCTACGGCCGGGGCCGGGCGGACGGTGTGGCTGGTTCGGGCGGGCACTTCGCCGTCTGCCGCGCCGCGGTCGGTGTCTGCCCTACAGGCCGGCCCGGACCAGCCGGTGGTGCCGGCGGCCGGGGCGCCATCCGGCGCTGGGCAACCCCCTTCGGCGCCCGCAGCCCATATCCCAACACCGAGGCAAGAACCGTGCCTGCACTGCCACCTGACCGGCGAGAATCGCAACCCGATCACGCCATCCTTCCGCTGGGCACTTTTCGGCGGCCTGGGCCTGGTCTTCGTGCTTGGCATGGTGCGCAGTGCCGCCGTGTGGCGCTCGCGACGGCCCTGGGTGCCATTCAGCTGGCGCGCCGCCCAGTGGCTTGACGCCCGCTTCGGCCTGGCCGAGCCCCTGCGTGGGGCGCTCAGCAAGCCGGTACCGGGATACGCCCGCCAGTGGTTCTACTGCCTGGGTGGTATCACCTTCTTCTTGTTCGTCGTCCAGGCCATCACCGGCACGCTGCTCGCCTTCTACTACAAGCCAACGCCGGCCGAGGCGCGCGCCAGTATCGAGTTCATCCAGAATGAGGTCCGCTTCGGCGCCGGCATCCGCTTCATCCACCAGCTGTGCTCGAGCGGGATGATCATCGTCTGTGTCGCCCACATGATCCGCGTCTTCGTGATGGGTGCCTACAAGGCGCCACGCGAACTCACCTGGGTGAGCGGCGTAGCGCTCCTGATCCTGACCCTGGCCTTCGGCTTCACCGGCTACTTGCTCCCCTGGGACCAACGGGCTTACTGGGCCACGACCGTCGGCTCGGAGATTGCTGGCAGCATGCCCATCATCGGCGGGCCGGCACTGCTACTGCTGCGAGTCGGCTGGGACGTCAGCCACCTGACGCTCAGCCGCTTCTACGCCGCGCACATGCTCATCCTGCCACTGGCGACTGTGGCCATGCTCGGCGCCCACTTCTGGATGATCCGACGAGTGGGCGTGGTCCGACCTCTGTGAGCTATGGAGGCAAAAGCCATGAGCGAACACTCTGCCGATGACGACAGTGTGCCGTTCTTCCCGACACATTTCCTTACCGAGGCCCGCATGTCCTTCGGCCTCTTATGCCTTTTGTTCGTGCTGGGCGCTATTGGCCTGCGACACCCGCCAGAGATCGGGCCAGTCGCCGACCCATTGGACACGCCGCTGCACATCAAGCCGGAGTGGTACTTCCTGGCACTGTATCAGCTACTCAAGTATGTGCCGAAAGCCGTCGGCACTCTCGTGCCGGTTGTGCTTCTGGGCCTTTTGGTGCTCTGGCCTTTCCTCGACCGAAAGCCCGACCCAGGCCGGCGCTCCTACTGGCTGCGTGCCTGGGTCGTAGCGGCGGTGCTGATTGTCGCCGCCATTCTCTCCTACCTGGCAAGGATAAGTTAGCGGTGAACGACCTGTCACGACGCGAGTTCCTGAAGCTGGTCAACGGGGGCATGTTCGTGATTGGGATGACTGCGGTAGGCATCCCAATCCTGGCCTACCTCTATCCGCCTGACACTTCGGAGGTGCCGGCCGAGCCAGTGCGGGTGGGCGCGCTGGACGAGCTGCCGGTGGGCAAGAGCAAGACGGTCAAGTACGGGCGCTACCCCGCCCTGGTGATAAACACCGACGAGGGTCTGCGCGCCTATTCGGCGGTCTGCACGCACTTCGCCTGCCTGGTCAAGTGGGATGAGGAAAGGCAAGAGATCATGTGCCCATGCCACGAGGCTTTCTTCAGTCCGTATGACGGTTCGGTGATTAGCGGACCGCCGCCGCGTCCCCTCACCCGCTTTTCGGTCACGGTCGAGTCCGGGATCATCTATGTGGGCGGCGAAGCATGACCACTCAAGCAATGCCGGTTGAACAGAGTCCAGCGCAGCCCAAGAGCCGGAGAGTCGCGAGAGCAGACAACGCGCTGACGGGGGCTTGGGAGTTCTTGATTCACGCTGTGGTTCAGGTCCGTCAGCTGCGTAAACCCTATGCGGCGATCATGCACCTCTTGCTCTTCTGGGGCGTGACGATCCAGATCGTCGGCACGGCGATCAACTTGATGCAGATGAAGCTGTTCACGCCTTTTGAGCTTTCCGGGCCGCGCGGGAATGCCTATCTGGCCTATGAGGTGGCCATGGAGTGGGCTGGCATCGCCATACTGCTAGGCGTCGTCATGGCTGGCTACCGCCGCCTGGTTCTGCGGCCGGCAGCCCTTGAATCCCGTCTGGACGACTGGTACGCCTTAGGGCTGTTGGCGCTGGTGGCCGTGGCTGGCTTTGGCGTGGAGGGGCTTCGACTGTACTCCACTCGACCAGCGTGGGCGGCGTACTCGCCACTGGGCAACGCCGTGGCCGCCGGCTACGGCGCCCTCGGGCTTACCGAGCAACAGGTCCTGCCTCTGCACCTGGTGCTTTTCTGGCTCCATACGGGCCTCGGCCTGCTGTTCGTGGCCAGTGTCCCCTTCACCAAGCTGCGCCATCTGGTGGTCATTCCCTGGAACATCCTGCGGCGGCCGCGTCGGCCGACTGGTGCGCTGGAACCCATTCTGGACATCGAGAACGCCGAGAGTTTCGGCGCGGGCCACATAACGGAGCTTCCCGGGCATCAGCTGCTGGCTCTCGACGCCTGTGTCCGTTGTGGCCGTTGTGAGGAGAACTGCCCGGCGACACTCAGTGGCATGGCGCTGTCGCCGCGGAAGGTTGTCGTCGGGCTGCGCGACGCGATGGCTGATGCCCTCATCGCGCGCCGCAGCTCGCCGGAGACGGAGCTTCTGGATGGCGCGGTGCCGCCTGAGGTGACCTGGCAGTGCACCACCTGCGGCGCCTGCCTGACCGTCTGCCCGGCCTTTGTGAACCCCGTTGATTCGCTGGTGGAGTTGCGGCGCTACCAGACCATGAGCACTGGCGAAGTGCCTGGCCAGGTAGCCGACACGCTTCGCAACATTGAGCGCTACTCCAACCCCTGGGGCTTGCCGGTGGAAGAGCGACGCGAGCGGGTGCTCGAGTTGGGCGTGCGTCAGGTGCGGCCCGGCGAGAGTTGCGAGGTGCTACTGTTCCTGGGTTGCGCCGCCAGCCTGGATGAGCGCAATCGGAAGGTGGCGCAAGCTATGCTCCAGCTCATGCAGGCCGCTGGGGCCGACGTCGCTGTGCTGGCCAGCGGCGAGAGCTGCTGCGGCGAGCCGGCTCGTCGCCTGGGCCACGAGTACCTTTTCCAGATGCTGGCCGAGGAGAACGCCACGCGGTTTGGCGAAGTGAGCTTCGAGCGCATCGTGACGGCTTGCCCGCACTGCTACCACACCCTGCGCCACGAGTACGCCCAGTTTGGCCATCGCTGGCTGGTGCAGCACTTCACAGAGTTCTACGCCGCCCGAACCGACGGCACGGCCCGGGGCGCGCGAACCACGAACGGCCGCCTGGCCTACCATGACTCCTGCTACCTGGGGCGCTACAACCAACTTTACGGACCACCGCGGTCGCTGGTGGATCGCGCGGTACAGGGGCGGGTGGAGTTGCGTCGCCATGGCGTCACCAGCTTTTGCTGCGGCGGCGGCGGAGGCCAGATGTGGCTGGAAACCGATCCGGCGACGCGCATCAATCAGCGACGTCTCGATGAGGTGATCGCCGCCGGCGTGGACACCGTGGTCACGGCCTGTCCCTACTGCCTGACGATGTTCGACGATGCTGTCCGCAGCCGCGGGCTGGTAGATCAGATTCGCGTGCTTGATGTGGCCGAAGTCCTGGCCGAGGCGCAAGAGACCGAAAAGCTCAAGGGCACGGAATGACCTGGGCAATGGCCTCGTAGATGGCTCGTAGCTCCTCGGTCGTCGGCACCTGGTAAGCGTATTCGGGGCGAGTGGCGACCGATCGCAGCAGCTGAGCATCGGCATCGGGACCCAGGGCAACGGTGAATATCGCGATGCCCAGCTGGCGGGCCGAGTCGGAGGCCATCAACACATCAGCCGGCGTTCCGCCACCGGCCTGCTGACCGTCGGATAGCAAGATGATGGCGCGCCGGGCAGACCGGTCATCCGTGGCCAACACCTCGAGGGCCCGCCGCAGGCCCAGATCGATCCTGGTCCCGGGGGCCTGAGTGGCCGGCAGCCGGGCCAGCGCCCGGTCTATCGCCTGCCGGTCGGCCGTAAGCGGGGCGGCCACCATGGCAAGGCTGTTGAAGCCGACCACGGCCAGCCGATCCTCGGGCTTTAACAGCTGCGCCAGCCACCGTGCCGCCGCCAGTGCGCCGGCGAGCTTCGACTCGTCGGACTGGCCACTGGGCTCGGCCATGCTGGTGCTGGTGTCAATGGCCAGAACCACGTCAACTACCTGGGCTTGCGGCACGCACTTGGTGGGGACCGGTGAGGGCATCCAGAGCGAGCGCTCAACGTAGGGGAAGCTCAACGGCGGCGGGACGGGTGTAAAGGTGGCCGTTGCCGTGGGCGGGACCGCGGTGGCAGTGGCGGTGGCTGGTCGCTCCGTGGGCGTGGCGCTGGGCAGCGGCGTAATAGAAGCTACCGGCGTGGGCGGCCAGGCGCGGACAACTCGAATGGGGCGCACGCGCAGCGGGTTCTTCACTTCCTGACTGATGCGCGGTCCGACGATCGGGCTTTCCTTAGGCACCACCACCAGCCAGCCCAGGAAGTCAGTAATCCGGTCGATAGCCCGGAGATCCTCGGTAAAGACGCCATTCTCGCCGTAGGCCTTGCTGTCGCCAGTGCCGGGTGGCTCGTCGCGGCCGGAGTCGTTATAGTAGTTACGGAGTTCGCGCATCGCCGCCGGCCGGCCCACCACCAGCACGATGCCGCCGTATGGCGTGTCTATCTGTCGCCAGTCACTGATCGGCCGCTCAGGAATCGACTCCGGACGGCCATCGATGGGCACGCCCGCCGGCCGGTTGCCGTCGGCATAGCGGCCGACGGTGGCCTGAACGGTAAAGTCCATGGTCACCCGGGCGTGCAACTCCAGACGCTTCAGGTACTGCTCCACCTCCGGCGGGATGGGCGGCACATCGAGCCGGCCAAAAGCGGCGAACAGCTGCACCTGATCCGGGTAGGCAAAGCCGGAGCCATCAGTTTCGAGCACGATCCGCACTGGCCCCTGCTTGACCGGCCGCAGCCCGAAGTCAGGGGCGTTCTGGATCACCTCGGGCGATTCTTCAGTGTACTCGGCGCGAAAGACGACCGTCGGCAATGGTATCGGGCCCAGCCGGGGCGCCACTTCGGCATAGATCCGGGCCCGCAACTTGGTGCGGTCGAGAATGTCGACCCCCGAGCCGAACAGCTCCAGCGTCTCCAGCCCCGGGAAGTTGCGGGCCTGTACCAGCCGGTAATCGGTGCCGATCAGTTCGCGCTGGCTGGCATCATAGCGCACCAAGACCGGGACCGGTTGCGTCTCCTTCGTCGAACGGAACAGGTGCAGCCAGCCAACCGCACCCGGATCCAGCGGGTCGGTGACCTCCAGGTCATAGCGCACTTCCGTGTCGTCGGCGCTTGCCGGCCAATCCGTGTCAGGCGCCCGGCCACCCAGACTCCGCACCAGGGCCACAAACTCATCGTCGCTGTCGACCAGCCCGTCTTCGCGGTCAACCCACCGCCGTCCTCTCTCGGTCCGCTCATCAATCTGAAAAGGCGCATGCTCCCACGTCTGGGTGGCGGCGTCCCAGCGGAAGAGCCGTAGCTCCTCGATTGGGGCACCCAGGTACTCTGGCACGGCACCAAGCTCGAAGACGACGCCGCCGTTGTGCCGGCTGATCGACGAGCCACCGGCCGCCGGAGGCTGGGTGCCCGCCGGGCCAGCCACCAAAGCAGCGCCGAGCACGAGCGCCACCGCCTGCCAGCGCAGCCAGCGAGCCCAGGTCACGGTGTTTTGGGCCTTACACATTGGGCGGTGGGTCATCGCTCTCGTCCTCCGGTGGATGGCCCAACTCGCGCCGCTTCTCAGCCAGACGGCGCAAGCGATCCTCGATGAACCGGTTCACCGTGCCATCGGGGAACTCGCCATCCGCATCACGTTCGCCTGCGGGCACGCCCGTCAGCAGCTCGATCGCCTCGTCAATGTGCCGGATAGGGTAGATCTTGAACTGCCCGGCGGCCACGGCTTCAATGACGTCATCACGCAACATGAGGTGCTGGACATTTGAGGCGGGAATCAGGACTCCTTGGTCGCCCGTCAGCGGCTTCTGGCGACAGACATCTAAGAAACCCTCAATCTTCTCATTAACCCCGCCCACTGCCTGCACTTCGCCAAACTGGTTCACCGAGCCCGTTACGGCCACGTCCTGTCGAACGGGCACTCCGGCCAGGGCCGACATGAGGGCACACAGCTCGGCCGCCGAAGCGCTGTCGCCGTCGATTTCAGCATAGGATTGCTCAAAGGTCAGACTGGCCTGCATGGCCAGCGGTTCGTCGGGCAGATAGCGCCCGGCCAGGAAACCGGCCAGGATCATTACCCCTTTGGAGTGAATTGGACCCGAAAGCTCGACCTCCCGCTCGATGTTCACCACGTCGCCGCCGCCCATTCGGACCCGGGCGGAGATGCGCACCGGCGCTCCGAACTCGAACTGACCCCGCGAGACGACGGTGAGGCCGTTCACCTGGCCGACGGCCGAACCCTCGGTGGCCAGCATCAGAATGTCGCGCCGATAGGCCTCGTGCAGGAGGTGGCGCGCCAGATCGAGCCGATGAGTCCGGGCCGACAGCGCCTTCTCCACATCCTCGCGCCTGACACAATCAGACCCACGCGCTCGCGCCCAGTAGTCGGCTTCGCGCACCAGGTCAGTGATGTCAAGGAAGCGCGTGGAGAGACGTTGGGTGTCATCCGCCAACCGGGCACCGTGGTCGATCACCCGCGCCATGGCGTCGCGGTCCAACGGCAGCAGTTGCTCGCGCTGAGTCACGGTGGCGATGAAGCGGGCGTACAGAAGAGTCGTCTCAGGAGATCGCTCCATGGACTCCGCGAATTCCGCGCTGACCTTGAAAAGCTCAGGAAACTCGTAGTCCAGGGCGTGCAAGAGGAAATACAAGAGCGGCTCGCCAACCAGCACGACTTTGCAGTCCAACGGGATCTCCTCCGGCTGGAGTGAGACTGTTGGCGCCGCACTGCTGTCGTCGGGCATCTCGAACCGGATGCGCCGATTACGCAATGCCCGCTTCAGGGCATCGTAAGCCTGGGGTTGTTTGAGCAGCTCGTGGGCTTCCAGGATGAGATAGCCGCCGTTGGCTCGATGCAAGGCACCTGGCCTGATGCGGGTGAAGTCGGTAACCAGGTTGCCCCGCTCTGTCTCGTACTCTATGCGGCCCAGCAAGTTGGCCAGCGTGGGATGCGTCTCTACTACCACGGGAGCACCGCCATCTTTGGGATGCTCGACCAGCACGTTCACGCTGTAGCGGCGGAAGCGGCGGTCACCCAGACGGCGGGTGTGGACACTACCGCCCGTGGCCATGGCGCGCTCGGCTCCGGCTTCCTCGCCCGCCTCGCTGCCGGCCTCGGGCTCAGCGGTGGTACGGAACCACTCCAGATTATCCAGGACATCGGCCGCCACGGCATCGAGATAGGCCAGCACCGCCGGATGGCTGGCAAAGCGCTGCCGCAAGGGCTCAATAGCCGTCACCACGGCCCGGCCAGCCATCATGCGATCCAGCGCCACCTGCGCCTGTCTTTCGTCGCGCTGAACGTTGCGGACGGCTCGCATGACCTGCTCGAGATCAGCCTCGGTAGCCTCGATCCGTGTGCGCCAGGCCTCGCGGTCAGAATCGCTGAGCGCCCGGAACGCATCAGGGCTCATCACCTCGCCGCTGTCCGTGAGCGGGAACACGCCCACCCCTTCGGGGCCGCGGATGATGGCCGTGCCGCGCTCGCGGGCCTTTCTCTCGACTTCGGCGAAGATGGCCCGGGCTCGCTCCTGATGCTGGTGGCTGATAGCGCTGCGCTGAGCCGCGTACTGATCGCTCTCGAACAGCATCGGCAGCTCAGCGAGCAATTCCTCAACGAAGCCGTCCAGGCCGTCGCGCAGGGCGGCCGCATCGCCACAAGCCAGCCGCAACGCTTGGGGCCGCAAAGCGTCGTTGGGGTCCCGTCCAAATCGGTGCACGTAGCACCATGAATCGGGCACCGGCTCGTCCCGGGCACGCCGCGCCAGGTACTGCTGCAAGGTGGTGAACTTGCCCGAACCCGACCGACCAAGGACAAAGATGTTGAAGCCCTTGCGGCGAATGCTCGTCCCAAATTCCATCGCCGCCACGGCCCGTTCCTGGCCGATGATCTGATCGATGGGCTCGACCTCGGCCGTAGTCTCGAAGGGAAAAAGCCCGGCATCACAGCGATGGCACAACTGGCTTGGCACAAGCGGCTCAATCGTGGCCAGGGAGCACCTCCAATTCAGGTCCCCAAGGGGCGGGGACTCGCATTATACACCCGGGCGGGTCGTGAAGCCGGGCCTCGGCAAGCCTGTAGCGACGCTGTCAAGAACTTGATCCCACGAGGCCCGGCCGCAAGGCGGACGTGCGTCCGCCCAATATCCCGCGGCTCAGGTGACCGACATTGCAGGGCAGCACACGCACGACAGCGCGTCGCTCGGCGCGGCCCCATCGCTTGAGGCGCCGCGGGAGGCGCGGCCCTTGGACGCGGTCACTCCGCCGGGCTCCACACCGGTGTCAGGCTGGCCGCCGGGCAGCAGTGGCCGTGCGGTCACGAAGCCGCTCTCGGCTTGCACCGCGACGGCTGCCTTGTGTCCCTGAAGGCTTGGACTTGCTCTTGTAGCCGCAGCACTAGCCGCTAACCGGTTGTGGCATTGCGCCATAGTGCCACGGGCGCGGCAGAGACGCCTAGCCGGGCCAACGCTTGGACAGGCCCTCTAGAAACCCTTCGGAGCCGCCGATCGCCTGGCGGCCGCGATCAGGTGCCGACCACCCGCCGCCAGCCAGGCCTGGTAAGTCGGGCTGTGGCTGTCGTGGCGCTCCCGCCACATGCCCCCAACCCAGCGCCGGTAGGAGGCCGATTCCGCGGGCAACGTGCCTCCCCGCAGGTAACGCCCGACGCTTCCCGGGCCACCGTTGTACGCGGCCGCCGCGAGCTCAACTGAGCGTTGCCAGTCAGGATCGTCCCGGTGTCCGAACGCCCTGAGTTGTTGCGCCAGGTAGCGAGCTCCAACGTCGATGTTGGTCCGAACGTCAAACGCATCCTGCCCTGCCCCGAAGTGAAACGGCATAACCTGCATCAGTCCCATGGCGCCGCTGGGGCTGCGAGCCAGGGGATTGCCGCCCGACTCTACCAGAACGATTATCGCCAAGAGCTCCGGATCCACGCCATAGCGGGCCGCGGCAGCCTCCAGCTCGCCAAGCCACGGCCAGATGGTCGACGGCAGCCAGGGGATGCGGATCTGGCCCGTCTCGGCCCGCAGCCCGCTGTTCGCCTCGGCGGCCACAACCCGACCATCGGCGACTGGCCGACGCCCGGCGGCCGCCTGTCCCAGGCCACTGCCGGGCTGGCGCGCCTCGCTGAGAGCACCGATGGCGGCCAGGGCGCCGACGACCAGCAGGGCACCCGTCGCCACGGCAAACACCCTCAGCCGCAAGTCCATGTCGTCGCTGGAACGATCGCTCATCTCGTCGACCCAATCCATTATGCCACCCCCATCCGCACCTGTGTAACGGCCGGCCCGGCTCACCGGTTCGGGGTTCACGAGGCCGAGCCACCCAGTCCCGCTCCTGGTCAGAACAGGCGTTCCAATTGTAAACGCACACATGTTCGCCTGTCAAACTGACCCCGAGACGCTGGCGGTGGTGTCCAGTCAACTGAAGATGCTACCGGGTGCGGCGTCGAGCACAGCCGCCTGACCAGCACCAGCGCCTTGTGTACAATGGGCGAGCATCGATCTACCAACCATCATGGTGCGCCGGGAGGTGTTCTCGTGTCATTGAACCTCAGTGCTCTCCACCCTTCTCGACTCTCGCGCGTGGCCTCAGGCTTCAAGGCACTGCGAACCCTGGCCATCGCTATCCTGGGCGTCACCTTTGCCCTGGTGGAGGCTGCCAGCCCGGCGCCGGCAGCCGGGCATCCGCGGACTGCGGCGACCCTCACCGTTCGAGAAAGTCCGCCCTCGCAGGGAACAGGGGTGGGGGCGCCATCGGCGCCGGCAGCCGGGCATCCGCGGACTGCGGCGACCCTCACCGTTCAAGAAAGTCCGGCCTCGCAGGCAACAGGGGTGGGGGCGCCATCGGCGCCGGCAGCCGGGCATCCGCGGACTGCGGCGACCCTCACCGTTCGAAGAAGGCCGCCCTGGCAGGGAACAGGGGTGGGGGCGCCATCGGTGCCGGCCGTGCCCCCGAAAGGGGACCCAGGGCACCCGGCTTCCTCGGCCGCCCCATCGGCGCCGGCTATCGCTCAGACACTAGAGCCGACCTGGCAGTGTTGGGCAACAGGCGAGGTCGCTGACCCGTGCCGGGAGTGGCTGGCGGATGTGGCACTGGTCCCGCCCGATACCGGTTGGGCGGCCGGCCGGAGCCTGATGCGTTTGGTAGACGGCGAGTGGCGCCTCAGTCCCATGCCGCAGGCTCACGACCTGGCGCTCGTGGAGCTGGCTGACGATGGCAGCGTGTGGCTGGCCGGTCACACGGCTGCCGGAGCCGGCCGCCTGTGGCGCTGGGCTGGTGATGCGGAGGACTGGCTACGGTCGCCAGCCATTGATGAAGCCATTCGCTTCACGGCTATGGACATGCTGAGCGCCAGCGATGGCTGGCTGGCGGGCATTGCGGCCGGCGTGAGCGGCCTGTACCGCTTCGACGGCGAGAGCCTCCACCTGACGCACACCGTCGGTTCAGCCGAGATTCGCGCCATTGACATGGTCTCCACCACCTTGGGATGGGCGGTTGGTGGCTACAACCCGGCGGTCATTCTGCGCTACGAAAATGGACGCTGGCTGGAGGAGGCAGCGCCACAGGCGCCGGAACTGTATGGGGTGGCGATGCTGTCCGCCGACGAGGGCTGGGCCGTGGGCGGCATCAACGGCCAGCCATGGATCCTGCACTACCACGCCGGCGTCTGGACACGCCAGGAGACACCCTGGTGGGGCTGGCTGGAGGATGTCCAGGCCTGGGCACCTGATGACGTTTGGGCCGTCGGCGCCTTCGGTGGTGTGTATCACTATGACGGCCGGCGCTGGCAGCAGGTACCGCTGAGCCCATACATCTACAATCTGCAATCACTTTCCATGCGCTCGCCAACGGACGGCTGGGCGGTGGGTAGCGGCGGCGCTTTGGTGCGCTTCGACGGACAAAAGTGGCAGACGACCACGCCACCTGACCTGACCGCAATGACCACGGTACCGGATAGTCCGCTCTGTCCGGACGAAGCATGGGCGGTCGGTCACGAGGGCCGCATCCTCCACTTCGATGGCCGAGCGTGGCAGGCTGTGGACTCGCCCACCACGGCCACGCTGCGCGACGTCGTGGCCAAGAGCCCCTACGAGGCCTGGGCAGTCGGCGACGGCGGCACAGTCCTTCACCTGGGCGAGGTGGGCTGGACGGCGGTACCGGTGCCGACGCAGGCCGGCCTGTTCGGCGTCGATGCTCTGGCCAGTGGTGAGACCTGGGTGGTGGGCGGCGCCGCCGGGCAGGGAGTCTCGCTGTGGCACAGCCTGGGCGTCTGGCGCGAGGTAGCCGTGCCCACCGATGAAATCGTCATCGACATCGCCCTGACCGGTCCAGGCGAGGGCTGGGCAATCAGCAACAGCGGGATCTATCGCCTGCAAGACCGTGGTTGGCATCGCGTGCCCAACCCCGCTACCCAGCCGCTTAGCCGGATCAGCGTGGCAGGCGACGATGTGGGATGGATCGTCGGCGAGAATGGGACCAGGCTTCGTCTGACTGCCGACGGCTGGCAGCCCGAATCGCCTTCAGCGGGACGCGGCGGGCCCGCCTTTTACGCCGTGCGAGTTTTCCCCAACGGCACCGGTTGGGCGGCCGGCTACTTCGGCGCCCTGTGGCGACTGGCCGATGGCCGGTGGACGGAGAAGCCGACGCCAACGCGCAGCAACATCTACGGCCTGACTGGAACGGATGCGGGCCACATGTGGGCCGCAGGCGAGGGTGGCCTGATTCTGCGCCTGGGTGAGGTCCGCCCCGGCGGTCCTGGGCCCACCTCGGTGCTGTATGTCCCCTGGGCGCTCAGTGGTTACAGCGTGCAACCAGAGCCCTAGTCGATAGAATAGTGCTATACTCGAGGCCCTCGGTCAGTTGCCCGAGACCGAATAGGAGTCGTCATGTCCACATCCGACGTTCGCGCCGAGCGAGTAATCGACGCCCGCCCGGAGATTGTTGCCCAAGCCATATCCAGCCCTGTGGCGCTACCTGCCTGGTACTGTGATGAGGCCCGGATCGAGAAGCGCCCTGGCGGGCGTCTGTTGCTGTGGTGGGGCGATGGCCGGCTGGCCGTGGGCCGCTGGCAGGCCTTCGAGCCGCCGAGGATCCTGGCCTGGCGGCTCGAGGACGACGCTGGCGGGCAGTCAGTGGCGCTCAGTTTCGAGCTGCAGGCAGAGGTCGACAGCACCCGCCTGACTGTCACCCAGGCCGATGTGCCGCAGGATCAGGCGGGAGGCATTCGCCAGCAGCTGGCGACGCTTCTTGAGGATCTCAAGGTTGTCGTCGAGACGGGCCGCAACAGCCGTTTGCTGCGGCGCCCGATGCTGGGTGTGAACATTGAGCCCGTCACCGCGGAGAGCGCCAAGAAGCACGGCCTGGAGGTGGACCACGGCATATTGGTGACCGGCATCATGCCCGGAAGCGGAGCCGAGATCGCGGGCCTGCAAAGGGGTGACGTACTGCTGGCCATCAGCCAGTCCCCGCTCTCCGACTGGACATCGATTAGCGGCGCATTGGCCGAGTTCAGCGCCGGCGACACGGTCACCGTCCGTCTGCTGCGCGGCGCCAAGACGTACGAGTTTGCGGTGACCCTTCAGGGGCGCCCGACGCCGGAAGCGCCGGCGGGCCGAGCGGCCATCGCGGATGGCTTGCGACATGCAACTACGCGCTGGATCGCCGCCTTGGAGGCCGAGCTAGCCATCGTCACCGAGGACGAGGCGGCCCGAAGCCCAGCCGAGGGCGAATGGAACATCAAGGAAGTCCTGGTCCACCTCTCGTTCGTCGAGCGCTTCGGCCAGGACTGGCTTACCCGTGCCGCGAGCGACAGCCCGCTGGCACCGTGGCCGAACGATCCTGATCCGCTGTGGCAGTCGGCTTTGGCTGCCATGCCCCTCGATCGGCTTATGGCCCGCGTGTCGTCTGACTTGCGCGACAGTCTGGAGCTCAGCCTGGCGGTGCTGGAGCGCGACCCGCCGCCCTGGCTCGAGCGTTCGATAGCCGAAGGCATTGCCTTGACCGACGAGCATATCGAGGATCACCTGAACCAGATCCGGAAGAACCTCGGGCGCGCCTAAGGCCTGGCTGCGGTCCTTGGTGCTGGCCAGGCAACAGTCACCATCTTGAGCGCCAGCCGCGCCGGACGGGCGTCCGCAGCGCAGGCCGGCGTTGGCACTGCAGCCATCGCGTTCGCCCTCGCGGGTGAGCCCCTCCCCAGCGCAGGCTGGCGTTGGCCAAAGATCGG
>FWPV01005125.1_pt1 | contig 21422 bp, 19 predicted proteins | sample 2228371 | NCBI WGS metagenome assembly FWPV01 (sample SAMEA103939776, study PRJEB20133) | metagenome | reverse complement strand
AAATTCGAGGAGTGAATGATGCAAGCCAAGGTCTGGCTGTACGTCTTGGCCACCCTGATCTTTCTGACCGGCTGCCGCATGTGCGCCAGTCCCTACGACTATTGCGGCCCGACGCTCTCGGGTCGCCCCGGGCAAGCTGACTGCGTCTCTTGCTCTCCGCTGGCGCCGCGCGCCGGCTCGGCCGTCGCGCCGGCCCCGGACGAAACCTTGCTGACCTACGCGAACGATTCGAGCGACGTTCCCCTCGCCTCGGATTCGGCGGCTCCCCTTGAGACGCCCGACCAGCGACTCGAAGACCGTCCCAGGCTATCCGGCGACCTGCCCGCACGACTACCCTCGCCGTTCGTGCGGTCGAGCGAACCCGTGATCGATTTCGGGATTCCGCCGGAAAACATCATTTCCATCACCGATCGCAAATTGGAGGACACCCCGGAAGTCGACGCCGCACCATCGCCGTCGGCACCTCCGACCGCGTCGCGAAGCCTGGTCGCCGCTCGCCCGGACTCCAGGGATACCTCTCGCCGCACCATTCCCGCCCGGTCGGTTTCGGACGACGGCTGGACGGCACGGGGCCGTCGCCCCGAAATGCTCCGCTAACGCGTGTCGGTACCAGCCCTGAGCATCGCCGCTGTTTCCGGCCGCCGTTGAGCGACGTGGTTGCACGTGCCGAGACCTCCGTGCAAAGATAGGGACATCTTTTCCGCTCTTCGCCGCGCCGATGGCGGGCGGGGGGCTGAATAACCGTTCGCGCCCTATCCTGCGGAGTACCGTCCGTGAGCGTCCCGACTTCTTCCTCCGACGCCCTCGCTCCTAATTCGGGCATCCAGTCGCCGCCGTCCACGTTCGGCCGCATGCTCCTCAGCATGGGCCCGGGGATGATCATCGCCGCCGCCGTGGTCGGATCGGGAGAACTGATCGCGACGACGCGAACGGGGGCCGAAGCCGGCTTCGCGTTGCTGTGGCTCATCATCGTCGGCTGCGTCAGCAAGGTCTTTGTGCAAGTGGAATTGGGGCGTCACGCCGTGGTCAGCGGGCAGCCCACGATGGCCGCCCTCAATTCCCTGCCCGGGCCGCGCGCTCGCGTCCATTGGATGCTCTGGTATTGGTTGGCGATGTTCGTCGTCAGTCTGGCGCAATTGGGCGGCATTGCGCACGGGGTGGGGCAGGCCCTCGCGATCGCCCTGCCGTTGAACGGAAGTTATCAACGCCTCCTCGAAGCACAAGAGGAATGGACTCGACGACAGGCCGCGCTGCCGGTTCAGGAGAACGGACCGAGGACGAGCGGGCCGACCGCCGAATCCCCCGAACCAATGCGGCACCCTTCTCCATCCCGGCCGGACTACGGCACCGAGGGGTTTCAGTTGACCGACGACATCCTCTGGGCGGCCATCATCTGTTTGGGCACGATCCCGATCCTCGTCCTCGGTCGCTACGGAACCATTCAATGGGTGTGCACGATCTTGGTTGCCGCCTTCACGGCGGCCACCATCTGGTGCGTGATCGCGCTGCAATTCCAACCGGACTGGGCCGTGTCCCTGAGCGATCTTGCCCACGGCCTCAGTTTTCGCCTGCCGTCCGGGGTCGATCGCTGGGCCGCGCTCGGCACGGCGCTGGCCACGTTCGGAATCATCGGCATGGGCACCAACGAACTGATTACCTATCCCTATTGGTGCTTGGAGAAGGGCTACGCCAGGCACGCCGGCCGCCCCGATCCATCGCCCGACTGGATAAAGCGTGCCCGGGGTTGGATGCGCGTCATGCAGTGGGACGCGTTTCTCTCCATGATCGTGTACACCTTCGCCACGGCGGCGTTCTATATGCTGGGGGCGGCGGTGTTATCGCGCGCGGGCCTGAAACCGGAAGGTTCGCGGTTGATCGTCACTCTCAGCGAGATGTACGCCCCGGTCTTCGGGGCGTGGACCCAAGTTCTGTTCCTCGCGGGGGCCGTGGCCGTCTTGTATTCCACCTTTTTTTCGGCCACGGCGGGACACGCACGGGTGGCATCCGACGCGCTAGCGCTGTTCCTCGGCCGCGAATCGCGCACGGCTCAACCGCCGCCGACCTCTTGGGTCATCGCCTTCAGCATCGGCTTTCCCCTCTTCAGCCTGGCGACTTGCCTTCTCTATCGCGAGCCGGTGTCGTTGATCATCGCGAGCGGTTTCATGCAGGCGATCATGTTGCCGATGCTGGCCGGCGCGGCGATTTTCTTTCGCTATCGCGCCTGTCCGCCGCCCCTGCGCCCCGGCAAATGGTGGGACATTCTCTTGTGGCTTTCAGCCGGGGCCTTATTGGTGGCCGGAAGCGCGGGCGCTTTCTTCGCCCTTCGGCCGTGGATCTTCCCCCGCTAGGCCGCCGGCAAATCGGGACATGCGTCACGAATCCCGCCCCCGCCGCGCCGCCGTGCGAACCATTCGCGGCGCCGTGCCATTCGTCAGGCTTCGCCGCGCAGATCCAGAACGCGCCGCGCTTTGCCCTCACTCCGCTGGATGGTATGCGGTTCCACGAGCACCACTTCGGCTCGAATCCCGATCACGCCCTCCACCGCCCGCATCAACTTGCGGCGCAACTCCTCCAATTCCCGAACCTTGTCGCTGAAGACGGCGGCGGTTACCTCGACTTGGACCTCCATTTCGTCCAGGCCTTTTTCGCGTCGCAAGACGATTTGATAGTGCGGCAGCGTACCCTCGACCGTCAAGAGGGCCGTTTCGACTTGCGAAGGAAAGACGTTCACGCCGCGAATGATGAACATGTCATCGCTGCGATGGGAGATGCGGGCGATGCGTCGCACGGTTCGCCCGCTGGGAGACGGCTCGGTAATGAATCGCGTGATATCCCGGGTGCGATAGCGAATCATGGGCATCGCCTGCTTGCTCAAGGTCGTGAGCACCAGCTCGCCCGCCTGCCCCTCCGAGACCGGCTCACCGGTTTGAGGATCCACGATTTCGGGGTAGAAGTGGTCTTCAAAGATATAGAGGCCGTCCTGCGTCACGTCCTCCGCCGCGACTCCCGGCCCGATGATCTCGCTCAGTCCGTAAATGTCATAGGCCTTGATGCCGGTCTCGTCCTCGATCCGCCGCCGCATGTTTTCGCTCCACGGCTCGGCGCCGAAGATGCCGGCGCGGAGCGGCAGGCTCCGCATATCCACACCCAATTCCGCCGCCCTTTCGGCGAGATGCAGAAAATAGCTGGGCGTACAGCAGATGGCGGTCACCCCGAAATCCCTCAAGATCATGATCTGCCGGTCGGTATTGCCGCCGGAGGTCGGGATCACCGTGGCGCCCAAGCGCTCCGCTCCGTAGTGGGCCCCCAAACCTCCCGTGAATAACCCATAACCGTACGAGTTCTGGATGATGTCGTTTTCGTTCAAACCGACCGCGGCGAAGGTCCGCATCATGACCTCGCTCCAAGTCTCCAGATCGCTCTTGGTGTACGCCACCACGATCGGCTTGCCGGTCGTGCCGCTGGAGGCATGAAGGCGGACGATGTCCTCCATCGGCCGAGCGAACAGACCGAACGGATAGTTGTCCCGCAGGTCATTCTTGACCGTCATGGGCAATTGGACGATGTCTTCCAGCGATCGGATATCGTCCGGAACGATTTCCAGTTCATCAAACTTGCGGCGATAGAACGGGACATGCGTGTAGGCCCGGCGGACCGTCTTCTTGAGTTTCTCCAATTGCACGGCGCGGAGCACGTCGCGCGGCACGAAGTCCATGGCGCAAACCGGATGAATGGCTCGCGACGTCTCGGGGTCCGACTGCGGTAGATGGTTCATCGCCACGGCTGACTCCGTGTCTTTTGCGCTGATTCTTATCGGCCGTTCCGAACAAAAGGAGCCGTACCACGTTCCTCCGCATACGACCGGCAAACGCCGCGGCGATCATTCCGTCGGTCGGACGCGTTCTCCTCTGCGGCGTCCCAGCTCGAATGCGGCCAGGTTGACCTCGACCAACTCGGGTTTGAATTGCCGACGCAGGGCCTGATGCCAGCAATCGGTCGGAATGCGATCTTCCAACATCCGGCTGAGGATCCCGAGGAGCGCCGAGTTGACCGCTCTTCGGTGCGGCAGTGCGTCCTCGCTGACCGCATCCGGCGCGATCAAGACGCCGCCGGCTCGGAGTCGTCCGGTGTTCGCCTCGACTTGGTCGGCCGCCAAGACCACCAAGTAATCGGCCTCACCCGACGGAACCATGGGGCTGAAGACCCGCAGTCCGAAACGCACGTCGCTGGTCACGCCGCCGCCGCGTTGGCTCATCCCGTGGACCTCGGCCTTCTTGACATCGTAATGCGCCAAGAACGCTGCATCCGCCAAGATGTCCGAGGCTTTGATGACACCTTGCCCCCCCAAGCCGGCAACCACCACATTGACGACGGAATCCCCGTCGAGCTTCATGGCAACGGGCCTCATCTCTTTCATTCCCAATGCTTGCAGGTGGAAATCGCTCAAGGCGAGCGATCACGGCGACCACGGCCGACGGAACCCCCACTGCGTCCCTCGGCTCTGACCCTTGCCGCCCGATCACGGCGCGAGGGTCGCGGCGTCGCAGGCGGTCGATTTTTGCGCGGCGATCTCGAATTGGCGGATTTTTCCCGCCGCCAAAAGACAGGTTCGCCGGGCGATGATGACCGACAATTCAGAGCCGGCCAAAGCGGCTCGGATCGCAGTTTTCAATCCCTCACGATCACTCAACGGATCGATCGTGCGCACCTGCGCGATTCCCAACGCCTTGCACAAGTGCTCGAAATCCACGCGTCCCGTCGGCTCGTGATTCAGGGTCCGCCCCGTGCCGGGGTGCTCCTGCATGCCGGTCATGGCCGTCGTGCCGTTATCCAAAATGAGGACCACGTGGCCGGTCGGCGGCGGATTGTACACCATCTCCACCAGGCCTGGAATCCCCGTGTGCACGAACGTGCTATCGCCGATGATGCTGACGACCCGACGAGCCTGCTCCTCCGGCAGGACATGGCGCAACCCCAAACCCATGCCGATCCCGGCGCCCATGCAAATCAAGGCGTCGATCGCCTGGAAAGGCGGCAGAACGCCGAGCGAATAGCATCCGATATCCCCCGCCACGATACAGTCCAGTTCACGCAGGACCTCCATGGTGGCCCGGTGAGGGCAGCCGTTGCACAATTGCGGCGGTTTGACCGGCGGCGGCACGGATTCCGGGGAGACGTCACCCGCCACGATGCGGCGAACCCGCGCCACATCCAGTTCTCCGAAGCGGTACATCTCGGGCTTGCCTTCCACCCAGATACCCGCCGTGCGGATCTGCTCGACCAGATACGGGTCGCCCTCTTCCACCACCAAGCAGCGTCGGCAACGGGCCGCAAACTCCCGGATGCGTTCCAGAGGCAGCGGGTGCGTCATTCCCAGCTTGAGAACGGCGGCCTCCGGCGCGGCCTCGCGGACGTGCATGTAACTGATCCCGGAGGTAATGATCCCCAAATCGCCCGACCCCGGATCCTCGCGGACGAAACGCGGCGAGTCACTCAGGGCGACCAGCGACTGGAGCTTTTCTCGCAACCTCCTATGCGCCCGGCGGGCATAAGCCGGAATCATCACGTACTTTTCCATATCGCGGACGAAACGCGGTTCGTCCGGCGGGTGGAGCGCGTCGCCCGGCGTCACCACCGTCTTCGAGTGACACACCCGCGTCGTCATCCGCAACAGGACGGGCGTTTCCCACTTCCGCGATATCTCGATCGCCGCCAAGGTAAAGTCGTACGCCTCTTGCGAATCGGAAGGCTCCAGCATGGGAACGCCGGCCGCCACCGCATAGCGGCGATTGTCCTGCTCGTTCTGGCTGGAGGCCATGCCGGGATCATCCGCCGAGACGATGACCAACGCCCCGGGCACCCCCGTATACGCCACCGAGAACAACGGATCGGCAGCCACGTTCAGCCCGACGTGCTTCATCGTGACAAGAGCATCGGCGCGCCCCAGGGCAACTCCGATAGCCACCTCGAGCGCCACCTTTTCATTCGGCGCCCATTGAGCCTTACCGCCCAATTCGGCGAAATTCTCCAAGATTTCCGTCGATGGAGTCCCCGGGTAACCGGTTCCAAGCGACACGTGCCCATGCTTGGCGGCCAGAGCGACCGCCTCGTTGCCACACAAAAATAAGCGACCCTTGCCTGACAAATCGTCCTCCCGGATTCCCTAAACTCCTCTCCGACCGGTCGCGCCTCCTGTCACATACCGGTCACTCGTCCCCCCGCCCGCGAATCCGGGCGTACAAGAAAACGAAAACCCTGATTCTATAACAGTTGCAGCCTGTTCGCAACGAAACGGACAAGCGGCGAGAAAATGGGATATCTGTGTCAAGATTGACGAAGAACGCGACGATAACAATCTCGCCCTTCGCACGGTGGGGTGGTTTTGCGCCATGCTCCCGTCCATGGCACGGTTCAGCAATACCCGACACGAGGATCGCAACTAAATGGCCACGTTTGACCTTCTTCCGTGCAAGACCGGACGGCGTTTGTCCGTCAGCAATCGAACCTGGTGGACGTTGGTCGCCGCCTCCCTTGCGGCCTTCTGCTCCCTTCACCCCTGGGCTTTGGGACAATCCGGCGAAGGTATGCTGCTGTTCGTGCCCGCCCACCTACCCTCCGTCGCGCAATCGTCCCAGAATCCCAATCCGGACTTCGGAAGCCCTGTCTTTCCCCAGGGTACCGAACCGCTCGTTTCGGCAAGCGTCATGGCGCCGGTACCTGCGGTTCCGTCGCCCGCACAGCCATCGTCTCGCTCGGAAATCGCGGTTGCAACCGCGGCTCCGTGGGAGACGCACCCCAACGTCGCTCCAGCGGCAGCCTCTCCCGCCGGTCCGTTACCCACTCAATGGATGGTACGGCCGCAGTCCCCAATGCTCGAACCCCGCCGGGAAGACGCCGCGCAACCGACCGCCTACGAATCGCCCTATGTCACCCGCGAAGAGTTGCAACAACAGATGCAAGGCCTCTCGTGGCGTAAGGGTGCGTTTCAAATCACGCCTTACGGTCGCATCACGGTAAGCGGTGTGTACGAAACGGAGCGCACCTATTTGGGCGACTTCGCCCTATGGGTGGAATCGCGCGACGTTCACGGCGAGAGCGGATTCTTTTTCGACGCCAAATCGACCCGACTCGGGCTGGATATCGCCGGTCCGTCGCCCGAACAACGCCCCAACATTAAGCTCGGCGGCAAGGTCGAGCTGGACTTTCAAGGCGAATGGGTCCTGAAAAACAAGTCCGGCGTGCTCTTTCGTCAGGCCTATATCGAGGCCAAGAACGAGGAATGGCGAGTTCTCTTTGGGCAAGCGTGGGATTTGATGTCGCCCCTCTACCCAGGCATGTTGAATTACGTGCCGGGTTCCGGCGTCGGCAATCTAGGGTACCGCCGAGCACAATTGAGGCTGGAGCGCTATTTCGATCTTTCGGAAACCCTGCTCGTCACGGCGCAATGGTCGGCCAATTCGAACATCATCATCAATCCGCCCGCCTCCACGAATGTGGTGGGGACGGAAGGTGGGTGGCCTGATTTTCAGGGCCGCATCGCCTTGACGCTCGGCAACCGCCAGTGCCCCGACTGCCGGCCGATCACCCTCGGATTCTCCGGTCATGTCGGCGAGCAATACTGGGATTTTCGACCGCCCAATCCCGATCCGGTCTCCAACCTGTCACGCAAGACGTGGTCTTTCAACGTGGATTTCGATTGGCCGATCACGGATCGATTGGGATTCCAGTGCGAGTTTTTTACGGGTGAGAACCTGGCCGCCTACATGGGCGGGATCTTACAGCCCATCGACCGCGGCACACGTGCGCCCGTCCTTTCCAACGGCGGTTGGTTCGACGTGCGGTTCGACTGCACGCCGCAATGGCATTGGCATGCGGGTTTCTCCATCGACGACCCGCTCAACCGCCGCATGACTTCCGGCCGCAATTACAACCACGTCTATTACTTCAACACCGTGTACGACTTCACGAAGCAATTCAATCTGGGTTTCGAAGTGAGCTTATGGGAAACGCATTACGTCGGGCTTGCCCCGGGCGAAACGGCGCGCTTCGAACTCCAGGCCAAGTATGCGTTTTGATCCGGCTTTCGTCGCGGCCTTCGCACAGCATGCGTCGCGCCGACGGGCCCCCGGACGGTTTTCCATCGCCATGCCCGTGCCCGAGTCTCCGACGGAGTCGCCGGGGTCCGCGCAACCGAGAGCGGCCGATGGTACACTGGAGAGGTATCTTCATCCGAAATCCGGCTCCCAAAGACCGGGTTCACCGGCCGGATCATCTCGGGGTGAAAAGCTCAAGAATCCAAGCGCGACGCGAAAACCGCTGTTGGGAGCGATGCCATGAGCGACTCCGCCGAACTGCCGGAAGAACGAAGAACTTCGGATTCGGAATCCGCACGCGATGAGTCTCAGTCGGACCATCTCGTGCCGATGGCGCCGAGCGATGCCCGCGACGACGAAACCGACGAAGAAACTCAGGACCTGCTCCTGGAGCTTCCCGAGGACGAGTTGCTCGATTTGCCTCAGGCCGAGGGCGTTACCGTCACCCGGCGGACGGATGAGGGCGAAACCGATGAGGCGTCGCGGAGCCAGTCGCCGCAAGGGATCGAGGACGATGTTCTCGATCGACCCGACGATGACCCGGCAGGTGACACGGCCGTCTTCTCCCGGGGTGCTGAAGCCGGCGGAGAATCGGACGCACCGGTCGAAGAATCCCCTCCGACCGGTCCCGATGCAGACTCCGCTGCGAGCGCAGTTGCGTCCCCGGAAACCGCATCCGCATCCGAGGAGGATCGCCAAACCGGTACCGTGGCATCGACCGCGGAGTCGCCGGAATCCTCAATCATCCTGGTTCGCGCACCCGAGGGCGCCGACGTCTTCGCCTTGAGCGAATTGATCCTCGAGCCGTCGGGCCGGCCGTTAGGGGCAACCGCCGCGCGCTGGATCGGTCGGCTCCTCCAAAAGCTGGAAGAGGCCGCGTCCCAGTCCGGCGAGGCGGACGAGCCTCCTATCGACGCCTGGATTCGGGAGACGGTCGCGCCGTCCATCCAGACGGGAGAGGCTCCCGCGGAGTCCGAGGAACCGTTCGTGTTTGCCGCGTCCGAAGCCGCGGAAACGACCTCCGTACGAAATCGTCTGCAAGGAAACGGCAGGAAGAAATCTCTCCTCCGCGAGCTGGTGGGCATCGTCTTGGGCGGCTTGGGCGGCCTGCTCATCGCGTACTACGCTCTGAACTGGTTCGGCGGCCCGCAGTACGACTTCGCGAGTATTCCCTTGCCGGGCGTCAAACATACCTACCGTCACGCCCCGCCTTGGTTGAAGCCGTATCTGGAGCCGAGCCGGCATCCTAAGCCCAAGGAGACGGGGGACGTCTCCTCACCAGGCCCTTGACGACGGGGCTTACCTCCCCCGGTCGCGATCGAGAGACGTCTCACCTGCTCTTTGGATGCGGGAAGGAGGCTTCGTGACGGCCGTTCCGGCATTCCAATTCGGCGATCTTGCGGATCCGCCGCAGATGGCGATCGCCTTCGAACTCCGTGCGAAGCCAGATATCCACCAGCCGGTCCGCCAATTTCGGCCCGAGAATATCGGCCGCCAGGCAAAGCACATTCAGATCGTTGTGTCTACGACTGACCTCGGCCGTGATTTCGTCGTGACACGGCGCCGCCCGTACCCCAGGGAACTTGTTGGCCACGATAGCCATTCCCAACCCGCTCCCACAGATCAAGATGCCCCGATCGACGACCTTGTCGCTGACTTGACGCGCCACATTCGCAGCGATCTCGGGATAGTCCACGGCATTGGCACTGTCCACCCCGACATCCACGACATGAACGCCCAGTCCTTCCAAGAAGACCATCACTTTGTGACGCAGCGCAGAGCCGCGATGATCGCTGCCGACCGCGATTCGCATGTCGTTGGAAGCCGTTCCGATCAAGACCATTTCCTCCGGCAAAACCCGGCTGCGGAACACGGGAGGATTCGGTGAGGGACAGCGGACGAGCCAATATCCAAGTCTATCCCGTGTATCTACATAGGGCAACGGAAAAGCCCCGCTTTCCCCCAAGAAAGGTTAACCTCATCGAGGGATTTCGCCGGCGCGAATGCCTCCTCCAGGCCTTCTTTGACATTTATGCCATCACCGCCTGTCGCTACTTCTGTATCAGTTTCCTCGATAGTCCCAACGGTGAACATAGCCGGCACGACTTGTTTCGACCGAGGGGTAATTGCAAGTGGAACGATGCCCCCGACCACCCTGCGTCACGCTTGCGGCGGACCTCGGTCGATGGAGACCAACTCCCCGTTGACGGGGGTGATTGTCTCGGCTGCTTCGCCCGATTCCGCGGCGAGGGGGCTTTCCCGCACGGGTGCAATGAGGTGCAGCGCCCCCACGCGTCCCAAATCCGGCCACAATTTCCTGACCGCCAAGACCGCGAGTATGGCCCCGGCGCCGCCGAACAGCACGGAGCCGACGGGGCCGAAGAGTCGCGCCGTCACGCCGGATTCCACGCCGCCCAAGTCGTTGGAGAGCACGATAAAGACGGTATTGACGGCCGAGACGCGACCGCGCATGGCATCGGGGGTCAACATTTGAATTAGGGTGTGCCGCACCACCACGCTGACGTTGTCGAAGGCCCCGATCAAGAACATCATGCCGAGTGAGAGGGCGTAGTTTCGCGACAGCCCGAACACGATGGTGGCGACGCCGAATCCCGTCACCGCCAAGAGCATATTGCGTCCGGCTCGTTGCATGGGGGGCAGATGCGCCAGGAGCATCGCCATCACGATGGCGCCCGCCGCCTCGGCGGAACGCAACATTCCCAATCCGGTCGGCCCCACGCGCAAGATGTCTTCGGCGAAGACCGGCAAGAGATAGGTGACGCCGCCCAGCAACACCGCCAGCAAGTCGAGGCTGATCGCGCCGAGAATCATGCGATGGCGCAAGACGAAGCGCAGTCCTTCCCAGATGCTTCCAGCCGATTCCGATGTCGCGGACCCGCGCCCTTGAGCACGGGGTCGGACGAATACCATCAACAGCAACGACACGGCACGAAAGCATGCCACGGCAGCCAGGGCCGCGGCGGCATCTTTGCCGGCGCCCATCAGCAGCCCTCCCAGGATCGGTCCCGTCATGGTTCCCAATTGAAAGATGCTGCTATTCCAGGCCACGGCGTTGCTGAAGTGGGCGGCGGGCACTATCAGCGGAAGGAGCGATGCCCTCGCGGGAGTGCCCATCGCTTGCGCTGCGGCGGCCAAGGCCAGTAACACATAGATCCAGCCTACTTGCCCGTTGCGAACCACCGCCCACATGGCCAGGCTGGTCAACGTGATGACGGCCAGCGTGACGATCACCAGCAATTTGCGATCGAAACGATCGGCGAGGTGTCCCCCGACTAAGGCCAAGAAGATCACGGGAAGCGCCTTGGCCATCCCCAACCACCCTAGCGCCAGGGGATCGGCCGTACGATCGTAAACGTACACGCCCAAGGCCACCAGCTCGATCTGCGAGGCGAAGACCATCGCAAACCAGGCAGGAGCGTACGAACGGTAGCTGGGAGAGCGCCACGCGGCGTAAGCGTCGCGGCGGGAGCTGTCGGGCGACGAAGAGGACATGGGTTCAACGAGGTGTTTTCACGGCGAAGCGGGGCCGCGACCGGGACTGAGCATGGGTCTGACGGGCAAGACCGCGCCGCAAGATCGAACCGACGGCACGACCGAGAAAGCTGCCGCCTGCCACGAGAGCCTCGGCGCGGCTCGTCATACAACGGTGGAGGCATGATTGCATCATACCCGCGATAAGGGAGATCGAACATTGCCCCGCCCAAAGACCCGCCACGGCACCACGGGCCTGCGACGGGCGCTCGGCTTCAACGAAAGATGTTCCGGTCCAACATGCGGTACTGAATCGCTTCGCTGACGTGGACTTCGCTGATGTCGTCGTTTCCGTCCAGATCGGCGATGGTACGCGCCACACGGAGGATCTTATCGTGAGCACGGGCGGAAAGCCCCAACTCCGTCATCGCCGCTTGCAGGAGCGATTTGGCGGTGCTCCCCAGCTTGCAATGCTTGCGAATTTGTTGGTGGGACATTTCGGCATTGCATCGGGCGCGGCTGCCCTGCAAGCGCCGCTGCTGCCGTCGGCGAGCCTCGACCACGACGCCCCGCGCCTCCGCGCTGGAAGTCCCGTCCCGCCCCCCGGACAGCTCTTGGAAGGGCACCGCCGGAACCTCCAAGTGGATGTCGATGCGATCCAGCAGCGGCCCCGATATCTTGGCCATATAACGTTCGATCTGCGGTACCGTGCAATGGCACGGGCGGCGGGGATCGCCGCGATAGCCGCAGGGGCACGGATTGAGGGCCGCCACCAACATGAAGTTCGCGGGAAAGGTCGTGCTGAAGCTCGCCCGGGCGATCGTCACCGTCCTTTCCTCCAAGGGCTGACGCAGGACCTCCAGGGTCCGGCGATTGAATTCCGGCAATTCATCGAGGAACAGGACGCCGTTGTGGGCCAGGCTGATTTCGCCCGGGGTAGGTGTGGATCCCCCGCCGACGAGGCCGGCATCGCTGATGGTGTGATGCGGCGCTCGAAACGGTCGCACCGCCAACAGCGGCTTGTCCGGCTGGACCTTGCCCAAGGCGCTGTAAATGCGCGTCGTCTCGATGGATTCGGCGGGTGTCAAGTCGGGCAGGATGGTGGGCAAACGCCGGGCCAGCATGGTCTTTCCGGAGCCGGGCGGCCCCACCATCAGGAGATTATGTCCTCCCGCCGCGGCCACGATCAGCGCACGCTTGGCCATCTCCTGCCCTCGCACGTCGGCCAAATCATCCTCGTAAGCGGCGTAGCGGTGGAACAACTCCTCCAACTGCGAGGGATGGGCCGGAATGTCCAAAGCACCGCCCAGGAACGCCACGGCCTGGGTCAAGGAATCGACGGGGACCACCTCGAGATCCTCGACGATGGCCGCTTCCGGGGCATTGTAGCGGGGAACGACAAGGCCGCGACACCGCCCCGCCTTGGCCAAAGTCATGGCCATGGACAAGGCTCCGCGAATCGGGCGAACGGTGCCGTCCAGGGCCAATTCTCCCACGACGGCATAGTCCGCCAAGCGGAGGGGATCGAGCTGGCCCCCCGCCGCCAAAATGCCCAGGGCAATCGGCAAATCGAACGAGGCCGCTTCCTTCGGCAGGTCGGCCGGCGCCAGATTGATGATGGTGCGATTCTCCGGCCGCTCGAACCCCGAGTTCACAATCGCTCGATCGACGCGATGCGTGCTTTCGCGGACGGAGGCCTCCGCCAATCCGACGATCACCGTCTTGGCCAATCCGGAAGGCGAAACATCCACTTCCACCTCCACAGGGACGGCGTCGATCCCGAGGAGGGTCAAGGTCGTAAGCTTTGCCAGCATATTCTCACAGCCCCGGCGGGTCCGGTCACGAAATCCAGCCGGTTATTCTGGACCTTTTTGGGAAGCGGAACAAGCCACAGGTTGGGGCATTTCCCGCCGCGGGAAAACCGCGACTCCCTCGGAAGGCCGAAAAAATACCGCTCGCGACGTCGGCGGGGACGCCACGAGCGGCGCGATCGGCACCTCTCGCTACGCCGGAGTCGCCGCTCCGCGGCTTACGGACGGCGCGGTCCGGCAATCCACTCCAGATTAGTGATGCCCGGCTTCGGCAAGGGATAGTTCCCCGTCGCATCCGGCAGCGTAGGCGGCTCCATCGTCAACGTCGTGTCTTCCGGCAGGGGCCGATAGGCGAAGTCCATGGCCGCAACTTCTTCGAATCGCAAGGGCTGGCCGGTGTAGACCGCCAATTGCCCCAACACGGTGACCATCGTGCTCTTGGCCATGTGGTAACCGCTGTTGTAAGGCTGCCCTTTACGAACCGAATCCATGAGCGTGTTGATCTCCGTTTGATACGGATCGTTTTGTTGCCCCTCGAACTTCCAGTCGGTCTCGCCTTTGATCCGTTTTTGTCCCAAGTAGCAGACGCCCTTGCTCCCCATGATGATGTCGCTGGCGTTGCCGTAGGTCCCGCTTTGGGTGCGGCACATGGCGTAGACGCGGGCGCCGCTGGGGTATTCGTAGACGACGGTCTGATTGTCGTACATGTCGCCCAGTCCTTCCCCGAACGAGGCGGCCCGTCCGCCCAAGCCGAATGCCCACTCCGGCATTTCCTCCTGGAGCGCCCAAGTCACGCGGTCCATGTTGTGGACCAACGATTGGGGCACGTCATCACCGGAGAGCCAGCAGAAGTGGTACCAATTCCAAAACTGGAATTCCAGTTCGGAGTGCTCAGGCTTGCGGGCCATGACCTGGTACGGCCCGCGAAGGAACATCGCTTGAACCGCGACGATATCGCCGATCATGCCGTCGTGGATCCGTTTCATCGTCTCCTGCCAACCCACATCGAATCGGCTTTGCAAGCCGGACACGATGCTCAATCCCTTTTCCTTGGCCAGATCGCAGGCGGCCTGCATCCGCCGCACGCCGACCGGGTCGATCCCATGCGGTTTTTCCACGAAGACGTGCTTGCCGGCCTTGATCGCCTCCTCGGAATACATGGGATGGAATTTGGAGGCGCAGGCGATGAGGACCACGTCGGACGCCTCGATGACCTTCCGGTAGCCGTCCAAGCCGGTGAAGCGATGATCGGCGTCCGCGAGGACGCGATCCGGCGCCATAGCGCGTAGGTTTTCGTAAGCGGCGTTGACCTTGGCCTCGAACACGTCCGCCATGGCGACCAAGCGGATGTCCGGTCCGGAATTCAGGGCTTGTGCCGCTGCGCCCGAGCACCGCCCGCCACAACCGATCATTCCCACGCGAATGACGTCGCTCCCGGCGGCATGGACGCTCCGCGCCAAGGCCGCTCCACTGAAGACGGCCGCCGTTCCGACCGCTGATTTTTCCAGGAAAGTACGCCGCGTCCACGAAGACTGGGGAGACGCCTGTTCTTTCATGATTCCGACTCCGGTGAAGAAAACTCGATTCCGCCTTCCGATCGAATCATCCCCGAACCTCCGGTTCGAGGGCCGTTTCCCATATCGCCTGGAAGTCCTTCCCTGCATCTCCGGGGCCGCCGCGCCGCAAGCGGATCGCGGAGGGTCTCACGCATCCCCCGGGCCGGCCTCTTCCGGAATGCCAAGCTCGCGGAGGGTGCCCCGCAACCACTGCAAGGAACGCTCGATCATCGGCCCGCCCTGGCCTTCGCACTCCATACTCAAGGGACCGTTATAACCGTGATCGCGGAGGATCGTAAGCACCTCCCGAATGTTGTCGGCATTCACGCCCTCGCCGATCGCACAGTGACTGACCGCTATCCCCGTCTCCTGCCCGCGCACCGCCGCCGCCAACGACGGGCTCACGTCCTTGATATGGACGTGATGAATCTTCGACGCGAATCGCCGCGCGAATTGCACGGGGTCTCGGCCCGCAATGAAGGAGTTACCCGTGTCGAGATTCAGCCGCAGGAACGGGCTATCGCAGAAATCCAGCATCTCGGCCAATCGGTCGGGATTGGTGGTGAAATACCCATGCACTTCGATGTTGACCGTGATTTCGTAGGCCTCCGCGACCTCGAGGATTTGTTCGTAACTGCGCCGCATCAAGGCCATCGCCTCGTCGTCGCTGATCCCCGGCGGTTGATGCAAACCATCGGTGGTGGCAATGCGGGGACACCCGGCGTGCTTAGCCCAAGGGATCGCCTTCAAGACATAGGGAACGCCGTAGAGCGGGCCATCCTTGCCCGACAGCGGATACGCGGCGTCGATCTGCGAAAAGGCCACGCCGTAGCTTTCCATTTTGCGCCGCAGCAGCAAGGGGTCCTCGTAGAGGGCTACATGCGGCTGGTACCCCAAGCCGTGAATCCAGCTCACGCCGTCGATCACGCCGCACTCGATGAAATGCACGTCGTGCGCCTGCGCCCATTGTAGGCACTTCTCGAAGTTCCAGTAGGAGGAATTGAAGGCATCCGTGTGAAAACTGATCTGCATGTTCTCGCCGCTCCTGTCATGCCGTCCCAAATGCGTTCATCCCGCCTCGCCGGACGAACGATGCGACTGGGCATCGCGTCTATCGCCCGGCCGACCACATGCAAGCACGACGGTACAACTCTTGCACGTGAGCATTGCGGAGAGCTTGAACGTCGTGCCCCAGAACGCAGTGAAAAACCCTGCCTTTGCCGACGTTTCGCGTAAAGGCCATGGGATAGACGCGGCCGTCCACGCGAGAAACGGCTTCCGCCAAAACATGGATGGGCGCGTCGCCGGTCAGGCAAGTGTATAACTCATCGACCGTCTCGAAATCCCGCAGGCCCTTGGTGATGGGGTGATTCGCATCCGCGATGACGACTTGGAAAGGGCCGTGAGGATCATGTCCGCGGAGCGCCGGATCCCAAACCCGCCCGGCCAATTTCTCAAAATCGTCCTTGAATTCTTGGAACGCCCCGCAGGCGAAATGCACCAGCACCAAGCCGCCTCCCCCCTTCACGAAGCGATCCAGGGCGTCGAACGCCGCTCGGCCCGGCACATTCGGGTCGTAGTTCTTGAAGTGCATCACGATGGTATCGTAACGCCCCCACTCGACGCCCTCCATTTCGGCGAGCTTGTCGAGGACCTCCACCCGAATCTTGCCGCCTTGCGACAATGCCTCGACCAGAACGGGCGTGGTCTCTTGCCATCGATGCCCCGGATAATCTTCGCCCGTAATCACCAGGCAGCGCACGGGTGCGGAGGGAGGCGGCCCATCGTCCGAGAGGTTCGACGCTTCCTGCCGGGCGGCCGGCACCCGAGATGTGGAGATCCCCACGATCACGACCATCCCCACCAACAGCGCTGCGGCTCGCGCCCAGCCGCGGCGATACTTCTCAAACAGTCTGCGTATGTATGGAGACATGGCAAGCGGTTTCCTCACCGGCAGAATCCGAGAGCCGCACCGGCGTGCGCACAACCGCCCTTAGCATAGCGGAGAGCAAACCGCAGTCAAGACTGCCGACGGAACTGCCGACGGATACGTTTTGGGCGGGGTATAGGAGAACGAACGCGCGCCGGCGTTGTCGCCGTCGGAACCGTTGTCGATCGTGCGCAGCGAACATCCGCCGCCGAGGGCACAACAAACGACGGTCGTCACGCGCCGCCGAGAAAGGAGGCGGCATCTCAGCCCGCGACGGCAGCAGAGAGCCTCCTTATGCCCGCGTTCCGGACTGCAAGGCCTGCATGACGCGATCGGTAATGGCCTGGATCAAGGCTTCACGTTCGTCGTCGTTTACGGCCTTTCCATCGCCGTTGGACTGAGTCGAAGGCCCCGCACATGAGTCGCTTCGGAACCGCGGCGGATGGAAGACCTGCTGATCCACGCCGCTTTGCTTCCAGCTATCGCGGAAGACGTCGTTGGCGCACAGCTCGCAGTTCCGGAGTTCTACGCGCGGGTCCTTGTAGCCCAGTTTCTCCTTCAAATCCAGAAGTGCCTTGGCCTCCGGTTCCGTGAAGTAGTTGATGCGTCCCAATCCCTGTGCCAGCATCAACATACGGCAATAGGCATCCAAGATCTCGGTATACCAATAGGCTTGCTCCACCGAGTTGCCGAAGCTGACCGTACCGTGGTTCGCCAGGATGATCACGTTGCTCTTTTGCACGAAAGGCAGGATCGTATCGGCGAACTCTTGCGACCCCGGCGTGGCATAGCGTGCGATGGGGACTTCGCCCAGGAAGATCTCCACTTCCGGCAGCACACACATGGGCACCGCCTCCCTCGCAATTCCGAAGGCGGTCGCGTGCGGCGGATGGCAATGCACCACGGATTTGATGTCCGCCCGGGACCTCATGATCGCCAAATGGAGTTTGATTTCGCTGGTGGCCTTTCGCCTTCCCGCGATCTGCTTGCCCTCCATATCGACGATGCATAGATCGTCGGGCTTCATGAAGCCCTTGCAAATCATCGTGGGCGAGCACAACACCTCGTTCTCGCCGATGCGATACGAGATATTCCCGTCGTTGGCGGCGGCAAAACCGCGTTTGTACAATCGATCGCCGATTTCGCAGATTTCTTGTTTCACCTTATGTACGTTCAACATGGTTCCTGATCTCCGTTTTTTCCGGTTGCGCCGCCGTCCTCATCCCGTCCGCCGTTACGGTAAGGGGCGGACTTCGATGTGATCCAGGATGGCCGCCGCATAGGCGTCGATGGGCTTCGGCTCGTCGAACGGCTGGGCCGCCTCCCGTCCCTCGCTGAACGCGACGTAGCAGCCTTCGTGGGACGCCATCTCGTCGTAAACGACCAGTTCCTCGGCTTCCGCGGGCAGCTTGTTCAATAAGTTGTCCAACGATAACGGCACGACGATTTTCAATACCGCTCCGCGAAGCGAGGGATGCGCTCGATTCAAGGTCACCTTGCCGACTACTCTTCCGACTCGCACGTTCGGCCCTCCTTGGGCGATTCCGTCGCTCACGGTCGCTCAGCTCAAATGCGGAGCGAAGGCCTCCGGGCATCGGCGGGGCGACCGCACGAACTCCAGGATCATCCGTTTGACTTGAAAAACGCCTTGCCGCGCGTCGGCCACGAGAACGTTCGCTCCCACGGCGGCGGCATCGAGGGCGACTTCGTTCGGCCGTCTGCCCGCCACGGCCCGCACGCCGCCCAAGCGATTCGCCAAACAAACGCCGGCCGCGGTGAGGGAGGTCACCACGACCGCTCGGCCGCCCGGTCGCCGAACCGCCTCCGCCGCCCGCTGCGAGGCCCGAACCATGCAATCCATCTCCTCCGGCGCGATCCTCAGGGCTTCTCCGCGAAACAGGCCGCTCAATTGCGCGACCGAAATGCGCCGCGTCACCAGAACGATGGGCAGGACATCGGCCGCTTCGGCGCCGGTTTCGGCTCCGCCTTGCCGGGTAGCGCTCCCCGGCGTGGGGACCGGGCCGTGCTCCCCCGCGTGGGGACCGGGCCGTACGTCACCACGATCTGCCGCTGCCGTAACAGATCCCTCGCCGCGGGAGTCAAGATCGCGCCCGGCCGAACCAAGAGGCGTCGTATGCCTTGCAGCCGATCCTCCAGGAGGGTCGCGGTTACGACCCGTTCCGGAATCGCAAGTTCCCCCTCGCGCGAGGAAACGATCCGAGCTTGGGGGGCCGCCGGAACCGCACTTGCCGCCTTCGGCGACGCCGGTGCCTGCGCCGGAGCGCGATCCTGCGCCGTACCGTCGCTGCCGCCCGCCTCCGCCCCCAGCGCAGCCAGCACCTCGCGCACGATGCGTTCCAACGTCGCGCTGTCCGGTATGTCCTGGAACTCTTGCATCAGTCGGTAATCCCGATTACCGCCCAACGAACGGGCGTCTTCTTGTCATTCAGCACGGATTGCGTGTGCTTGCCGTCGCTGGAAATGATGACCTGATTCCCGATGCCCGCGCCCAGATGATCCACCGCCAAAACGGGGTCGCCGTCCGGGGAACGGCCGTCCGCCGCCATAGGTTGAACCAACAGCAGCCGCCACCCCTTCATGGAAGGATGCTTGATCGTAGCCGTTGCCGTCCCTACCACGCGACCCGCCAACATCTCCGAACCTAGCCGCCTTTCTCGTCACCTGTTCCGCCGGTTCCACCATGTTCTCCGAAGCCCGCTCCGGAACCGCCGTGCTCAGCGTCCCAGAATCCGTAGGCTGTCGATCATCGCGCAACGGCGTTCTCGGGTAAACGTCAGCGGCGTCGTGATGCCTTCGCCGGTCGGGCCGGCGATAGAGAACGACAGATAGCCTTCCCCGCCGAGCCCCAACCCCGCCATGCAAGGTCCGTTCTTCACGAAGATCGTCGTATCCAAGGCCCGGCCCATCTTCGTCATGTTGACCACGTCGTGGGAATGGATGATGGCCGTATGCCGGAACCCGTGTTCGCTGAGGCGGGCCCGTTCGATGGCCTCGTCCACGTTTCGGCAGCGAACGAAGGGCACGAACGGCATCATCTGTTCGATCTGAACGAAGGGATGCTCGAACGCCGTTTCGCCGAAGATCAATTCCACGTCGTCGGCGATGCGGCGCCCCGCCGCCCGCGCCAGCACCGCGGCATCTTGGCCGATGAACTCCTTGACGGGCACGTCGTGCCGATCCTTGCCCTCGCCCACGGTCGTAACGGCCTTGGCGGTCAAGGCCTCGATCTCCGAGGCGTTGAGGCGGACGGCCCCGGCGCGTTCCATCGCCGCCATCAAATCATCGAAGATGCTTTCCACGGCGAAGACTTGCTTTTCGCCGATGCACAGGAGGTTGTTATCGTACGATCCGCCTTGGATGATACACCGCGCCGCGCGATCCAAGTCGGCGGTTTCGTCGACCACCACGGGGGGATTGCCCGGGCCGGCCACGATCGCCCGCTTGGCCTGCTGCATGGCGGCTTTGGCGACGCCGGGACCGCCCGTCACGCACAGAAGCGCGATGTTGCGATGCTTGAAGATCGCATTGGCCGTCTCCAGTGTCGGTTCCGTGATGATGCACATCAAGTTGTCCACACCCAGATCGCGATAGATCGCCTGGTTGTACCGCCGCACGCCCTCGGCCGCGACGCGCTTGCCGCTCGGATGCGGATTGAAAACCACCGTATTGCCCGCCGCCAACATGCTGACGGCGTTTCCCGTGAGCGTCGGCAAGGAATGCGTGACGGGGGTGATCGCCCCGATCACGCCGAACGGCGCATGTTCGATGACCGTCAGGCCGTGGTCGCCGCTGAAGGCCTCGCTCCGCATGAATTCCACGCCGGGCGTCCGCTCGCCGAGAGTCTTGAGCTTTTCGATCTTGTGCGGCAAACGCCCGATCTTGGTCTCCTCCATTTCCATCGTGCCCAATTCGACGCACTGCTCGACGGAAATGCGGCGAATGTGATCGATCGCTCGCTTACGCTCCTCCATCGTGCAGCGCGACAGCCGATCGAAGGCTTCGGAGGCCGCGGCCACGGCCTCTTCCACGTCGGTGAACAAACCGAGGCGGCCCTGATAACTGCGGACGGCCGGACCGGGCGCCGACGGCAACGCCCCCGAGCCGTTGCTCTTCAGCCTGTGAATCACTTCCTCCACTACCGAACGCACGAGATTCTCATTGATTTGCATCGCACCGCTCCTCACGGAATTCGCCGCATCGCACGGCGATCGAGATATGTCGTTGCTTTCGCCATCGCTTCACAGGCCCACGTCGGAACGCCCGCCTCCCACGGAGCTCGCTTCCGGCGGCCGGCGCGGCTCGCCGTGCATGTTGCAACGGCGTTCAGGCCCCACGGCTCCCGTCCTTGCTGTACACGCACGTGTCCTTGACGTGCACCTGATCCACGATCGCGATAATGACCGTATCCACAGGCAGGTTCTTGGTCTCGGGCGTCAGCCGGGCGCTGGAACCTTGCACGATCAGCACCAGTTCCCCCTCGCCGGCCCCCACGGTATCTACGGCCACGAAGGTCCTTCCG
>FWPV01002732.1_pt1 | contig 21422 bp, 19 predicted proteins | sample 2228371 | NCBI WGS metagenome assembly FWPV01 (sample SAMEA103939776, study PRJEB20133) | metagenome | reverse complement strand
TAACCACATTGGTAGCATCAAGTCTACCTCCTAGCCCCACCTCTAACACCTGGAAGTCCACCTTGTTCTTCTTAAAATAGGCAAAAACCGCGGCTGTGAGGATCTCGAAGGTGGTTAGTTGACCATAAACAGCTTCCTTATTTACCTTTTCCACCATTGGTTCGATTTCTGTTATCAGGGCAGCGAAATCTGCTTCGGAAATCAAAGCGTCGTTAATCCTCACACGCTCTCTGATAGTATGGAGATGCGGCGAGGTGAATAACCCTGTTTTGTAATTGGCGGCGATTAGTGCTCTGGAAATCATAGCTGCCGTGCTTCCCTTACCCTTGGTGCCGGCAATATGCACTGATTTTGTTCCCAGGTGTGGATTGCCCAGCGGTTCTAGCAGCTTTTCCATCCTTCGCAGGTCATAATTAGCCGAAGTGTAGGCAATACCAGGGGTTTTCTCATAATCGGTAAAACTTAGAAGGTAAGCTTCAGCCTGACGAAAGTCCATTTTAAATATTATATCACCAGTCGTTGTTTCAGGACGCGGTGAGATATTGAGCGGTCCTTTCTGCCCTTACCCACGCCCTCTCGTCACCGAAAATCTGGCAAAAATAAGTCCCCCGCTTGAACAATGAATCTTCTTTACGCTCCAGCCACCAAGGGTCAAGACTACCTGTAAAAAGGTCGATTGTTTTGGATTATAATTGAAGCTGGATTATTATAAAGATGCTGTGTGGTCGGAATGAATGCTGTGGATTGAGTCCCACGCATTGCTTTATTTGAATTTCAGGCTATGGGCTATTTCCGAGAATTTAGCCTCATCATAAGGTACCAGCAGAGCCACTGTGGTTACTGTAACCACAATCCACTTGTTGTCCTTCAGCACACCCAAGGCAAAGGTCTCGCCCGGGTAGCCTCTAACCGTCCAATCGACTTTGGCAACACTAGCTTCAGTACCATCAGCCAGCTTTGTCTTCTTCTCAGTGCCAATCCTAATATCTAAACCACCAGATTCTTCCAGCCCTGCCTTGAGCGCAGCAGTGAAATTAGCCGCTTCCCGAACGCTAACGGTTAACACTGGAACCCTAGCAGTCGCCGCCGCAATGAATACCTGTGCTCCACTAGGTTGCCCCTTCACCCATGCGGCTGGATATTTGACGGAGAAACCATGTTCATCATTTATATACTCAGCCGCCTCAAATGATATCGCGCCTGGAGCCAGTGGTTTGGCTATCTCCTCTTTGGCTGGTGCCCCCACCAGCTCAGCGGTAGCTTTCTTCTGTATCTCAACGAGGAGTGGCAAATCAGCCTTGCTGGTAATGACAGTGCGTATCAAGACTATTCCTTTGTCGGTAGGTGCCACTATGACATGTGCTTTTCCTGTCGGGTCCCGATATGTCATACCTTTCTTGATTAAGACCACCTCAACCGGGTTCGACTTCGCCTGCCTGTCATTAATGGCAAAGAAGTTGTTCGTATTCATGGCAAAACCGGATATAGACCAGTAGTTGTCAGGTATAGTCGCGGTCAAACGAAGCGGGTACTGGCTTATGTCATAGCAGCAGAGGGAGTAAAGGAGGTCGGGCGATGGTCTGACAACAGCTCTACGCTCGTGGGTGACTGGCGGAGCAAATACCCACTGGTTGCTGGGATAATTGAACCTCTCGGTCATAGTGATCTCCATAATCTCATTTGGTATCCTGAGTACCATAACCAGATTTACGGCAACAGCAACGCCGAAGGTAGTCAATATCGTCCATCCTATCCATTTCTTCATCTGCAACGCTCCTTGATAATGCGCGGCAGCTCGGCTTTCTTCAGGGCTTGATAGTCATAATAGGCACAGCCGGGGTTATACAGTCGAAGTGTGATAGATAACCTCTTCGCTTCACCCGTTGGCAGCCAATAACCTTCCTTCGGTGACATCGACACATAAACTGTGAAGTGTCCACCCGGGCCTAACTTCATCTCAGTGCTACTCCACGAGTAGCGCCGCTGCTCATTGGATATCAGGAAATCGTCCTCGCCATAAACAGTTACAGACCACCAGCGAGCATCGGGTGCATCTCCTTCTATCTTGTAGTCGCAGTTTCCTAAAAGTGGCTCTCCATTTTCGTCGACAAAGGCTGTCAAGTAAATTGTCTCTGACTTGGCAAGTGCCAGAAGTGCGTGTTTGGCAACCCAGGCTCTGAGATAGGGGTTAGCGGAGGTACTCCCAATAGCAAGGCTGGTACTCCAGGGCCCGTTCTCGACCACACTCATATCCGTAATGAGATTAAGCATCGGCTCAACAGTGAAGTATCCAATTGTGCCACCTACGACTAAGGCGATCAAAGCTACAATTGTAAACTTGAGCTCATTCTTCACTATTTATATTCTTCCTCCTTCCATTTTCAAGCGAAAACCCTCCGCCCGCTACAGCTACAGTATAGCACCTTTCTCCTCACCAAACTATGTTAACCAGAGCGTGCTTTTCAAATTCAACTTTGTCACATTTAATAAGGGATGGTATAATGGCTTTCAAATTGACTTTGTAGACTCGCGTAGACTCGAACTTCGGATCATGGGAAAGTCTAGTTCTGAAAGAAAGCTAATTGTTGCCGTTATCGGAGGCGGGAAATGCTCTGCGCAGGAGGCAGTGCTGGCTGAGACCGTGGGCAGAGAGCTGGCTCGGCGAGGTGTGATCTTGGTCTGTGGTGGTTTGACTGGGGTTATGGAAGCGGCTTGCCGTGGAGCTGCTATTGAGTCGGGGCTTACCGTGGGCATCCTGCCCAGCGAGGAGCCTGATGATTCTAACCCGTACGTACAGATACCCATCGCCACCGGACTGGGTCATGCTAGAAACATGGCTGTAGTTAAATCGGCCCAGGCAGTAATTGCCATTAGCGGCGACTACGGCACACTCACCGAGATCGGATTCGCCCTTAAGAGTGGTATTCCGGTTATCGGTTTAAACACCTGGTCAATATACAAAAATGGAGAGGAAGATAAGTCTATAATTAAGGCACGTGATGCGGTTGATGCTGTGGAGAAAGCTATTTCCCTAGCAAAGGGACGAAAACCGATTTAAGCTCGGAGATGAAATCACAGCGGGCATCCATTAAGGCTATTAGAGCTTTCGAAATACTAGACTCTCGGGGAAACCCTACCATCGAGGTTGAAGTAGAACTATCAGATGGTGCAAGGGGCATCGCTGCTGTGCCCTCTGGAGCTAGCAAGGGTAGGCATGAGGCTGTAGAACTGCGCGACGGGGACAGCCGCAGATATGGTGGCATGGGCGTCCTCAAAGCAGTGAGCAACGTAAATAATAAGATTGCTCCGGCACTGCTCGGCATGCAAGCTTCAGAACAGCAGAAAATTGACCAGGTATTGCTCGAGCTTGATGGCACTGGAGATAAATCCAAACTCGGAGCTAATGCCATACTGGGAGTATCTCTGGCAACCGCCAGAGCCGCAGCCAACTCTGCAAATCTCCCACTGTATCGATATCTAGGTGGTGCTTCTGCCAACCTGCTGCCAGTGCCTATGATGAACATCCTTAACGGCGGGAAACATGCTACTGATTCCACCGACTTTCAGGAATTTATGGTAGTGCCAGCAGGTGCCGTCAGCTTCAGCCAGGCACTGGAAATGGGAGCTGGGATCTACCGCGCCCTCAAGAGGGTTATACAAAAAATGGGGCTGAATACCAATGTTGGTGATGAGGGGGGCTTTGCACCCTCGTTGGTTTCTAACAAGCAAGCGGTAGAACTAGTGTTGACCGCCATCGCTCTCGCTGGTTACCAAGCTGGCACTGACTGTTACATTGCCTTAGACCCAGCATCGAGTAACTTTTATGATAGAGGCAAATATGTCTTGCAAAAGGAAGGCACAGCCCTTACCAGTGATGAGATGATTGATTATTATGTCAACTTGGTATCGAACTATCCCATCATCAGCATTGAGGATGGACTGGGCGAGGATGATTGGGCTGGTTGGGCATCCCTGACCTCCAGACTAGGTGACAAGATTAAACTCGTAGGCGATGATCTCTATGCCACTAACCTGGAGCGACTTGAGAGAGGAATTGCCCAAAAGTCATCCAATGCCATCCTTATAAAGCCAAATCAGGTTGGCACTTTAACTGAAACTTTAGCCACAATAAGAAGGGCACAGCAGGTCGGTTGGGCAACTATAATTAGCCATCGCTCAGGAGAGACCGAAGATACCACTATAGCTGACCTAGCAGTTGCAGTAGGCTCCGGTTTAATAAAGGCTGGCGCGCCATGTCGCAGCGAACGGGTAGCCAAATACAATCGACTGATCAGGATAGAAAATGAACTAGGAGGCAATGCCCATTATGCCGGCATGAAAGCCTTTCAACTCCAATGACCACAGAGGAACACTTTTAACTAACGCAAGGCTGTAGCCTAGCAACTAGCAATAACAAGCACCAGAGGTGCAGTTTGATGAGCAGAGTGCAAGCGTTAAGCTCACACCCGAGAGGGATTGTCAATAATCTCTGGATGGTAGTTATATGGAAATAGTGCAGGGAGTTCACCAGATAAAGCTGCCATTACTTGCTGGAGCGCCGCTGGACCATGTTAATGTCTACTTGTTGGAAGGCAGCAATGGCAACTTATTGGTCGATACAGGCTTTGATACCCCTGAAGCTTTTGCAGCATTGAGAGATGGGCTTAGAAACAGCGGCTTTGGATTCAAAGATATCACTCAGGTTGTGGTTACTCATATCCACCCGGACCATTATGGTTTGGCAGATAAGTTGAAACAGATGTCTGGAGCTACAGTAGCTTTCAGTGAAATTGAGGAAAAACTTCTCGATTCTCGATATGTGAAAACGGACGAACTACTAAAGCAGATGAGGCTTCTTTTTGAACGCGGTGGGGTTCCTGAAGATGAACTATCTGATTTCACCGAAGCTGCACTGGCAGTCAGGCAATTCGTGGGGTTGATCAGGCCAGATATTAGGCTAAAAGGTGGAGACAAAATTGCTATCGGCTCTGCGGAGTTTAAAGTCATATTGACCCCAGGGCATTCACCTGGTCACATTTGCCTCTACGAGCCAAAGAGGAAATTCCTGTTTTCGGGTGACCACCTTTTACCCAATATATTTCCACATGTCGGACTTCACCCACAATCTGGCGACAACCCGCTGAGGGACTTTTTCAACTCCTTTAACGCTATGGCTAAACTGGAAGTCAGCTTCGTCTTTCCGGGGCATGGCTCTGTTTTCAGTGGATTCAAGCTAAGAGTTGGTGAATTATTCTACCATCACGAGCAGAGACAATTAGCTATAACGAAAGCTATAAGAGACGACCCAAAGTCCGCTTATCAAATAGCTAGCGAAATCCCATGGATGCCTAGCGGTGAAGCTGTCAGTTTTGAGAAGCTGTCTACCTTCGACAAGCGGCTGGCAGTGATGGAGACACTGGCTCATCTTAAGTTCCTGATAATGGAAGGAAAGGCGGAGAAGATAGGAAAGGAGAGTATCGACCTCTATTGGGCTGGAGGCTAGGCTCAAATTCAAGGCAATGAGGCTGTCTGTTTGGTCTAGTAACACGTGGTTTTAACCTGGCTGTGTAGGCGACTCTGAAGGTCAGTTTGCACTGGGAGATAAGCCGGTTGTGGACAATTTCCAATAGTGGGTACTAGCTAGCACATAATGCAAGGCTGCTACACAAATGGACAACGTAAAAAAGAGGGTCAGGGGGCTCAAGCTCGAGTATAAGACCTATCCCCAAAGAGAGCTGCTGATAGTCATGCCCAATCCTTATCCCGGTAGGGAGTACGAGGAGGAAATAGTTTCCAGCGAATTTACCTGCCTTTGCCCACTCAATCCAGGGCAACCGGATTATGCCAGGCTTACCATAAGATATGTTCCTGACAAAGAGATAATCGAGTTAAAATCGCTGAAATTCTATCTGACAAGTTACAGGATGGTTGAGATATTTTATGAGGAGGCGACCAATCGAATATTGGAAGACCTGGTCAAAGCTGTAAGACCGAAAAGGATGGAAATCGTGGCAGAGTGGAACATAAGAGGGGGTATGGGAACCAAAATAAGGGCGAGTTATGATAGGGATGCTGAAAGGGAGAACAAAATAATTTAAATAACTAACAAGGAGGCGACGCAAAATGGTAGCTAAGATCGGAATAAATGGCTTTGGGCGTATTGGCAGGTTGACTTTTAAGGCAATAAGCCAGCATTACAGCGACAAGCTCGAGGTATCTGTAATCAATGACCTTACTGACGCTAAAACTAACGCCCACCTGCTCAAATATGACAGCACTTACGGCATCTATCCCGGAAGTGTAGAGGCAAATGACGATGCAATAGTCGTGGACGGAAGAAAGACCAAGGTCCTGGCTGAACGTGACCCGGGTAAGATCCCGTGGAAGGACTATGGGGCTGAGATAGTAATCGAGTCCACCGGGCTTTTCACCGACGCTGCCAAAGCATCAGCCCATTTTCAGGGTGGGGCAAAGAAGGTAATTATTTCAGCGCCAGCAAAGGGCGAAGACATAACGATAGTACTTGGCGTAAACGAGGATAAGTACAACCCGGTACGGCACCATATTATCTCAAATGCGTCGTGCACTACTAACTGCATTGCTCCGGTGGTCAAGGTACTGCATGATAATTTTGGGGTAAGCAAGGGACTCCTATCCACAATCCATGCCTATACCAATGACCAGAGACTACTAGATATGTTCCATAGTGACCTGCGAAGGGCACGGTCGGCAGCCTTAAATATCGTCCCAACAACCACCGGGGCTGCCAGAGCTGTAACCTTGGTCATACCAGAACTTAAAGGAAGGCTTGATGGTGTTGCTTTCAGAGTACCCGTGCCAACCGTATCTATGTGTGACTTTGTAGCTGACCTGGATAGAGAGGTGACTGCTGAGCAAGTCAACAAAGCTTTTCAGACCGCAGCTTACGGTAAGCTCAAGGGTATTCTGGAATACTGCGATGAGCCACTGGTGAGTTCCGATTTCAAGAGCAACCAAGCCAGCTCCATTTTCGATGCCATGAGCACCATGGTCATCGCTGGTAATATGGTTAAAGTGCTAGCTTGGTATGACAACGAGTGGGGCTATAGTTGCCGCCTGGCTGACCTGGCTATCTATATCTCCAGCGCAGGTTTTTAAGCCAGCAGCCAAATTTGTGTGGGGCACCCGCTGAGTGCATCACTCTATAAGAGTGTAGCTTTTATCCTTTTATCATTGTCCAGCAATTTGGCGACAAAACCCAGCCAATGCTGGAATGGAATTATGTCAAGTCCCATTAAGGCTTACGGCATACGTCACGCCTACTTGGAGCCCTGCTAGGTTCAGATATAAACCTTCTCCTTCTGGTTTCGTTTTACTATAATAGGCACCAGGTAAATCGAGGTTGTCCTGGTGTTAAGTGAAGAATACTTAGTGCAGCAGGCAGTAAGTGGAAATAAGGAAGCCTTTACGCAGCTATATGACAGACACTTCGATAGGATATATCGTTATATCTACATTAAAGTCAGGAATCAGTCTGAAGCTGAGGATTTGACCCAGGACGTATTCATGAAAGCACTGGAGGCAATCAGCTCTTACAAATGGCGAGATTTGCCATTTACTTCATGGTTATTCAGGATTGCTCACAATAGGGTGATCGACCATGTGAGGAAAACGTCAAGGGAGAAAAGGGCTAGCCTTGACGAGGCACATGCTGCCAGTGCCGAAGATCCAGTGCACATTGCGGAGCAGGAAATTGAAGCTCAACGATTAAGAGCGACGCTGGAGCGATTGCCACAAGCTCAACGAGAGGTTGCCATGCTTCGCTTTGTCGCTCAGTTATCGATTGCTGAGGTTGCCAAAATGCTGGGTAAAAGTGAGGGGACGATAAAGGCTTTGCAGTTCAATGCTACCGCATCATTGAGAAAGGCTCTCTCTGAGGAATTGAATGAGTAGAAAATTAGAGGATATTTTTAACGAGTGTTATGAACGCATACTTCAGGGTGAGAACATCACAAGCTGCCTCACGCGGTATCCGGAATACGCCGCTGAACTGGAGCCAATGCTCAGGACCGCGTTAGGCTTTACTTGGAGAGCTTCGTCACTACAGCCCCGCCCCGAATTCAAATACTGGGCACGGGTGCGTCTTCAGGGTGCACAGACTTATGCCAGTCAACAGAAACAAAGCTCTGGCTTCTTTGTATGGCGACAAGCTTGGGCTATAGCCCTGGCTGCTCTGCTCGTTTTCCTACTCACCGGTGGCACTGTAATTGCTTCGTCAGACGCCTTACCTGACCAGCCTCTTTACCCAGTGAAGCTAGCCACAGAACAAGCTAGACTAGCTTTTGCGTTCTCAGCAGCAAGCAAAGCTGAGATCTATGCCCAACTGGCTGAGACCAGAACTCTGGAAATCGAGGCTATGGCTCGCCGAGGAAAGACGGAACAGCTTACCATCACTGCCACAAGGCTGGTTAACCAATTGGAACAAGCTAATTGTGCAATAGCCAAGGTAGAGAGCACCAAAGTGGCGACAGCACCATCTACAGGCACACCTGAAAAAACAGCTCCGGTGGCACCACCGGTAACCACAGCGCGGGAGACAACCAAGGCTGCCAGCGCTGAGCGGTTTCGGGAATCGCTTGAGGTGAGCACCTCAAGGAGCTTGACAGCTTTAGAAAAAGCTCTAGAGCAAGCGCCACCACAAGCCCAGCCGGCATTAAAGCAAGCCATTGAGGCAATCCACAAGGCAGGCTATAAAAGAGCACCGCAAAAACCAAGCGGCATGGATAATAAGAATTACGATAATGACGGACAGCCTCTGTTAGAACCTGAAGATAGCCGATCTCGACCTCAGGAGGGTGATGCAGGTAAGGGCAAAATCAAGAGCGTCCCGGTCGAACCAGAGCAGAGTCAGCCTTTGCCTCTACATGAGGATAATGACAAAATTGAACCCACACCACCTCCAATTAAACCTGACTCAAGTGGATCGTCTACTGAAAGCGGCGTCAGTAGAACCACAGTACAGCCCAATCACAAGCAACTTTCCCCGAAACAATCTACGGAGACACTGAGAAACACGGATGCCAGCAAGTAATGATGGACCCGCCGCTATTTACCAACAGAGACATGCACGACTTGAAAATAATTTAAAGCCAAACTACTCGGCGTAAAAAGAGATTGAGATAAAAGTGACAAAAACGTCTACCGTAGCCTTGATGCTGGTGGCTCTCATTGCCACAAGTTGTGCAGTTCAGCCGGCACCCATCCCCACCGTGCCATCAGCTATCATCTCTCCAGCAAGAGGGCTGTCCAATCCTAAGCCGGCTATGACTTCAGCTTACCAGTCGACCTCGGTCAGCTTTACCCCGGACATATTGCCTTATTCCCTTCCACTAGACTTAAACAAGGTGGCTAACTCAAAACAAATAAAGGATGAGTTCAACCTTAATTCAAGGCAGGAAGCACTTCTTAGCAAGAATGGCTTTGTAGTTATCCCCGGGGATGGCGACGATATAGTTGAACCATACAAGAAACTGGAGAACAAGGGGATCCCGATCTTTGTCACTTCAGATACATTGCTTCATTTATACCATATTCTGTTTAACGAAATTCTGAAACAAATCGAAGAGGAGGAATTATACAACCAACTCATAGATATGACTAAAGCCATGCTCAAGAGGGCTGAAACCGATTACAGGTCCTTCACCCTGCCGAAGCTGAAGGAAGCTGCACGGAGAAATGTTGCCTACTTTGCGGTGGCTCTAAGCCTGCTCCAAACGCCTTCCAGAAAGGAGAACTTTACGATTCCTGTCTATGTAAGCAAAGAGGTCAGTGATGAAATCAAGAATATCGAAACCTATCGAGGCTTTGCGCCAAGTGCTATCTTTAATTCCCCTGATTCCCCAAACCCATATGAAGAGGACTATTCACAGTACGTGCCCAGAGGGCATTATACCCGGAGTGAGACCTTGAAGAGCTATTTCAAGGCCATGATGTGGTATGGCAGGATAGCTTTCCTGCTCAGGGGAGGCAGTGATGCCCTGATAGCCGAAGAGGACGCCGAAATCGCTACTATCCAGGCATGTCTAATTTCAGCTGGGTTAACTAACGCTAAAGTTGGCGATAATAGCGCTGGCGATATCTGGAGGAGGATTTACGCTGTCACCTCGTTCTTTGTTGGCACTGCCGATGACCTGACACCGTATGAATATTTGTCCAGTTTGGTAAAGGTCTTCGGGCATGAGTTCGCTGCCAGCCATCTTTTAGACGAAGCCAAGATGCTTGAGCTGACCGCTGAGCTAGCGCGTCTTAGAAACCCCGAAATCTATGGTGGCTCAGGGGTCTGCCTCGTCCACCCCCCGGTGACCAGACAGAGGTTGTACGAATGTCTGGCTAAGACCAAAGGGTTGCGCTTCATGGGACAAAGGTTCGTCCCGGACTCCTACATATTCCAGAATCTGGTATCACCAGCGGTGGGTGTGTATGTGGGCAAAGGAAAGCCGTTTACCATGAAGATAACTCAGCTCGGACCAGCAAGATGCTTTCCCAGAGGTCTAGATACCATGGCAGTCTTGGGCTCGGAAAGGGCTCTTGAGATCCTGAAACGGGAAGGTGATACCGAATATCAAGGCAAAGATACCAGCTATGAGCAACAGCTCTACAAGCTTAGAGACCAGTTCGCTGCCTTCACCACAGAAGACTGGCACCGCAACCTATACTGGGCATGGCTCTATGCACTTAAGCCGTTGCTTGGAAAATATGGAAAAGGCTATCCCACATTTATGCAGACCGAGGCCTGGCAGGACAAAGAACTCAACACTGCCCTAGCCTCATGGGCTGAACTCAGACATGATACCATACTCTATGCAAAGCAGAGCTATACACCACGGCTAACAGCAGCACCAGCCCCACCAAAGCCACTGCTAAGCTATATTGAACCAGTTCCCGAATTCTACGCCCGGATGCTTGACCTAACCAGGATGACCAGACGAGGACTATCTCAGCTTGGATTCTTGCACCAGGAAGAGGAGCATCGACTAGAGAGCTTGGAAACTATTCTGGACAGGTCACTACGCATTGTCATTAATGAGCTTGAAGGTATTGAGTTAAATGACGGTGATTACAGTTTTATCACAGACTTTGGAAAATGTCTGGAGAATGTGGTCTGCGGGATTGAAGCTGAGGGCAAGGAAACAACAGTTGTAGCCGATGTCCATACAGATAGTAACGAACCACAGGAGGTGCTTGAGGAAGGAGTAGGTTATATTGACCTCATTCTGGTGGCTTACAGGATACCAGATGGTAGAATCATCATTGGTGCTGGGTCCACGTTAAGCTATTACGAGTTCAAACAGCCCATCAACAGCCGTCTCACAGACGAGCAATGGAAGGTTATGCTTAGGTCCAGCCAGGCTCCACCAAGACCGGGCTGGACAGGCAACTTCTACGAGCAGTAATAACCTTTCCTCGCAATTTTGTCGCTCAAGTAAACCTGCATAAACCTTTTTCTTGGCTGTTCCGTTTTAATCACTGAAAATGGCTGCCAAGACATCGAAGTAAAAAAAAGGAGGTTCAAGAAAGAATGAAACGGTGGAATATTCTCCTCGCAATAGCCATCATGGCTGTGCTAATGTCAGTGTCCACAGCTATAGTCAGTGCTGAGGACGAAGCTGGCCTTAGTATCAGTAAATCAGCAGACAAGACTTCAGCTGCCCCCCATGAGACCATCACCTACACATATACCATTGTGAACACTGGCAGTATTCCCATTGATAACATTGCCTTAACAGATGACAAGCTGGGGTCAGTCGCCCTGGACCGCACCACGCTGGCTGTAGGGGACAATGTCACAGCTACCGCCACTTATAGCGTTGCTATCTCAGACCTACCCGGGCCCATCGTCAACACAGCCAAGGTTACAGGTACCACCCCTGATGGCAAATCGCTCACAGCAACGAGTAATTCGGTTTCAGTAGCCCTGACCATCAATAAAAGCCTTTTAACCAAAGGGGAGATACTCAAGCTGAGTGGCGTCCGTGGCAACGGGATCGACAGCGCACCAGGGTTACAGAAGCTCTTCAATGCGAAATCCAAGGCGGCTGTGCACGCCGGCAAAAAGGACAGGGATAGAGCAGAGGAACAGCTCGAGGTAAGGCAAAGGACACAGAACCAGTCAGCAGAAAAGGGGCAACTAAAGATAGAAAAGAAGGTAAGGAATAAACGTTGATAGTCGATAGACTACGCGACGTGAGGCAACCTTTAAAAGGTTGCCTCACTTTATTCTGCCAACAGGTAGCACATACAATGGGGTTTCATCCCGAGGCATGTCAAGGATTCTGGCTACTTCGGCATCATCAAATGCGCCAACCGTCACCAGACCCAAGCCTAAAGCAGTTGCCTGAAGACAGATATTTTGCGCGGCATGACCAACCTCGATGTGTACATACCTTTCACCCCTAGAGCCATACTTAACTTCTGTCCGCCTATACACGGCGGCGATGACAATATTTATCGCCCCATTGGCCACACAACTCTGTCCCAGAGATGCCAAGGCTAGACTAGCCCGCACATCTCCCTCTTTGACTCGAGTCAAGCTGTTTTTCTCAGGCCTATATTTGTAAACACCCGGAGCCATGTCCTCCACCTTACCAGCCACCAAATACAGTTCCAGTGGATACAGCGCACCAGCTGAAGGTGCAGTTCGACCACCCCAAGCTCGGGTTATTCCTTGCCCCGCCCAGAGGAGTTTCATCACTTCCTCCCGTGTTAAAGGCGCATCAGTATATTCCCTTACCGACCTGCGCTGGCGCAACAATGCCTCTAGGGAAGCAGACTTTACTTTCGCCATCTCACCTCTTGCTTTTTCCAGTTCAGCTTTTGCTTCGCTTAGTTGAGCCTTAAGTTTAGCCAATTCGGCGTTGGCTCTGTCTAACTCGACCTTCAGTGCACCACAGGTACTTTCCGGAGTAGTCGACACGCAGCCCAGCATATTAGCTAAAAGCAGGAGGATAATTAGAGATACCATTACAACTGCATGTTTGGCTTTTGACATCGCAACCACCTCCTTAGCACACCCCCTGCTAAAGACAACCTAGTTCTTGTAAGCGCCTATTTTTTCTAGGTACTCTTTATACTCTACCATCTTAATTAGCACCCTAGCAGCCTGCCGCCCAGAGGGATAAGCGTAGTGGGAACCCTGGAGACGAGGTTGGGTCTCAGCAAAAAATGTGGTGGTGAGCACTGGCTTCTTATAATCCGCAACCCACTGTTCAGCCAGAGCCACCAGAAAGCGGGCGATCGCTTCGGTAGCAGGAGGAGGATTCCTAATTCCCACTTCAGCTAAAACCTCTGAGTCAGCAGGCAGAAAAGCGCTGACAAGAAGTGGAGCATTTAGCCTCCCAGCCGCGATGGCTGAGGCAATTAGCTGCGTCAACTCTTTGACTTCCTCCTCATGGTATGTGCCCATAATTGATGCCGCACTGGAGACGATAGGTTGTATAGCCTTGCTGATTTCTGCGACATCTTTTGATCTGACCGCTCTGGTGAATGCCACCGCAAGCTCACGAAATTCCTGGCGTGACGGGACCCACGAGGCAACCCCCCCTGAGTAGCCTGTATCGGCAGAAAGAAATAGAGCAGCAAAGATGGAAAAACCGCCAAACCCCATGAAGATAAGAGAGTCAACCTCGTCCACCCTCAACAGTTTTACTGGAGCGGTGAGAAAGGTGATGAAGTTTCTATCTCCAGCAGGGTCAACAGGGTTGCCACGGCTCCACCGTGGGGGAAAAACCTTATCGAGGGCAGCAATAACTTTCTCGGGCAGTTTGACCACGTTGAGACCTTCCGCAGCGCAAGCCTCGGCACACAAAACGCCATAGCTGCCGCCCGGGGTCAATATGGCAACGTTTCTCCCCTTGGGCAACGGCTGGGTTATAAACCCGATAGCCACATCGAGCAACTCCTCAGGACTCTCAACTCTAGTTATTCCGATGCTCCTAAAAGCAGCTTCATAGGCCTCGTCCGAACCTGCCAGTGCCCCGGAGTGCGATGTAATAGCTTTGGCAGCAGCTTCCGTTTTGCCTGGCTTAAGTACGATAACTGGCTTCTTAGGCGTCACCTTTTTCACTTTCTCTAAGAAACGCACACCATCAACCAGTCCCTCTATGTATGCCAAAATGACCTTCACTTCCGGGTCATCACCGAAATACTCTATGTAGTCCTCTATCTGTATATCTGCAGCACAGCCACAACTTACATAGCGGTGAAAGCCAACCCCGCGCATGTAACCGGATGTCACCACAGCACCACCAACATTTCCACCCTGCGATACAAAAGCTAGCGGTCCGTCCCTAACAGGCAACGGGAACATGAATGCCCTTAATTCGGATGAGGCGCTCCAGAACCCCATGCAATTAGGTCCAATAAAACGGATGCCACCCTTTCTGGCAATATGCAAGACCTCGTCCTGCAACTTTTTCCCCTCTTCTCCAGTCTCGGCAAAACCAGCAGTAATGATGACACCAGCCCTTACTCCTTTGGTCACGCAGTCTTCCATAACTGAGGCAACACTAGCCGCAGGTATAACAAAAACAGCAAGGTCAACCGGGGCGGGTATATCGGTCACCCTGGCATATGCTTTATGTCCCATAACTTCGCTTTCTCTATTATTTACCGGATAGACAGGTCCATGGAAACCGTCTAACACGCTGGCAAAAGTGGAGTACCCCCACTTATTCCAGTTGTTGGTTGCTCCGATTACAGCAACCGACCTGGGGTTGAACAAAGGCTCAAGTTCCTCCATTATAGACCGGCTCATCATGCCCCCTGTAATCGAAACAATAACTCAAAGAATAGCAGAACACTGAAATTCATTCAACTTGGACTGTTGGAGACCGTAAAAGTATATCACCAACTGTCTATCATTCAGAGGAATAGAACGAGCCAGAGGTCGCACCAATTACCTCCAGCGCACTTCTGGCATGGCGCTCTTCGAAAATAAACCTGCAACAGACAAAGCCTATTGGTCAGCCAGGCTGGAGTATCATGAATACCCTCAAACGGCAATGGAGCTTCCGATTAGAAATCTATCAACGCTGCTGAGTGCAAGTCATAACCTCAAACATACAGCATCATAACGTATTTTGTGCTAATATAAATAGACTCAATAATTTTATACGTGAGTGACCTTATAAATGTCCAAGCAGTCATCTCCATATGGGGCTCGACAGAGGCTATTGAGCGGATACCGTAAGTGAAGTGTATGGATAAGTACAGTCTGCCATTGACAGAACTGAAGTCTAGTCCTTTAATAAACATATGAGGGTTCAATGAGACCCATCGAATGGTTGGGGAACAAGCTTAAAATCATTGACCAGACACAGTTGCCCGATAATCTGGTCTTTGTCGAGCTTTACAGGTATGCCGAGGTAATAACAGCCATCAAAGAGATGAAGGTGCGCGGTGCACCAGCTATTGGAGTAGCTGCAGCATACGGCATTGCTCTCGGTGTCCAGGATATAAAGGCAGAGGACAAAACGAGGTTCATTAGCCAGTTCCACCAAATCTTGCAAGCTTTCTCCACTGCCCGTCCTACCGCAGCTAACTTGTTTCGCGCTATCAAAAGGATGAGAAAGGCAGCGGCGGCAGCAGATTTCACCAACATAAAGCAGGCGCTAATCCATGAAGCAAAGACAATACATGCCGAGGAAGAAGCCGCACAGGAGCGTCTCAGCCAAATCGGCGCTGATTTAATCAAAGACAGCTTCACCATTTTGACCCACTGCAATACTGGCTCATTAGCCACTGCTGGCTACGGGACAGCCTTAGGTGTCATTAAAGCGGCAACAAAGCAAGGTAAGCGGATCAAGGTCATCGCTACCGAGACTAGACCCTTACTGCAGGGCGCCCGCCTCACCACCTGGGAGCTAATGCAGGAAAACATACCTGTAACCCTGATCACCGATTCCATGGCTGGCTATTTCCTAAACCATGGTAAGGTGGACTGTGTAATTGTTGGAGCCGACCGAATCGCCGCCAACGGTGATACCGCAAATAAGATCGGCACTTATAGCCTAGCCGTACTGGCTAAGGAAAACGGCATCCCATTTTACGTGGCGGCACCTACCAGCACTATTGACATCTCAATGAAAGCCGGCGCGGAAATTCCCATCGAGGAACGCAATTCCACAGAGGTGACCACTATCGGTGGTATCCGCCTGGCGCCAACAGGCACCACTGCCGCCAACCCCGCCTTCGATGTCACCCCCAACCGATACATAACCGCAATCATCACCGAGAAAGGCATCGTTAGGAAACCATACCAGCACGGGTTAAAGAAGTTGATTATTGAGGAGCCAGCCAAAGGATAAAACGCTGAATCTGTATCCTTCCACCGGGATCCATTAACCTTATCCCCTCTGTATTTGCCTGAGGAATTGTTGTAAGGTGTTTTGCTAGACCTCGGGGGTAGGAAAAATCCTCGCCGCGAGTTTCCTCCAGTTGCACCGCTGCGTGGCTTTCCAATATACAAGAGATAGGGTGAACTGAATAGCCGTGCTGTGAAGAGAAGTCAGGGTAAATGCGCTTGGTAGTAAAGGGCAAGCCAATAACCGCTACTGGCTATTATCAAATACAGCCAGCAATCAACCGAGGCAGGAAACCGATTGTCAGCGATAGGGTTTCCAAGTTATAATTCTAACGTTCCCATGTATCCTAGGTAACCCTGCGGGTTCAAAAATGCAGGAGGTTTAGCTATGGCTGAAGCTAAAGTTGCAATTATTGGTGGCACCGGGCTATACCAGTTGGATGGTATGACTAAGACAAGGGAGATCAAACTAACAACACCTTTCGGTGACCCCAGCGATGCTATCGTTCTTGGCGAGATAGATGGAGTGAAGTTGGCTTTTCTTCCCAGGCACGGTAAAGGGCACCGCATCAGCCCCACAGAACTCCCCTCTAAAGCCAACATCTATGCCTTGAAGTCCTTAGGTGTGGAATGGATAATCTCGGTTGCTACAGTCGGCAGCCTCAAGGAGAGAATCCAGCCTCTGGATATAGTGATACCTGACCAGATTATCGACCGCACTAGGTTGCGACCGAGCACCTTCTTCGGCAATGGAATAGTGGGGCATATCGCCTTTGCCGAACCATTCTGCCGTGTCCTCAGCGACATCCTTCTTCAAACTGCCCTTAACCTTGGCATCAGGGTGCATGATGGCGGCACCTGCATTGTCATGGAGGGACCGCAGTTTTCCACCAGGGCTGAATCAGAGCTATACCGTTCCTGGGGAGCTGATGTCATTTATATGACTGGCTTACCGGAGGCCAAACTGGCACGGGAAGCGGAAATATGCTATGCAACACTGGCAGTGGTCACCGATTATGACTGTTGGAAGGAAACCGTCGAGACCGTATCCGCAGACATGGTTATAGCCAATTTGAAGCGAGGCACTGAGAGCGTCAAGAGGATAGTCAAACATGCCATAGCTCGCTTGCCGCAAAAAAGGGAATGTATCTGTGCTAGCGCCCTGAAAAACGCTATAATTACCTCTCCCGAGCTTATTCCTGAGCAGGTCAAAAAAGACCTGCAACTCCTCATCGGCAAATATATCGTGTAGGAATACACCCGAAGACTTGTCCCCGTTACTTGGTCTAGAGGATAACCCCTTAGACCTGCAGGCATTTCACCTAAATTGTAACCCCGAATCTCTAAACCGCAAACAGCCAAAAAGGCAAGGTATTCTACTGAGTAGAATGTAAATCCTCGTTATCTGAAGCCTCGACCCTCATGGGATGGGGCTAAACCATGGCTAAGGTCTGGCTTCTATATAGGGAATTAGATTTGTCTCAAAGAATCTGTGACAGGATTTGGGCAGCTTGGTGAAATCATGGTCTTGTTTGACCACTGCGGTGAGGTCAACTGAGTTGTAGGTGTGCCAGAAAAGGAGCGGGACATTAGTTAGCTCTTTGTGAGCCTTTATAAAATCGAGTAGAGCAGCGAAAGTCTTAGCTGTGTAAGTTAAGTCCAGCTCTATACCCTCAGTCCTGCTAAGGATTTCCCTGGCCTCTTGGCCCTCTGCGGTAGGATAACCATAGCCTTCTCCGAAAAAGTCGTGCACTACGTTTATGTCTTTGTCGCTGAACCTTATAGAAGGCACTGTTCTATCATATCTTCTCATCAGGGTGACCACCCTATTAGCTAATTGCGCCGTAGCCTTCTCGTTTGCCAGCCAAGAAGAGGTGACACGAACTCCTATTATCATCGAATTTATCCCAGCCAATCTAGTCCCCACCAGAAGCCCAGCCATTGTCCCTTTAGACCCAAGGGCAACAAATATGTATTTTGGTTCTGGAATCGCTCCGGCATCGATTTGTCCTTTTAATTCAAATGCCGCAGCTACAAAGCCCAAGCATCCAAGTGGAGAGGAGCCTCCCGGCGGGACAAAGTAAATACCGGGTCTAGATAAGAAATACCGAACTGAATTCAACGTGGCTCCCATTCTATCCCTGACATAACAGATTTCTGCCCCATAATGTCGGAAAAGAAGGAGATTTTCCTGAACGTGAGTAGTAACCGGCTGGTCGACCAGCAATAGGAGAGTTTTTAGTCCAAGGCGATTACCATGTATGGTGGTTGCTAGACCATGATTCGTGCCCAAACCTCCATAGGTCATAACTGTTTTCCTTCTTTTGCCTAGCACACTCGGGAGTATGAATTCCAGCTTGCGTACCTTATTTCCACCATAATACTCAGATGACCTGCCGTCGTCTTTTATCCAGATGTTCGGGTAATTGATTTCCCTCCCCAGATTTTCTAATCTTCTTACCGGGGTGGGAAAATTTCCTAAACGCTGCCAAGCGATACCCTTCTTCAAGCCGGGATATTTCTCAAATAGAATACACTCCACAGCACTCACTCCCATTACCTAGTCTGGTTACCACTCCTGCCCCATCTCTTTAACCTTGAATCGCTTCCCAGAAAGAATCTTCGGCTACTGATGCATGGGTATACCTAGAAGAGACATTCTGCCCCTGTGATCTTGGCATCTCAACGGCTTTTCCCACAATCGCCATCTGAAGTACTCCTAGAATATGATAAATAGTCATTCTGGTGGGATTGGGATAAGACATCTTGCCATCAATGGCAGCCCTTCCCGAATATACGTCTCATGTCACCTTTTTAATAGTTTGATCCGGATTGCAGTGCTTGGGACAGAGGGGATTGCAAATGGAGCAACGTGCGTCGTGGCACCACATATTCGGTTTCCTCTCCGTCGATAAGCCATTTGACCTCTTTGGCTGCTACATCAAGCTGCAATTGAAGCACCGGGCACCAATATAAGCGCTCTCCACGAAGTGTCCACTTGTCTTTGTTAAAACGATCAACTTTCTCGCACAGGGTTTTTGCCCCAGATGCCATGGTAAATCTTAGCGCTTCCCCCATCCCCACCTAGGAAAACTCCTTAGGATTTTACCGTATCCTTCGGTCTCTGTCATCATTCTGAACTAAGACCACATTCCCAGATGACAGGTGAGTCACACAGGCACAGATCATAAAACCTTTGCAGCTTTTTTCTTTACAGGAGCGCATAACCAAAAGCCTCTCGCTAGGTATAAGCACATACTAGTAGAAGTCATTCATTATGCAACTGGCTTATTGGCTATTGATTGTTTAATTTTACAACCTACGAAACATCGTTTAGAATAGACAAATCTAGTCAGCCCTCGAAGAAAAAACTGGGGGTTGTGATTTCTCTGAGGGTAGCCTCAATATGCCATTAAAGATAGAGTTCAATTGCACATCTACAATGATTGGGAGCCTGCCCCAGGTTGACCCTAACGAAGCCTGCTCTATTGTGGCTAAATGTTTGCCCCAGCTTCCTGCCTGGCCACAATTACCGAAGCGGTCTCAGATGGAAAACATGTATATCCAATTCAGCGAGGGTTTCCCAGGGCTGACAATCGAGGGGGACAAAATATATGTGGAACGATCAATGGAGTCCGACAGCCAATTGGAGCAGTTATATGCTGCTAGCGCTAATAACAACCCAGAAAACTACGGCATAAGTGCTGAATATGCTGCAGGACTGCACGCCTTTCTCTCCCTCAAACAAAATTCTCCGGAAATGGTCAAGGGGCAAATAACAGGCCCTGTTACCTGGGGGCTTTGTGTTACTGACAGACAAAGACGAGGCATACTCTATGATGACCTTCTGGCTGATGCGCTAGCTAAATTTCTGCGGCTGAAAGCTATGTGGCAAGAGAAATTCTTGCGCCAAGTCTCTAGAAGAACGGTAATCTTTGTTGATGAGCCCTACCTGACTTCCCTTGGCACAGCGTTTGTTGCCATCTCTAGTGAGCAAGTAATGACTTTGCTCGAAGAGGTTTTAAACGGCATAAATGGGCTCAAAGGGGTGCACTGCTGTGGCAGTACCGACTGGTCGCTGCTTTTGAAAAGCTCGTCTGACATCTTGAGCTTCGATGCTTATAACTATGCCGACTCTTTAAGCTGCTATCCGTCTGAGGTCAAAGCCTTTCTGGAGCGCGGTGGCTGTATCGCCTGGGGAATCGTCCCCAATAGCGAAGAGGCTTTGTTAGCAGAATCCGTATCCAGTTTGTATGACCGACTTGGCGAAGCCATGGCACCTTTCACCCGTGATGGTATTCGCATCAGACAGCTTGTTGCTCAGAGCTTGCTCACCCCGTCTTGTGCCCTGGCATCTTTATCTTCTCAAGCTGCAATCCACGCCTTAGAACTATTAGCCGAGCTTTCAGCTAAGATGAAGCGTAAGTACTCAGCTTAGCTTTTAGCCTACCTAGTTCTCTGGGCGGGAAGAAAAGACGTAGTTTATCCCAATACGAGATTCCTCCAGTCTTGTTTTGCCCGAGATGTGAAATGACCTCAAGGATGGCACTGCACTGGGAAATTTGTTGTTTACAAATGACCTCAAAGCTAAATTTGAAATTCGAAGCTGATTAGGCGATAATACGGTGAAAGGTCTTCATACACAATCTATTGGACGGTAAACAATGAATAAACGAAAGAGAATGGCTTTATTAAAGCATCGTCGGCGCCGGAAAAAGCTGGAAGAAAGAAGGAGAGCTATGGCTCTGCTGGCCGGTGTCACGGGTGTGACTCCTAAACCAGCGCCATTGCCAGCAGCGGCAGTTGCTCAGCTACCGCCAGAGCCAAGAAAGCCCGGCAGGAGGAAGAAGGTCGAAACGTCCACGGCGAAAGCTCCGGTAGAGACAGTAAGCGCGGAACCGAAAGCAAAGGTAGCTAAAGCAAAAGCAGAAGAAGCACCGAAAAAGCCCGGTAGAAAAAAGAAGACAGAAACCATTGAGACCGAAGCTACAATTGCTAAACCAAAGGCCAAGGTAGCCAAACCAAAAGAAGCGCTGAAAGAGTAAGGCAGAAAGAAGAAAGCCGAAGCTCCAGCACAGAGTTG
>FWPV01006797.1_pt1 | contig 21425 bp, 18 predicted proteins | sample 2228371 | NCBI WGS metagenome assembly FWPV01 (sample SAMEA103939776, study PRJEB20133) | metagenome | reverse complement strand
TGAATAATACTCATTCTGCTTCAAAATAACACAAAAGCGCCTCCAGGTCAAGATAATGTCCGATAGTTTACAGCAGCTTGCATTAAGATCGGATTTAAGTTATAAAAAAAGATGCCCCTGCTCTCAATTATTATCTGCAGCTACAAAAAAGAAGAGCTGTTAAGCCAGGCTTTGGAAAGTCTGGCAGAATGTCGTCTGCCGGCAGAAAGTGAAATAATTGTCAGCGATAATTCGCCTCAGCCATTTCCGGCTGAATTTCAGAACCGCTTCCCGCATGTTCGTTTCATCTTTAATCTTAAAAATATCGGCTTCGGTGCAGCCAACAACATTGCCTTCCGGCAGTGCAGCGGCAAATATGTGGCATTTGTCAATAACGATACCATCCCTGAACCGGATGCCTTTAGCAAACTGCTGGAAAAAATAGAGGATGATTATTCGATCGGCGCAATCGCTCCTCTGGTTATTAACCCGCCGGATCAGCTTGAACTCTCCTTCGGCAAAAAAAGCACAATCTTTGGGGAATTTTTGCAAAAGTATTTCAGACAGAGCCGCTATCAGCAAAAATATTCGGCAAACAGGCTTAAACCGATGTTTACTGAATGGCTGAGCGGCTGTTTTCTGCTCGTGCGCCGTGATCTTTTTGAAAACGAACTGCCTTTTGACGAAAACTTTTTTCTCTACTTTGAAGATCAGGATCTCTGCCTGCGCATTAAAGCCCACCAAAAAAAGATTCTCTATTATCCGCAGGCAAAGATTCTTCATCTGCGCAATCAGACAGTTAAAGATATGAAAACTAAAAGCGAGCTGGAATACCGCCGCAGTCAGCTCTATTTTTACCGCAAATGGAACAGCCGCAGCCAGAATTTCCTGCTCAAAATCTATTTGTTTCTCAAATTTGCTCTGCGGGCGTTAATTAAAAGAGATTCACAGAGCCGGGAACTATTTCAGAAACTTAAAAAACTAATTACGGAGAAATAAATGCCGGGAGCATATTTTTTTCAGATTGCTTTGCTTGACCTGAACAATGAAACGATCAGCACCAAAAAAATTGACCGATCTGTTTTTGAGCAAACTATCGGCGGCAAAGGTTTTGCATCATGGATTTTAAAAGATTACGACCTGAGCACAACTGACCCCTTATCTGCAGCTACACCGCTGATCTTTGCCTTTGGTCCGGCAACAGGACTACCGGTCTGGGGAGCAAACCGCTTTGCTGCCTATTCAAAATCACCTTTAACCGGATTTTTTGCCGAATCCTACAGCGGAGGCAAAGCCTTTCACTATATGGCAGCCTGCGGCTACGATGCTCTTGTCATCACCGGCAAAGCTTCCTCTTGGAGCATTATCTACCTGGACGAACAGAGTTTCCAGCTGCTTCCCGCAGCTGAAATTCTTGGCAAAGACAGTCTGGAAACAGAAGAATATCTGCAGGAAAGATTTAAAGACCGAAAATGTGCCATTCTGACCATCGGACCTGCCGGAGAAAATTTAGTCAGTTATGCTTATGTGAATAATGACAGAGGCAGGTGTCTGGGGCGCACCGGTTTCGGAGCCCTGCTGGGAAGCAAAAAAATAAAGGCTCTGGTCTTTGCCGGAAAGAAAAGTAAAGAACCTTTCGATCAGCATGCCCTGCAGCAATTCTTTAAAGATTTTTTCAAGAAGAGTATTCAGCACCCGGTTTGCTCTCTTTACAAAGAATTCGGAACCGCAAGCACGCTGAACTTCACCTCAGCCTTTGAAGCTTTTCCGTCCCGCTACTGGCAACAGGGAACGGTTGATCATGTTGAAAAAATTAATGCCCGGGCTCTGGTCAGCCGCTGTGAGGTTAAACCCGCAGCCTGCACAAACTGTTTTATTTCCTGCGCCCGTCAGACAACTGTGATCAACGGGAAATATCGCGGATTGAAAATTGACGGACCGGAATATGAAACGATCAATGCCTTCGGCGGTATCTGCCTGATTGACAATATCGAAGACATCATTTATTTAAACGACCTCTGCGACCGCCTCGGTCTGGATACGATTTCTGCTGGAAACTGCTGCGGACTGGCAATTGAAGCCTTCCGGCGGGGAAAAATCGATTTTAAAATTGACTATGGCCAGACCGGACAGATCGCAGAACTACTCAGACTGATTGCCTATCGCCAGAAAATCGGCGACCTTTTTGCACAGGGAGTGCGTTTTGCAGCAAAAGAGCTAAATCTGCCGGAACTGGCAGTCCATGTAAAGGGTCTGGAACTTCCGGCTTACGATCCGCGTGTGCTTGAGGGGATGGGACTCTCCTATGCCGTTTCCGATCGCGGCGCCTGTCACCTGCGAACAACTTTTTACAAAGCTGAACTTTCCGGACTGATTGCTCCGGATCAGCTTGAGGGCAAGGTTCCTCTCCTGATTGATTTTGAAGACAGAATCAATATTTTCGACAGTTTGATTCTCTGCCGTTTTTTCCGCGACCTGATACTCTGGCCTGAACTGGAAAAGATGATCGCCTTTCTTACCGGTTTTCAATATAGTGCAGCTGACTTAAAAAATATTTCCGCTTCAATTGCCCGCAACATTTTTAATTTCAATCAGCAGCAGCAAATGACTCTTGCTGACGAAACCCTGCCTGAACTCTTTTTCAAAAATCCGGTTGGCAGAAAGAGAGCGGTTTTAAAAAAAGAAAAATTCGACTACCTGCTCAAGCAATACTACCTTTTACGCTACGGAATAGAAATATAAGCAGTTTAAAAAAGTGTTTTCATCAGGTTGAGAAAATAGCAGACCAGATTTGAACTTACCATCAGAACAATATTTGCTACAAGCACCAGAAAAACGGCAAAAAAGATAATCAGCAGATTGAACTGTTCAAGATTTTTTACAATACGGCGCAACTCTTCCCAGAAAAACTGACCAAAAGTCAGCAGCGAAAAAGGAGTGAGCAAGATCATGAGCAGCAAAAAAGCCGGAGCTGCACCTAACTTTTTCAGCAGAAAATTGGTAAAAAAACAGCGGTCAAAGCTCATCAGAAACATCAGGAGCAGAAAAATAAAAACCGCCAGCATCCGCCGGGCAGTAAAAAGTCTGAAATCGCTTTTTGTTCTCTGAATCTTTATCTTATCTTCTGATTCCTCTTTTTTTGACTTTTCTCTTTCCAGAAGCAGTTTTTTTGCCAGCAACGACTCCCGTTCTTTTTGCCATAAAAGAAGCTCTTTTACTGAAAGCTGAAATTTCTTTGCCGTATTCTCCAGACCGATTAAGTCGACATAGTTCAGAATCTTTTCTTTTTCCTCAATGGTCATTTTCCTGTCCATCTGCTCTTCTTAAAGTAATCACTTGGGCGTGAACATTCCCAGTCCATAGCTTGTCTTATCACCAATACCGGCATAATAGGCAAAGCGAATCAGTTCAGAATTTCCTTCCAGAAAAAAAGGCGCATAAATTGTTTTGTAGTGAATATTACGGATGGTAATCAGTTTATGCACATCAGCGCTGGACATTAAAAAGTCCTGATTGAGGTAAAAACGAAAATCAAAATTGGTTTTTTCACCGGGAAATAGTTTCTGATAACGGGCAAGAAGATTTTCCCGCAGTGCTGCCTCCAGTTCAAGCGAAGTTGCCAGCAAAAATTTAACTTTTTTCTTGTTTTTCCTGATAACCAGCAGAGGCGAAAGCATCGTAAATTCCATCTTTTCCCGCCACTCCGGCTCAGCAACAATTTCCACTTTGAGTACAGCAAAATCCTGCTGTAAAAAAGAGAATTTTTTTTCTCTCTCCAGAGCCGCAATCAGCTGCTGAATAAAAAAATCGTCAACCGAAGAGACAAACAGAGCCAAATAGGTACCTTTAATATAGATAAAACCCTCTTTTATCTCCCGCTGGGGAATACGCAGGTAAGAAAAAGTAAACTCAGGAAAATTCTGCTGATAGGCTTTGTAGAGCTTTGGTTTTTTTGCCTGCAGCTCTTTTAAGACAATGCTTCTTAAAGCCAGATAAATGCCATAATTATAATTCAGGGGAAGCTTTTTGCCGGGGTCAGTTTTTAAATTCAGCTTGATGCGCAGCATCTTATTATTTTAGCAAAGCAAAATAAAAAAAAAAGAGGCTGATTAATTTTTAATCGTTTAAATAACCGAGCGCCTTCAGCTGCTTCCTGGTTTCCGCATCAAGCTGCATTGTTTCTGATTTCAAAGCAGCAAGCTGATTCAGGTAGTGCTGCAGAAGCTTACGGAAACCAGGCAGTTCATTTTTTTTCAATTCCGCAAGGTTCTCCTGGCTGAGAAAATCAGTAAGTGCAAAGAGCTCTTCTCTTTTCAGATCAGACAATGCCGGAAATTTTTTCTGATCAAGCTGTTCGACAAAGTTATGAATGTAGCGCTGCTTACCCTTAATGAAAGAAACCCGTGCCAATAAACCATCAAATGTAGGAATCAGCGGCAGGGCAGCAGTCAGATATTCACTTTGACTATGGAAAAGATTATCCCAGTAGCCGTGTTTAAGTTTACAATTCTGATAAATAATTTTCCAGACATCCTTAATTGAAAACGGCTGCTCAATCCTCCGGCCGCCATTTTTGTTCTGCGGATAGCGCACAACAAGCGGAATTCTTATCAGTTCGTCATAAAGTGTATGCCCGTGCTCCCAGCCCTGATGCTCATAAAATTCCTCTCCGTGATCTGACAGAACAACAAGCAGTGTATTGTTCCAGCGCTGCTTTGCTTTTAAAAAATCAATCAGCGGCTTCAGCAATTCCTGATCGGAATAGAGGATTGATCCATCATAGAGATCAACCAGCTGCTGCCTCTGCTCCTGAGACAAAGGTTGAAAAAGTTCTTCCGGAAGGTGTAAAAAGCTCCCGACGCCTGTTAAATTCAGTTTTAATTCTTTATTAAAAGCAGTCCGGTAAGGAGAAGGAGCTTTGTAAGGCGCGTGCTGCTGGTAGGTATGCAGAAAGATAAACCAGTTCTGAGAAGAGTAATTTTCAAGATAGCTTTTAAAATGCCTGAAGAGCAGACCAGCGGCCTCGATCTGAAAAATATCACTGGCACGATTGGAATAGAGCTGGAAACCACGGAAAAAACCGTAAGTATCCTTCACAAAACCTCCTCCGGTGAGAGCAACCGTAAGAAAGCCATTTTTCTGCAAAAGCTCAGTAATTAAAGGAGTTTCTCCTCGAATACGGTTTTGCGGCGCAATCACACCGTGCCCGGTCAGTTCAAGCCCGCTGAAGAGAGAGACATGAGCCGGAAGTGTCCAGGAAGTTGTGGAAAAAGCCTGCTGATAAACTTCGCTCTCTTTTGCCAACTCCTGCAAAACCGGAGCCGTTTCTCTTTCATAGCCATAAAGAGAAAGATTGGAATGTCTTAAGGTATCATAAACCAGAATAATTACCGTTTGCGGGCTATCCTCTTCTGTAAGCAGACAGGGATTAACCCAGGCTCCAAGCCCCCTGCCGCTGGTTTTTAAAATCAATTCAACTCCCTGACCGGCAAATTTTTTTAAATTTACTTCCGCCAGCCGGCTTATGCTCTTTTGAGCCCGTCCGGCATAGAGCAGATAGCGATGCTTTCTGGTTTTTACATAAACATCAAAACGAAGCTCAGAATCAAGATAATTAAAAACGGAAAATTTTAGCCGGGCATTTTCGGGAATTGTCAATTTTAAAGAGTAGCTCTGCTCATCCTTAACCACCATTGCCTGATGTGCCACCCCTTCAAAACGCAGATGACAATGAAAATTCCGCTTATCAAAAAGTCTATTCAAAGGCTCACTGACAAAAATTTTTTTTAAATTATCATCACCGGAGATTTCTTTCCAGAAGGCATCAATTTTTAGCACATCTGTAATCCAGGAGTTAAAAATTAAGCTTACCGGCTGGATCTGTGATTCTTTCTGACAAAAAAATGTTGCTGCCAGCACAAATAACAAAAAGATTTTTGAAATTCTCTTCATCACCAATTATACCACACCCCTGCCGCTCTCTCTTTATTTGCCGGCTAACGATTTTTAAAACGTGGAATTTTAAAGCCGGTTTAAAATTCCGTAAAGATACTGACCGTAATAACTCTGTTTATATTGTTCTGCCCTTGCTTTAAGCTGTTCAGCGCTGATCCAGCCTTTCAGAAATGCAATCTCTTCCAGGCAGGCAATCATCAGATTCTGCCGCTGCTGAATTGTCCGGATAAAGAGAGCTGCTTCTGCCATTGTCTCCGCCGATCCGGTATCAAGCCAGGCTGTTCCCCTGGAGAGAAAATGAACTTTGAGCTTTTCTTCATTAAGGTAAAGATTATTCAGATCAGTAATTTCCAGTTCCCGTCTGGCGGAAGGTTTAAGCTGTTTTGCTTTCTGACAGACAGTTGCATCATAGAAGTATAAACCGGTAACGGCATAAGAGGAAATAAAGCTGGCGGGCTTTTCCACCAGTCGTTTGATTCTTTTCTGTTCATCAAATTCAATTACGCCATAGCGCTGCGGATCTCTGACAAAATAGGCGAAAATGGTTGCTCCCTCAAGCATCTTCTTCTCTTGCAGCAGCATTGCTGTCAGATTGTGGGCATAAAAAATATTATCGCCCAGAATCAGCGCCACCGGTTCTTCAGCAATAAACTTTTCAGCGATCAGAAAAGCTTCAGCAATACCACGCGGCTCCGGCTGGGCAGCGTAAAAGAACTTTAATCCCAGATCTTCTCCGCCGGCAAAATGTTTCTCAAAAAGCGGCAGATCCCGGGGAGTTGAAATAATCATTATTTCGCGAATTTCAGCAAGCATAAGAACTGAAAGCGGATAATAAATCAAAGGTTTGTCAAATACCGGCAGTAACTGCTTACAATAAAATGAAGTAAGTGGAGCAAGCCTGGTTCCGCTTCCGCCGGCAAGAACAATCCCTTTCATCGGCAAAACCTTGAAATTTCCTCGTTGGCTTTCTCAAAATCTTCTTTGCGTCCGATATCCAGCCAGTACCCGCTATGCGGAAAGAGCAGAACCCGTTCTTTTTTTTCAAGCAAATTTAGCATCAGATCATCAAAACCAAACTTCTGTTTATCAGGAATAAAATCCACTATTCTCCGGTTAAAGGCATAAATACCCATCGATACTTCATAACGCAGTTCCGGCTTTTCCTGAAACGAAACAAGAAAGTTATTCCGGTTTTCCACAACCCCGAAATCAATTTTTACCACACGCTGATATGTAGCAACCGTAGCCAGAGAATTATGTTCGAGATGAAAGCGGACAAACTGTTCAAAATTCAGGTCAGTCAGCAGATCGCTGTTTAATACAAGAAAATTTTCCTCCAGATAAGGAATCAATTTCAGCGGAGCAATGGTACCCATCGGTTCCGGTTCTACCGAGTAGGATATATTAACCCCGAAGTTTTCTCCTTGACCGAAATAAGCCATTATCAACTCTTTCAAATGATTAACGCAAAGCGTAATCTCTCTTATGCCGTTTTTTTTCAGCTGTTCAATCAGATAGGCAAGAACAGGTTTCTCACCTACAGGAGCTAAGGGTTTGGGAAGAATATAGGTGAAGGGCTTTAACCGCGTTCCTTTTCCTCCAGCCATGATTACTGCCTGCATGTTCAAATAGTAGCACAAAATAAAATAAAAACAAATTGACTTTTTCTGAACTGATTTTGCTCAAAAATAAAATCAGATAGCCCGCAGCGGTTTTTTGCCGATAGCAAAAACATTAAAGCCAATCTGCCTGAGCTCTTCCTGATTGAGCAAATTCCTTCCGTCAAAGATAAAAGCCGGCTTTTTCATCAAGGAGTATATTCGATGATAATCGAGGCTTCTGAACTCAGGCCACTCTGTCAGAACGACAATCGCCTGAGCTTCGGCAACTGCTGTGTAAGGATCTTCCACAAAACTGACATTGCGGTCAATGCCGGCAAGATCTTTTCGGGCATTTTCCAGAGCCTTGGGATCAGTTATTGCCAGAACAGCCTTTTCCTCAAGCAGTTTCTTGCAGATGTAAATAGCCGGACTTTCCCGCGTATCTCCGGTATTTGCTTTAAAGGCAAAACCAAAAACTGCTATCTTTTTATCCACCAGCGTAGAAAACATCTCTCTGACTATCATTTTATAGAAGCGTTCCTTCTGATAATTATTGATCCGTAAAACTCCTTCCCAGTAGTCCGCCACTTCCTCAAGACCATATTGGCGGCAGATATAGACAAGATTGAGAATATCTTTCTGGAAGCAGGAACCGCCAAAGCCAACGCTGGCATTTAAAAACTTATCTCCAATGCGCGAATCACTGCCCACAGCACGAGCTATCTCCTGAACATTGGCTTCTGTTTTTTCGCAGAGAGCAGCTATGGCGTTAATCGAAGAAATGCGCTGGGCAAGAAAGGCGTTGGCAACAAGTTTGGAGAGTTCCGAAGACCAGATTGATGTAAAAATAATCCGCTCTTCAGACATCCAGTGCCGGTAAATATCAGCAATCTCCTCTGCCGCCTGCTGTCCGGAAGGAGTATTATGACTGCCGATTAAGACGCGATCTGCCTCCAGTAAATCCCTGATTGCAGTGCCTTCGGCTAAAAATTCCGGATTGGAAACGACTTCAATATTAATATTTTTTTGATTATTGGCTTTAAAGATCTTTTCCAGAGTCTCTGCTGTTCTGACAGGCAGGGTACTTTTTTCAACAACAATCTTATCACTTTTACTGTATTTCAGAATCTCATAGGCAGTTTTTTCCCAGTATTGCAGATCAGCAGCATAGTCTTTACCTTCACCGAATGTTTTGGTAGGAGTATTAACCGAAACAAAAATTATGTCCGCTTTTTCAATCTCTTCAGGAATCTTTGTTGAGAAAAAGAGGTTTCTGGAGCGGCACTTTCTGACTACATCAAGCAAACCCGGTTCAAATATCGGAAGGTTATCGCTCTGCCAGCGCTCTATTTTTTCAGGATCAATATCAACCACCGTTACCCTGTATTCAGGACATTTCCAGGCAATTACAGCCATCGTCGGGCCGCCAACATAACCGGCACCGATACAGAGAATATTCTTCTTAAAAGTCATCTGTTATCTCCTAAAAATTGTAAAGACCGGATTTATAGCGCAGAAGATTTTTCTGATCAGAAAACCATTTCCAGCAAATCCGCAAACCATCCTCAATCTCTGTCTGCGGCTTCCAGCCGGTAAGCTGAAACAGCTTCTGCCAGTCAGCTTCAAGTTGCTTTACTTCACTCTTTGCCGGACGAACACGCTCACTGCTTTTAACCGTTTCAAAATCAATGCCGGTAACTTTTTTTATCATTTCCAGAAGTTCAGCAACAGAAAAACTTCTGCCGGTTCCGATATTCACTGTCTGCCCTGCTGCCTGGCTGGTTTGAGCAAGAAGCAAAAGCGCCCGGCAATTATCACGCACAAAAAGAAAATCGCGTCTGGGAGAAAGATCACCAAGTTCGATTTTTCTTTTTCCTGCTGCCAGGGCAACAAGAATTGTTGGAATTACTGCCCGCGCCGACTGGCGTGGACCGTAATTATTAAACGGACGGGCAATGATCACCGGCAGATCATAGGAACAGAAAAAGCTATAAGCCAGGGCGTCTGCTCCCACCTTGCTCGCCGCATAAGGAGACTGTGGCTGAAGGGGATGGTTTTCGTCAATGGGAATGTACTTTGCTGAACCGTAAACTTCAGAAGAGGAAATATGAATGAATGCTTTCAACTGCTGCCTTCTTACTGCCTGCAACAGATTATGTGTTCCAAGAATGTTGGTTTGCAGATAACTCTCTGCAGCAACATAGGAATAGGGAATAGAGATAAGCGCTCCCAGATGGAATACGATATCAACTCCGTCAACAAGTTTTTCACAGAAAAAAGAATCGCGCAGATCACCGCTGACCACTTCCAGATTTTCAGCCGGGGCAATTTCTTCCAGCCAACCCCAGAAATTAAAGGAATTATAACAGCTCAATGCCCTTACATAAGCCTTCTGCTCCAGTAAAGCCTCTGTTAAATGCGACCCGATAAATCCGTCAGCCCCGGTTATCAGAACTCTTTTACCCTTAAGCTCCATGATCTTCTCCAGAATTTTTTCGATACCAGAGAAACCAGTCCACAAATAGTTTCAAACCTTCACTCAGTGATGTTTTCGGCTCAAAACCTACTTCTGCTTTCAGACGCGAGATATCCGCCCAGGTGCGCTCCACATCACCAACCTGCATCGGAAGAAACTGCCTTATTGCCTTCCGTCCAAGATACTTTTCCAGCAGTTCAATAAAAGTAAGCAGATTTTCCGGTTTGTTGTTGCCAATATTAAAGATCCGAAAATGAGAAGTTGAGCGGTCGGGAGTGAGATGAGAGCTATTGGCCACAGGTTGAGGAATTTTTTCCAGTAATGCTACCAGGGCTTCAATAATATCATCAATGTAAGTAAAATCACGTTCCATTCTGCCATCATTGTAAATTTCAACCGGCTCTCCGGAGACTATCTTTTCGGCAAATTTAAAGTAAGCCATATCCGGCCTTCCCCACGGACCATAGACGGTAAAAAACCTCAACCCCGTGCATTTAAGGCCAAAATTCTGGCTGTAGGAGTGGGCAAAAAGTTCATTGGCGCGTTTTGTGGCTCCATAAAAAGAGACGGGATGATCAACTCCGTGGTTTTCTTCAAAAGGAATACAACTGTTAAGACCATATACAGAAGAAGACGAAGCAAAGAGAAGGTGTTCAACATCGCTCCGGCGACAATTTTCAAGAACATTTAAAAAACCCTCGATATTCGATTGCAGGTAGGCATAGGGATTTTTTAAGGAATAGCGAACTCCGGCCTGGGCAGCAAGATTAACTACGATCTGCGGGGATTCCTGTTCAAAGATCCTTTCCAGCGTAACCCGATTTGCTAAATCAGCACGATAAAATCTGATGCCCGCTATTTCGACTGCAGCAGATTCTCTGGTTTCCAGCTCCTGAAGCTCAAGCTTTCCTGCTTTTAATTGCGCCACTCTTTCCAGTTTTAACTTTACCGAATAGTAAGGATTAAAGTTATCAACGGCAATCAGCCGGTAATTCCCCGCACTGACCAATTTCTTAAGCAGATGAAAACCGATAAAGCCAGCTCCGCCACTCACGAGAACTTTTTTCATCTTCATCCAGCTATTTTAACATAGATTTCAGCCGTTTTATATGACCACGTCCAAGTCCCTGCACTTCACAACCAAGTTTCAGAAAGCCGATAATCTTTTCATCACTGAGCATTCCGCAGCAGTCAATAACGGCAAAGGGATTGCCGGCAAGTTTTACCAGCTCTTCAGGCTGCAGCTGAAAATAACCCCGATGAGGAACGGCAAAAACAAGGGCATTAATCCCGGACAGAGCCTTAGGCAAATCTTTTTCAACTTCAAGATTTTCCAGCTTTTCCTGATTGCGGAAATAGCGTCCCTTTCCTGCCGGCGGATAATCTTTCTGTCTGACAAATTCCCACCATTTATCAACATAAAAGTCATGCACCCGCACCTCTGCTCCCATTTCAGTCAGCCTGCGGACAAGGATTTCTGAGCCACTGTGGCGCGTATCTCCGACATCTTCGCGATAACTTGCCCCAAGAACAAGAATTTCGGCTCTGGAAATAGGAATTTGCATCTCTTTTAATGCTTCACGCACAACCCGGGCGGCATATAAAGGCCGGCTGTCATTAACATTAATTGCCTGCGGCGTAAAATTAAAAATCTGGTCGTTAAAACCGAGCAGATGTTCATAAGCCCAGACGCCAAGTGCTCCGTCTTTCGGCAGGCAGTATCCGCCGATGCCGATTCCGGGAAGAATAATATTACTGTGAGTGGGGCGCACTTTAATTGCCTGCAGGACCTTGACAATATCAATGCCGTTTCTTTCGGCAAAGAGTGTCCATTCATTCATAAACGCCAGAATCATTGCCCGATAGCTATTTTCAATTATTTTAGCCGTTTCTGATTCAATGGGAGCATCAAGCACGGTTAAGGGATATTGCTCGACATTAATCACACTGCTCAAAAAACTGACCGCCCGCCGCGTTGACTCCTCATTTATTCCGGCAACCACGCGCCAGAAGTTCTTAATTGAGTCATAGTAATTCTTTCCGGGCATCACCCGTTCATAACTGTGAGCCAGAAGCGGATCCTGATTTATTGCTCTTTTTTTAAACTGCTGGCGAATTGCCGGCAGCGCAATCTGTTCCGTTGTTCCTGGCGGAACTGTTGTCTCAATCAGAATCAGCGCCTCGGGACGACATAATTTGCCAATGATTTCCATTGCCTTCTCAAAATCAGCCATGACCACTTCACCCCGGCTGACATCGTTCAGGCTGTTTTTAAGAAAATCAAGCTGCGTATCAACAATAATCACATCAGCAAGCTCCAGAATCTCATAAACATAAGTGGCATAAAGATTTTTCTTCTCTAAAACTGTCTGTTTAAAAATCAGATCTATTTGGGGATCCTCTGATTTTAACGGCGACAAGCCACGGTTAATCAGCGGCACCTTCCAGAAACTTCTTTCAGAAGGACGCTGAACACCAAAAACATATTTTTTCCCTTTCTCGCTTTCGGCAACTATTGCGGCCATAGCTGCGCCAACAAATCCCAGTCCTAAAACCGCAACTATTTCATAACCAAGCTGCTTATGCTCACGGGCAAGAGCAAGGACTTTTTCCTTTTCCTGCTGATAGTCAGCCTGATCAGGAAGAAAAAAAGCCTCTCCCAGCGGTGAATAAGAAATTTTTCGTTCCATTCTGTCTCCTTAAATTATTTTTGTAAAAAATTTACCTTTCGCTTCAATAACTCCTGTAATCCTTTCCGCAAGTTCGGCAGGACTCCAGAGTTTCTCATCTTTCTGAATGAATTCTGCCTGCTGATAGGAGCTGAAAGCAATCAGCTGCACCCTGATTGCTGGATAATTTCTGCGCACCGATCTTAGCCAGAGCCGCTGAGCCCTTTTAGCAACTGCATAGGCAAGAATTTTCTGATAGCTGTGCTTTTTATCCAGAAAATCAAATGCTACAAACTGTTTAAAATTCTTCTGTTCTTTAAAAAAATTAAAAAATGCCATACTAACAAAAAAATCATTCCAGAAGGAAAAATTAAAGTCACTAAAGTGCAGATCAGCAGTATCCTTCCAGAGCAGAGGACCATAAAGCTGAAGAACAGTCTGCGCATCTTTTAAACAGTTACTATTTTTTTTAAAAAAATCCTTCAGACCTGATTCCGATCTGAAATCACCCCACACAGGAATGATTCCGCCTGAATTTTCAGGCAAGCGGGAAAAATAGTGAGCAACAACCAGATAGCCGCGATTTAAAAAACAGGATGTTAATTCTCTTCCCAGCACAGATGACGCCGCGCTTATAAAAACTGTTTTCAAAGACTCCGCCTCCGCTTAAAAAGTTGCAATGTATTGTATAAAAGCATGGCTACGGTTAATGGCCCGACTCCTCCGGGAACCGGAGTGTAATAAGAGCTTTTTTCATAAGCCTGATAGTGGATATCGCCAACTAAAAGATATCCTTTGCGCAGAAATTCATCTTTTCTTGAAGGATCAGCCAGCTGCTGAAAATCACTTTCAGTACTTATCTGATTAATACCTACATCCACCAGCACGGCATCCTGACGAAACATCTCGGCTTTTAAAAAAGCCGGTTTACCGAGAGCGGCGACAACAATGTCTGACTGATGTAAAATTTCTTTAAGATCAGCTGTCTTTGAGTGACAAACAGTGACTGTAGCGTCAGCATTGATCATCATCAGGGCGAGCGGCTTACCCACAATCACACTACGACCAACAATAGCTACTCTGCGGGAACGAAGCTTAATTTCATAATGCTCAAGCAATTTAATAACCCCGGCCGGCGTGCAGGGAAAAATCTCTGCTTTTTGATAAATTATGCGTCCAAAATTCTCCGGATGAAAGCAATCAGCATCTTTCTGCCAGGAAATAGCTGCCATAAATTCAAAGCTATCCAGATGAGCCGGCAGCGGAAGCTGAAGCAGAATGGCATCAGTTTCCTCCTGCTGATTAAGGCGATTTATCTCCTGCAGTAATTCCTGACGCGATATAGAAGCCGGAAACTGATAAACAGTTGAAGAGATACCGCACTTTTGTGCTGCTTTTTTCTTTCCGGCAACATAAGCCGCAGAAGCGGGATCATCGCCAACTTTTATAACCGCCAGACCGGGCACGGCTCCGCTTTTTTCCTTTAAATAGCCGATTTCCTCCTCAATCTGAGCAATTATTCTCTCTGATAGTTTTTTTCCGTCCAGTAAAATCATTCTCTCCTCCTAAATCATTGAGAAATCGATTGTCCTGTACTGCAAAGCTTCCTGAAGATGTTCTTTCCTGATCTCATCAGAACCGGCAAGATCGGCAATTGTTCTTGCTACCTTTAGGATCTTAAAATAGCTTCGCGCAGAGAGCTGAAACTTTTCTGCCGCCTGCTGAAAAAAAGATTCCAGACCTGCAGAAAGAACACAGAACTTTTTTATTTCCGGGTTGCGCATCTGGGCATTGGCAAAGATTTTCCGCTTTAAACCGGAAAATCTTTCCTGCTGGCGACGACGAGCCTTTTCTACCCGCACCCGCACCTCTGACGAGCTTTCTCCTTTTCTGACTGCTGCCAGGTCTGCCAGCGGCAGTTTCTGAACTTCAATCTGGATATCAATCCGATCCAGCAGCGGTCGGGAAATTTTTCCGTAATAGGCACGCTTCTGCTGCGAGGTGCAGCGAAAATAGTCTTCTTTTATTCCAAAAGCATCTTCACAGGGATTCAGCGCTGTTACAAGCATAAAATTTGCCGGATATGTTACTGCCTGCAGCGCCCGGGAGATGGTTATCGTTCCGTCTTCCAGCGGTTGACGCAAAACTTCAAGAGCACTTTTTTTAAAATAGGGAAGTTCATCAAGGAAAAGAACTCCGTTATGGGCGAGGGATATTTCTCCGGGAAGCGGATTCTTTCCGCCGCCACTCATGCCGATATCGCTGATCGTATGGTGTGGGCAACGAAAAGGTCTCTGGCGGATAAGACCTTTATGAAAAGAGAGCAGTCCGGCAGCACTGTAAATCAGAGAAGTCTGCAATGACTCCTCATATTCCATTGAGGGTAAAATTGAAATCAGAGCCTTTGCCAGCATTGATTTACCTGCTCCCGGAGGCCCGATCAGTAAAAGATGATGCCTTCCGGCAGCAGCAACTTCCAGCGCCCTGCGGGCACGAAACTGTCCTTTAACCTCCTGCAAATCAAATTCAAATTCCGTTTCCTGAACTGGATCATCCTGGCTTAACTGATAGGGCTTAAAATTTTCAGGCTGCCTGATGAAACTGATTACTTCACTTATGGTTGCAAAACCAAAAACTTCAATACCATCAACTGCTGCAGCTTCCCTGACATTTTCCGCAGGAATAACAACTCCCTTAAAGCCATTTTTCCGGGCAGCAATCGCCAGGCTGAGTACACCGCGAACACCATTTAATCTCCCGTCAAGATTCACTTCTCCGTAAAAGAGAAACTGTTCAAAAACTGGACTCTTTATCTGATAGCTGTTCTTTATTATGCCCATAGCAATTGGCAGATCAAGAGCTGCACCTTCTTTTTTCAAATCTGCCGGTGAAAGATTAACCACAACGCGCATCGAAACCGGAAATTCGAGATTAGAGCTTTTCAGAGCCAGTTTTAATCTTTCCCGGCTCTCCTTAACACTGTTATCAGGAAGTCCGACAATTATTACTCCGGGAATACCGCGGCTGAAGCCAACCTCAACTTCAACCAGAGTCATCTCAATTCCGGTTAAAACTCCAGAATGAATCCGCGCAATCATTCTATCCCCGCGGAATGATTAATTTCATCCCCACCCGCAAGATATTGCTTTTTAATCCGTTTGCCTTTTTTATCTTTTCTACTGAAACGCCAAATTTCCGGGCAATAGCTGAAAGCGTATCACCTTTTCTGACAAGATAAAAATGGTATTGCAACTTTTGCGGCGGAACAGTTTTCAGCTCTGCCAGCTGGCTCTCATCAACATCTTCAGGAAGCCTGATCCAGTAAGTTTTAACATCCGGCGGAGTGTAATCCCGTAAAAAATGCGGATTCAACTCTTTCAGACGCTGATAGGATATCTTGGTAAGTCTGGCAACTTCCGCAAGACTTACCGGTGAAGGAACTGAAACAATCTTTGTGTTGCCAAACCAGCTCTCCTCCGGATTTACTTCAAAACCGTAATCTTCAGGATTGGTAGCAATAAGCAGCGAGGCAATAAATGCCGGAACATAATTTCTGGTTTCAGGCTTAATTAAACGGGTTTTATTTAAAACAAAAAAATCATTGTTCGGGATGCGGTTGAGTGCCCGCGAAATCCTTCCCGGACCTGCATTATAGGCTGCAAGTGCCAGGTGCCAGTCCTGAAAGGTTTCATAAAGATTTTTCAAAAAACGGGCGGCAGCATCAGCGGCTTTAAACGGATCCAGCCGCTCGTCAACATACCAGTCAACCTTTAATCCCCAGAGACGGGCCGTATAAGCCATAAACTGCCAGATCCCCTTTGCTTTTGCCCGGGAAGTAGCATTGATCACAAAACCGCTTTCGATTAACGGAAGATAGGCAAGCTCTTGGGGCAAGCCATAATCAGCCATTATTTTTTTAAAAATTTCGATATATTGATGAGAGCGATTCAGGGAACGCTGGATTCTGGCAAAGCGGGAAGTCTGAAAAGCTCTGATAAAAGATACGACCTGCTCGTTGACAACAAGCGGAAACCGAAAACCGCTGTTCTCTTTCAAAACTTTTTCCTGCAAAGAGCGCACCTCTTCAACCCGTGGATGATAGAGCGGCTCAGCAACAATCTCATCAATAAAGGCATCATTTTCATCAGGAGTACTGCCATTATTTTTCTGCTGCAAATAGTTTTTTTCAATCTCACTCATTCTTTTTAAATAAGCTTCAGCATCAATTCTGATTTCCGGATTATAATGCTGATAATTAATAATCAGATCAACTGCCTGGTTGAAATTCCAGCGTGCTTTGCGAAATTCATTGTTCTGCAAATTATTCTGGCCGGACGCGATATAACTTTCAATCCGATTTAAATAATCGCTGGAAGCCGGAATAGTTACGGTTTCAATTTTCTGGTTGCGCAGCGTGCAACCTACACAAAAAATGATTAAAAAAAAAAGTTAATTCTTGACATCAATCTCCAGCATAATCTTTTTTGTAATTTTTCCGATTCTGATATTAAAAGAGCGAAGCACATCTCCTTTTTCATCCTTTAGTTCAACAAATAAAAAATCTTTTTTATAAGCTAAAGATTCCTTTAAAACAATGTTGTCCTGTTCCTTGACCGCTTCCACCTGTGTGGTTTTTTTAACAGCTTCTTTTGCAGAGCTGATCGGTTTTAAAAGCTGCTTCTTCAGTTCATCAAGGGTAACAAACTTTTCTTCTTTCTTAATCGTTTTCGGCTTCTGCTCAATTTCACCGGAAGCAATCTGCTGTTCAACAACTTCATCTACTTTATCAATGGTAATTTTCTTCAGCGGCAGTTCTTCTTTTCTGATTATTTCCCGATCCTTCTTAATGTCAAACTGCACAACTGTTTTGCGTTTTTCAATATCAAACTTTTCCAGCTCCTCTTTTATACGCAGAAGAGTAAGCTGGGAAATCTCCTTTAGCGTTTCCAGGACTCCTTTCCCCTTATTGGCAACTGCTTCAAAATAAGGACGGCCAAGCTTATTCAGCGAACTGTTTAATTCCTCAACGGAAAGTATATTTTTTAAATCCCGTTTATTGAACTGAAAAACAAGCGGGATTTCATTAATATCGTTTTTATAAAATTCAAGATTTTCCCTCAGATTATTCAGGCTCTCCAGATTAGCCTGCTGCATCAGCTCCTGAGAATCAGCAACAAAAACAATTCCATCCGCTCCTTTGAGCACAAGTTTTCTTGTTGAATCATAAAAAACCTGCCCGGGAACTGTGTAGAGCTGGATTTTTGTCAGATAACCTTTTACCAGTCCGACATTCATCGGTAAAAGATCAAAAAAGAGTGTTCTTTCAACTTCAGTTTCCATTGAAATAAGCTCGCCGCGAGATTTAGGGCTGGTAACAGAATAAATATATTGCAAATTAGAAGTCTTGCCGCTTAAACCCGGTCCATAATAAACAAGTTTTGCCGTTACCTGTTTGGCCGCATGATTGATCAGCATTAATAAATCCTCATCTGTCAAGTATCAGAATAATTTTGACACTATTTAAAACAAAAGTCAATAATTGAAAAAATTCCCAGCTCATTTTTTTAAAAAAAATAGTAATGATTTAAGATCGGTTAATTAACTTTTTTAAACTATAAGCTTTCTGCTTTCAATCCAAAAAACTCTTTGTTTCCGGCTTCAATCTCTTTTTCGAAACTAAAATGACCAGCGCTTTCCTTCAGCAGATAAAAAACTACAACCTGTGGCTTAGCCCTAATCCGGTTCGCCAGCCACCCATTTTCAGGGTGTAAGAATCAAGAGTTTCGATTCCGGCAGCATAGCCGGCATTAAGCTCCAGACGCAGTTTTTTAGTGAAAGAATAAAACAGTCCGCCTAAAACACATCAATTATTTCAAGCATTCGTTTGTCTGTTTTTAGTGAAAGAATAAAACAGTCCGCCCTCAGCGCGAATACCAAATCCCCCGCCGCTGTGTTTAATTTCAAAGACATTTTCACGATATCCGATCCAGGATATTCCTGCTTCGATTTTATAGCCTACATTTCTGGCAAACTTCTCTGAAAATCCCAGACCGGCAGCAAGATAGTGCTGAGTGATTCTGGTCGGCAGCATTAGCTCGGGAATAGTAGAACCACTCTTTTTTGAGAAGCCATAGGAACCCCAGAGATAGTAATCGCCAAAGAAAAAAAATTGTAGCTTCAGCTCCTGAAGAAGAATAATCTTACCATAGACCTGCCGAAACTTCTGATCACGCGGGAAAACAATATTCTGGCTGTAGCTTACAGCAAAACTGTTCTCTGAAAAAATTCTGTCAGCAGTTAAGAGCAACAGAACAGAAAACAGAATCGAAAAGAGTTTTTTTTCATCACAGCAACTCCTAAATGATCCGCTCATTAGAAACAGCGATCAGCCTGCCTAAGGCATCATGAATCTCAACGCGGTAAAGATAAACTTTATCTTTGGCGATATTATAATCAAAATAGCGATATCGGCCATCTTTAAGATCAGCAAGGGAAAATTTTTTCAGTGGACGATACTCATCTCCGCGTTCTTTGCGGGAAATAGTAAAAGTAAATCCGGAAAAAGAGTAGCCATCAGGAAACTCTACGATCAGTTCACCGATTACTTTTCTTACACTCCAGGATTCTTCTGTAAAACATTTGGTCTTAAGTTCAATACCCCAGTGTAATAACAGATCATTTTCATTCCAGTTTGTTTTGCAAAACGGAAGAGTGTTGCCGTTCTCATCTGCAACTTCAATTGCTGCCAGCTGAGCTCCGTTTTCAATAACGATGCTCTGAGATGTGTCAAGCGGAATATTGGCAGAAGGAATAACAACCCTGAGCGAACCGCCGTAAACTTCAGCACGGGGATTGAAGCTGTCCCGGCTGCGCCAGAAATCGCCAAAAGAGTCAACTGTGGCGAATACTATTCCTGCAGGCATTTTTCTGATCAGTTCTTCTTCACCTGACAGCTTAAAATCACGGTTGGGATGAACCAGCAACACTGTCGGTGCAAGATTAGCTGCATTCCGAAGAGCAATATCCAGCCAGAGCGCCACAACCAGGGGCATCGTTTCCGCAGAGATATCGTCAACGACATCCGATATTGTCATTGGTACTTCGTAAATTGCGCTGAGCTGTCCCTCATACTCACGGTTCCTAATGCCGACGAAAGGAAAATTGGTAAGCACGGCATTGGCACTGCGGGTTGTGTCATAAGCATAACCAACAGCTTCCAGAACATTGTATTGCTTATCATTAAACTGCAGGTGACCGGAGCGGAAAGTTCTGATATAAACTCCAAGATCTGAATCAACAATCTTTTTGGAGAGCTCTATTTCGCCATAAGCTGTCCCGTCGTGAGTAGTGACTCCGTCGTACCAGGGGTGGTAATTCTCTTTTGTATTTCCCGGTTGTCCTTCGGGAAAGAGACCAAAATCAGGAAAATGATTTACAGAATGGCTGGCAAGGTTATGATTGAGATTGAGAATCTGCTTGAGCGTCTTTATTGCTGACTCATCGTAAAACCCGCCGTAATCGCGGGTGCGGCAGCGCTGATAAGTTGTATTGACATTATAATCAGCACTAATGCCATAACGATTCTCCATTTTCGCAAAATCAAGCATCATTTTAACAGAAGAGGCTGAGCAGAGATCGTGAGTAATAATAAAACTTGCCCAGCTTGTAAAGGGACTGGTCTTTTTCCAGCAGGAGAAAGCAATATGTTTCGTGTAAATTGCACGCAAAAAGAGCATAACTGTGTCTGATGTCGGTTCGAAACCATTGGAATAGCTTCGGTAAGATCTCAGGCTTCTTCCGAGCAGATTTCTGGTAATTATATTGCGAAAGGAAATACCCAGCAGATAAGCATAACCGGCGCCGTAACGGTTAACGGTTGCTGCAACCGAAGTGTCGTTGTAACTTGCCAGCGGCAAAGCAGCAGTTAATGAAAAAGAGATTGTTTCTAAAGAGAAATCATTTTCAGAACCCAGACTGATTACCTGCTCCAGCGGATCGTCAAACCACTTCAAAGCCGGGTCCTGACTTTGAATGTTCCAGATAATTTCGGTTCTGAGACGTGAAGAGCGGGCATCAGTTATACCAAAGAGTGAAAAGAGATCCCGATCCATCAGGCAGGTGGCAAAAAGAACCCCTCCGTTTTCAACATATCTGCTCAGGACAATCTTTTCAGCGGTTGTCAGAACTCCTTCAGCAAGTGGTGATGTAACAATAACCATACTATAGCTGCAGGCAACATTGATATCTCCTGTAACCAGGTAGTGCATTCCGGCGACCTTAACAGCCTGTTCTGCCCCATAAAGCTCGGCTCGCGGATAACTGATTCCGGACCGATTAGCAGTATCAAAAACTGCCACCCCGCGCACGCGCTCCTCTCCCCAAAGCCAGCCAGTAGCAATTGAATTATCTGAAAAAAAACAAATTTGCCGAGACGCATTTTATACTCCTTTTAAATATTAAATTCCAATTTCCTGAGCCTTTTTGGAAACCTTTTCCGGATTCCAGGAATCTTTATAAGAAGATTGCAGGAAAATCTCTGACAGATATGCCCAGGTGCGCACAAGACGCAAGTAAACCCCCATATACAGAGGCATAAGCGGGATATAAAACAAAAGTTTTATTTCATCTCTTTTCCGCTCTGAAACCATAAAAATTGCAATAAATTGCATTAAGTTACTCAAAACATAGAGCAGGTAATTAACAGGAATTACAAATTTAGCAGTATGCGGCAAGTTGAAAATAATA
>FWPV01006411.1_pt1 | contig 21426 bp, 17 predicted proteins | sample 2228371 | NCBI WGS metagenome assembly FWPV01 (sample SAMEA103939776, study PRJEB20133) | metagenome | reverse complement strand
TGTTTGTTCTTGTAAAAAATTATATATCTCTTTAGACTTAAATCATAGGGTAAAAGTGTATAAAGATGATAAAGGTTAAGAGGATTTGCGTATTTGCAGGGGATTTTTATCACTTACCATTTTCAAACCATCCTAGTATGCTAATGTAGAATTCAAAGGAAAGGTGTATCATGTTTCGCATCAGCCGACGCCTGGATTACGGTTTACATCTGATGATGGCGCTCGCCGCGGATGAAACTGGTCAAGCTCAGCCAAGCGCCAAACTTTCAGAAAAGCTGCAGATCCCGCTCCCGTTTCTGCACCAGATCGCCCATTCCCTCATGCAAGCCGGCTTGATCAAGGCTTCGCCTGGCCCGCGCGGCGGGCTGCGTTTGAACGGAGATCCCAATTCGATCACCGTCCTCGCCATCGCCGAGGTGCTTGAAGGCCCTACCTGCCTCACGCCGTGCCTGGACTGTTCTGACGACTGTCCCAGAAAAGAAAGCTGTCAGGCCCAGTACATGTGGGGTGAGCTGCAGACCAAAATCATCGAAAATCTTCGCAGGTGGACTCTGCAATCTCTTTTGGAAACTGAGCCAGCTCACGCAGAGACCGCCCGGGTAGAAGAGCACTCCCCTAACGGGAAAAAACCAGTTCCTGCCGATTAGCCGCAGGCCTTCTGGTTGTTCGTCAAGCAAGATGCCGATTTAGCCAGGAGAAAATTCCTGGCTATGCCTGTTTAAGCGCAGCCAGCACTTCCTGGCTGTGGCCGTCCGGCTTGACCTTAGGGAAAACACGCAGGACTACCCCGTCCGCGCCGATCAGAAAAGTCGTGCGGAACACGCCGTCATATTCGCGCCCCCTAGACTTCTTGCGCCCCCACACGCCGTAAAGCTGGCACACCTGATGGTCAACATCTGCGAGCAGAGTGAAGGGCAGGCTGTACTTCTCCTTGAATTTGGCGTGGGACTTGGGTGAATCCGGGCTGACGCCCAGAATGACTACGCCGGCTTTGGCGTACTCGCCGTAACCGTCCCTGAAACTGCAGGCTTCCTTGGTGCAGCCCGGCGTGTCGTCCTTCGGGTAAAAATACAAAACCACCGGTTTCCCCCGGAACTCTTTCAATGAGCGGACCGCGCCGGTTTCATCCGGAAGCTCGAAATCAGGCGCTGGAATCCCTTCTTGTATGGTCATTCTGTTCCTCCTTGAGCGATTCTGATCATTCATTTTCATCAATCATCTTGCCCATCCGGTCGATGGTATACCCCGGCAGGGCAGCGACGACCTGTCGGAAGCCGCTGTCCTCCATAATCTCGAACAAGGGCGCGAGTAGTTCGCTGTTCAGATAGCGCGCCGGGATGACCAGATCGTATTCCTCTTGAAAGAGCGGGATAAAATCAAGGCCGAGCGCTGCAGCGGCCGCAATGACGGCCAGCCCGCAATCCGCCCGGCCGGATGCCACCGCTGCGGCGACTGCCAGGTGGTTATACTCCTCCTGATCGTATCCCTGGATCTGCTCAGGGGAGATACCCAGTTTCTCCAGGTGATAATCGAGCAGAACCCGGGTGCCGGCTCCCCTTTGCCGGTTGACGAAACGGATATCCTTGCGCATCAAATCCTCCAGCCCGCGAATCCCCCTAGGATTCCCGGGCTGGATCAGCAAGCCCTGCTCGCGGTTCACCCAGCCCATTAAACGCACAGGTTCATCAGGCAGGTACTGGCGCAGGTAGGCAAGGTTGTATCGGCCGGATTTTGGATCCAGCAGGTGCGAGCCGGCCAGGTGAGCTTCCTGACGGCGCAGCGCTACCAGACCGCCCAGACTGCCGACATTGGCCGAGACCAGCCGGCGCCGGCGTTGAGAGAGGAACTGGGCCAATAAGTCAAGGGTCAGATCGTGTGAGCCAATCGCGAATATCGTCTGGTCGAGTTCACGTGAAGGGCGGTAAAGGCGGACTTTTACCTCCGACCCGGCTTCCAATCCTTGAACTCCGCGCGGCAGGACGGTGATTCCATCCGCGCGGACCAGGGATGTGATCACCCCCGCGCCGCGCGCCAGCGGCGCCGCCAGCAGCCGTCCGCCGACCCGCCCGACGACCACCCGCACGTAATCATCGTCCCCGGCCGGCGAGGTGACCTTGCGGGTCAGCGTAGCGCTGACCTCTTCCGGAATGTGCGGCTGCCGTCCGAGCCAGCGCGCCAGCAGCGGCTCAACGAAGATCTCCCCGGTCAGCGCGGCTGAGACCGGGTAACCGGGCACTCCAATCAGCGGGACCTTGCGCCCGCCCGCCTCGTCACGGATTATCCCAAGGATCACAGGGTGACCCGGCCGCACCGCCACGCCGTGAACTAGCAATTCGCCCAGTTCCTCGACGATCCGGGCAGAAAAATCCTCTGACCCGGCCGAGGAGCCGGCGTTGAGCAATATCAAATCGGATTCACCGGCTGCCTCGCGCACACTCGCGCGGATCAATTCCAGATCGTCGGGGGTGATCGGGTAGCGCACCGCGATACCGCCCCAGCTCTCGATCTGAGCCGCCAGGACGATCGAATTCGTCTCGATGATCTCGCCCGGCTTGGGCTGGCTGCCAATCGGCACCAGTTCCGAGCCGGTCGGCAGGATGGCGACGCGCGGCTGGCGTGCGACGTTCAGACGGTCGTAGCCGCTGGCCGCCGCCGCGCCCAAATCAACCGGCCGGAGAACGTGACCTGCCGGCAGCACTAATTGCGTGGCGATAATGTCCTCGCCCATCGCCCTCACGTGACTCCAGGGCGGCAAGGCAGCTCTCACCCGAATCCTTACCGGAGAACGGATGTCATGGCTCGGCTGGTCGGTTTCATCCAGCGCTTCAATTTGCTCGACCGGCACGACCGCGTCAGCCCAAACCGGCAGCGGATCGCCGGTATCCACATAGACCGCCTGGCTGCCGACCTCCAGGTTGACCGGCATGGTGGGCATGGCCCCGGCGATTTCCTCAGCCCGGAGAGCAAATCCATCCATGGCGGCGGAGTGGTAATGGGGCGAAGAAAGCCGCGCCCAGACAGGTTCTGCCGTCACCCGGCCGACCAGGTTTTCGTCCAGCGTCAGCTCCTCCCCTCCGAGGACCCCCCATAAACCAGCCTCCTCCAGAGCGGTCTGCCAGCGCTGGAGCGCCTGCGGAAGCGGAATATCGTGAAGATAGACGCTCATCATCAGATCAGTTGAACCTCGACCAGATCTCCGGCTGCCAGGCCGGTTGCATCGGCTGGAATTCTGGCCAGCCCGTCGGCTTTCGCCAGGGTAAGAATCAGGTTGCTCTTGTAGAATATGGGCTCAGCCAGCCAGCCTTCAACCCCGGAGAGCAGTCGGACCGGGACAAAATCCACCCGCCCGGCCTGCGAAGGCAGGTTGATCGTCAGCCTGGCTTGCAGCGCAGGCTCACCCCCTCCAGCAGCCGCGCCCAGCAGGCGGCGGATGAGCGGCACTGCGAACAGACCGGCGATGACCAGAGCTGAAACCGGGTTGCCCGGCAGGCCTAAGACCGCCTTGCCGCCGCAGACCGCCAGGATGGTCGGCTTGCCAGGTCGAACGTTGACCCCGTGGACCAGAACGCCAGGGCTGCCCATTCGCTGAATGACTTCCGCCGTCAGGTCGCGGCTGCTGGCCGACGAGCCGGCGGTGATTACCGCAGCATTGCATTCCCCAAGAGCCTTCCGAAGCGTTTCTTCCATTGCGTCGCCCCGGTCTGGAAGGATCCCGTATCTGCGCGCCTTGCCTCCCGCGGATTGGATCAGCGCCGCCAGCGTGTAGCTGTTCACGTCCCGCACCTGGCCGGGTCGGACGGCCGCTTCGGGAGGGATGACCTCATCCCCGCTGGAAAGTACGCCGATCAACGGTTTGCGGGTAACGGCGACTTTGGTGATGCCGAGCGCCAGCAGCCCACCAATCTCCGCCGGGCGCAGGAACCGCCCCGCCGGGAGAACCAGGTCGCCCGGACGGACGTCCTCGCCGGTTTTCAGCACGTTTTCGCCGACGGCCGCTGCCCGCAATACTTCGATTTCATGGGCCCGGGCGGGCTGAGTGTGCTCGAGCATCACAACGGCGTCAGTCCCCTCGGGCAGCATTCCACCGGTATGGATCAGCGCCGCCTGCCCTCGTTGCAGCGCGAACTCCGGCACACCGCCCATCGGGACTTCGCCGACCACCTCGAGAAACGCCGGCAGCGCGTCGCTGGCGCCGAAGGTGTCCGCGGCGCGTACGGCGTAGCCGTCGACGGAGCTGCGGTCGAATCCGGGCAGCGGCTCATGCGCCCGGATGTCATGCGCGCTCACCCTTCCGAGAGCGTCTGCGGTCCGGATCACCTCTGCCCGCGGGCGGCTGGAAGGGAGAGCCGCTAAAAGCCGTTGGAGGGCCTCATCAGGCGGCAGCAGCTCTAAAAATTCAGGCATATTCACCTCACCCAGAGCGTGAATACCAGCAAATAGACCGTGATGGCGAAACTGGCGTAGGCTGTGACGCGCAGCAGGCGCCAGCGCGGCCTGGCCCCCTGGCTGATCTGCCAGATCAGCCAGACCTGAAAGCCTGCAACCGGTAAAGTAAGCAGGCGCGGCCAGGTCAGCCCCCAGGGCAGGCCGAAAAACGCCCCCAGGGCGATGGTCAGATAGGTGATCAGGACGCACAGATTGTGCAGGAAGATCCCGCGCTGCCAGCCCAGGCGGATCATCAGGTTCTGCCGGCCGCGCTTGATCTCCTCGAAATAATGCTCAAGTGACACCGCCAGGCTCAAGGCCAGGTAAAGGGTGGTGAGCGGCAGGGTAAGGACGCCCAACACGCCCATCAATTCGCCGCCCTGAAGAAGGTAAGCGAAAGCTGGGATCAGGTTCGTCAGCAGCACCGCGGCGATCAGCTCTCCGTATCCGGAATAAGCCAGGCGCAGCGGCGGGACGGCATAGAAGAAGGCGAAAAGGAAAGCCAGGCCGAGAATGAGCAGACTGGCGGGAGATAGCGCTCCCCGGCTTAAAAGTAGCGCGGTCAGCATGGCCCCAAGGGTCAGGGTCGTGACAGCCGCCAGAAGGTATCCGCTGGTAAGCGCGCGCGCCTGCTGATCCGCGCGCGGATTTTTCGCCGTGCGGCCCGTACGGCGGTATTCCAGCAGCCGGTCGTAATAGACCAGCAGGTAGGTACTGCTCAGCTGTAGCAGGGTGACGCAGGCCTGACCGATCCAGTAGAGGTTCCAATCAACCGATTCCCCCCGATGGACGATAATCCCTCCGCCCAGGGCGTAGAGCAACAGTCCCGCCAGAAGCCCGATCGGGCGGGAATTTTGGATGAATTCGATCAGCGGAGTGCGGTCAGGTTTTTCCATAGGTATCAACCTATCCTAGATTAACCGATAACCGCTGTCAATGACAAGGGTTTCGCCGGTGATGTACGGGCTTTCAACTAAAAACATCAGCGCCTTTACCAGCGACTCGACCGAAACCGCCCGTTTCAGCGGCATTTTATCGACAAGCCGCTGCCATTCATCCTCTGACATGCCGGCCGTTTTGAGAACCAGACCGGGCGCGATCGCGTTGACCCGAATTTTCGGCGCCAGTCGCCGGGCCAGAAGGTAGGTCAGCATCTCCAGCCCGGCTTTGCTGACCGCATAAGCGGGATATCCGGTCCAGACCATGCCGGCGCCTGTATCGCTCATATTGACGATCAGCCCCCCTTCCGCGGCCATAAGTTCCGCGGCGGCCTGGGCGCACAGCCAGGGCGCGCGTAAATTCAGCGCCATTACGGCGTCCCAATCCTCAGGGTTCAACGAGAGAAGGTCGGCCCGCTGGATCTGCGCGGCGGAGTTAATCAGGACTGAAAGGCGGTAGGGGCTGTCCGCCACCCGGCGGAAGATGCCCGTGATTTGTTCCGGCTGGCGTAAATCGGCCGGCAGCAGCAGAACCGGAGCGCCGGTTTTTTCAATTTCGGCGGCGGTGACTTTTGCCTGCTGAGCCGAGCGGTAATAATGCAGCCCGACAGCGAAACCGCGCTCTGCCAGCGCCAGTGCCATCGCCTTCCCAAGCCGAACCGCCGCGCCGGTAACTACGGCGAGTTCGCGGGGGGAACTGCTTTCACTCATATGAGTCCGCCTTATCTGTGGAATAGATTGGAAACGAAAAACCAGACGTTCGCCGGCCGCTCGGCAAGCCGGCGCATAAAATACGGATACCAGTGGGTGCCGTAAGGAACATACACCCGCACCGGGTATCCCTGGTGGGCAAGTTCGTGCTGCAGGTCGCGGCGGATGCCGTAGAGCATTTGGAATTCAAGGGCCTCCCTGGGCAGTCCGGCCTTTTCGGCGGCGCTGACGGCCCGGCGGATTCGGTTTTCGTCATGGGTGGCGATCGCTACAAGCGGTGGAAACCGGCCCGCAACTCTGGTCCGGGGTGAGCCCTGGAGAGAAGATCCCAAGATAAGAATCTCGCAGAGGCGGTCGAAATGGAGGTCCACATCCCGTTTGCGCGGATATGCCAGGGCAGCCGGTTCTTTATACGCCCCTTTCACCAGTCGGATGGGAATGCCGCGCTCGACCAGTTGACGGATATCCTCTTCGCTTCGGTATAGATAGGCCTGAATCACCGCACCGAGGTTTCTGAATCCCTCCTCCCACGCCCGTCCGATCAGATTTAACGTAACCTGGGTGATGCTGGAGTCTTCCATATCCACCCGGACGAAATTCTGGGTTTCGCGGGCTTTACTGAGGATGCTCAGCATATTCTGATAAGCTTGTTCCACGTCGAGATCCAGGCCCAGCTGAGTCAGTTTGATCGAAATGTTGGAATTCAGACCGTGCTGCTTGATCCTCTCCAGAATGAGAAGGGTTTCCTCGACGGCCGAAGCAGCGGCCCGCAGGTCTTCGGTATTTTCACCCAGGTTGTCCAGCGTGGCATGGATTCCCTCCCGATTCAGCCGCTGGACAGCCAGCACGGCTTCCTCGGGGGTTTCCCCGGCAATGAAGCGCGAAGCCGCCCGCCAGGCGAACTTCTTACGGGTGATCCATCGCTGCGCCCATTGCGCTCTGGACAGCGAGATGAAGGCGCCTCTCAGCATATTCCCTCAGGTCTGTATGGCTTCAACCATCCTGAAGAACGGTTGCCTGATTCTAACATAGATAAACAGCACCCAAAAAATGCCCCCGCCGGGGGAGCACTCCCGCGAGGTCCGTTTACCGGGGAACCAGTGTGGACGTTCAACCGGACGGCGTAGATGTCGGCCAGCGCGTATCAGTCGGGCGGGGGGTGCGCGTTGCGGTCGGAGTACGGGTGATGGTGGGAGTCAGCGAGGGCCGCAGGGTGTTCGTGATTGTGAAGGTCGGGGTGAGTGAGCGGGTCGGCGTGATTGTCGCTGTCGCCGTTGCTGTGCGCGTCGGGGTGGCGGTGCGGGTCGGCGTGGCAGTCGGCGGGGGCGGAGGGGGTTCGCCGACAACGCTGAAGCGGCCGGAGTTGTTCCAGGTTAATCCGACAAAGATTTGCACTTCATACTCGCCCGGCAGCCACTGGTCTGGGGACGGCTCACATTCGGTGTATCCCCAGCCGCCGGTGCCGCCGTTCCAGGGGGAAGATTCGAAGCACACCAGCGCCTGGTCGCTCAACCGGACCCACAGCGCGGTCCACTGCGAACCGACGATCATCTTATCGTAGCTGAAGGTGCCATAAAGTTTACCCACCGGCTGCTCAAATTCGGTCTGCGGATTGACCGGCTGAAATTTATCATCAATGCGGCGGGCGACTACCACCGGGCTGAAAATTGCTTCCGGATCGGGGGTGATGGTCGACTCGATCCGCACTGCGAGCGCATCCGGCAGACTCGGCGTGTTGGTGATCGAAGGCGTATTAGTGATGGTCGGGGTGAGCGTGATGGTCGGCGTCAGCGAAATAGTCGGAGTGAGGGTGATCGTGGAGGTCAGGGTGACGGTCGGCGACGGTGGAAAATAGCGGTAAATGGCCGGTTCGGCGAAGCGATTCACCGCAAAAGCGATTCCACCCAGCAGTACCGCGGAAAAAATCATCCGCCAGCCGCGGCTCACCATTTCACGGCGTTTTCGAAAGTAAAGCAAACGCTGCCCGGATCGAATGGTGCGAACCCCGAGAAAAACGCTGAGAACCAGCCCGGCTAAGATCAGGTAGAAAGCTGTTTGTACAGCCGTGCGAATATCCAGGTTCATGGTAAATTCCAGTGCAAGTGACGATCTTGATTATAGCATGCCTGACCTGGCGCAGAGTTGCAGTGAATTACTCTTCTGGATAGCCCATCACGCCAGATGAATATCCCGGTTAGAAGCTTTCCCCGGGGAGGCGTACCAAAGGGTATTTCGTTGCGCATTACCTCCATCTTAGGTACAATCATTTTCAATGGCGCTTTCTCCTGGCACAATATTGAACAAACGGTACCGGATCGTATCCATCCTGGGTCAGGGCGGCATGGGTGCCGTATACCGGGCGTTCGATGAGAGTCTGGGAATCTATGTGGCGGTCAAGGAAAACCTTTTCATGACCGACGAATACACCCGCCAGTTCCAGCGGGAAGCCAATATCCTTGCCGGCCTGCGCCACCCCAACCTGCCACGGGTAGGCGATTATTTCTCGGTCCCAAACCAGGGCCAGTACCTGGTCATGGACTATATCGACGGCGAAGATCTGCGCCAGCGAATCGAACGCCTGGGGACGCTGCCTGAGAGAGAGGCCATCCTGATCGGGGCGGCCATGTGCGAAGCGCTTGCTTACCTGCACTCCCGCCAGCCGCCGATCATTCACCGGGATATAAAACCCGGCAACATCAAAATCACCCCGGAAGGCCACCCCCAGCTGGTCGACTTTGGCCTGGCCAAGCTGATGGTAGGGGGAGAACAGACAACCACCGGCGCGCGGGCGATGACCCCCGGATACTCGCCGCCCGAGCAGTACGGAACCGCCCCGACCGACGCCCGAACCGATATTTACTCGCTGGGCGCCACGCTTTACGCCGCGCTGACCGGCATGATCCCCGAAGACGCACTGGCCCGCGCCACCGGCAAAGCCGAGCTGACCCCGCTGAGAGTTTTGAATCCCAAGATCAGCCGGAAGCTGGCTGTCGTCCTCGAAACCGCCCTGGCGGTCGATCCTGACCAGCGTTACCAGACGGCGGACGAATTCAAGGACGCCCTGTTGACCGCCGGCGGCATCGAACGGGTGCCAGACTGGCGCACCCAGATCACCCCGCCCCCGCCGTCTGGCGAACCACCAATCCGGGAAAAAGATGAAGCGGGAGATGAGTTTCCCTATCAATCGCCCCCCTTGCCCGCCCCGCGGCGCCCTTCCCGCCCACTTCCGCGCCGGCGCAAACGCAGTCCGCTGGTTCCCGCCGCGCTAGTTTTGGCGGCATCCCTCACAGTTTACTTTCTCATCGAACCGGCAGCCAACGCCTCGCTTCGCTCGATCCTGCTTACCTTTACCGGCCCGCCGGCGGCCGTTCAGACCGATCAGCCCACCCAGCCGGTTTCAAGCCCTCAGCCCACCACTCTGCCCGAGCCTACCGAGACGGCCGTCCTGGCAGCGAACTTTACTCCGGAACCGACTCAGATAGAGACTACCACTCCAACCATCACCCCCTCAATCACGCCCACCGCATTTGGCGGGGGAACCGGACAGATCGCTTTTGCCTCCAATCGGACCGGAAGCATGCAGATATGGCTGATGAACGCCGACGGAACCCAGCAGAAACAGTTGACCAATGTCGCCGACGGCGCCTGTGAACCCTCCTGGTCGCCGGACGGGATGAAACTGGCTTTCATCTCTCCCTGCATGACCCGCCGTGATCTCTACGAAGGCTCAAAAATCTACATCCTCGATCTGCACGCAGGCGGTGATCCGTACCCGCTGCCCGTTCCAGCCAGCCCAGCCTCGGATTATGATCCCGCCTGGTCGCCGGACGGCATCCGGATCGCCTTCACCTCCACCCGTTCGGGCAATCCGGATATTTACGTGTTCAACCTCCGCGATAACACATTTCGCCAGCTGACGACCAGTCATCTGGTTGAAAAGCATCCAGCCTGGTCTCCTACCGGGACGCAGCTCGCCTTTGTCCGCGACAATCCTTCATCGCAAATCTGGGTGATGTCCGATGCGGGCCAGTTTCAAACCCGGTTCACCGTCAGCGGCGAGATCAACGACATCTGGCCAACCTGGTCGCCAGACGGCACATTTATCCTCTTCAGCCAGATGTCAGGCGGCAACGTACCCTGGCTCGCCTCGCAGCGTTACGAGGAACGCAGCACCACTAAATCCACCCGCGTACCCCCCAGAGGCCAGCCGGACGTCAGCCCGGTCGCACAGGCGAGCATTTCGCCAGACGGCGGCTGGATCGCCTTCGAAAGCTGGCCGGACGGCACCAATCACGACATCTATTTAATGACCATCAACGGGGCAAACCGTCAGCAGCTGACCACTGACAAGGATTTCGATTTCGGTCCTGCTTGGCGCCCGGTGAATACTCAGACCCAGTTTCCATAAAGGTTCAACAGGCAGGTGAAACATGCCCCTCATGGTCGATAGTCTTCTCCGCAACCGTTACCGAATCCAGAAGATTATCGCCCAGGGCGGCATGGGCGCCATCTACCGGGCTCTGGATGAAACCCTCGGCGTTGAGGTGGCGGTCAAAGAAAACCTGATCACAAGCGAGGAATCCTCCCGCCAGTTCCACCGCGAGGCAACCATCCTGGCCGGCGTGCGCCACCCGAACCTTCCGCGGGTGACCGACCATTTTGTCATCCCCGATCAGGGTCAATACCTGGTGATGGATTACATCCCCGGGGAGGACCTTCGCCAGCGGATCGACCGCAAAGGTCCGCTGCCGGAAAGCGAAGCGGTACTGATCATCAGCGCTGCATGCGACGCGCTGACCTACCTGCACACCAGCCAGCCGCCAATCGTCCACCGCGATATCAAACCCGGCAACCTGAAAATCACGCCCGAAGGGCAGGTCTATCTGGTTGACTTTGGTCTGGCGAAGATCAGCCAGGCGGGCAAGGCGACCACCCTCGGCGCCCAGGCGCTGACCCCGGGTTACGCCCCGCCCGAACAATACGGGCGAGGGACGGACGCCCGTTCGGACCTTTACTCGCTCGGCGCGACGCTCTATGCCGCAGTAACGGGTAAAACCCCGGAGGACAGTTTGGCCCGCGCAACTGGCAGCCAGCATCTCACGCCGGTGCGCAGTCATAATCCGAATATATCAACCGGTCTGGCCGCGGTGATCGAAAAGGCGATGAGCGTGGCTCCGAACGAGCGCTACCAGACCGCAGAGGAATTCAAAGCCGCGCTGTTGCAGGTCAACACCGCCGCCCGGCGGACGGTCGACGAGACCCGCCAGGTGCGCGTATCCCCTGCTCCGCCCTCTCGCCCGCCGCAAATGCAGACCCTCTCCGCTGAACCCCAGGCGGCCCCGCCGCTGCTGGTTGCCCAACACGCTCAAGCTGCCGCCGAACCCCGGATTTCCGCCCGCCCCAAGCGGGTGCCCTGGATCGCCCTGGCGGCCGGGGTTCTGGTGCTGATCGCTGGAGGGACCGCAGCAGGTCTCCTGCTGACCGGCACGGGGGAGGATTCCGCGCCCGCCACCGCCTCCCCGCTGCCCGCGGCCCTGTCAACCCTCAGTCCCCGTACGGCAGCGCCGCCTGTGGAGCCCAGCCCGACCTCACCTGCCGTACCGTCTGCGACGTCCGCCCCGGCCCCGACAGAAATCCCGGCCGCGATTCCGAGTCCCAGCCTAACGGCGGCGGTCACCCCAATTGGCGGAGCCAGCGGTCAGCTCGCCTTCGCCTCCGACCGGTCGGGAATCCCCCAAATTTACATCTGGGAGGGATTGGAAAGCGAGCCGCGGCAGGTGACCGATTTTACGGGCGGAGCCTGTCAGCCGGACTGGTCACCGGACGGACTCCGGATCGTCTTCATCTCTCCCTGCCCGGGAAACCAGCCCGAATACCCGAACGCCTCCCTGTTCATCCTGAACGCCGACGGCAGCGGCTTGAATCCCCTGGATACCCGGCCCGGCGGTGATTTTGCCCCGGCCTGGTCGCCAGACGGAAAAAAGATCGCTTTCGTATCCCTGCGTGACCCGATCACGCATATCTATCTTTACGACCTCGAGGCGGGTAGTGCCGCGCTTCTCTCGCCGGCCTCCTCCAGGGATGCGCACCCGGCCTGGTCGCCAGACGGCAGCAGGATCGCCTTCGACACCACCCGGCCGGGCGAGCTGCAGGTGTGGACCGTGAATCCCGACGGCAGTTCTCCGCGCGAATTTTCCCCCGCCGGAGGCAGCGCTGACAGCATGCCAGCCTGGTCCCCGGATGGAGGACGAATTTACTATATTGCTGGTTCGAGCCGGCCTGTACTGAAAGTGAAAGCGTTTGGTCAGGCTGGAGCGGCGGAGAGCCAGGTCGGAGATTTCCAGCCGGTCTGGAAACCCAGCGTCTCACCGGATTCCCGGCTGATCGCGTTCGAAAGCCTTCGTGATGACCAGCCGGCGGTTTACATCGTCAGCGCCGAGAGCGGGGAAGTCCTGGCGGTCATCAGCCACGCCGGCGCGGATTTCGACCCTGTCTGGCGGCCTTAATCGGCGCCGCTCAATTCCGCTCTGTAAACGTCGGCGAACAGAGCCGGCGCCCCGCCGGTATGCCAGAAAAGCACCCGCTCTTCAGGCTTAAAAAACCCTTTGCGAATCAGATCGATCAGCGCCGCCCCTGCCCGGCCGGTATAAACCGGATCGAGCAGCAGCCCCTCGGTACGGCCAAACAGTTTGATCGCCTCGACCTCCGCCTGGCTGAGCACCCCATAGCCCCCACCGAGGTAATCGGTATTGACGATCACTTCGTCCGGTTGAACGGTCAGCGGTCGCCCCATTTTATCCGCCGTCTCGGTCGCCAGCCGGGCCACATTAAGCTGCAGCTCGGGCTGGCGGTGATCAATGCTGATCCCGAGGATTTTTCCTCCCCAGCCAGACAGTTTCGCGCCGAGGACGAGCCCTGCCTGAGTACCCGCCGATGAGGAGGCAACCACGATCCAGTCCACCTCCAGCCCCTGAGCCAGGAACTCCTCGAAGGCGGTCACGTACCCGACCGTTCCGGTGGGATTCGACCCTCCCACGGGAATGGCATACGGGCGTAAACCATCTTCCCAGGCCTGTTGGAAGGTTTGCTCGAAAACCTCCTGGCGGTCCTCGCGGGACGCCCAGACGACGCGCGCCCCAAACAGCCGGTCGAGCAGGTAGTTGCCGCTCGGCGGCTGGTCAGGTTGGCCGGAAAGGACCAGGATGCATTCCAGACCGAAGCGGGCTGCCAGCGAAGCCGTCTGGCGGCAGTGATTAGACTGGGCTGCCCCGATAGTCAGCAGCGTTCTCGCTCCGTTGGCCTGGGCTTCCGCCAGTAAATATTCCAGCTTGCGGACCTTATTCCCGCCCAAACCAAGACCGGTCTGGTCGTCGCGCTTGACCCACAGCCTGGGACCACGCAGAGCCGCGCTCAGACGCGGCATGGCTTCGATCGGCGTCGGCAGATGAGCCAGAAGAACTCTTGGAATCATAAGGTAACCTCCCGGCGGGTTCGCTCTTTGCCCCGCCTCCGCATCCATGAAAGCACAGCCGGCAGCGTCCGGGTGTACAGGGGGTAGAGGATCCTGCGCGCCGGGTAATCCCAGGCCCCGGCGGTGCGGATCACTTCCCCGCCCAACCCCTCCTTAAATCGATATACTCCCCACATGCTGTCCTGCGGGTCGAAATCGTCCGGCGCGCCCCAAAGGTCATAAACGGCGCAGCCTCTAGCCCTGGCGCGCCGCATGGCCTCCCATTGAAGCAGATCATTGGGCATCTTTTCCCGGTGAGCATCCCGAGACATGCCGTACAGGTACCATGCCCTGCCGCCAAATAAAAACAGGACCAGACCTGCCGCGGGCTCGCCATCGACCTCTGCGATCAACAGCTCCGCCAGGCCGGCCTGGCGAAAATCATCCCACACCTGGCGGTAATAATCTGCCGGACGGATGACAAATCCATCTCTCACCGATGTCTCGGCGTACATGCGGTAGAGCAATTCCAGATCCTCTCGCCCTCCCAGACGGACACGGACGCCCTTGCGGGCGGCCAGGCGGACGTTGTAGCGAGTCTTCTGCCGCATCCGCGCCAGCCAGTCTTCTTCTCCGCCAGTCAAATCCAGCCAGACGGTGTTGCGAAACTGGATTTGTTCGGCGCTTTCTACCCAGCCGCGCTCTTTGAGCTCCGCCAGGATAGTCTGGCTGTCTGGCTCTTCGACCGAGTCCGCATCGCCCGGAATCCCTCTGCCGACGATGATTTCCGGGTCAATCTTGATGAAAATCACTCCCCGCGAACGGGCATAGGTTTCCAGATCCGCCAGCACACGCGCGCGCAGACCCGCGTCTTTCCAATCCAGCAGCGGGCCGCGGGGAATGTAGGCCACGCGCAGTCCGGTGCCAATCCGTCCCGGGCGAACAGTTCGCAACAGGATTTGCGCTGCCGCTGACGGGCCGTTTCGCGAATCGCGCCAGACCAACCTCTCTGGCTGCCAGCCGTAAAGGCTCTTGAAACGGCCCCATTCCCAGGATTGGAGGATGTGCGCGCCGGGCAGGGACCCGGCCAGCCCGTTCCACGCCTGCCGGCCGCCCTCGAACCGGTCAAGAGTATAAATCTCCTCCCCGTTCACTCGATTCCCCTTCGCCAGCGCGCGAGCAAGCGGTATAACCGGTAGATAGCGGGCTGGTAAACCCTGTCCCAGGCGCCCGGCGAACGGCGCACGACCCCGCCAAAGCCGCGTTTGAAGCGGTAAACGCCCCACAATCCGCCGCTCCGCCCGACAAACTCTCGTTCAAGCACCTCTTCGTCTGCGTCCGGGATGCCCCAAAGATCGTAAATCCGGCACCCGCGCTCGGCTGCCCACTGCATCGCTTCCCATTGGAGCAGGTAGGTGGGCATGCGGCTGCGCTCGGCGTCGTTCGACGCGCCGTAGAAATACCAGGCCCGGCTGCCCTGGCGGAAAACCATCAAAGCGGCCAGGGGCTGTCCCTGATAAGTTGCGCTGAGCAGCGCCGCTTTATCCTGCGGCTTGAACAGCTGATAAGCCCGCTGGTAATACTCTGGAGCGTGCACGCCAAAACCGTCCCGCTTCCCGGTGATCTCCATCAACCGGTGAAATTCCTCGAGATCGTCACTTGGCTGCACAGTCACCCCCTTGCGCTGCGCAAGGTGAATATTGTAGCGCGTTTTCTGCTTCATCCGTGCCAGGACCTCGTCAAGTCCTGCAGAGAGATCGACCTCGATGGTTCGCCGGGGTTGAACCGGCTCGGAGGGCAGCCAGCCGTCGAGCTGGCTGGTCATTTCTTGGCTGAGCGGCTCCCAGCCGTCCGGCTCGACCTTGAGAAAAACGGCTCTCTGCGCCCGACAGATCTGATCCACCTCCGGCCAGAGGCCCAGCCAGTCAGTCCCAACCGGTCCTTTGGGGATATAGGCGATGGTTAAGCCCAGCGGCAGCCTGCGGAACAGCACCTGCGCCCCGCTGTCGCCATGGACAAGCCAAAAAGCCCTCCAGCCAAAGCCCTCTTTAAGGCGGCCCCACTCTGCGGACTGGAGCAAGTGAGCTTCGGGGTGTTCATCCAGAAAGGTTGACCAACGGTTGGCGTCGACGATGGGCATCAGATGATTTGCGTGATTTCAGGGGGCGGCTCGCTGCGGACCTCCGACCCGGGGATGAGCTGGTCGAGCAGTTGGACGATCTCACTCACGTTCCCTTCCCTGGCCAGATTGATCAGCTCATCGACCAGCTGGGTCAGTTGTTCTCCGCGCAGCGGTTCCGTGACATCCAGCTTGAAGATATCCGGATGCTCGGTCACATTGAACTGATGGCCCTCATCCCACAGATCCTCGCTGAGTTTCTCGCCCGGTTTAACCCCGGTGAATACGATCTCGATGTCGCGCCCGGGTTCAAGGCCGGAAAGGCGGATCAGATCTTCGGCCAGGTCGAGGATGCGCACCTGCTGTCCCATGTTGAGAACAAACGTTTCCCCTCCTGTGCCCATTCGGGCTGCCTGAAGCACCAGATAGACCGCCTCTGGGATGGTCATGAAGTAGCGCCTCATATCCGGATGAGTGATGGTGATGGGCCCGCCTCTGGCAATCTGCCGCTTGAAAATTGGGACCACACTCCCCCGCGAGCCTAAAACGTTGCCGAAGCGGACCACCGAATATGGAAGCCCGCTTTTATACGCCGCGTTCAGGACGATCATTTCGGCAACCCGCTTCGTCGCGCCCATCACATTGGCCGGACGGATGGCTTTGTCTGAGGAAATCATCACCAGGCGCTCGACCCGGTGAGCCAGGGCGGTGTCCACCAGGTTGCGGGTGCCGAGAATGTTATTCGTAACGGCTTCTTCGACGTTGATTTCCATCAGGGAGACGTGCTTGTGTGCCGCCGCGTGGAACACGACTTGCGGTTTGAGCTCGGCAAAAACGCAATCCAGGCGCATCCGGTCGCGCACGTCAGCGATCACAGGGCGGATGTTTAAAGCAGGGAAGGACTCCTTAAGCTCCAAATATCCTTCAAAAATGCTGTTTTCACCGTGTCCCAGCATCACCAGGGTCAATGGCCCCCAGCGGGCGATCTGGCGGCAAAGTTCCATCCCGATGGATCCGCCCGCGCCGGTGACCAGGACAATTTTGCCGGTCAACGCACCGCCGATCATCTCGTCCTTGATCCGCGCCGGCTGTCGGCGGAGAAGGTCGGTAATGTCCACATCGCGCAGCCGGCTGACGCTGACGGTGCCGCCGAGCAGCTCGTAGATACCCGGCATGGTGCGGAAGGGTACGCCCTTTAAACGGGCGACATCCGCCACGGTGCGCACCACCCGGCCAGGCGCAGAGGGGATGGCGATAATCACCTCATCGATGCGCATCCGTTCCAGCACATGAGCCATGTCGCCGATCGTGCCCACTACGGGAACGCCGTGAATTTGCTGCTTGAGCTTGGTGGTGTTGTCGTCTAAAAATCCGACCGGGGTGAGGTTAAGCTGAGGATTTTTTTGCAGCTCACGGACCACAAGCGCTCCGGCGTCTCCTGCCCCGACGATCAGGACATTCCTGGTCCTCCCGGCTTGCGCAGCCAGCTGGCTCTGGCGGGTTTCCGCTACCAGGCGGAAGATCAGCCGGATACCGCCGGTCAGGATCAGCGTGAGCAGCCAGTCGATCACAAAAACAGAACGCAGGTATGCGTCGAGGATTCCCAGGCTGTAGAACAGCAGCATGGTCAGCGCTACCAGCGCCGTCGCGGTAGTCACTGCAGCGGTGATCAGCTTCAATTCCTCGACGCTGGCGTAAGACCATAACCGCCGGTAAAGCCCGAAAAAGTAAAAAACCGCGGGCTTGACAACCAGCCCTATCCCGATCATCCAGTAAGCGAAGGGAAGGTACTGGTAAAACAGAGGGCCCAGCTCAAACCGCAGGACGAATGCGCCTAATACAGAAAGGGCAATCAAAACCAGGTCCCCCATCAGCAGGAAACGGTTTCGAATATTCAGTTTCGCGCGCATGATCACCTGCCCCGGAAAAAGACCACAGTCCAGATCGTGCGGACCATGATCAGGAAGTCAAGGATGAGATTGCGGTGTTTAATGTAATACAAATCGTATTCCAACTTGATCGAGTTCATCTCGACTCCGGCGGCATAACCGAAATTTACCTGAGCCCAGCCGGTCATCCCCGGTTTTACAAACAGGCGCGCCCGGTAGAAAGGGATCTCCTGCTGCAACTGCTCGATGATCTCCGGTCGCTCGGCCCGCGGTCCAACCAGGCTCATCTCACCCATGAGGACGTTGATGAACTGGGGCAGCTCGTCGAGGTGCATTTTGCGAAACAGCCGCCCGATCCTGGTAGTCCGCTGATCGTTTTCCGCAGCAGGCACGGCAATACCGTTGACTTCAGCGTCGCGCACCATGGTGCGGTACTTAATCATCTGGTAAGAGCGTCCGTTCTTGCCAACTCTTTCCTGTTTATAAAATACCGGCCTTCCTGAGGAGATCAGAATGAGCGATCCGAAAAGGGGGAATGTCAATACGAAGAAGAGGGTTCCAATGAAACCGCCCACCAGATCCACCAGCCGTTTGACCAGATCATAAAAACCGCCGGCGTGAGCCTGGTCAACGAACGAGCGCAGCAGCCAGTCCGATTCAAGGAGAAAAATCGGCACTCGCTGCAATAGCTCCTCGTACATTGCCGGCATGCTGGTGATTTCGATTCCCAGCTCTTCCGCCGCCATCAGCGAATCAAAAGTTTTCTGATTCATCTGCCCGCTGATCGCAAATACCAGGTCGGTCACCTGATGCTGGCCCGTAACTTCGAGCAGATCGGAGCTTTTGCCCACCACCGGATAACCGGAATACTCCCTGCCGAGTTTATCAGGGTCGTCGTCCACAAACCCGACCAGGTAAAAGGGCGGAGGCCAGATGCCCCGGATGACTTCCGCCAGCTGAATCCCGGCCCGCCCGGCGCCGACAATCAAAACCCTCCGCAGGAACTGCGGTGCGGTAAACAGACGGATGTAGGTCAGACGCCAGATCAATGTCAAAATATATACGGCGATAATGAAAACGGCCGCCCCTCGTCTTGGAAGCGAATTCGGTTCAGAGATAAAAAATAAGACCAGATAAAGCACAATCAGAACGCCAGCGGCGATGCTGACATCGCGGATGGTCTGATTGCGGTGGGTCACAGCCTTCGGATTGTAAGATTCGACCAGGAGAAGCAGCCATAGAGCCGGCATGAAATAAAACCAGGTCGGCACCCGTTCCTGCAGGAATTGCATGCTGAAATTGAGCCAGTCGTCCCAGTTTGCCCAAAAATACAGCGCCATCAACAGCGCCAGCCCTGCGATCAGCAAATCAACCAGAAAGAGGGTCGAGCGCCTTTCGTTCGGCCGCAAACGCCAGGATGGTTTTATAACGGTGGGCTTGGCATCGATTTTTGTCATCACGGTTGATTCTACCCTTTACCAGCCAAAATGCTGTATAGAAAACCAGCCCCCCAGGAAAAATGCATGGTCATGATCGCTAGAGGCATCCCGGCAATCAGCCGCGGGTCCCGCTGGAGAAATGCCGGCTTCAGCGCCGCAGCTGCCAGAATAAATACGTAGAGACCAACGACCGCCGCAAGCGCCATTCGCGCAAGCGGCCAGAAAACCGCCGCCAGCGCCAGGAAGAATACCCCGGCCACAAAAAGCGGCGGCAGCGCCTGCCGCCAGCGCAGGGTGGATGGATAGCGCTTCAACATGCGCCATTTCCAAAAGCCGTAACGCCAGTACTGCCTGGCCAGGGATGCCAGATCTGGACGGGCGAAGTATTTCGAGCGAATCGCCGGATCGAGGTAGATTTTACCGCCCGCCTGGCGCAGGCGAGCGTTGAACTCATAATCCTCATTCGCCTGCAGGCTTTCATCAAATTTTCCGATTCTTTCAAAGGTGGCGCGGTAAAAAGCTCCAAAGGGAACGGTGTCCACCTCCTGCGGATTGCTGGCATAGCGGTAAAGGGCGTCGCCGACGCCGAACGGGTGGCCCGCCGCAGCGGCGATCGAACGGCCCAGCCAAGTGCTGCTGCCCGGTTGTATGATCCAGACCCCGCCGACGTTATCACCTTTGCTTTCCTGAAGACCGCGCACGCTGTGTTCCACGTAACGCTCATCCGGCACCGAGTGGGCGTCCAGACGGATGATCACCTCGCCGGAACTGGCTGCGACTGCGGTGTTGATCGCGGCAGGGATGATCCGCCGCGGATTATCCACAACGACCACTCGAAAATCCGGGTGCTGGTCACAAAATTGACCAATTTTTTCACGGGTGCGGTCTTTGGAACGCCCGTCGGCGATCACCACCTCAAGCTGGCTGCGCGGATAGGTCTGCCGGTAAAGCGCAGCGAGCACCAGTTCGATGGTAGCCTCCTCATTGTAGCACGGGATGACGAGGGACACAGACGGGAGTACAGCCGCTGGATCAGGGCACATCATGTTTTATCGGAAAACCCGGGGAAGCTGCGCGGACGGTCTGCCTTAATCGCAACCGCTGTTTTGGTCTTCGCACGGGCAGACCGCCACAGCCTCGATTTCGACTGCCGCGCCTTTGGGCAGCGCCGCGACCTGCACGGCCGAGCGGGCAGGCGGATTCTGGCTGAAAAACTCAGCATAAACCTCGTTCATCGCAGCAAAATCTTGGATGTCGCGCAGGAATACGGTGGTTTTTACCACCAGATCCAGGTGAGATCCGGCTTCTTCGAGGATCGTACGCAGGTTGACCAGCGCCTGGCGGGTTTCCGCTTGAACGCCGCCTGGGACCAGATTGCCCGTTTCTGGATCCAATCCGATCTGTCCGGCGGTGAAGACGAAATGGTTGGCGATGATCCCGAGCGAATAGGGCCCGATGGCTTTCGGGCCGCCCTCGGGCGCCACGACTTCCTTATCAAGGCAGTGCCGCATATTTCCTCCGGTGGATTTGGGTAGGCTGATTCTACGCTAACTCGATGGAATGGTAAAGTGCCGGGCGTTCTGAGCCGCCCGCCGCGCACAGCCATCAATAATGCAGGTCTTCGGCCCTCTCGGAAAGACGTCTGCGGAAGATCCAGTAGCTCCAGCCCTGATAGAGCAGGACGATGGGAACAAAGATGAGCGCAACCACCGTCATCACCCGCAAGGTCCTGACGCCTGATGCGGTATTGTAGATCGTCAGGCTGAAATTGGGATCCAGGCTCGAAACCAGCACCCGCGGGTAGAGCGCAGCGAAGACCGATGCGAAGGTCAGCGCGATAGTCAGGGTGCACATCAGGAAAGCCAATCCGGACCTGCCCTTTCGAGTGAACCATCCGCCCAATAACAGAGCAAGTACCGCCAGAGCCCCCAAAACCGGCGCCAGCCATCCAGCCGTTCCCTGATAGGTCAGCACGTCGGTCAAGACATGAGTGGAGCCTGACGCTCCGGCTCCAAACAAGACCGCGGGAATCCAGAGCCGCCTGGATGCAGTTTGAGCGCGGGTTTTGATGGGATCCTCTGTTTTCAGGCTGAGAAATAGCGCACCGAGAAACAGGAAGACGCTCACCGCCGCCAGGCCGCCAAGAACGGCGTACAGGTTGATCAGGTCCCAGAAATTTCCGACAAAATACTTCTCGACATCGACGGGCACCCCGCGCAGGAAGTTCGCGAACGCCACCCCCCATAACAGGGATGGGACAAAGCTGCCGAGGCAGATCGCCCAATCCCAGAACCGCCGCCAGCGGATGCTTTCGTGCTTGCTGCGGAACTCGATACCAATTCCGCGTACGATCAATGCCAGGAGCAGGATCAACAACGCCAGGTAGAACCCGCTGAAAAGCGTCGCGTACCAGCCGGGGAATGCGGCAAACATCGCCCCGCCGGCTGTGATCAAC
>FWPV01006794.1_pt1 | contig 21428 bp, 18 predicted proteins | sample 2228371 | NCBI WGS metagenome assembly FWPV01 (sample SAMEA103939776, study PRJEB20133) | metagenome | reverse complement strand
CTGTTTACCCGAGAATTCATCGATAGAAAAACAGAAATCGCAACGAGGTTATGGGGGTTAGTAAAAATTGTACACACCATTAAAGAATGCCGTCAGGCGGTTCACCCTGGCAACGAGTTTTCTAACCATCTTTCCCGTACCCAAGACTATCACGCAAACAGTTAGTTCCGACGATTTTGCTGGAAGCTTTTCGTTTTTTCCTGCAGTGGGTCTGCTATTAGGTATCTGCAGCCTTTGCAGCGCGCTGCTGATCCATGCATGGATGCCGGCACTACTCGCCTCCGTCGCCTTGACCGCTCTTTTAATACTCTTGACACGCGGCCTCCATTTTGACGGCCTGGCCGATCTGGCGGACGGAATAGGCGGCGGGTATACCAGTGAACGGCGGTTGGCAATCATGAAGGACAGCAGCATTGGTACTTTCGGTTCGCTGGCCTTGACGCTTGCAGTTCTGTGCAAGGTGGCAAGCATCCAGGTCTTGTTAAAGGAGGCTTGTTGGGCCTCCTTTCTACTGGTACCGGTGTTCAGTCGCCTAACAATGGTTTTTGCCGCTTACAAGAGCATCTACGCCAGGCCGGACGGAGGACTGGGAAAGCCTTTTTTGGAGCATATGACCGTCAGGCAGCCTCTGGCCGCCGCGATCTCTGGCGGCATCATTGCGCTTATGATTGCTCCTCAAATGATTTTGTTATACTTTCTGACGATGCTTCTCTGTGCGGCTTTGTTTCGTTGGATCGGTCGCCGATGGCTCGGGGGAATGACAGGGGACGTACTGGGGGCTGCCAACGAAGTGACTGAAATCGTGCTGCTTTCGATCTCAGCATGTAGTGTCAGCCAACTGTAGAATCACTGAGGTAACCAGCCGGACAGACATGCAGGAATACCAATCCACCTATGGGCAGATTCTTGGGTTGCTCAAGGCCAAACAGGGACAGCCGGTGTCAGGACCTGAACTGGCTTCCCAACTCGGGATAAGCCGAACAGCCGTGTGGAAACACATACAGAAACTGAGTGCCCAGGGTTACTCCATACAGACCCACCCCAAAGATGGCTATCAGCTCACGGATGTTCCAGATCTGTTAATTCCCGAGGAGATAGTTCCCGCCTTGAGGACCTCAGCATTTGGAAGGACTTATCATCACTTTCAGCAGCTGGGTTCGACCAATGACCAAGCAATCATGTTGGCCCTGCAGGGCGCTCCGCACGGTTCGGTAATAGTGGCGGAGGAACAAACCGAGGGCAGAGGGCGATTTCGCAGGCAGTGGCTTTCTGCCAAGCACGCGGGCATATACATGTCGATCGTGCTGCGAGAATGCTTGCCGTTGAATGATATTCATCAATCCACTCTGGTCACTTCGCTGTCGCTTGCAAGAATCTTTCGAGACCATTATGGCTTGAGTTCATCTATCAAGTGGCCCAATGACATCTTGATACAACATCGCAAAGTCTGCGGTATTCTTGCTGAAATGCAATCAGATAACGACGCCGTGCGGTTCCTTGTGATGGGGATCGGCATCAACGCTAATCACCAATTTGACCAACTGGAGGGCCCCTTCCGCTATCCGGCGACTTCGCTCGCAGCGGAGCTGGGCAGTAAGATCAAACGGCAAGATTTACTGCTCGCCTTGTTGCACCAGTTGGAAGCGGATTATGAACGTCTTCTGCGGCAGGGGTTCGACTCTTTTTTAGCTGAATTCGAACTATTTTCCAACCTGCTTGGGGCAACTGTCACAATTCGTTGCGGAACAATGGACTATACGGGCAAGGTATTGGGGTTTACACCTCAAGGAGCGCTCAGATTATTACTGCACGGGGGCTGGGAAGAAAAAGTCATCTGGGTAGGGGATGTTACCCAGGTGGTGAGAAATTTGTAAACTGAGAAATGTGCGTTGCACACATACGAGCGCAACCGCTTACATCCCCCGTGCCCTCTCCATTGCCTCCTGCTTGCGTTTGCATTCGATGCATAGAGTCGTTACCGGTCTGGCCTTGAGTCGTTCGAGGTTGATATCGTCACCGCAGGATTCGCACTGGCCAAAGGTTCCGTCTTCAATGCGCTGCAGTGCTTCACGAATTTTCATAATCAGCTTGCGCTCGCGGTCTCTGATGCGCAACATGAAGTTGCGATCCGATTCCAACGTGGCGCGGTCAGTGGGGTCGGGAAAAGTGTCCTCGGTATCAGTCATTCCCGCCACCGTCCTTTCAGCCTCTTCATACAACTCATCCAGGCGCTTTAACAGGATCTCTTTGAAATAGGCGGTTGTCTCTTTGTCCATACTCTGCTCTCCTCAAGGAAGTTTGACGAGGTCTCTCGCTAGCACACTCCCCACAAAGTGTAAAGCAAAATCCCTCATAGATCGTCAAGGGTCCCGCTGGTATGTGCCGCTTCTGCCGCCGCTTTTAAAAGTCAGCCGGGCCTCTGAAATTGTGATGTCGCGATCTATCGCCTTGCACATGTCATAGATGGTCAATGCGGCGTGGGTCACCGCAACCATCGCCTCCATTTCAACACCGGTACGGTCGGTGGTCTTCACCGTATATGAATTTGCCGATTGTCCAAATCGGGAACAAAGTCAACTTCAATCGCTGACAAACGCAGAGGATGACAGAGAGGGATAAGCTCCCAAGTCCTTTTTGCCGCCATAATGCCGGCCAGGCGAGCAGCCTCGTAGACGTTGCCCTTGGCTATAGCGTGTTCCTCGATCCGCTCCAGAGTTCCTTTGGAAAGCTTGACCCAGGCTTCCGCCCTGGCCTCCCGAGTTGAAACCTGCTTTTCACTCACATCCACCATTTGCAGTCGACCTTTCGAGTCAATGTGGCTGAGCTGTACGTCGCTGTTGGTCACTTGATTTCCTCTTGAAGACGGATTTCCTAAGAGTTTATTGGTCGCAAGTTTTGACAAGTCTTCAGGGGGTTGCCCCGTCCGTAGCGTGCAAGAGAATTACCAGGTCGCCTGGGCGACTTGCCGGGCTTGGCTGATCCCCGACTCCGGAGATTCTCAAGCGGCTTCCAGGGGCGGAGCCGGCCGGTATCCATACATGCAAGGAGCACCTCTCTTCAAATTCGCCATCACCCTGACACTTCTCGCAGGAAAGTACCGGACTTTTCCGCCCGTTTCCCATACACTCGCCACAGAACACCAATCTGGCATAATCAATGCGTTCATAGGTGCCCTCACGCAAGACGTTGCTGGGAACCTGCAGGTCAAAGCGAAGATCATTGACAATGCGTTGGCGCAAACCGTACTCAATTCCAAAAGCTTCCTTCAACACTTCTTCCAGGGGAGCGGCATAGCCTTGGGAAGCGGCATGATTCTTTTTCCCCCTCCCATTACTGCGCTGAGTATAGCCGTTCAGTCCATCATATCTATGCCGTTTTACCGGATCTATCAGTGTTTCATAGGCCTCCAAGGCAGCCCTGAAGTGATCGCCCGCACAAGGATCGTCAGGATTCCGGTCTGGATGGCATCGCAAGGCCAACAACCTGAATGCTCTTCTGATTTCCTCTTGACTTGCGCGGGAAGATACCCCTAAAATTTGATAATAACAAGTCATCAGCAGCGACTAACCAAAATCATTAAAGTGCAGGTTCATGCTTGCAGTAAATTCTCTGCATTATTAACATCTCCTCGCAGCTTTGCGGGCATATTCACAGGCGGCACCGGCATTGCTGCATGTAATCATCGAAGGGTGTTATTTTAAGAAGATTTTCACCGCAAAACAAGATCAAACCAGTTCAATTGCCTTTTGTTGGAGCGTGGCCAAACAACAAAGAGCCTTTGCATGATTGCCAAAACCTACACCTCCAGTCTATTGGGGATTGACGCCATTCTTGTCGAAGTCGAGGTCGACCTTTCGCCGGGACTGCCGACTTTTGCAACAGTAGGATTACCCGACAGCATCGTGCGCGAAAGCAAGGACAGAGTCAAAACCGCCCTGCAGAACAGCGGCTATCCGTTCCCATCGCAGCGGATAACGGTCAATCTGGCTCCGGCCCATCTGAAGAAAGAAGGCGCGGGATTTGATCTGCCCATCGCAGTGGGAATTTTGGCGGCCATGGGAATAGTGCATGAAGAGCGAACCCGCCAGGTGGTGCTGGTAGGCGAACTTTCCCTCGACGGACGGGTAAAGCCCGTTGCCGGGAGCCTCTCGATGGCCATCCAGGCCTACAGGAACGGTTATAAAAGCATGATCCTGCCGGCTCACAATGCTCCGGAAGCGGCCGCAACAGGTGGTCTGGCCGTTTATCCCGTGAATCATCTGGCCCAGGTGGTCGAGCATCTCAATGAAACAGCTTTGTTGAAGCCTGTGGAACTGGACTGGGAAGCTGTTCTTCATCCCCAGCAGGGCGACGGGATCGATTTTAACGAAGTGAAGGGTCAGGAACATGCCAAGCGAGGCTTGGAAGTCGCTGCGGCCGGCGGGCACAATGTGCTCATGATAGGTCCTCCCGGTGCGGGGAAGACCATGCTCGCGCAGCGTCTTCCTTCAATCTTGCCGCGATTGAGCTTCGAAGAGGCTTTGGAGACGTCAAGAATCTTCAGCGTAGCCGGACTCCTTAAGGCCAGTCCACTGATACTGCAACGCCCCTTTCGTGCGCCTCACCACACCATATCTGACGCCGGACTGATCGGCGGCGGCCAGATTCCGCGACCGGGAGAGGTCAGTCTGGCGCACAACGGCGTCTTGTTTTTGGATGAATTTCCTGAATTTCGACGCAACGTTTTAGATTTGCTGCGACAGCCTCTGGAAGACGGCTACGTCACCATTGCCCGGGCAAGCATGTCACTCACTTATCCCGCCCGCTTCATGCTGGTTGCCGCGATGAATCCCTGCCCGTGCGGCTTCAGCGGTGATCCATCGAGACCCTGCATCTGCTCTGCCAACCAGGTCATCAAGTATCGAAGTCGTATTTCCGGCCCCATCCTGGATCGCATCGATCTTCACATCGAAGCCCCCGCCGTACGCTATGAAGACCTTCAGTCGACTCACCCTGCAGAACCATCGGCTGAAATCCGCAGGCGCGTTATCCAGGCCCGTCAAATCCAATTGGAGCGGTACGCCAAAAGTGCATCCATTTATTCAAACGCCCTGATGAAGCCAAAACTCATCAAACAACACTGTCAGCTTGGCAGCTCCGGGGAAGCAATTCTCAAGGAAGCCGTCCACCGGTTGGGATTGAGCGCACGCGCCTACCATCGCATCCTCAAAGTCGCAAGAACCATCGCGGATCTGGATGGCGAGCAGAGCATTTTCACCCATCATTTATTGGAAGCAATACAGTACCGATCATTGGACAGAAGACTGTTTTGAGCCGATTGAGCAGCATTGCTCCAACCTCAAGCAACCCCTGTGTGCCTCACCCGAAAATCGGCAACGGCGTTCTCACACCCCCCTGCGTTTGGCTCTTGACACTAATATCCAATTGGACTATCGTGCTTACATTCACAAGATTTGATGACTTGATGGTTTTTGGGTTGATACTGGAGACGTGCGAGCCCAAGAGTAGCTGGCCTTGCTGGTTATTGGTTTGCCCGTGGTACATCACTGATAAAGTGTTTTTTCTAGCTACGCATAGATTGAGGGCATCCCCCTAAATGGACCTTGAGAACTTTTTAACACAACACCAGTCGGCAATCCTCAAAAGATGGTTCAATTTTATTATAGACACTTATCCCCCCGAAACGGCAAAGCTCTTCAAGCGGGAAAAAGATCCCTTCGCCAATCCGGTAGGCAGCACGATCTTTCAGGGTATGCAGGGTCTTTACCAGGAACTGGTCAGGGAGATCGACCCGGAGACGGCTTCACCGTTCTTGGACAAAATCATCAGAATCCGCGCCATTCAGGATTTTTCGCCATCCCGAGCGATCGCTTTCGTGTTTGTTTTGAAAGATTTGGTAAGGGAGCAGTCGCGCGCTGCAGATGATCCCGAAGAAACGTTGTCCCAGGACGATCTTACCTCCTTTGACGGACGCATCGACCGGTTGGCGATGCTTGCCTTCGACATCTACGTTCAGTGCCGCGAAAAGCTCTACGAGCTCAGAGTCAACGAGGTGAAAAACCGGACACACAGGCTTTTGCAAAGGGCAAACCTCCTCGCTGAGATCCCCGATCAAGAGCCGTCACTTTAAAGGTTAAGGTCTATATAAACCTAAACTTCTTGAAACGAGGGATTAGTAAATGGGCATCAAGTTTTCTTTACTCGCAGTCCTTGCACTCGTTCTGGTAGCTTTTTTAGGAGTGGAGGCCATTGGCATGAACTATTTGTTTGGTGTGCTGGTGCCATATCTAGCCTTCTTCCTCTTTCTAACCGGATTCATCTACCGCATTTTGAAATGGGCACGTGCACCCGTACCATTTCGAATACCAACCACCTCAGGCCAGCAGAAGTCCTTTTCATGGGTCAAACAAAACAAGTTGGACAACCCCTCTACCAAGCTTGCCACCGTTGGTCGAATGGCACTTGAAGTTCTATTGTTCCGGTCGCTCTTCAAGAACACCAAGATGGAATTCAGGCAAGGGCCAAAGATCTCTTATCAGTGGGAAAAGTGGCTTTGGCTGGCCGGCCTGGCGTTCCATTATTCGTTTTTCATCATCGTCGTGCGCCATCTGAGATTCTTCATGGAGCCGGTTCCCGGTTTCGTGCACCTCACAGAGTCCCTCGACGGTTTTTTGCAGCTCGGTCTCCCGGGACTCTACATCACCGACTTACTGTTTCTTGCTGCAGTGACCTACCTGTTTATCCGCCGTGTAGTCATTCCGCAGATGCGCTACATTTCCCTTCCGGCCGATTATTTTCCTCTTTTCCTGTTGTTCGGCCTTGGCGTTACGGGCGTTTTGATGCGCTACTTCACCAAGGTGGATATTGTTAAGGTCAAGGAATTGGCCATGGGACTGGCCACACTTCATCCGACCGTGCCGGAGGGCATCGGGGTGCTGTTTTTCATTCACCTGTTTCTTGTCAGTACTCTGATGGCCTATTTCCCATTCAGCAAGCTGATGCATCTGGGCGGAGTGTTCCTCAGTCCGACCAGGAACTTACCCAACGACAGCCGCATACGCAGGCACATCAATCCTTGGAATTACCCTGTGAAGGTCCATACGTATGAAGAGTATGAAGACGATTTCAGGGAGAAAATGATAGAAGCCGGACTACCAGTGGAGAAGGAGTAAACATGGCTAGTGTTCCCAAAGCAAACGAGCTCATAGCAGGCACGGATCATAAGCCGCCCAAAACCGGGTGGATGGATACCCCTGTTGAATTCAGACCCGGTACGTGGTGCTATTCTGGCAAGAGCAAGAACCTCGAGGTGGTTGGATTGCCTAACCCCAGAGAGTGGTCGCCGATTGACGACGACTGGAAACTTCCCGAGAACTGGAAAGAGATCATTTTCGAGGGTCTCCGGGAACGCATCCACAAGTATCGATCGTTCCAACTTTTCATGGACATCTGTGTACGCTGCGGCGCATGCGCCGACAAATGCCATTTCTTTATCGGCTCTGGCGATCCCAAGAATATGCCGGTGCTCCGTGCCGAGCTATTGCGATCGGTCTACCGGAAAGACTTTACCCTGGCCGGTAAAATTTTAGGCAAAATGGCCGGTGCCAGAGAGCTGACCGAAGATGTGGTCAAGGAATGGTTTTTTTACTTCTTCCAATGCACTGAATGCCGGCGCTGTTCGGTCTTTTGTCCGTACGGCATTGATACTGCTGAAATAACAATTATAGGCCGAGAGCTGCTCAATTTGCTTGGTCTCAACATTGACTGGATCACCGCTCCTGTCGCCAACTGCTACATGACGGGCAACCATCTGGGCATTCAGCCCCATGCCTTTAAGGACATGATCGAATTTTTTGTCGAAGAAATTGAAGAGGTGACGGGTGTCAAAATCGAACCCACCTTCAACCGAAAAGGGGCAGAGATCCTTTTCATTACGCCATCCGGAGACGTTTTTGCCGATCCCGGGACCTATACCCTCATGGGCTATCTCATGTTGTTCCATGAGATTGGCCTGGACTACACCTGGAGCACATACGCATCCGAAGGGGGCAATTTCGGATTGTTCACCTCCCACGAAATGATGAAGCGGCTGAATTCCAAGATGTACGCCGAAGCCAAACGGCTTGGCGTCAAGTGGATACTGGGTGGCGAGTGTGGGCACATGTGGCGGGTGATCAACCAGTACATGGATACCATGAACGGCCCGGCCGATTTCCTGGAAGAGCCTGTATCACCGATCACCGGAACCAAGTTCGAAAACGCCAAATCCACCAAGATGGTTCATTTGGTTGAATTCACGGCGGATCTAATAAAGCATGGTAAGCTGAAGCTCGATAAGAGCCGCAACGATCACCTCAAAGTCACTTTCCACGATTCCTGCAACCCGGCAAGGGCCATGGGGTTCTTTGAAGAGCCCCGCTATGTACTCAACAACGTCTGCAACCATTTCTACGATATGCCTCCCAACACCATCAGGGAACAGACCTTCTGCTGTGGAAGCGGCTCCGGCTTGAACACCGACGAGTACATGGAGATGCGCATGCGCGGGGGGCTTCCACGCGCCAATGCCGTCAAGCACGTGCATGAGCAACATGGAGTCAACATGCTCTCGTGCATTTGTGCAATCGACCGTGCGGTACTTCCTCCCTTGATGAACTATTGGGTTCCCGGGGTTGATGTGACCGGCGTTCACGAACTGGTCGGCAACGCTCTGGTTATGGAAGGAGAGCATGAGAGAACGACGGACCTCCGGGGTGAACCCTTAGAAGGAATGGAGGATAGTGATAATGAAGATCTATGATGCACGTTATGTTCTCATTGGATTGGCGATTTTTGTGGGCCTGTTCACCATACCCTTCTGGTACAACATGGGCAGAGCGGTTCCACCGCCAGATCCCAAACTGGATACGCCGGTAATTCAACAAATGGCGGTCAAACAGTGTGTTCTGCCCCTTGCTGAAATTCGCACCGGACACATGCAACTCCTCAATGACTGGAGGACCTGGGTTGTTCGCGACGGCCTGAGAACTTATGTCGCCGCCGACGGCAAGACCTATAACATGAGCCTGCAGAACACTTGCATGGATTGCCACTCCAACAAAACCCAGTTCTGTGATCAATGTCACATCTACGCAGGGCTTGAGGCCGGTACCGTGCCCTACTGCTGGACTTGTCATATTGCCCCAAAGGAGAATCAGTGATGGAAACAAGCAGAAGAAACTTTTTGAAGATCAGCGGAGTCTGTGCTTTGGGGCTTACTGCACTCCCGGTCGCAGACGTTTTTGGTGAGTCCGATCTGCCCAAAGCCATCAAGAACCCACAGGCCCTCACGGGGCAGCATTGGGCGATGGTGGTCGACATGAAAAAATGCTGGGAAAAGGGCAAAGAGGGCTGCAAGGACTGCATCCTGGCATGCCACGCCGTCCATAACGTTCCAGACATTGGCAGCATTAAAGAAGAGATCAAGTGGATTTGGACCAATCACTACGAGAACGTATTTCCCGGCCAGGAAAACGAGTACAACGTCAAGAACTTGGAGGGACGTCCCTTCATTGCTCTCTGCAATCATTGTACGAATCCTCCCTGTGTGCGAGTCTGCCCTACTCAGGCTACCTTCAAGCGGCCCGAGGACGGCATTGTCATGATGGACTTTCACCGCTGCATTGGCTGCCGCTACTGTATGGCCGGCTGCCCGTACGGAGCGAGAAGCTTCAATTGGCGCGATCCACGCCCCTTCATTAAGACCGAGTTGAACATGCGATTCCCAACTCGCGAGCGCGGTGTGGTGGAAAAATGCAACTTCTGCGCGGAAAGACTGGCAGAAGGTTTGCTGCCGGCTTGCGTCGAAGCGTGCAAGGTTGGAGCTCTTTCCTTCGGGGATCTAGCCGACCCCAATTCGGTCGTTCGCAAACTGCTCGCATCCCATTTCACGATGCGGCGCAAGCCGGAACTTGGCACACAACCCAATGTTTACTACATAGTATGAGGGGTGTAATATGCTTGAGAGAGCACTGACAGGAGATAAAAGATATTATCGATGGCTGATGTTCTTGCTTGTCCTGATGGGTTTGGGATTTGCTTCCTATCTTTATCAGTTCAACAAAGGTTTGACCATCACCGGCCTGAGCAGAGACGTGTCGTGGGGATTCTATATTGCGCAGTTCACTTTCCTTGTCGGCGTCGCCGCTTCAGCCGTCATGGTCGTCCTGCCATACTATCTGCACAACGTTAAAGTATTCGGAAAAATAACCATTCTAGGCGAGTTTCTGGCCATTGCTTCGGTGACCATGTGCCTGTTGTTCATTATCGTCGACCTGGGCAAGCCCATGCGTTTGCTCAATGTTTTGCTCTACCCGACGCCCAATTCCATCCTGTTTTGGGACATGGTCGTTCTGAACGGTTATCTGTTCTTGAACCTTTTGATCGGCTGGAACGTGTTGGAGGCCGAACGCAAAGGGGTTCATTATCCCAACTGGGTGAAGCCCCTGATCTATATCTCCATACCCTGGGCTGTGAGTATCCATACGGTCACGGCATTCTTGTACGCCGGTCTGCCGGGCAGGCACTACTGGCTGACCGCTATCATGGCCGCCCGCTTCTTGGCCTCCGCGTTCGCTTCCGGTCCTGCGCTGCTGATCTTGCTGGCCTTCCTGGTGAAAAAGTACACCAAGTTCGATCCGGGCAAAGAAGCCATAGACAAATTGTCGCAAATCATTACCTACGCCATGATCATCAGCTTGTTCTTTGTCGGCCTGGAAGTGTTCACGGCCTTCTACAGCAACATTCCATCCCATATGGAAGCCATCGAATACCTCTTCTTTGGTATCCATGGGCATGGCCGGCTTGTACCCTTCATGTGGCTGTTCCTCATACTGGCAATTGTAGCTTTGGTGCTATTGATCAATCCCAACACACGCAAACAGGAGAAGACCCTTAAAATTGCCTGCCTGGCTACATTCTTTTCCATGTGGTTGGAAAAGGGCCTCGGCCTGGTCATCGCCGGATTCATCCCGAACCCCTTTAATGAAGTGCGCGAATATGCGCCGACCATTCCCGAATTGATGATCGCTATCGGTGTATGGGCTACGGGGTTCTTTGTTCTCACAATCCTGTACAAGATCGCTACTTCGGTTAAGGAAGAAACGGCCCCATCCATTTGAAGGGCGCCACAGGATTGACATGTTGATCACGAGGGCTCATTTCCTGCGAACTGAGCCCTCTTTGTTTGTGCCGGCAAAATCGGTCTCCAATGAAGGTACTACTCGTCTATCCTTATTGCCTCGAGGAACGCTACTACGAGGAAAATATCGCCGCCCTCCCCATAGGCCTCTATTACCTTGCAGCTCTACTCAAAACGCATGGCTGCGAGGTTGACATTGTTAATCTTTATGACATGCGCAATGACCCGGCCAGGGTAGAGGAACTGCTCCGCAGTCATCAGCCCGATGTCATCGGCTTCTCTGTTTTCAACGCCAATCGATGGGGCGCCATCGACATCGCTGCCCTGGCCAAACGGCTCAATCCCGAGGTGCAGGTGGTCTTTGGCGGCGTTTCAGCAACTTACCTTTGGAACCACTTCCTCACACACTTCCCCCAAGTGGATTTTATCGTTCTGGGCGAAGGCGAAAACAGCTTTGTGGAACTGCTGCACTGCCTGGAGCGTGGTGATTTCGTCAAACTGAAGACTGTTGAGGGTATCGCCTTCAGAGAAGAGGGACGGATTGTCACAACGGGATTGCCAAGACTTATAAATGACCTCGATCAACTCCCCAACCCGGCCGGACACTTTTCCTACCAGTACGTGGCTTTGACCCGCGGTTGTCCCGCCAACTGCAGTTTTTGTGGCTCACCAAAATTTTGGAAAAGGCGAGTGAGGTGGCATTCGCCTGATTATTTTGTAGAGCAACTGGAACTGCTGTACCGAAAAGGGGTCAACTTTTTCTATTTTTCAGATGATACCCTTACTCTCAAGAAAAGTGCCGTTATTGAGACCTGCCAAAAAATACTGGCCAAGGGGCTCAATATCCGCTGGTATGCAATTTCGCGCGTCGATCAGGTCGATGAGGAGATTTTATACTGGATGCGCCGCGCCGGCTGTATCCAGATCAGCTACGGGGTAGAAAGCGGCTCAGACACAATCAGAAAACACCTCAATAAAAACATCAGCGCCGAACAGATCAAACGAGCGTTTCACCTGACCACCAGTTTTGGAATACTGGCGCGCGCCTACTTCATTTATGGATGTCCTGGAGAAACCTCGCAAACCATTCAGGAATCCATTGATCTCATCAATGAAATCAAGCCGTTCAGCGTGATATTTTATGTTCTGCGCCTGTTTCCCGGTACGGCGCTCTACTCTGATCTTAAGGCGCGCACCGGGCTGACGGATGATGTGTGGTTGCAGCGCATTGAAGACATATTGTACTACCAGCATGATCCCAATTTATCCGCACAGCAGGTTACTCATTTTGGAGAACTGCTGCGCACCAGCTATTACAAAGCACTCCCTTCCTTTGTCGATGAACTCGAGCTACGCGACGACCTTAAGGAACTTTATCCCCTGCATGCCGACTTCTGCTCCCGCCTTGGCATGACCTTCAGCCATGGCGACTATGCTCAAATTGAATCGATTCCCGATAAAGATTCCGTTGCCGCCAAGCTCTTTGAAAAAGCCCTGCGCTACTATCCCGACCATCGGGCATATCTCGGGCTCGGTATTCTCCAACAGAAGCACAGGCAGTATCAGGAATCCATTGCTCTGCTGACTGAAGGCACACGCTGTTTTCCTGAGAGTGAAATGCTGCACCTTTGCCTGGGCATCAGCTATATGAATATTGCGAGGTATGACGGCGCCATCGCCGTTTTCTCCAAATTCCCCGATTCCCGCGAATCCATCACTCATATCGCACATTGCTACAGGGCGCTGGGAGACACAACAAACGAATCTCTCTTTCGCGCCAAGCTGCAGCGCTTATCCCCAACACAGGCATAGCACCTCCCTCACGCCCACCAATCCAGCCCGTTCGCCACTGCAGTCCACAAAACTGTAATGTGCTACCTCTGGGCTCGCCCCGGATTAATCGTGAGAACGGGCACCGGGGAGTTCTTCACGACGCGCTCGGCGACACTGCCAAAAGGGAAATTGCTCTTCATCCCATGGGTTGCCATGACTACCAGATCCGGACGTATTTCATCGATCGTCTTCAGTATTTCCTTGGCCGGATCGCCGCGCGTAATGTGTATCTCATAGCGTGGACACCCGGTTAGCTTTTCCTTGCAGAGCTGCTCGAGCCGCTCCTGCGAAACCTTCACCGCAAAGTCATTAAGCTCCTCGATGTGCTTGCTGTCCGGACCACTTCCCCAGTAATGTTCATATTGGGTCAAATCCTCAGCCACATGAATCAAATGAATCTCCGCACTGAATTGTTGTGACAGTCCCTGAACATAAGATTCGGCTACCGCCGCGGCGGCGGAAAAATCTGTCGGCCACAAAATCTTTTTTACCACCATGACTTTAAACCTCCCTGTCCCTTTTCCGATTATGATTCACAGTGAAATTATCCTCATACCGGCTTCATTTCATTGCGTCCCAAATGCCGGTACTGCATAATCTCATCGACACTTTCAAGGTTGTGCTCATAAAAATAAGCTCTCAGGTTGTCTCATGCAATTTTGCCGGTCCCGTAAGACCGTCTTGATGAACAAGCTTGGCTGCTCAATCCTAACGAGTCTGGAGAATCGCTAATCCATGCTGATCAATGATGACAGTGCAATCATCCGCGCCGAAGGCCTAACTCGTGTATACTCAATGGGTGCCACTGAAGTGACCGGCATTAGAGATGTCAGCCTCCGCATCGGCAGAGGCGAATTTGTTGTGCTGAAGGGTAACAGTGGTTCAGGAAAGAGTACTTTGCTGGCTCTGCTCGCAGGCTTGGATCAACCCACCCGGGGTCGTCTTGTTGTCGCCCAACATGATCTGCAGGATGCCTCACAGGCAGAGCTCGTCCGGTATCGGAGGGAGATAGTGGGGATCATTTTCCAGTCTTTTAACCTGCTTCCCACCCTGACTGTGTTGGAAAACGTATGTCTTCCCGCGCTGCTCGCGGGCGATCCACTGGTCCAGGTCAAACCAAGGGCAAGGCAGCTGATCGATTGGCTGAATCTAAAATCCCGGGATAACCATCGACCCGCTCAACTGTCCGGCGGTGAAATGCAGCGCACCGCCATTGCCCGATCATTGATTAACGATCCCGAGATTATTTTGGCCGATGAACCCACCGGCAACCTGGACAGCCTCAACGGTCAGACAGTGATTGAATTGCTCTCAGAGCTCAATCGCAATTCGCGCAGGACCGTAATTGTCGCAACCCACAGTTCCCTTGCCGACCCTTATGCCACCTCTCACATCTGCCTCAAAGACGGGCTGATTACCGAATCCCTATGCGAAGTTTGACTCTTTTTTTAAGGCTCTGGACGTGGTTCAGTTATCGTCAGCTTTATGCCCATCGCTGGCGTGCTTTGGCGGTACTGCTGGGAATCGGCCTGGGGGCGGCCGTGTTCACCAGCGTCAGGCTGGCTGTCAATGCTTCGTTGCACTCATTCACACAGAGCATGGACACCATTTCCGGTCGGGCTGACTGGTCAGTGGTAAAGCCGGGAGGGCGGGTACCGGAAACCTTGATCTCCGATCTGTTGAAAAATCCAAGCGTCAAGACCGCGTCCCCATTACTGAAAACATATGTGCAGGCGGGGGAACAAGCTGCCAGAGAATTCCTGCTGATCGGACTTGACCCGATTCTCGACCGCGCGCTTCGCCCCTGGCAGATGGATGCAGATGCTCTGTCGGCCTCCACCTGGCTTGATTTGATAGGGCAGCCCGGAACCCTGCTGTTGACCCACAAGCTGATGGCGAGTCTTCGCCTGGAGAGCGGCGGCGACATCAAATTAAAGTACTTCGGCCGTTCCAGCAAATTTCGCATCCTGGGTGTGCTTAATTCCCAGGGTCTGGCACTGGCCGACGCCGGATATGTCGCAATCACTGACATTGCAAGCATGCAGGAGTTTACAGGACTGCATGGAGTTGTCGACCGAATTGATATCCTTCTCAAATCCACTGCAACCGTGAGAGACATCGAAAGGATCCGCGCTGCTCTCCCTGCCGGAGTCATTTTATCGCGACCATCGGAGGCAAGAGAAGCCGGTCGAATGATGATCGATGCCTACCGGCTCAATCTTTCGGTATTAAGCTTCGTCTCGCTGTTCGTAGGGATGTTTCTCGTGTACAGCCTGGTCTCCCTCAATGCAACCTCGCGCCGGCACGAACTGGCAATCCTGCGTTCCCTGGGGGCCTCCTCCAAGGAGTTGTTTTGGCTTTTCATTACCGAAGGGGCATTTCTGGGGATCGTTGGATGGCTCCTGGCCATACCTATCAGTTCATTTATGGTACACAAATTATTGCATAGTGTGAGCGCCACTATTACTCACCTATTCGTTCGGGTCAATGTGGATCGATTGAAACTCGATCCATGGGAAGTGCTGCTGTCCTTTTGTGTCACTCTCCTGATATCGGTTTTGGCCGCTTATCAGCCTGCTCGAGAAGCAGTGCGCGTTCCTCCCAAAGAAGCCTTTCTCATGCACGACCGGTCACTGCCTGGTCACAAGCCGTTAATTTTTCCGGCCTTTGTGGGCCTGTTCTTGATCACAATCGTTTTGCCGTTACCGAAGCTGGCTGGAGTTTCTCATGTTCCATTTTCCGGTTATGTAGCGACATTCTTCCTGTTCGCCGGCTTTTCGCTGCTATCCCCCTGGTTCCTCGCGTTTATGGGGACATTTTTACCCCCTCTGCTCAGGTATGTGGGGGGGCAACCCGCCTATCTCGGAAGTCGCTATATGAGGGATGCGGGCAGCCGAATAGCCATTTCGGTGGGGGCCCTCATCACTGCTATGGCCCTTTATGTTGCGCTGGTCATCATGGTGCACAGTTTTCGCAATACGGTAGAGACCTGGGTCAATCAGAGTATCAGGGGTGACGTGTTCCTGCAGACACAAACGGGAAGCGTCAATGAATATCGCGACCCTCTGCCCGGCAAGGTTGTCGAACAGCTCGAGAGCATGCAGGACCGCATCGACCTCTTGCCTTACAGGCGAGTATATCTCTATGAAGGAAACATCCGCTACTTGTTTGAAGCCATCGACTTCAGCATTTTTTCGAAGTACGGCAGGCTGCTTTTTCTGGAAGGTGATTCACCGGCAATAATGCAGCAACTGGCCAAGGGGGAAGGGGTGATCGTCTCCGAGGTGATGGCAAACCAGCTGAATTTAAAGATCGGTGAATATTTTCACGCCAAAGTAGGCGGTGCCGATTTCAACATGCCGATCCTGGGCATCTATAGGGATTATCGCACCCAGGGCGGAGTTCTTCATTATTCACTCAAACATTACCAGAAGCTCACCGGGGATCTCACGTGGACAGGAACGCGCGTCTTTTTGCGAAATGACCAGCCGCCCCCTCGCCCCTCCAGGGAGGCAATTATGCAGCAATTGTACCGCATTGTGAGACACACCCCGGGTGTTGTTGTCACCATTGGAAGTGACCTGCGGCGCGAGATTCTCAGAATATTCGATGAGACCTTTGCCATCACGACCGTCTTATTACTCATTGCACTATTCGTAGCGGCTCTTGGCATCACCACCACTTTGACGGTTCTGGTACTCGAACGTACCCGTGAGCTCAACACCCTACTCGCCATTGGAGCTTCATTCAGACAGATACGCGCAATGATATTTTGGGAAGCGGTGCTCATGGTTACCGCTGGGCAGATCCTCGGCGCGGGCTGTGGATTTATCCTTTCCCGCCTGCTCATTTATGTGATCAATCGGCAGTCTTTCGGCTGGACATTTCTTTATAGCGTGGATTGGGGTTCGCTCTCCGCCTCACTCCCTTTGATCTTCACTACCGCGCTGCTGGCTGCAATACCGGCAAGCCGCATGGCTTTCCGGCAATCCCCTGCATCTTTGCTGCGCGAGCGCTAACCCCTCGGATCCATAAGGATGATCCCATGGTGTGGATAACAAAACTTCTGCTGCTGCCCGTTATGTTCTTTTTGGGCGCCGCATTGCCCACCTCAGGCTATGCTGAAAAGCAATTCAAAAGCGTTACAGGTCCGTGCAATCTTCACTTTCCAAGAGATCATGGTCCACACCAGGATTTTCGCACGGAATGGTGGTACTACACAGGCCACCTGGAAAGCGAAGAGGGGCATGGATTCGGCTTTCAGCTGACTTTCTTCCGTAGTCGAGTGACTCCACCCGCCACGGTCAGGTATCCACCCGAATCGCCTTCGGCGTGGCGCACTGATCAGTTGTATCTGGCTCACGCCGCGCTCACAGACATCCCCGGACAAGACTTTTTCCATGCCGAGCAGATGGCGCGAGCGGCCCTCGGGATGGCGGGAGCGAGCCAGGAGGGTGACAGCACCAGCATTTTCCTGAAGCACTGGTACGCCAGGATTGAGCCCCACATACACAAGCTCGGTGCCGAAACCGACGATTTTTCCGTGCAGCTGACCCTGAAGCCCGCCAAGTCTCCTGTCCCCCACGGCAATTCTGGATACAGCTTGAAAGGCCGCAAAAAGGAAAGCGCCAGCTGCTATTACTCCATGACCCGCCTGCAGGCAACCGGCTCTGTTTTCCTCCAGAACGAGGAATACCCTGTAAAAGGGCTTGCGTGGATGGATCACGAGTTTAGCTCGGCACCCCTGGAAGCGGATCTTGTCGGGTGGGATTGGTTCAGTCTGCAATTTAACGATAACACGGAATTGATGATCTACTTATTGAGGCAAGACGACGGAGAATACAGCCCGGCTTCGAGCGGCACTTTTGTGGAGCCGGCCGGGCGGGTACAACATCTTTCGCGAGAAATGATTGATGTAGAGATCCTGGAGGTCTGGGAAAGCCCCCGTTCTGCTGCCATTTATCCAGCCCGATGGCGCATTCGCATCAAGCCCCTGGACTTGGAACTTATCGTCCGTCCCACTCTGGCAGACCAGGAAATGCTCACCCCCGAAAGCACCCGGGTCACCTATTGGGAGGGAAGCGTCTCGGCAAATGGCAGCATTGAGGGCAACGCACTGCACGGGGCGGGCTACGTTGAACTGACGGGCTATGCAAAGAAGTTCGACGCACCGATGTGAACACGGCAACAGTGAAAAAAGGCCACGTAACCTCTGTGAGGTTCGTGGCCAAAGTTCACTTGCAGGTCACACCACCCTCATCAGGCGGTGCTCCCTCCACAATCATGCTGCATCATCGAGCCGGCACTATTCCGATGCCACAGCCTCAGCGGAAGCCACCTCGGCAGATACCTCTTCCGCTCCCACTGGTTGTTCCTGCAAATAGGCTTCCTTCACCTTGAGCAGGTAGAGTACCAGCGGGCGATAGGCCAAGTGTGCCCACTTGGCGAAGGGCACTTCCAATACCAGCATCGGTACCGCAACCATCATGTGCACAATGTAAAGACCGTAGGTTGGCAAAGGCCAGTCCACAAGTCTGGTGATATGCACGAAAATACCCGTAAGGGTGGTCAGTTGCAGCAGAATGAGAAACATCCAGTCGGTCGGATGCGAATTCTTATAGGGGGCTTTGGATTTCTTCAGACGTCCTATGATGGCGTAGGTCGTTCCGTACATGATGGCAAAAGTCGAATAGTAACCCACCAGCCGCCACGGGTGCCACAAAGGATAAATCACATCCCGCTGGAACTTGAGGTTCTCGATGGTGAGTCCGTTTATGAACACAACCACCATGAGAAACACTGAGGCATAACCCGTCATGATCATGAGATGCACAAACCACTGCATCCTGTCGGTGCATTTGCCAAACTTTTTCTGGGTAAGCGTATGCACTATCAGCTCTTTGAGCTTACTGGCGTAGATCTTCACAGGAATCTTGAAAGCCAGGTCGCCCATGATGAACCGAAAACAGCGAAACACATTGGTCAACAGCAAAAACGACAAGATGGCAGCCATGCCCAGATCGGCCAGTTCGATCGCATGCGACGGCCATACGGAGTTCAGATGGGCATGCTCCCAATTGGGATTGCCCGTGTTGAAAAGCAGCATCCCCAGACCGACCAGTATGGCGACCGCCAAAATGGCAATGATCTCGAACTTTTCCGACGTATAAAACTTTCTGGAAAATCCCGTCCAATCGTACAGGGAAGTGAGATATCGCCTGGTCACCATCATTGCCTCACCAGGATCGGCGCCCCGCGGGCAATTGGTTGAACAATCGCCGCAGTAATAGCAGAGCCAGGGCTCCGGCGCATGCAGAATCTTGTCCTTTTGCCCGAGCTGAATATAGCGTACAAACCTCCTGGGAAAAGGATTTTCGGGTGTCGAGAGCGGGCACACCGCCGTGCAATTCCCGCAATGGAAGCACTTATGGGCGTCTTTCAGCCCAAAATGTTTGAGATCTTTCATAATACTGGTGTCAACTTTGGCGCTCATCCATTTGCCTCCTTATGTCATCTTTCCAGATATAATCCTCTTTCTGGAAGCGCTGCACCCGGCGCGCGAATCGAGAGCCCATAAAAAGCCTCGGACTCTCGATTCCCCCTGCGGCACTTCCGCTTTTTCTTGAACGATGCGACAGCCGACCTAATAACCTTTGTATGGGTTAGGTCCAACTCCTTCCAGTGTCTCGGCAAATTCATCCAGGAGAGCAGGGAGCTTGTGATAGTCAGTAATGGATATCGTTTCAAAGGTGACACGCTCAGATTCGAGCACCAGACGATCAAGAGTCTCTTTGACTTTGCTCAAGCGTATTTCGGCCAGTTCGCTGCCCTTAATGAAATGGCACTGATAGTTGTCCCCGTGCTGGCAACCCAACAGCAGGATGCCATCGATGCCCTTGGACAACGAGTCGGCAATCCACACCAAGTTCATCGAACCGAGGCACCTCAGGGGAACCACCCGAACCCAGGCGTTGTAGCTCATGCGGCGCAATCCGGCCATATCCAGAGCAGGGTAAGCATCATTTTCGCAAGCCAATACCACAATGCGCGGCTTTTCTTCATATTCATCCGGCACTTCGATGGCCTTGATCATGTCCCCAATCATGCCCACAGAGTAGTTCTTGAACGAAATGATCCGTTCCGGACACGCCCCCATACACACCCCGCAACGGCGGCAACGGGTAGGCTGAGGCAGAGGATTGCCCTTTTCATCTTCATTGATGGCTCCGAAAGGACATTCCTCAGTACAGCGTTTGCACTGTGTACAGCGTTGCATAAAGAATTCAGGATAGGTCATGTCACCGGCCCGAGGATGAACCGCGGCGCCCTTCATGGTGAGTTCGGTACACTGGATGGCCTTCATGGCCGCACCGGCGCCATCCTCAGCCGCACTGGCAGTGCCCATGGCGCGCCGCACGCAGCCCGCGGCGTAGATCCCGGTGCGTCGACTCTCGTAGGGAAAGCAGATGAAATGGGAATCGGGGAAACCGTAACGCAGCCCCGGCAATTCAGGTCCCTGACGATACTCCAGATTGAGAATGTCGGAAACGATGACGGTGTCTACCGGCACATCGCTGGCTTCTTCTTCACCTTCTTTTTTTACCAGTTCCTTGAAGTCCTTGCCGAATGAAGTTTCCGGAACCATTCCAGTCGCCAGGACCACCAAGTCCAAATCCTCCAGGATAACTTCTTCGCCCAGCAACTCGTCGTGAGCCTTCACTCCCAATCCGGCGCCATTGGTCAGCACCTCGGGGTCCTGGCAACGCAGAAAGAGCACGCCTTCTTCTTGGGCTTTACGGTAGAAATCCTCAGCCTGGCCCGGAGTTCTCATTTCTTTGTAGAGCACAAAAACATTGGCTTCAGGATTTTCCTGCTTGACCTGGATGGCCTGCTTGAGGGCCGTCACACAGCAAATGGTTGAGCAGTATCCCAGATGCTTCGGATCCCGCTGCCCGGCACACTGCAGAAAAGCGGCATTTTTCACCGGCTGCCCATCGCTTGGTCGTGCGATGGGACCCGCCTGCACCATTTCTTCGAACATGACATTGGTGATCACGTTAGGGGACGCGCCAAAGCCCAATTTCTTATCCAGTTTGTTCGGGTCATAAGGCCGCCAGCCTGCCGCCAGCACAACTGCCCCTATGTGATGTTCATTAGTCGCTCCATTCTGCTTGATGGAGGCATTGAACACACAGGGCCCGCCTGCAAGTTTTTCAATCTTGGCTCCGGTGTAAACGGTAATATTTTTGTTCTGTTTGACCTTTTCAATCAATTCATCGATATCGTTGGCTTTCATTTCCTTGTAGGGAAAAGTGACCTTCTGTTTGACCTTCTTTTGGAACCCGCCCAGCTGCGCTTCCTTTTCAACCAGCACCACGGAACGTCCGGCTTCTGCAGCTTCTAGAGCGGCATTCAA
>FWPV01006793.1_pt1 | contig 21431 bp, 22 predicted proteins | sample 2228371 | NCBI WGS metagenome assembly FWPV01 (sample SAMEA103939776, study PRJEB20133) | metagenome | reverse complement strand
AGGTTCAAGGAGGAGAATCCGCTGATAACGGCCATAGTTCATCCGGACATCATCTGCATGCCAGCCTAACTCTGCCATTATACTCGGCCAGGCCCTAATCCATCCTGGGGTCAAGACCATTGTAGCATTTTTTTCCAGCTCTTTCTTCCTTTCACCCAGGAACGCCTCCAGACAATTTTTCACTGGAGATATCCGGGCGCCAACTGCTTCGGCCAGCTTGATAATATCCGAGTGACAGCCAATGCCTAAAAGCAACTGGATTTCGGTGCCGAGTGCGGCTGCCTCTGCCAAGGACTTTTTCAGCTCCTCTTCCAGGCGAGTGAGATTGGCGTGGAGAGCCACGTCAATCCAGATGATGTTAAGTTCGGCCCTCTGCGGGAGGCAATAGTGCAATTCATCAAAGAAGATCTTGCAAGCAATCAGTGTCTTTGTTGGTGCCATGGATGAACTCCTCCCTTAAGAGGGAGCAACGGCAGAGGAAAGATCACATGCTCAGCTGCTCTCTCAGGCGACGGGCGATTTCCCGCCCCAAATGCTGGGCCTGTTGCCAGGTTTCTGCTTGGTCTTCCACTTGACAGAATTTTTCCGGGCTTACCTTAATATCCTCTCCAAATACCCAGGGAAGGGCACTCATGGGGCACGATTCTCCGAAGCCGCAGACCAGACACTCGGGATTGCCGACCACCTTCAATTGTCCCAAAACTTCCATCCCTTCCAGTTTGAGCGCATGGGCGATTTGGTTGCTGGCTTCGTCTAATCCAGGAGCTCCTCGGCCTATGCCAGTTGTGATGACAACAGCCAGCTTCCCTCTATTCAGGCCATGGCGATGGCGCAGAGAAAAGAGACGCTCCAGAAAGGCCTTGGTAAATCCATCAACTGAACCATAAGGACAGTAACCACCCACCACAAGAGCTCCAGCCATTCGCACTTTTTCAGCCAATTCAGGAAAATCGTCTTTCACTTTGCAGACATTGTCTTCTTTGCAGCCTAGACAGGCAATGCAAGGCCGCACCTGCACGCTACTCAGCTTGACAAATTCGGCATGGAGACCGCTGGCCCTAAGAACCTCCTGGACGAGGCGATCAGTATTGCTTTTTCTAATTGGACTTCCTGAGATGCCCACAATGGTTGGATGCATATTTTGTTCCTCTTGTTAACTTTAGAGATTTAATGATCTTGAATAGGCAGCCCCCCGGAGGATAATGATGCTTCCGAAGGAAGGTGGGAGGCTGCCTTGCCAGGAATTATTTTTTCTCTTCCTTCTTTTCTTTTTCCTCCTCCAAGACGACCTTCTTGCCACAAAGGTCACAATTACCGTCCTCGGTAATGCATGGCTGCCTGGGTGCCTCACCACCACAAATTCCGCATTTTGGCATGGTTGCTCACCTCCTTTAGATCTCACCATAACCCGGTCAGGTTTACAGTGCTGTAGCATGCACTACAAGGTGGCCTGGCCCCATTATGAGGCCCAGTTGAAATATCAGAATCCTGGTAACTCTTCAGCCAACTGAGGGCTTCCCTTCGGGCAGAGGAGGTGAAGTACAGGATAGCATCCAATGGGCCGGGGCACTGTATGGTCGAGTATAAAATTTGCATACAAGTATGGTATCTTGTTCTTGAGCCCATGGCGGGCACCTCTAACCATTGGAGGAGAAAGGAGCCGGAGGAATGACTCTGCAGGTGCTGTTGGGCGCATCGCTGCGGCGGTTTTATCCTGAGTATGATCCTGCCCTGGGACTGGCGGTGACTGTGCCACCGGGCACCACCGTGGCCCAGGTGATCCAGCAGTTGGGTCTGCCGACGGCAGAGGTCACGATCATCATGGTGAACGGTCGGCGCCAGACTCCGGCGTTCTCGTTACAGGGTGACGAGCGTTTGGCCCTCTTCCCGGCGGTGGGGGGGGGCTGAGGGTAGGCGGCGGTGCACTGGTTGTGGTCAGGGGTCAACCCCAGGTTAAAGGGATGATTTCCAGGCGGCCGCTGTCGCCATCCACAAGGGCCAGGCAGCCACGATAGGCCGGGGGGCGGCCGAGGAGGAGGCGCATGACCTCCTGGACCTGGAGACTGGCCACCAGACTGACCGTGGGGGCCAGCACCTCGGGGACTGCGGCCACCGCTGGCTGCGGACCGTAAACGGCCTGGAAACCATCACCGTCCTGGGGCAGCAGGGTGGTAACCTGGCCAAATAGGCCGTGAACCGCGCCATGGACGAGGGGGATGCCGGCTTGCTGGGCGGCTTGAAAAAGCTGACGCCGGGAGGGCAGATTATCCAAGGCATCCAAGGCCACCTGGACGTGAGGCAGGATCTGGGCCAGGCTTGCGGCGTCGAGAAACCGCGTTATGACCTCCAGTTCCACCGCCGGCTGGCAGGCCCGCAGGTGCTGGGCTGCCACCTGAGCTTTGTTCTGGCCCAGGGTCTGGTGCGAAGCAAAGACCTGCCGGTTCAGATTGGACAGGGCAAAGGTATCGCCATCGGCCAGGATCAGGCGCCCTACACCCAGGCGGACCAAGAGGGTAGCCTGGAACCCGCCCAAACCCCCCAAACCCACCACGAGCACCCGGCTGCGCCAGAGCTGCAACTGTTCTCCCGTGGTTATGACGGGGAAATTCCGTTCCAGGGAGACCGGCCAGATACCTGCGGCCAGAGCGGCCTCGTAGGCCTGCCAGGGAGAGAGACCCTGAGCCCTGGCCCAAGCCAACAGTTCCTGGTCCGCCACCGCCAAGGTTTCCTGGCCGGCCCGGCATATCCTTTGCAAGGTGGTAAAGGAGGCACCGGCGAGGTCTGTGGGAGCCATCTTGCGTCCTCCGGGTGGGGGGCTGATTGCAGCGGGGCTGCCCCCGTCTTTTCCTACTTATCCGAATTCCGCCGGTGGGACAAGAGCCAGCGGTGAGCTGGCGCACAAAGCTGACGTTGTGCCGCCAGAGGGCCGATCTTGGTTCGTCCAAGCCGCTCCCGGCCGGGATGCCTTGACAAAGGTAAACAGCTTAGTACACTGAAAACAAGCGACGCTGCCCCTGATCTGGTGACCTATACCCATGATGCTATCCGTCTCTAACGTCTTGCTGCAGGGATGACCAATCTATGAATGCTGATGACGCTCTTCTCAAGTTTGACATGCCCGAAGTCATTTTCGGTCCCGGGGCCATGTCCAAGATCGGCGAATGTGCCAAACGGCTGGGAGGTGAACGCGTCCTGTTGGTCACTGATCCCGGGATTATCGCGGCCGGCTGGGTGGATGAAGCACTGAAGTATCTGGAGCGGGCGGACCTCAAATACGAGGTCTACCATAACGTGGTGACGAATCCCCGGGATTTTCAGATGCACGCCGGCGCTCAGCTCTATCTGCAGAAGCAGTGCGATGTCATCGTGGCGGTGGGCGGCGGCAGTCCCATCGACACCGGCAAGGCCATTGCCATCCTGGTTTCCAACCAGGGAGATATCCACGATTACGAAGGCTGTAATAAGGTCACCCAACCTCTCCCGCCCATGATCTGCGTCCCCACCACTGCCGGGACCGGGGCAGACGTCACCCAATTCGCCGTGGTCACCGACACCGTCCGTCACGTCAAAATGACCATCCTCAGTCGGGCCATCATGCCGGATATCTCTCTCATCGATCCCCGCCTGTTGTTGACGAAACCGTCGGAGCTCATCGCCGCCACCGGTATGGACACTTTGACGCATGCCATCGAGGCTTATGTTTCGGCCCTCTCCTGGCCCCTCACCGATCCCCATGCCTATCATGCCGTGGAATTGGTCTTCCGGCATCTCCCCACGGCAGTGAAAACCAAGGATTTTGCTGCCCTGCAGGGCATGTCCATTGCCTGTCTGGAGGCTGGCATCGCCTTTTCCAATGCCATTCTGGGAGCCGTGCATGCCTTGGCCCACCCCCTGGGAGGGCTCTATGACATTCACCATGGGTTGGCTAATTCTGTCCTGCTGCCGGTAGTAGTGCGCCATAATCTGCAGCATTCTCTGGAGAAATACGCCTCTCTGGCCTCTGCCATGGGCATTAGGGACAACGGCATGAGCGTGCAGGAGAAGGCTGAGGGTGTGCAAGAGAAGGTCGAAGCCCTGGTGACTGACCTGGGTTTGCCCACCAAACTGTCCCAACTGGGCGTAAAGCAAGAGGATATCCCGCAGATGGCCGCCTTGGCCCAACAGGATGTCTGCCTTTTTACCAACCCCTGTGACCTGTCCCTGGAAGAATTGATCCAGCTCTATCGGGAGGCATGGTAGGAGACGACGTATGGCGCCGGATAAATGGGCCCAGCTTGATTTCAAGGGACTGGGCTTTTCCAAGGTCGGCCACTTTAAAGAGGTGCGGTCCAAGATTAGGGAACTGGAAGTTCTTAATCTGGAATTAGCCCGACATTCCAGTAAGTTGGAAGCCATCCTGAATAGTATGAATGATGGTCTCACCATCCTTAACCAAGATCTCACCATTGTTTTTGCCAACCGGGTACAGGAACAGCTCTTCCCGGACAGCCGGCTGCCAGGCGGGAAGTGTTATCAGATTTACTTTCACCAAGATAAGCCTTGCCGCAACTGCCCTGCCCTGGAGACCATCAGGACGGCAAAACCGCTCCGAGGTGAGTTTCAGATTCGCCGAGGTTTCCTGGCCAGCCATTTTTTCGAGTGGACTACCTCGCCCTTGCGCAACCGCTGGGGGCAAGTGGAAGAGGTCCTGTTATGTATGAGGGACATAACGGTTCGCAAAGAGTGCGAATTTAATCTCATGCAGGCCGACCGGATGGCGGCCATCGGTCTTTTGGCCGACAGTATCGCCCACGAGATCAATAATCCTTTGACCTCCATCGCCGGCTTTGCGGAAGCCCTGCTGAACCGGTTGATGAAAAATTTTGAGCTCACGGACCCTAATCTGCAGAAAACCTTTAAGGATTACCTGGAGATCATCAACAGTGAAGCCCATCGCTGCAAGGACATCATCCGCCAGCTCCACGATTTTAGCCGCCAATCCCCGCAAGATTTCGCGGTCCTGAAGATTGATCAGATTATTCAGGATACGATCGCCCTGCTTCGGCAATATGCCAAGCATCGCAAGGTCAAGCTGATGTGGAAAAGCAGTCTGGCGCATGGCTTAAACCTGGTGGGCGGCAATGAAGGACAACTGAAGCATGCCTTCCTCAACCTCCTACAATTCCTCCTGTCGGCCTTGCCTGCCGGGAGCAACCTGACCATCGTGGCCCGCAATCTCAGCAGCATGATAGAAGTCCAGCTCACGGCCAGACCTGAGGGCTCCGCGGCTTTGCCAGAGCGACCGGTCTATCAGGCTGAACTACGGGCGGACCCACCCTGCAGCGAGATCCCCACTAACCTATCCATCTGCCACAGTATTGTGCGGCAACATCAGGGTGAACTCCATTTGGATCAGATCCGGAAGGATGAACCTTCAGTTATCGTTCGTTTCCCCCTTTATACATCCTAACTGCCAGGAGGCCTGACGATAACGTGCTCGGATGCCTGAAACCTGCATTTTCTGAAGGAGATGCTCATGTCCCGGGGAAGAATCCTGGCGATCGATGATGAACCACATATCCGCAGCCTGATCAAGAATGAATTGAGCCTTGAAGGCTTCGAGGTGGCCACCGCCAAAACCGGGGAGGAAGGTCTACGCCTGGCAAGCCGGCAGAAATTTGACCTGATCCTCCTGGATATTCGCCTACCGAAAATGGACGGCATCGAAGTCTTGAAACACCTCCGGCAACAATCTCCCCAGAGCAAGATCATTATGATCACGGCCTACGGCGATATCAGAACTGCCGTAGATTCCATGAAACTGGGAGCCAGCGAATATATTACCAAGCCCTTCAAGCTCGCTGAAATGCTCCAACTCATTAGACAGCTCCTCAAGATCCCCGCCAACGGCGATGCGAGCCAGGAGCCGGAGCGCCTGCTGCAGGTGGGGGAAGCAGCGTTCATCCGCTGTCCCAGTCGGGCCATGCAGGCGGTCTATCGGCTGGTGGATAAGGTCGCGGCCTCGGATAAGACGGTCTTGATCCAGGGCGAAACCGGCGTCGGCAAAGATGTGGTGGCCCATCAGATTCATTTTCGCAGCCACCGGTGCCACGGCCCGTTTGTGGTGCTGGATTGCGGCATTTTGAACCAGAATCTGGCCGAAAGCGAATTATATGGCCATGCCAAGGGGGCCTTTTCTGGGGCCAGCGAACGGAAAGTCGGTTTGGTGGAGAAAAGTCATGGCGGCAGCCTCTTCTTGGATGAGATCGGCAATATTGACTTGGAACTGCAGAAAAAGCTCCTGCGTTTTCTCGAAACCAAACAGTTCCGGCGCCTGGGGGAAACCAAAGAAAACTACGTGGACACCCGCATCATCCTGGCCACGAACCTGGACCTCCAAGAAGCGGTGCAGAAGGGCCAGATGCGCAAAGACCTTTTCTACCGCATGGACGTCTTTCATATCCATATTCCACCCCTCCGCCTGCGACCGGAAGACATCCCGGTGTTGACGCAATACTTTTTAAGCCGAGAGAAGCTCCCCCATGGCCCCACCGCCGTATCCCCTGAAGCCATGGCCATCATGACCGAATACGCGTGGCCGGGCAATGTTAGAGAGCTGAAGGCCGTGCTCAATAAAGTCATGATCTATGCCGAAGGGGAGACGATTATGCCCTCTGATCTGCCCTCTGAACTGCGGCGCCACACCCGGGTTACGGGGGTACAAAAGACCTTGGAGGATATGGAAAAAGATTACATCCAGAAAATCTTGGAACGGACCGGCGGTAATCAGAGTGAGGCCGCCAAGATCCTCGGCATCAATCGGAAGACCCTGTATAAGAAGATCCACAAGTTTGCCATCTTCCGGTGAGGCACCCGCCGTTGCGGCGCGGCTGCCCGGCTCGGTGTGGTGATTTGCCCCGCTAGACCCCACACTGCCTTTAGACCATTTTATACATTAAAATTATTAGGTTATCATCTCGCAGGAATACTTTTAGGGACATCCCCCCGGCTCCTTCTCTCCAGGCGTCACGCGGCGCCATCCCGGATCGCTCTCCTCCGGCCATGGTCTCACCCCTGCCCGGTCCTCGCCGTCTGTTTGGCCCGCGGCCAATGCCATCAATGCCTTGCAGGTGAAGCCCGTTGGCAAGTCGTTGCTGCTCCCGCGTGGTGGCCGAGGACCGCTGGGCAGGTTCCTGAGCCTTGGTCTCAAAGGCGAATCTATTCTTGCCGTTTTCGGCTAGCCCTCTCATAGTGGGGGCTGAAACCGGCGGCGATGGCATGAGCACCGATAATGCCGCAAGGTCTTACGGGTACCGCAGTGCTGCCCGCTACCCCTCTCCTGATTCCTCCAGTCATCTGCAGGAGGCCGGCGTCGGTCTCTGGGCTGCCGAGAACCAATGGAAAAATAACCCGGTACAAACTTTGCTAATAGGTAAGGGTGTCCGCCGCAGAAGGTAGCCGCAGTCAGCCAACCAGAGCTGATCCTTGCTGCCGTTGCCTCTGGGGAGCAGAAACCCTTGTAGGGAAAGGGGGCTGGTAGCTGATCGGCCAGAGAGACGGGTAGCCCCTGGCCGTCAAGGTGAACCGCAGCAGCAAACCGGGGGAGTCACGAGTCGTCGCCTCTCTCCACGGGAATCAATTAACCATCACACGAAGTGAAGGAGGAGTTCATTATGCCATCCAAAGTATGGTATGCCGCTGCCAATGCTACCAACTGGACGGAAAGTACTATCTGCAAAGCCAAAGACCTCTTTTATCTGGCAGGTCTGGATAAATGCATCGAGAAAGATGATAGCGTCGCCATCAAAGTGCACTGCGGCGAATGGAACCGGACCCATTGTCTGCGCCCGGAATTCGTGGCCGCCATTGTGGAAGAAGTGAAGGCCTGTGGGGGGCGGCCGTTCGTGACCGACACCACGACGCTGACCTACCATCTCTACAACAACCGCTGCACCGGCCAACTCCTGATGGAAGGCGCCAACCGGCACGGCCTCAATTTTGCCAGCTTGCAGGCCCCCTTTGTTGTAGCCGATGGCTTTTACGGGGAAGACGACCTGCGGGTGGAATTGCCCGAGGCCAACATCATTAAAGAGACCTACATCGGCCGCGGCATTTATGAGGCGGATGCCTGCATTAACCTGGCCCATGCCAAAGGCCATCCCATCACCGCCTTCGGTGGCTGCATCAAAAACTTCGGCATCGGGGCGCAATCGAAACGGGGTAAGTATCAGACGCACCTGTCGTTCTGGGGTGATCCGGAAGACGCCATCGGCTATCCCAAAGTCAATAAGCAGGCCTGCAAAGGGACCGAATGCCCGTATCACAAGATGTGTGAGGACAGTTGTCCGGAAGAGGCCATCAAAGTGGAACCGGATGGGGTCAACCTGGATTACAGCAAGTGCGCCCTGTGTTATTCCTGCCAAGTAACCTGTCTCTTCACGGGTATGGAGGGGATCGGTTTCCGGGCCGAATACTTCCCGTTGGCCCAGATCGCCATGGCCGATGCAGCCCTGGGGGTCATCAAGACCTTTAAACCGGGAAAAATCGGCTATATGGCCTATGCTATTGATATTTGTCCGGAATGCGACTGCTTCCCTTGGGGCGGCCTGCCGGTAGCCACTGATGTGGGTATCTTTGCCTCACAGGATCCGGTGGCCATTGATACGGCAATCTGCGATCTCATTGACAAGGCCCCCATCTACCCTGGGTCCCGCTCGGAAGAGTTGGGTCTGAAACCTGGCGAAGACAAGTTCAAGGCAGTCAATGCCTTCACGCCGCGGATCCAAATGAAGGCGGCGGAAAAGATCGGCATGGGCACTATGGACTATGAACTCATCGTCTATGAGCCCGAATTAAATCCGGAAAATATCTCCAAGTGGCAGATCCGCAAGACCCCCACGACAGTTCACCCCATGCGGCAGGTCTTCCGGAATCACCATCTGGGGCGGGAGTTCCCCTTCGGCCGTCACGGGGATGTGAAAACCTGGCTGGAAGAATGGCAGAAGTTCGACCCCACGGCCTAACGGTAGCGGCGCGGGAGGCCTGAGCGGGGTTAACCTCCCGGGTCACCTTCAGTCTGTCCCTTCCATCTGACCCTGATGGACACCATGTCGGTCGGGGAAGGGTGTTTCCCCCTTTAGAACCTCCCCGGGCAGGGATGGAGCCCAAAGCCCGGGGGGGCATTCCCCGGTCCTGAGGCCAGGGGATACCATGCATATTCCGGGGTTTCCATGACACGCGTATATTGGCTCAAAGGCCGCAGCCGCTCCATCAAACAGAGTGTGATAGCCAAGATTGAGACCTTGCTGCAGTTGGAGGAACTGCAACCCCTGATCCAACCGGAGCAGAGCCTGGCCATCAAGATCAACCTGAGTGAATTGGGCTATGCGCATTATCTGCCACCGGTGATCTACGCCACGTTTTTTGACAAGCTACGGGGCCGGGGCTGTCGGCCCGTGATCACGGATAACTGCAGCATCTATCGGGGCTCTCGCTTTGATGGCTACTCCTGGATCCAAACCGCCCTGGTGCAAGGTCTGAGCGGCGGCGAGACTTTTGACAGCCAACTCATGTTGGCCTGCGGCTATACCGGCGAGGAAGGTAATTTCTATATGGCCGCCGGCGACTTCTTGGGGGGCGTGGAACTGGGGAGTCTCTGCACTGATACGGGTGGCTTGCTGGTCTTGAGCCATGTGACGGCTCACCCGCTCACCGGCTTGGCCGGAGCAGTGTATAATCTGGGGCTCGGTCTCCTGACCAACAGCGGCAAGGCCAGGGTGCACGCCTGTCTGGAACTAGCTTTTCTCTCCGACAAGTGTGATAACTGCCAGATATGTCTCCCCTTCTGCCCGACGGGGGCCATTGCTGCGGGGACTGACACGATCACCTTTCAGGCGGAGATCTGTAATCGCTGCCTGGGATGCTATTGGGCCTGTCCTCGGCAGGCTTTCCAGGTGGCGCCAGAGAGCGCGACCATATTTCAGCAATGCCTGGCCGAGGCCGCTCATACCGTCAAAAGCCATCTCCGGGGAGGGGCTTTCTTCATTAATTTTCTCCAGGCCGTGACCCCGCAGCCAGATGAGGCGCCCTATGCGGATATTCCGTTCATCCCCGATCTCGGCATTGTTGCAGGGGCTGACCCTGTGGCCGTGGATTGGGTGACCACCATGATGATCCTCCGGGCTCCGGGCGTGCCGGGTTCCATGGCTGAGGATCTCGAGGTCTTGGCAAAGGGTCAGGACAAGCTTAAGGCCATCACTGGCCAGGATCCCACCGCGCTGCTGCTCTACGCCGAACAGTTGGGACTGGGCAGCCGGGAGTGCGAGTTCCTGGTGGGTGACTGAGGCGGACTGTGACAGCCGCGCCAGCTTCTTGAGGAAAGGAGACCCAAGGCACATGCAAAGGCATCACCATCACCATATGGGCCAACCCATTGCCAAAGCCATGGCCCACATCAATTACAAATTGGCCATCATCAGTGGCAAAGGCGGCGTGGGGAAGACCAGTGTGGTGGTCAACCTGGCCGCAGCGCTGCGCCAATTGGATTACGCCGTGGGGATTTTCGACGCCGATGTCCATGGTCCCAGTGTGCCCAAAATGGTGGGGATCAAGACCGAGATGCGGGACATCCTGCACGGCAGCCACGCCATTGATCCGGTCATCACGCCCCAGGGGATCAAGGTCATGTCAGTCGCCCTCATCTGGCCCACCGATATGACTCCCATCATGTGGCGCGGCCAATACAAGGCCAGGGTGTTACGGCAGTTTTTAGCCTCCATTAAGTGGTACGAATTAGATTTCCTGTTGATCGACCTGCCGCCGGGGACAGGGGATGAACCCATCACCATCATGAAATCCATCCCTGGCCTGGATGGCATGATCGTGGTGACTACCCCCCAGGAAATTTCCACCCTTGTCTGTAGTAAGGCCATCAATGCGGCCAAAGAGCTTAATGCCCCGGTCCTCGGCCTCATCGAAAACATGAGTTCCTACCGCTGCCCCGATTGCGGCCGGGTGGAGTACCTCTTCGGGAAAGACAAGGGCGAGAAGCTGGCCAAGACCTTTAAGATTCCCTTTCTCGGCGGCATCCCCCTCGATGGCCAATATGCCGAGGCCGCGGATAGCGGCGAACCCATTGTCTTCAAATACCCCCACTCCCTGACCTCGCAAGCCATGCGACAGATTGCCCAGGAAATTCTCAAGCGGCTGCCACCCCGAGAAAAAGTGGTACCCAAAGAGCACCCCTGGGAAGAGGGCCGGGAGCACCACCAGCTCCAGACAGGCTAACTGACGGAGCCAAACGCACAGCGACCGCCAAATGGGAAGGGGTACTCTGATCAAAAGCCAGAGAAGCAGATCTTAGCTAATCAGCACATTCTACTAAAACTATAAGGGAGTTATCATGGCAGAGAAGAAAATGCCCGATGTAACCGGCAAAGGCCCAAGCCTGATGCGCGAGATGTTGGCCATCTTCAAGGAGTTAGAAGGTAAGCTGGACAGCCTCTCCGGCGACGCCGCCGCCCAGATCAAAGCTCTGTGTAACGGCAAAGCCGGAGAAGTTGAACCACTGCTGGGCCGGGCCTACATGAAGACGGTGAAAGCCGGGGAGGTGGCCTGGAAGTGCAAAGAAATGGCCCGGGAACTGGCCGAGGCGATCGACTCCAAGGATGAAGGCGCGGCCTTGGCCAAGCTGAAAGACCTCCAGCAGGAGCTGGACGGCCTCATTCATACCACCAAGACCTTTGTGATCCGCATGACCTGAGGCAAGTCAGTGCCATGCAAGCTTGTTTGACCAAGGAGATGCTGGCCATCCTCAAGGTTATCCGAGAGCAGGGCGGCACCGACTGCACCGGTTCCTGCCACCATCGGCAACCGGGAGAGTTTCATTGCCATACCGTGGCCCAGATACTGAGGATATCTTCGTCCAGCATCAAAAAATACATCCTGGAATTGGTCAACCTGGGTCTGCTGGAGCGACAACGCTTGTCGAGGACCGGGAATACGCCGGTGACTCGTTTCCGCCTTACTCCCTTGGGGGAGAGGGTGTTACGGGCAGCCAACCAGGCAAGACAGGAGGAAGCAGGCTATGAGTCATCCGCTCCATAAGCCCGTCACCGCCTTGGTCAATGAGGCGATTCAACTGATGGACGGTTTCTTGCGGGATCGGCTCACCCTGAATGAATACGCCCAGCGGCTGCGGGCTCTGGAGGTGGATAGTCTCTTGGCCGCCCACAAGGCCGATTTCCAAAAGGAGCCGTCCTTGGTGTATTACCTGGACGCCCTCATGCTCCTGTCTTCCCTCCAGCATGAGTTGGAGTTCCAGGTAGCCGAGTACGGTGCCAATGCCGCGACCGAAGACATTAAAATCCTGCGCGAGCTCCTGAGCAAGTTGCCGCAGTCCTGAAAGGGACGATCCCGCAAGGATATAGGAGAGAATCAAAAAGGAGTAACTGCATGAAATTGGAGGGTAAAGTAGCCCTGATCACCGGCGGCGCCCGGGGAAATGGCTTCGCCGCCGCCAAAATGTTAGCCCAAGAGGGGGCGGATATTGCCCTTGCCGATATCTGTGCCGATATCCCCACAGTCCCCTATCCGCTCTCCACTCCCGCCACCCTGGAGAAGGCGGTGGCCGAGATCCAGCAACTGGGGCGCCAAGCCCTCGGGATCCAGTGTGATGTGCGCCAAGCCAGTCAGGTTCAGGCCACGGTGCAGCAAGTGGTGGATACCTTCGGCCACCTGGATATCCTGGTTAATAACGCCGGCACCGCCACCCTGGAGGCCCTGGTGGACATGAGTGAAGAGACCTGGGATGACATGCTGGATGTCCACTTGAAGGGGGCCTTCCTGTGCTGCAAGTATGCCGTTCCCCACATGATTGCGCAACGGTGGGGAAAGGTTATCAATATCGGCTCGGTGGGGGCCACCCGGGGTTTTGGCATGGGCAGCCATTATTGCGCCGCCAAACACGGGCTCATCGGTCTTACCCGCTCCCTGGCCATGGAAACCGCAGACCATAATATTAATGTCAATATCGTCTGCCCGGGGACGGTCTGGACCGATATGATGGCGGGCTTGGCAGCCTACTTGGGGATGGAAACCGACGAAGCTAAGGAAAACTTTTTCTCCGGGCACCTGATCAAGGATCGGGAGATCACCCCGGAAGACGTGGGGCGGGCGGTACTCTGGCTGGCCACCGAGGACAGCAGCATCATTACCGGCGCCGTCATTATGGTGGATGCCGGCTGGACCTGCCGGGCTCCGTAACCAGTCGGCAAACCGGCAGGAATACCGACGCAATCATTCATCAGAAGGAGGAAATCAAGTGGAACAAGAGGTTCTGTGGCAAACAGAAGAGCAGAGGCATGCTGGGGTATCTGAGGCGCAATTGGGCGAGCCTCCCGCCATCCTGGCCGATCTGACCATCGAAGAATTGGCGGTGGACGGCATCTGCGGCATTTATTAACTCCTGCCCCGGGTTGACAACCTTGGCTGGTTGGCAACCCGGGTGTCACCAGAACGAGGCTTATGCATGAATTCGGCCAAAGTCTATCGCTTGGCGGCCGGAGTGCAAGTGCGCCGGGAAAAGTTCGGACTGCTTTTCTATGATTACCGGGGGCCGCGCCTCTATTTCGTGCCCTCTGGCGATCTCATCGATAGTGACTTCTTTACCGGTCGGCAATCACTCCATGATCTGCTGGCCGCCTTCCCGGCCGGGGTCTGGGGGTATAGTCCCGCCCGGCTGCGGCAACGGCTGCAACAGGTCTTGGAGATGCTGGAGGCCAAAGGATTAATCCATGGGAAATCGCTATGTTGATCTGGGATTAACCGCCCCGGTGAATGTCACCTGGGAGGTGACCTATGCCTGTAACCTCAAGTGTGTCCATTGTCTTTCTGACTCCGGACAGCCACACCCCCAGGAATTGACCACCGCCGCCTGCCTCCAAGTCCTGGATATGCTGGCCGCACAGAAGGTCTTTCAGTTGAGCATCGGTGGTGGGGAGCCTTTTACGCGTCCTGATTTCCTGGAGCTGATTGCTTATGCCCATAGCCATGGCATCATCACCTGCATCAGCACGAACGGCACCCTGATCACCGCCGAGGTGGCGCGGCGCTTGGCCCACCCGTTCGTGTATATGCAGGTCAGCCTGGATGGCGCCACCCCGGCCAGCAACGATGCCATTCGGGGCCGGGGCAGTTATCAGAAGGCCATTCAGGCCATTGAGCATCTTTGTGGGCAAAATATCAGTGTCAGCATCAATACGGTCCTCACCCGTCTGAGTTTTCCGGAGTTGGAGCAACTGGTGGCCTTGGCGGCTCGATATGGGGCCAAGTTGCGGGTCTCTCGCTTCCGTCCCTCGGGGCGGGGGAAACAGAACTGGTCCTCCCTGTCTTTGAGCAAAGAACAACTGGCCACCTTTTCCCAATGGCTGGCGGCCCACCTGGAGGTCTCCACCGGCGACTCCTTTTTTTCCGTTTCCACTGCCGAGCGGCGCTCCCTGGGGCTGAATATGTGCGGCGCCTGCAAACTGACCTGCTGCATTTCCCCCACAGGAGCGGTATATCCCTGTGCCTTCTTACAGGAAGAGGAATTCCGTGCCGGACGCTTGCCCCAGGACAGCCTGGCGACCATCTGGCATGAAGCGCCGGTCTTTCATTCGTTCCGGCAGATGGAGATCAAATCCTGCGAACGGTGTTTTCGGTTCGATCTCTGCCACGGCGGTTGCCCCGCGGTGGCCTATCACACGCAGCGGCGACTAGGCTTGCCAGACCCTGAATGTCTGGTGAACTGTATCTCCCTCAAGACTGCCGCTGCCTCGCAACCGATGGGTGACGTCGATGTGGCCAGGCCGCATCTCTCTTAAACCGGATCTGCAGCTGTGGCCGGCCCCGGAGGGCGGGTTCCTGGTGCGCCGCGCTCCCCTCCGAGTGGTGCAGGTTAACGCCACCGCTTTCGCCCTGCTCAGGCAGATCCAGGCCGGTTATGAACTGCCGCCCCGAGCCCAGGTCCCGGCCTCTCTGGTCCGTTTCCTGGAGGCACTCTGGCGGGCCAAACTCGTGGATTGGCAGCCCTGCGGGGAGCATGGTATGCCGCTGGTGAGCATCATCATGCCGGTCTTCAATCAACGGCAGGGAATCGGGGCGGCCCTGGAGGCGCTTTTAGCCCTGGACTACCCACCGGACCGGCGGGAGATCATCGTGGTGGACGATGGCTCCACCGATGGCACGCCGGCTGAAATCGCCAAGTATCCAGTCAAACTCCTACCACTCCCCAAAAACCGGGGCCAGTCGGCGGCCCGCAATATCGGCGCGGCCGCCGCCCGCGGCGACATCCTGGCCTTCATCGACAGCGACTGTCTGGCCGAACCGACGTGGCTGCGGGAGCTGGTGCCCTATTTTCAGGATGACCGGGTGGCCTTGGTGGGTGGTTTTGTGGCTGGGTATTATCAGACCTCCTGGTTGGACCGGTATGAAGAGGTCCAATCCCCCTTGAATATGGGACGGGAAACGCTCCTGGGAGAGGGGCCCACCTCTGATTTCTATGTGCCCACCTGCAACGTGCTGATCCGGCGGGAGGCCTACTTCCGGGTCGGCGGGCTTAACGAAGACCTGCGGGTGGGTGAAGACGTGGATCTCTGCTGGCGCCTCAAGGAGCAGGGACAGCGTCTGCTCTATGTCCCCCAGGGGCGGGTGAGACACAAACATCGCCATCAGTGCTGGCCGGCTTTCCGCCGCCGTTTTGACTATGGCACGTCCGAGGCCTTTCTCTTTAGCCGACACCCCCAGGTCAGGAAGCAGTTCCCTTGGAAACCTGTCACGTTAGGGGTATTGAGCTGCTGCCTGCTCTTCCTCCTGACGCTGTCACCCTGGCTGTTGGCCGGTGTCGGTATTATCGGCGGCGGCCAGGTCTGGTGGGAGCGGCACCGGGTGGCCAGCCACACCGGTCTCCGACTCCCGTGGCACCTCGTATTCACGGCGGTGGCGAAGGAGTCGTTGGCATGGGCCTTTTATTTCTGTTACCATTTAGTAAGGTATTACCTGATGTTTCTTGTGGGCCTGGGCTTGCTCTCGTGGCAGGCGCTCCTTGCCGCCGTCACCATCATACTCCTGCCGCTCAGTGTGGAATATTGGCGCCGTCAGCCCCGCTTGCCGTTTCTGGTCTATAGCGTCTTCTTTCTGCTGGAACAGGTGTTTTATCAGGCCGGAGTCTTGTGGGGCTGCTGCCGGGCCATGAGTTTTGCCCCGTATCATTTGGTTTTTACTAAAGAGTCCTGAAGCGAGATGGAGCAGCAAGAGCAACGGTTGCGGCAGATTGTGGCGGAGATGGGCAGCGCCCTCATTGCCTTTTCCGGTGGCGTGGATAGCAGTGTGCTGCTCAAGGTGGCCCAGGAGATGCTGGGTGAGCGGCTGTTGGCGGTCACGGCCGTGGCGGCCACGCTGCCCCGCCGGGACCAGGAAGAGGCCAGTCGTCTTACCCGGGAGCTGGGCGTGGCCCATATCTTGATGCCCAGTCCGGAGCTGAGCCTGCCGGAGTTTGTGCAGAATCCCTTGGATAAGTGCTATATCTGTAAAAAAGCCCGCTTTACCGCCATGCTGCACCTGGCCCAGGAACGAGGCTTAGCGTGGGTGGCGGATGGGAGTAATGTAGATGACCGCCAGGATTTTCGACCCGGCAGTCGCGCCGTGCAGGAGCTGGGCATCAGGAGCCCCCTGGCTGAGGCCGGCCTGACCAAAGATCAAATCCGCCGGCTGGCCCAACGACTCCGGCTCCCCAATTGGCAAAAACCGGCAGGGGCTTGCCTGGCCTCCCGCATCCCTTACCATAGTCCCATCACGGTGGCCAAGCTGCGTCAGGTGGAGGCGGCCGAGGAGTTGTTGGCAGATTGGGGGATTCCTGGTCAGATCCGGGTCCGCCACTTCGACGACACCGCCAGGATCGAAATAGAACCCCAGGCGTTCCCGTTGCTGCTGGCCGAGGCGACCCGGCACCGCCTGCTGGAGGCCTTTCGGGAGCTCGGCTTTGCCCACGTCACTTTGGATTTGGCCGGCTACCGTACCGGTAGTCTCAATCCACCCCAGGATGACGCCGCGGCAGAAGCTTAAAAAGCTAAGAGAAAAACGATCGCCGTTATTCTGACTTTGATAACTATGCGGCCAAGAAGGACCTGATTATGAATCTCGATACCTTAAAGGACCTGCTGAAGCAGGTCGCCGGCGGCCAGATGGAACCGGAGACCGCCCTCCAGGTCTTGCGTAAGCTGCCCTTCGAAGATCTGGGCTACGCCAAGATCGATAACCATCGGTGTGTGCGCACGGGAGTGCCCGAGGTGATTTATTGCCAAGGCAAAGCCGTGGAGCACATCCAGGGGATTGTCAAACGGCTCTGCCGCTACCACGATAATATCCTGGCAACCCGGGCCAGCCGGGAAGTCTATGCCGGTATCCAGGAGGTCTGCGAGGACTGCTGTTACCATGACCTGGCCCGGATCGTGGTGATCAAACCCCGGCCGGTCAAGCTCCGGGGGAATATCGCCGTGGTCAGTGCTGGCACGGCCGACCTCCCGGTAGCCGAAGAGGCGGCCGTCACCGCCGAAGTCTTGGGGAACTATGTCCAGCGGCTCTATGATGTGGGGGTGGCCGGCATCCACCGCTTATTGACCTCCTGCGAGGCCCTCTTTCAGGCCAATGTCGTGGTTGTGGTGGCCGGCATGGAAGGCGCCTTGGCCAGCGTCGTCGGCGGTCTGGTCTCCTGCCCGGTCATCGGCGTGCCCACCAGTGTGGGGTATGGGGCCAGCTTCGGTGGTCTCTCGGCCCTCTTGACCATGTTGAACAGTTGTGCCTCCGGGGTATCGGTGGTGAATATTGATAACGGCTTCGGGGCGGGGTTCCAGGCCAGCCTCATTAACCGCTTGGCCTGGCAGGCCCGGGAAGAGGTGGAGGAGGTCACACCGGCCGAGGCTCCGGCCGCCTCTGGCCACCGATCCCCCATGACTTCTCCGGCCGCGGCATGGTGTGGAGGTCAGCCATGAAGATCGCCTATTTTGATTGCTTCTCCGGCGCCAGTGGCGATATGATCCTCGGAGCCCTGGTGGATGCGGGCTTGGATATTGCCTATCTCCAGGCAGAGTTGGGCCGTCTGTCTTTGCCGCCGTTCCAGTTGGAAGCCCGCAAGGTCCTGAAAAGAGGGCTGAGCGGCACGCAGGTGCTGATCAGTTTTGCGGAGGAACCAGCAAGACCCCAGCACCAGCACCAACACCCTCATCATCATCACCACCACCATCATCAGGAACCGCACCATCATCACCCAGGTCATCACCACCACGGGCCGCACGCCCACCACCAGGTCCATGATCACGCCCCTGGTCGGCCTCATCGGCAGACGCACCAGCACCGACATCTGGGAGAGATCAGGGCCATCATTCAGCACAGCGACCTGCCTCAGGCAGTAAAAGACACCAGTCTGACGATCTTTACCAGGCTCGCCCAAGCCGAAGCCAAGGTCCACCGCACATCCATCGACAAAATCCATTTTCACGAAGTGGGGGCCATGGACGCCATCATCGATATCGTCGGCGCGGCCATCGGTTTTCACGCCCTGGGGCTGGAAAAAATCTTTTGCTCTCCCTTGCACGTGGGTACGGGGACGGTGGAGTGTGCCCACGGTATCTTGCCGGTGCCGGCTCCGGCCACCCTGGAACTGGTCCAAGGCAAACCGATCTATTCCACCGGCGTCCCCGGTGAGCTCCTGACTCCCACGGGGGCTGCCATCCTGACGACGGTGGCCGCGGGTTTTGGCCCCCTGCCGCCCTGCCGGGTGGCTGCCATCGGCTATGGCGCCGGCACCATTGATCTACCCTTGCCGAATCTGCTGCGCCTCACCATCGGGGAAAGCACGGCCTGGGCCGAGCCCCATCTCCGGGAACAGGTGGTGGTGCTGGAAGCCAATATTCCCAGCGAACCAGGCCTGTTGGGCAATGGCTTCAGACACCAGATGCAGGTGCTTGGGGCCCTGGAAACCTATCTGGTGCCCACCAAGGTCTCATCGGAACAGGATGGCCTGCTCATTACCGTGGTCTGCCCGCCGGAAGCAGCAGGACAGTGCTCTGAGGCGCTCCTGGCGACGAGTGGCGGGGCAGGCATCCGGTGGCGGCTGGATCATCGCCTCTTGGGGAAAGAGGAATTGCAGCCAGAGTGCTAAAGCAAAGGGCGGCGTTGCCCCGGCCACCACCGCCAGAGGTGCGGAGCTTTGAAGTGAGGACCTGAGCACGTGATTCAAAATCATAGCAAGGACAAAGGAGGATGACAGTGGATAGGATTCTCAGAATTGATATGGGAGCTCCCGGCGGACCGCAGAGTCGGACCGAGCCGGTAGGAGAGTATGCCGGTCTGGGCGGTCGGGCCATGACGTCCACCATTGTAGCCACCGAGGTGCCACCCTTATGCCATCCCTTAGGGGCGGACAACAAATTGGTAATTGCCCCCGGCTTGTTAAGCGGTTCCTTGGCCGCCATGTCGGGGCGGCTTTCCGTGGGCTGCAAAAGTCCCTTGACCGGTGGGATCAAAGAGGCCAATGCCGGGGGCCAGCCGGCCCAGGTTATGGCCCGGTTGGGTTATGCCGCCATCGTGCTGGAAGGGAAACCCCAGGACGATACCCTGTACAAGGTTGTGATCAACAAAGACGGCGTGCGCTTTATCCCAGACAACAGTCTGAGAATGCTGGGCAACTATGATCTGGTGGAGAAAATGAAGCAGGAATTCGGGGATAAAATCGCCTGCATCTCCATCGGTCCGGCCGGCGAAATGAAATTGGCCGCAGCTTCCATTGCCTGCACCGATATGGAGTTGCGGCCGACCCGCCACTGCGGTCGGGGAGGCGTCGGCGCCGTCATGGGGTCCAAAGGCGTCAAGGTCATCGTTTTGGATGACTCCGGCCTGGACCTGCGTCGCGCCAAAGATCCAGACCGTTTCCGGGAGGCCAACCGCAAGTTCGTGGAGGGTTTGAAGAAACATCCGGTGACGGGCGAGGCCCTACCGGCCTATGGCACCAATGTGTTGGCCAACATCATCAATGAAGCCGGGGCGTATCCCACCAGAAATTTCAGTGATGGGCGGTTCGAGGGCGTCCATAAGATCAGCGGCGAAACCGAGGCAGAGTTGGAAAAAGCCCGGGGCGGGGTGCCCACCCATGGTTGCCATCGGGGCTGCACCATCCGCTGCTCCGGCATTTACCACGATAAATCCCACAAGTACCTGACCAAACAGCCGGAATACGAGACCGTCTGGGCTCACGGCGCCAACTGCGGCATTGATGATATGGATGCGGTGGCCATGTTGGACCGGCTGGACGACGATTACGGTCTGGATACCATTGAGATGGGGGCTACCATCGGCGTGGCCATGGAAGCCGGTCTCATCAAGTTCGGCGATGCCGAAGGAGCCATTCGCCTGCTCCAGGAAGTCGGCAAGGGGACCTATCTGGGCCGGATCCTGGGGAGCGGCGCGGCCGTGACCGGCAAAGTCTTCGGCGTCGAACGGGTGCCGGTGGTAAAAAATCAAGCCCTGCCGGCCTACGATCCCCGGGCGGTCCAGGGTATCGGGGTGACCTACGCCACCAGTCCCATGGGCGCCGACCATACCGCCGGATATGCCATTGCCACGAATATCCTGAAGGTGGGTGGTGATGTGGATCCTTTGAAACCCGAAGGACAAGTGGAGCTCTCCCGGAACCTCCAGATTGCCACCGCGGCCCTGGATTCCACGGGAATGTGCCTGTTTGTGGCCTTTGCCTTGTTGGATCAGCCCGAGACCTTCCAGGCCCTCATCGATATGATCAACGCCTTCTATGGTCTGTCCATGACCGCCGATGATGTCATGGCCTTGGGCAAAAAGATCCTCAAGCTGGAGCGGGACTTCAACCAACGGGCCGGTTTCACCAAGGAACATGATCGGCTGCCGGACTTCTTCCGCAAGGAAATCCTGCCGCCGCATAATGTCACCTTTACCGTGCCAGACGAAGAGCTGGATACCGTCTTTAATTTTTAGCGAGGCCTGACCGCACGCCGGTGACGGGGCATCATGCCTCCGGCTGGACCCACAACGTGGCAATGCATGCAAGCGGGTCGGTGACCAAGGGTTTCAGGGGACGGGGGCCAAGGAGGTTCAGCCCCCGCTCCCTTATACCCGCAGCACATGCCGGGGGCTGCACCGGGCACTGGCAGGAAGTGTGCCTTGGCCTGCGCAGAGGTTGGAAAAACCACGATGCCATCACTTCCTCCTGTTGATAAGGGTCCGCCGGCAGGCCACACCAAGACCGTGGCGTTGCGCCTGCCGCGCCGCTCTTTCCTCTCCCTGCTCACCCTCCTGCACCAGGGTTTTTGGCTGCCCCTGCCCTACGCCTGTAGCCTTGAGGCCCTGCTGTGCCGCTGGTGCGACCTGAGTCCTGACTATGTGGCCCA
>FWPV01006792.1_pt1 | contig 21432 bp, 24 predicted proteins | sample 2228371 | NCBI WGS metagenome assembly FWPV01 (sample SAMEA103939776, study PRJEB20133) | metagenome | reverse complement strand
CCCTCCCTCCCATCGCTTTCTTTTCAATCCTCGGATTTTTAATAACTTTAATTATTTGATACAATCTTTAGAAGAAATTTACATTGTTATCAAGCAAAAATTTTTTTAACGAAGGTTAATACTCCATATTTTGATTCTGAAATTTATGTTTCAGTTTATTGATAAGGATGAACCTGAGAAAATCTACAATTTGAGAGTCAATCAAAAAATCCCACTAAACCAATGACCCCAAATAACCTCTTACACTATTTAGCTATGGCAAAATAATGTAAGAGGTTTGGGGATTAAAAAATAATTTATGTTGGATAAAAAACAAAAATATCTACAGATTGCTTTAAATAGTACCCTCGAAGAAGCCCGGGCAATTATCAATCAAATTCCTTTAGACAAAAGAATTATTATTGAAGCTGGTACCCCTTTAATTAAAGCCTATGGTTTAAATGGAATTAGACAAATTAGGAATTGGTGGGAAGCGAGAATTTTTGGTTATAGTTCTGAAAGATTGGAAACTGGATCAGTTTTATTAGATTTATTAATAAAAGGCTTAAAATCGAAAAACCAGAAAGAAAATTCTAAAAAAGAAATTTTTAATCCCTATATCGTCGCCGATTTAAAATGTATGGATAGGGGGGCTAAGGAGGTTGAGATTGCCAAAAAAGGAGGGGCCAATGGAGCAGTTGTTTTAGGCCAGGCACCAATTGAAACAATAGATGCTTTTATCAAAGAGTGTGAGCAGCAAAATCTTGATTCAATGGTTGATATGATGAATGTTGAATACCCCTTAAATGTTTTACGTCAATTAAAAAAACCCCCCAAGGTTGTTATCATCCATCGGGGGGTTGACGAAGAGACATTTGATCCTGAAAGTGAAATTCCTTATCACGAAATTGCAAGGATAAAAAATGAGTACGAGATTATGGTGGCAATAGCTGGTGGAGATACAATTCAAGAAGTTCAACGAGCAATTTTTAACAATGCTGATATTGTCGTTGTCTGGAAATCTTTTTATCAAAGCACAACCCAAACAGCCAAATTAGCCGAAGAATTTTTAAAAGAGATTAGGTGAGAGGGGATTTTTAATAACTTTTTTTCCTTTCAGCAATTAAAGATTTTATTCCCTCTAAAACTTCTACCGGCAAGGCAAAAATTACCATTTTTGATGGATCGGGTTGGAGCTTATCAATTGTTTGGAGAGTTCTTAATGATAATCCTCCCGGAACCGTTCCTAAAATTTCGGCTGCTTTTTGAAGATTTTCAGCTGCTTTTAACTCGCCTTCAGATTTAATAATTAAAGCTCTTCTTTCTCTTTCAGTTTCAGCCTGAGCCGCCATTGCCCTTTTCATTGCTGCTGGCAACTCAATATCTTGCATTTTGATTGCCGTTACATCTATTCCCCAGGGATCGGTTTCAGCATCTACTACTTTTTTGATCTCACTAGCAACCTTTTCTCTTTCGGTAAGCAAAGTATCAAGCTCAACTCCACCGACAATATCTCGCATTGCCGCTAAAGCATATTGAGAGGTAGCATAAGAATAATTCTCAATTTTTAAAACCGCATCTTCTGCCCTTATTACCCTGAAATAAACGACAGCATTTATTCCTACCGGTACATTATCTCTGGTTATTGCTTCTTGGCGAGGAATGTCAACGGTGGTAATTCTCATATCAACCTTAATCATCTTTTGGATTAGGGGAAGGATCCAGCGGAGCCCAGGCGAATAGGTTCCAGCATATTTTCCTAAAGTCAAAACTACCCCTCTTTCATATTGGTTAATTATTCGCAGTCCCGCTATTCCAAGAAAAACAAAAATAACAAATAGATAAATTAATATAGTTAATATCCAGTCCAACATAGTAAAGTTTTCGATTTGGGCTATTAATTAATAAGCGACCTTTATTCCATTCATTATAGAGTAAGATATTCATCTAATCAATATATTAAAGAAATATTAAACGATTTACAAATGTGACACATATTTTTGCCATGGCAATTTAATATGTAACATTTGAATTAATTGTTTATGAGAAAAAGAAAAAAATTAGAAAAAATTTTAGATAAACTTAATCAAGAAATTAGAAATTGTAAAAAATGCCCTTTGGGGAGGGCCAGGATTAATTCCGTGCCGGGAGAGGGGCCGACAAAAGCTAAAATTATGGTAATTGGCCAGGCGCCTGGTTTTGAGGAGTCGAAAACCGGTCGTCCCTTTGTGGGAAGGGCGGGAAAATTTTTAAATCAACTCTTAGTAATGGCTGGAATAGAGAGAAAAAAAATTTTCTTGACAAGCCCAGTTAAGTGCTTTCCGCCTAAAAACCGCAAGCCAACCAAAGAAGAAATTGAAACCTGTCTCCCTTATTTAAAAAAGCAAATTAAAATTATTAATCCCTCAAAATTTATTTTATTGGGCGAAGTGGCCTTTTCAGTATTTTTCCCAAGAGAAAAATTAAAATATTTTCGAGGAAAATGGATTAAAAAAGATGGAAAATTTTATTTTCCAACTTATCATCCAGCCGCCGGCCTCCGTTTTCCCAAAATAAGAGAGATTTTAGAAGAGGATTTTAAAAAATTAAAACTCTTCAGCCAAGAGAAAAGGCCCATCGACGCAGCTTCTTAATCCTTTTTTGGTTGCGCAAGAACCGCAAATCCCCACCCCACATTTTGTTAAAAAGCTGAAGGCAAAATAAATTTTCTCTTTTGGCAGAAATTTTTCTTCAATTTCAATTGACATTTTAATCATTCCCGCCGGGCCACAATTTAAAATAAAATCAGGCCTTTCCCTTTTTATGATTTCTTTTAGGGTTTGAAAGGTTAATTTCTCTTTGAGGTAGGCTTTTTGGCCAATTTTTTGAAACTCTTTTTTGACGAAATAGAGGAGATTTTTTTCTTTAGCTATCAAAACCCCTGAAGCTCCATAATATTTAGCAAACAAAAACAAAGAGGCAATGCCTGTTCCCCCGCCGCAAACTAAAATTTTTCCTGAGAGGCTTAATTTTTTGCCATAAGGACCTCTTAAATAAAGATCGTCCTTTTCTTTAAGTTGGGATAATTTTTCAGTGAAAAATCCGACTTTTCTGATAAGAAAAGTTAAGGGTTCGTCGGTGAAAACCGAAAATGGTTTTTCTCCAATCTTTGGTAGCCATAAAAAAACAAAAGCCCCAGGGTGAACTTTCATTTTTCCCTTAAGTTTTAGTATAAATAAATCTTTAGTTAAAAATTTTTTTTCAAGGATTTGAAACTTTTTATATTCTTCCACTTTTTTTTGTAAAAATTTCTCGGCCGAATTTTTTCCTGTTTTTAAATCTTGATTGAGGGCACGGAAATAATTTTTTATTTCATTAAAATCCATTTTAAAAAGAGCCGATCCAATGCCAAAAAAATTTGCTCCTGCTTTTTGATAAGCTATTATATCTCCTTTGGTTGAAATGCCACCGCAGGCAATGATTGGAAAACTTCCTAGTTTTCTGATCTCGCTTACCACTTTAAGCCCTATTGGTAAAATTGCTTTTCCGGAAATTCCTCCTACTTTATTTGAGAGAACGGGAAAACCATTTTTGAGATAAAGTCCAGGTCCGACCGTATTTATAGCCACAATTCCATCTGCCCCTGCCCTTAAGGCAACCTTGGTCAGGGTTTGATAAGCAAGGTTGGGGGAGATTTTTACTAAAACTGGTTTTTTTTCTTTCTTGGTTGATTTAATAATTTTGGTTACCAAACTCAAATCTTTGCCAATAATTTCTCCATATTTTCGGGAATGAGGGCAAGAAAGGTTTAACTCAAAACCATCAGCAAAAGGGGCAAGTTCTTTGGCGATTTCAGCAAACTCTTTCTCGTTTTTGCCAAAAATTGAAATCAAAAGAAATTTATCTTTAGGAAGGATAATTTGGGAAATTTCTTTTTTAAATTGGTCCAAACCCGGATTAGCCAGGCCAACGGCATTCAGAAAAGAGAGAGGGGCAAAATTCACCAAAATTGGTTCTTTATTTCCGCTTCTTTTTTCAAGGCCAATACTCTTTGTTGTTAAGATGCCAATTTCTTTAATCTCTTTGGCCACTTTTTCTAAAATTGGAATTTCGGTAGTGATAATACCGCTTGGAATTGTAAAGGGTCCTGAAATTTTTTTTCCAAAAAGCTCCATTTATCTTTTTAGATACATTTTTAGGGCGTAATTTAAATCGTTTTTCATTTTCAAGGCCGCTTCCCGGGCCGCTAAATCAAAATCTTGAGGCTTGAATTTTCCTTTAAACCCTCTTTGTTTATAAGAGAAAATTATGCCCCGGGAGCTGTTAACAATAGCACCCCGACCATCTGGATTGAAATTGTAGATTACATCGCTGGATTTTCCGCCTTGAGTCCCATAACCTGGTACTAAAAAAATATTTTTTCTCATTATTTTTCTTAGGGTTTTGGCTGCTTGTGGAAAAGTAGCTCCCACTACTGCTCCTATTATTTGATATCCTTTTTTACCTTCCGTACCCCTACCCCAGCGAATAATTTTCCTGGCTAAAAATTCGTAGAATCTTTGACCGTTTTTTAAAATTTTATCCTGTAAATCTCTTGAAGAAGGATTTGAGGTTTTAACCAAAACAAAAATACCCCTTTGGTATTTTATCGCTTCCTCAATAAATGGGGCTATACTATCAAAGCCGAGGTAAGGATTGACAGTAATCGCATCAGCATCAAAGCCGCCAGGACTCAAAAAAGCTTCAGCATAAACTCGAGCAGTAGGACCAATGTCATTTCTTTTTCCGTCTAAAATTACTATTTGCCCTTTCTTTTTTAAATAATCAATAGTTTTTTCTAGGGCCTTGATACCATTGGCTTTATATTTTTCATAAAAAGCAATTTGAATTTTAAACGCTGGCACAATATCAAAAGTGGCATCAATGATTTTTTTGCTAAATTCAAAAAGCGTCTTGGTGACACTCCCCATTCTGAGAAAATCGGGAATGTCCTCAATTTTGGGATCAAGACCAATACAGCTTGGGTTTTTCATTTCTTCGATTTTCTCTAATAATTTGTCAGCAAAGTTTTTCATAATAATTTCAGCTTTTCAACACCGTATTGACGGAACTCTTCTTCAATTTTTTTGGCTATTTCTTCTTTGGGCTTTAATTTTTTATAAACCAGGGGTAACAATTCTATGGCATTTGACATCTGATAATAGGGCACACCTTTTGCCTGGACTACTTCTTTTACACTTTTTTTCTCATCGGTTAATTCCATTCTGTCGGTTAAGCTAATGGCGGCAATAATTTGAGCTTGAACTTGATTGAGATTATCAATTGTTTCCAAGAGAGAACTACCGGTGGTGGTTACATCTTCGAGCAAAATTGTTTTTCCCTTTGGTTGTCCAATAAAAAATCTATCTTTCAATTCTCCGTGCTTTTTTGGTTTTCCTCTACCTATAACTAAACTATGACTGCCCAAACCAAAATGTGGCGATCTTTTTGCCCATTTGTACTGAGTCAAAATAGCAAGCTTTGTTGCCCCCTCGGGAACGCCAAAAAAACAGTCAGGTTTTAAATTTAAATCTTGAACGAAATCAATAACAAAGTCGGTTAATTTATCTATTAAAAAAACATCTCCCGTCACATTTCGCCAATTTACATACCAGTGAGAGAGGCGGCCTGATTTTAAGGTAATAGGCGCTTCAAAAAACCTGATGACATTGTTTTCGAGAATGAATTGATTAAACGCTTTTTGATTAAATTTAGCCATACTCTAATTATCAATTACAAACATTTTTTAATTTCGGGGAGAAGATCTACAATTTTTAGATTTTTTATTTTTGTTTTTAGGGGAATAGAATTTGAAAAAAAGATTTTGAAAAAACCAGCTTTTTCTAATTTTTCTTTAGTCCTTCCCGACAAAATCGGATGGGTTGCTGCCAGAATTATTTTTCTTGTCCCCAGAGAATTTAACCTTTCTTTCGCCTTTATTACCGTTTCTCCCGTATCCACCATATCGTCAAATAAGATTATTTTCTTTTTTACTTTATCCTTGCAAAAGCTTAGTTTCAGAACCTTATTTGTCTTTTTAGCTGGATCCTCTCTCTGCTTTTCAAAATAAGCAAAATCTAAATTTCCCAAAATTTTGGCCAATAATTTTACCCCATTTAAAGAACCTTTATCAGGCGCAACGACCTCCCATTCTTTTTTATTTTTCAAAAATTTTTTAATTTCTTTTGCAAATAGCAAAAAGGGCTTAACTTCTATAATTTTTATGCCTAAATTTTTATAAAACCATTTAATAGTTTGGCTATGGAGATGGCAAGTGATTATTTTTTTAATACCAACGAGGTTAAATAATTTTGCTAATAGTTCTGCCGAGATTGGTTCTATTTTCTCCAGAGAAGTTTTTTTATTCTGCCTGGAATAGGGCAAAGAAGGGAAAATTAAAGTGATTTCTTTCGCCCCGTCTTCTGTAGCAGCCTGAGCAATTAATAAAGTTTCTATTATTATTTCATTTGGTTTTGGGCCCAGGGTTTGGTAGATAAAGACCTTTTTCCGGTAAACTTTATTTAAAAGCCGAACATAGGTTTCGCCACAGGCAAATTTTTTGATAATAATTTTGCCCAATTTTATGTTATTTGTAATTTTAACTAACTTTTTGGCATTTTTTGGATCTGAGGTTCCGGGAAATAAAATTTTTTCATAAAATTTACTCGCCATTTTTTTGATTATTTTTACCGATTAGATGCCGAATTGCTATTTTTGCTACCTCGCAATCAGTAATTAGGGGGATATTTTTTTCTATCGCTTTTTGCCGAATAAATTTTCCATCGCTTTTTTCTTTATCGCTCAAATTTTTTCTTGATGGAATATTGATTATCAAGTCAAACACTCTTTTCTTTAAAAGGTCATCAATGCCCAATCCCTTCTTTTTTTTCTTCTCTGAAATTTTGTAAACATAGAGAGTGCGAAGGCCGTGTTTTTTGAGAAATTGATGAGTGCCTTTGGTGGCATAAAAAATAAATTTTTGGGTCTGCGCTAATTGCTTAATAAAAGGAAGCAAAAATTTTTTATTTTCTATTTTTCCAATAGAAAGCAAAATGTGTTTTGGAGGGGGCGAAAACAGGCTGGCTTTTCCATATCTTTTTTCGCTCCAATCTTCAGTTTGTTTATTCAAAAGAGAAAAAAGAGAGACATTTCTTATATCTTTTTCTCCAAAAATATATTGCAATAGTCTTTCATTGCCAATACCATAACCCGCATGAGGATTTGTTAGTTGATTTTTTATGATATTTAAATACCGTTCAAAATCACTGTACTCTCCACCTCGTTCTAAGTGTAACTTGAACATAGTAGAAGTTAATAATCTTTCACTGAGTTTTTCAAAATCGTGTTCCCTTACCGCTGAACCAACCCCTTCTCCGGCATAGGGGAAAAGCAGGTCGGCCGAGAGGACAACCCTTGGGTCTTTTGTCCAAACTTTCATATTGAAGAATTTAATCTCTTTGGGATACTTCATAACAAAAACGGGTATTTCTTTTCCTTTGTTTAAGTACCTTACAATAAAAGCTTCCTGCTCTGCTTTTAGGTCATCACCAAATTTGAGTTTGGGATAACCATTTTGGTTAAGTATTTTAATTGCTTCTTCGTAAGTAATTTTAAAAAATGGCCTTTTTAGGGCCTCTTTTAGTTTATCCGTATTTCGGCGGTAAGTTTTTTGGAGTAGGGCTTGATAGTTTTGTAAAATATTTTTTATTGCTGATTTAATGGTTGATTCTATATTTTGGAGTAAGGTCTCATACATTTTATCTTCATCATATTTTTCTCTTGTCATTCCAGCCAAAGTGCAATCAAACTCTTCTTCGATTAAAAGAAATTGTTTTAAATGACGCTCATCTTCTAATTCCTCATCTCTTCCTGAATGGATGATTGTATAAACCCCTGGAAAAGACTGTAGCGCTTGTTCAAGGTATAATTGACCGGTTTGGGCAAAAAAAAGAGGGAGCGAGTGGCGATTTTGAATTTTAAAGAGAGTATCAATGTTTTCGCAAGCTCCGGTGATACCAACGATAACTGGGACATTAATATAAGCGAGACCTCTTTTCTTATATTCAGAAAAACAACCCTCCTGGAGAGCTTCGTTAATTTTTGTCAGGTGAGAGAAATGTTCTTTGAAGTTTAGGCTTGTTTTTTTGTTTTCGATTGTGAGATTAATTTTTTTCATATTTTTAGACTATTTTTTAATTTTTTGGACCTTTGAATTTTAATAGTTAGGTTTTGGGTCTAAAAAAAATCGCCCCAAAGGGGCGATTTTATTTCCCAACCTTTATTAAAATTTTTGTTTTCTTTTTTGAAGACATTTTTTCTAATTTTACTCAACCAAAAAACCCTGTCAAGTGGATAACTTATATTTTCTTAACCATATAGGTCTCTTTTATTTTATAACCCAATTTCCTCCAATATTCCCTAACCCCAATTCCAGAAATTGCCACAATTTTATTTAATCCCAATTCATTTTTAGCAATTTTTTCAGCCTCCCTTATCAATTTTTTTCCCAGACCTCGATGCTGGGGAGCAATTTTTGTTTTGCCAATTGGCACCGATTCACCATAAGTATGAACCTCTCTAATAATCGCCGCCCCTTTTAAGACAGGGAAGGCTGAGACTGGTCCGGCCTGTCTTAGTTTTTGCGGAGGTTGGGTCTCCGCAAAACTAGGGATACGGAGCCTTAATAAACTATAAAGCTTCCTTCTATTTTTGTTCTCATAACTTAAAAAGATTTCTTTTCCTCCCGAGGCTTGATAGTCTTGGCGAAACAAATAAATTTTTTCTTTAGGGGCATAGTTTCCTCTCACTTCTCGACAGCGAATACATTTACATTGCCAACCTTCGCCTTTCATTTTTTCCGATAATATCTGGCGCAAATTAGAGATTTTAGCCCCGCCTTTAATAATTCTCTGAGAAGGAATATCCCGGGTTATTCTCTGAATTCTAACATAATAAGGAATTTTCTTTTTGATTTTTTTGATTAGATTGATTAAAGTTTTTTTTGAATAAGGTTTATATTTCCCCCTTTTCCACCATTTATAAAGCGGAGCTTCTTTCAACAAGGCACAAGGATAAATTTTCAAATAATCTGGCTGAAAATCAGGATTTTGAAACAATTCTTCAAACATTTTTTCATCTCTTTTTATATTGGATCCCGGTAAATTGGGCATCATTTGATAAAGCACTTTAAAACCAGCATCTTTTAAAAGTTTAGTTGCCAAAATTGTTTCTTTTACCCCATGTCCTCTTAAATTCAATTTCAAAACATCATCATAAATCGATTGGACCCCCAACTCAACCATAGTTACCCCTAATTTCCTCAACCATAAAATTTCTTTCTCATTTATAAAATCAGGCCTTGTTTCAATAGACAGTCCAACAATTCGGTGTTTTGCTTTTTCATTTAATTTTTGAGCCAAATCCAACTGCTGTAAAATAAATGCCATGGCATTTATTTTACAGTTAGAGGGGCTTTGGTTGTTACATGCCTGAAAACACTTTTTGATAAACCAAAGCTGATATTTCCTAGGATAATAATTCCAGGTTCCCCCAACTATTCTCAGTTCAATTTTATCAGTTGGATGACCTTCTAATTGAAGCATCTCAATTCTCTTTTTAACTTGTAAATAGGGATCATAATTTAATTTTTTGGCCCTTTCAACTGCCGGTTCTCCCGATACGTAACTTTTAGGGATGCCATTTTCCAATGGGCAATAAAGGCATTTTCCTGGACAGGGATAAGGTTTTGTTAAAACCGAGATATTGACAATTCCGGAGAGAGAACGAATTGGTCTGGTTTTAAGTAATTTTTCTATGGCCGCTGATTTTTTAATTCTTCCAATTTCGAGCAAATTATGATAAGCTTTTAATAGTTCGATATTAGAAGGAAAAGGAATTTTATATTTTTTTGCAACTTTTCTTTTAAACGAGTTTAAGCCAGCCCGATTTTTGATTCGGCTTTTAATTAAATCTTGAATTATTGGTTCATTAATCTTCATGGACCTTGAATACGCAAAATACTTATTAGAGAAGGTTCGTCAAGATTATAACCAAATTGCCGAAGAATTTTCAAGCAAAAGAGAGACAGTGTGGGAAGAGACACGATTTTTGTTTGATAATTATTTAGTTTCTGGTGAACGGGTTTTAGATTTAGGTTGTGGCAACGGAAGACATTTTCCAGTTTTTAAAGAAAAAGGGGTCGATTATTTTGGTGTTGATGTCTCTGAGAAATTGATTGAAGTGGCAGAGAGGAAATATCCTGAAGGAAATTTCAAAAGAATGGATGCCTTAAATTTATCTTTCCCAAATAATTTTTTTGATAAAGTCTACAGCATTGCTGTTTTCCATCACATTCCATCGGTTGACTTGAGAGTTGGGTTTTTGAAAGAGGTAAAAAGGGTTCTAAAATCAGGAGGGCTTTTAATTTTGAGCGTTTGGAAATTTCATCAATTAAGGGAAAGATGCCTCTTATTTAAATATACAATTTTAAAATTATTTGGAAAAACAAAATTGGATTGGAGAGATGTGTTTGTACCGTGGGGGGGAAAAATTGAAAGATATTATCATTGTTTTTCTAAAAGTGAACTTGAAAATTTGGTAAAAAAAATGGAATTTAAAATCAAAGAAATTGGGGTGATAAGAAATGAAAAAGGGAATCGCCAAAATCTTTATTTAGTGGCTGAAAAATCATCGTAGTTGATTTATCTTTCAAAATTTTGCTCCCGTAGCTTAATGGAGAAAGCGGGGGCCTCCGGAGCCCTAGATATAGGTTCGATTCCTATCGGGAGCATTAGCAAAATTTTAGCGGCGAAAAAAGGACATAATCTTTTGAATCAAGAGAGTTCGTTTTTATATAAAAGGAAATTTTTAGGACTTGACAAGGATTTTTGAAAAATTAAAATATAGGCGAGGGGGGAAACGAGATTTTTCTCGTTGGGCAACAATTTCCGTTGTTGGAGGCAAAAGGATATCCCCGGCAACGCCCAGGCCGGGTTCGAACTGAAGCCAAAAACAACCGGGATTGTATCCTCCCTCGCTAAAACCGTTAGAGTGATTCTCTGACGGTTTTTAGTTCTTTTTTTCTTTTTTGTAATTTGCTAAACTAAAATTATGAAGTTCAAAATTGCTGTTTCCGGCGCGGCTCAAATTAATCATTGTTGTAAGGAGATAGTAGAAATTTCTAAAGAAGTTGGGAGAGAGATTGCTCGCCAAAATTGTATTTTAATTACCGGAGCAACTACTGGTGTGCCCTATTTTGCGGCTTTGGGTTGTAAAGAGGCGGGGGGGTTTTCAGTTGGTTTTTCTCCAGCCACTTCTGAGGCCGCTCATTTAAAGACCTATAAATTGCCAGTCGATGCTTTTGATGTGATGATTTATACCGGTGCTGATTATGTGGGAAGGAATGTCATTATGACCAAATCAGCCGATGGGGTGATTATTATTTGTGGACGAATGGGAACCCTCCATGAATTTGCCACTGCCTTTGAGATTCAAAAACCGATCGGTGTTTTGGAAGGAAGCGGAGGAACGGCCGATAAAATCAGACAAATTGCCACTGGTCCCTACCGAGGGGTGAAAAAAATAATTTATGAAAAAGATTCTAAAAGACTAGTAGAAAAACTGATTAGGCAAATTGCCAAAGAAAAGAAATTGAACTCAAAAATTAAAAGGTCGAAAGGTTTTTTAGTAAATTATTATGAACGAGGAAGGAAAATTAATCGGTAAAGTTACTCACTATTTTAGCAAAATTGGAGTGGCGGTAATTGAACTATCTGATACTCTTGAGGTGGGAGAGACCATTAGAATTGTGGGTGGTGATGCCGATTTTAGTCAAACAGTTGAGTCAATGGAGATCGAACATGAAAAGATTCAGAAAGCAAAGGCTGGAGATTCAGTGGGTTTAAAGGTTAATCAAAAAGTTAGAGAAGGATATAAGGTTTACAAGATTTAATATAAATTTACACGAATTAATCCCCGAATGATATACAAATAATGAATTTTGTATATAATTCGGATATAATTCGCATCAAAATTCGTGTGGAATGGTGTTATTTTTCAACTGCTTTTAGCTATCTTTTTAGGAGCTTTAATTGGTTTAGAAAGAGAGCTTAAAAGAAAAGGGGCTGGACTACGAACTTATAGTTTGGTAGCCCTGGGAACGTGTCTCTTTACTGTCGTTGCTTTTGAGCTATTTAATCTCTATGAAGGAAAGCTTGGTATCCTTCTTGACCCATCGAGAATCATTCAGGCAATCGCGGTAGGAATTGGCTTTATTGGGGCGGGAGCAATCTTTCGTCAAGGCGAGGGGATTGTTGGTTTGACCACTGCTTCTGGGTTGTGGGTGACTGCTGCTATTGGGGTTGCCATTGGGGTAAAATTTTACTTTTTGGCTACTTTTACTACTTTTTTAACCATCTTTATCCTTTCTATCTTTGGTTTATTGGAAGAAAAAATTTTAAAAACGAAAGAATGAATACTTATTGTTGGTCTGTAATTTTGTAGGGTTTTATGCAATTCATTGCTGATTTTCATATTCATTCCAAATTTTCCCGGGCTACGAGTCGAGATATGAACTTGGAGCACTTGAATAATTGGGCAAAGATAAAAGGGATTAAGGTGCTCGGTACAGGCGATTGGACTCATCCTGAATGGTTGAAAGAATTGAAAGAAAAATTGGAGCCGGTTGGGGCTGGACTTTATTGTTTAAAACCTGAAATTAGAAACCATCTACCTCCTGAGACTTGTAATCGTAAGCTGAATTCTGTTTTAGCTCATAGTCCTAAAGAGGAAACGAGATTTATTCTTACAACTGAGGTAAGTTGCATTTATTCTCAGAAAAATAGGCTTAGAAAGATTCACATTATAATTTTTGCTCCCTCATTTGAAATCGTGGAAAAAATTAATGGACATTTGGGCTGGTTTGGGAATTTGGCCGTCGATGGGAGGCCAACTTTAGGATTAGATACCAAAGAATTAGTAAAAATTGTTTTAAACATCTCCGAAAATTGTTTGATAGTTCCCGCCCATTTAATGACACCCTGGTTTAGTCTTTTTGGTTCAAAATCTGGCTTTGATTCTTTAGAAGAGTGTTTTGGAGAATATTCAAAATACATTTTTGCTGGCGAGACAGGGCTTAGTGCTTCTCCAGATATGCTTTGGAGAATGTCCGATGGTCGCCAGCTTACCTTAATCTCAAATAGTGACTCTCACAGCCCAACCAGACTGGGCCGAGAGGCTAATGTTTTTGAGGGTTCCGAATTAAGCTATCAATCAATCATTAAGGCCATAAAGGGGGACAGACCTCGGCAAGTTTTACCGGGGTCTGACCCCGGTAAGTCTTACCGAGGTCTGTCCCTAATTTATACGATTGAATTTTTTCCTGAGGAAGGAAAATATCATTATGATGGGCACCGTCTTTGTGGAATTTCTCTTGCGCCAAAGGAGACAAAAAAATATAATGGGATTTGCCCAAATTGTGGAAAGCCGTTAACAATTGGGGTTTTAAATAGGGTAGAACAATTAGCAGATAAACCCGAAGGCTTCAAACCAGAAAATGCTATTCCTTTCAAAAGCCTGATTCCTTTAGAAGAAATTATTGCTGATGCTTTAGGAATAATGACCGGTACAAAGCAGGTTGAGGAAGAGTATAAGAATCTAATTGAAAAATTTGGAAATGAGTTTAATGTTTTAATTAATGTTCCCCGTTCAGAATTAGAAACAGCTACTCTCCCCCAAATTGCTGAAGGAATAATTAGGGTTAGAGAGGGAAAAGTTTTCATTGAGCCAGGTTATGATGGTGTTTACGGTAAAATCAGAATTTTTTCCAAGGGAGAGCAAAAAACCTTATCAAGACAAGGTATTCTTTTTTAAACATGAAAATAGGTATACCCCGAGCCCTGCTTTATTGGAAACGACCTTATTTTTGGGAAGAATTTTTTGAGAGATTAGGATTTGAAGTTTTAATTTCCCCAAAGACAAACAAAGAGATTGTTGAAATCGGCGTTAAAGTATCTGATCCCGAGAATTGTTTTTCTAATAAGGTTTATTGGGGGCATTTATTATGGCTCGATGGAAAATGCGATTTGATTTTTGTTCCCAGACTAAAGAGAAATGAAGAAAAACTGGAGTATTGCCCAAAATTTTTTGGTATACCGGATTTAGCAAAAATTTTAGTTAAGACCCCAATTTTGACTGAAACTTTTGACGCAAAGAGAGAAAGACCCGAAAAGACCATTGAAAAACTGGGAAAAAAATTAAATAAAAATATTCAAGAAGTAAAAAAAGCCCTGGAAGGTACTTTTTTGAAAGAAAAAGAATTAAAAAAGAAAAAAGAGGCCGATTTTTTTAAAAAAATTCAGTCAGAAAAACAAAAAATTATTTTAATTTCTCACCCCTACAATTTATACGATGAATATGTTAATTTAAGATTGAAAGAAAAGCTTGAAAATTTAGGGGTAGAGCCAATTTTTATTGGTGAAGTGCCCAATGAGGTTAATTCAGATCGCGATCGACACCAATTTATTTTTGGTGTGAAATTCCATTGGGAGTTCGGAAAAGAAATTGTGGAAAAAATTGAAGAGGTTTTAAGATACAAAATTGGCGGAGCAATTCAGGTTTCTTCTTTTGCCTGCGGTTGCGATGCAGTTTTGAAAGAATTTGTTGAGAAAAGATTTAAAGAGTCAAAAATTCCGTTTTTATATTTAATTCTCGATGAACACACCGGAGAAGCTGGTCTTCAAACAAGATTAGAGGCTTTCATTGATACTTTATGAAACCAGTAATTACATTTGCTAATTGGGGAAATTATACGGTTGCTTTTAAGGCTTTATTTGAAGGATTGGGGCTTGAGGTTATTCTTCCTGATAAAACCAATCCCCAGGCGATTGCCGAAGGGGCAAAACTTGCTCCGGAAATGTTTTGTTTTCCCTTTAAGGTCAATTTAGGAAATTATTTGAGTGCGATAAAAAATGGAGCCAATACAATTTTTATGGCTACCGCTTCTGGGGGTTCTTGTCGATTAAGGTACTACGCCGTCACTCAAGATAAAGTTTTAAAAGAGGCGGGGGAAGATGTTAACTTCATCATTTTTGATCAGGGAATTAAAGATATTTATTCAAAAATAAAAAAAATTTCTGGAAAATCATTCTGGCAGATTCTAAAAGCTGCCAAATTATGTTTAAAGATGATTTTTTTCATTGAAAAAATAGAAAAAAAAGCTAATTATCTTAGGGCAAGAGAGACTGAAAAAGGTAAAGCCGATTTAGTTTTTACTGAGGCGATGAAGAAATTGGAGAAGATAACTAACGAAAAAGATTTCAATAGGATTAAAAAAGAGATTTTAAATGAGTTTTCAAAAATTAAATTTGAAGAAAATTTAGATTTGCCAAGAGTGGGAATAATTGGAGAAATTTATACCGTTTGCGATGCGGGAGTGAATTTTGAGGTCGAAAAGAAACTGAGTCGAGAGAAAATTGAAGTTGATCGGGGAATAACCTTGTCTTATCATCTCAGTAAAAAATTTTTATTTACTGATTGGCGGATTCAGAGAAAAATTAAAAATTATTTAGCCTCAACAGTTGGTGGCCACGGTAGAGACGCTATTTACGAAATGCTAAATTATGCTAAAAAAGATTTTGACGGAGTCATTCATTTATTACCAAGCTTCTGTATGCCAGAGATAAGCGTTCGACCAATTCTGGAAAAAATTCATCAAGAAACAGGAATGCCATTTTTATCACTTTCTCTTGATGAACAGGTGGCTGAAGCGGGTATAGATACTCGACTAGAAGCATTTGTAGATGTGGTTAGAAACTATCATAAAAATAAACTTTAACATCTAACATTAAATATGACGATCTATTTAGGCATCGATGTCGGCTCTCTCACTTGTAAATTTGTTTTAATTGATGAAAAAAACGAAATAATCTACGCTCGCTATTTTAGAACTGAAGGAGATCCGGTCAAGGCCATTCAAAAAGGATTAAGAGAATTAGGTGAGGCCATTAAAAATTTTGACCCGCCGATTGAGATTGCCGGAGTGGGGACAACGGGTTCGGGGAGATATTTGGCTGGAGTGATTGTTGGTGCCGATTTAATGAAAAACGAAATTACCGTCCACGCCAAGGGAGTGATTCATTCTATTCCCGGGGTCCGAACTGTTATCGAAATTGGTGGTCAAGACTCAAAAATCATAATTTTGGAAAACGGAGTAGTGGTTGATTTTGCTTTAAATTTGATCTGCTCTGCTGGTACTGGAGCTTTTTTGGACGCTCAAGCATTTAGGTTGGGAATTCCAGTCGAAAAATTTGGAGAATTGGCTTTGAAATCAAAAAATCCGACAACAATAGGGTCGAGGTGTAGCGTGTTTGCCGAGTCAGATATGATTCATAAACAACAAATCGGTCATAAAGTTGAAGACATTGTCGCCGGGCTTTGCCAGGGTTTAGCGCGGAATTATTTAGGGGGAGTAGCAAAAGGGAAAAAGATATTGCCACCGATTGTTTTTTTGGGAGGGGTTTCAGAAAATATTGGGATGAGATGGGCTTTTAGAGAAGCCTTGGGTCAAGAAGTGATTGTTCCAAAATATAATACTGTGATGGGAGCTTTTGGGGCAGCTCTTTTAGTGAAAGAAATGAATCCTCAACGCACAAAATTCAGGGGATTTGAGGTTGCTGATCAAAATATTGAGTGTTCTTCCTTTCGCTGCTCTGGATGCCCGAATCAATGTGAGGTGATTGAAGCAAAAATTAATGGTAAAATAGTAGCTAGGTGGGGGGACAGATGCGGAAAATGGTCAAATTTAAAAATTGAGAATATATGAAAAAAATTTTAGAAATCATTAAAGAAAGAAGAAGTATTAGAAAATTTCAGAAAAAGGAAATTTCCGAAGACATTATTGATAAACTGATCGAAGCTTTGATTTGGGCACCGTCAGCTGGAAATTTACAATCAAGAAAATTTTATTTTGTTTTTAACCAAGAGATTAAAGAACAATTAGCCAGAGCAGCTTTGGATCAAAAATTTATTACCCAGGCCCCCCTGGTAATTGTTGGTTGTGCAGATTTTGAAATTGAATGGAAATATGGAGAAAGGGGAAAGAATCTTTATTCAATTTGCGACGTCTCTTGTTCAATTGAAAATTTAATGCTTTTGGCCACCGAATTTGGTCTAGGCACTTGTTGGGTTGGGGCTTTTGATGAAAAAGGGGTTTCTAATATTTTAAATTTGCCAGAAAATTTAAGACCGATTGTTATTTGTCCGGTAGGTTACCCCGCCAAAAAAACCGAAGCTCCCCCAAGGATTTCAAAATCTGAGGCGGTAGAGTTTTTAAAATAGCTATGAAATAGGAAAAATACGAACAGACAAAGCAACATAAAAAATTTGTAATTCCTAAAGAAATTTATGATTGAAGAATATCGTTTTGGCTCCATTACCATTGATGGAAAAACATATGCTCACGATGTCGAGGTCCGCTGGACAGGAGAGGTTTTAAAATGGTGGAGGAGAGAAAGTCATGTTATAGATGTTGAAGATATTAAAAGGGCAGTAGAGCAAAATCCTGAAATCATTATTATCGGTACAGGAGCATCTGGAGTAGCCCAAGTGACCCAAGATGCTCAAAAATTTATTAAGGAAAAAGGGATTAAGTTAATCATTGATCTTACTGAACAGGCTATTAAAACCTTTAATATTAGAAAGGAAGAATCTGAACAAGAAGAAGGAAAACAAGAAAGAGTCATTGGCCTCTTTCACTTGACATGTTAATTTGATTTGTTAAAATAGAAACCAGGCGGATAGGTCGAAGTATCTTAAAGTAAGCCCTCGTTTTTAGAGATAAAAATCGAGGCCAAATTAAGTATAGCGACCGAGATCCAAAAGGTCGTTTTTTATTCAATAAAATATCTTACGAAATTACCAAAACCATACGAAAATACGAAACTAAAAATAAAATTTTTGTATTTTCGCGAAAATTTTGTATTTCGTAGCCAGATATGGCATTCGGGAAAATTAACCAACCTCGGGCCGGTTTTCGACCCCGGGAAATGGTAAGGGGAAGCTGGAAATGCGCCGATTGTGGAACGGAGATAACTGAACTTCCTTTTGAGCCGGCACCAGATAGACCAATTTATTGTCGAGATTGTTGGGCAAAAAAAAGAGCTGAAAGATTCAAACGCTAAATTCGAACCCCATTAGCAGAGCAGAAGCCGCCAAAAAAGCGGCTTTTGTTTTCACCTCCATTTGTTAAAATAAATTTAGAATGGGGAAATATCAAATTTGTAAAAAAAATATTTTAAGCAAAATTTTGAAAACTTTGCTTAGATTGTATTAAAATCCCTACATCAAAAACTAGAAAGTAAAACCGGAAGACTGAGATTTTGAGTGTTCTGAATTAAAGAACGTCAATTTGAGAAAACACATTTATTTTTCTATGAAATACCCTTCTTACTTAAATTTTTCAAAAAAAGAACTAAAAGAGAGAATTGAAAAGCTTTTTAAAATTTTAAAAAACTGTGAAATTTGTCCAAGGAAATGCCATATCAATAGGTTGAAAAATGAGAAAACCGGATTTTGTAAATTAGGTTATTTGCCGATGGTTTCGGCTTATCATCCTCATTTTGGAGAAGAGTCAGTTTTAGGGGGAACCCTTGGCTCAGGATGTCAGTTTTACACCAGTTGCAACCTCTCTTGTGTCTACTGTCAGAATTACGAGATTTCACAACTGAGAATTGGCCAAGAAGTTTCTTTTGAAAGATTGGCTGAAATGATGATTGAGCTCCAAAATTTAGGTTGCCACAATATTAATTTGGTTACTCCTACCCCCCAAGTTCCTCAAATCGTTAAAGCCTTAACAATTGCTATTGAAAAGGGCTTAAAATTACCTTTGGTTTACAATACCAGTGCCTATGATTCCCTTGAAACTTTAAAATTATTAGATGGAATAATCGACATTTATATGCCTGACGCCAAATATTCTGATAATAAAATTGCCTTAAAATATTCTAATGCTCCAAGATATTTTGAGATTATGAAAGTAGCAATAAAAGAAATGCATCGCCAAGTTGGTGATTTAGCAATAAATGAAGAAGGAATAGCAGTTAGGGGTTTATTAATTAGGCATTTAGTTTTGCCGAACAATTTAGCCGGCTCAGAGAAAATTTTCGAATTTTTAGCCAAAGAAATCTCGCTCAATACTTTCATTAATATAATGGATCAGTATTGGCCCCATTTTAACGCCTTTCAATATTCTGAACTTTCAAGAAGAATTACCGAAAAAGAATATCAAGAAGCAATCAACTTAGCCAAAAAAGTCGGCCTAAAAAGACTTTACAAAAACTAACTGTAAAATAAAAGCCATGGCTTTTATTTTACAGAGCTTTATTTGATGAAAAAATTTTTTCTTTTTTGGATGATTTTTCTTTTTGTTACGGTTTTTTCTGGTTTTTTTCTTTTGGCTGAAATTCGAAAATTTGAAAAGGAAAACTCTCAGTTTTTTTTAACTCAGACATCCATTTTCTTCCCCCAACGTCAAGCCAGACCAATCATTCTTTTTTTCGTCGGCGATATTATGTTAACCCGAGGAGTGGAGAATATGATTAAAAAATATGGTCAGGGCGACTATAAATTCCCTTTTCTAAAAATAGCTGAAGAATTGAGAGAAGCTGATATTTTATTTGGAAATTTGGAGGGACCAATTTCTGATAAAGGCAGAAAAGTCGGCTCCATCTATTCTTTTAGAAATGATCCCAAAGTGATTGAGGGATTAAATTTTGCTGGCTTTGATATTTTATCAGCAGCCAACAACCATATTTTTGATTATGGTAGAGAGGCGATGGAAGATACTTTTTTAAGATTAAAGGAGGCAAAAATTGACGTTTTGGGAGGAGGTTTTAACGAAAAAGAAGCTTGCGGACCTTTAATAAAAGAAGTTGGGAAAACTAAAATTGGTTTTTTAGCTTTTACTAATTTGGGAAGTTCTTTCTGGTCAGCAACGGAAAATAAATCGGGAATTTGTTGGTTAGAAAAAGAAAAAATGAAAGAGAAAATAAAAGAGGCAAAAGAAATGGCAGATTTGGTTATTGTTTCTTTTCATTACGGAGAAGAATATTTTCTCAAGCCAACCGACTTCCAGGTTTCAATTTCAAAAATGGCTGTCGACTCAGGCGCCAATTTAGTAATCGGGCATCACCCCCACGTCATTCAGGAGATAAAAGAGTATAAAGAGGGCTACATTACCTATTCTCTTGGAAATTTTGTTTTTGATCAAGGTTTTTCGGAAAAAACAATGAAAGGGCTTTTATTGAAAGTTATTGTTGAAAATGTCAAAATAAAAGAGATAATTCCAATCGAAATCAAAATTAATCAATTTTTCCAGCCGGAGGTTGTAAAATAATGTTTTCTTATTTAGGAAAAATCTTAATATTTTTGGGATTTTTATTGATTTTTTGGGGAATTATCTTTTTATTTGGTTCAAAAATTCCTTTTTTTAGCAAATTGCCAGGTGATATTTTTATTCAGCGTGAAAATTTTACTTTCTATTTTCCCCTCGGAACTTGTATTTTAATTAGTATCATTCTTTCGATTATTTTTTATCTTATCTTTCGATTTTTCCAATAAAACCGTTAGTTTACTCAATTATTTTGCGATCGCAATATATTGAAGTATGATAAAGAATATCTTTGTTAGTGGCTTGCCAGGGGTTGGAAAAACTACTTTAATTAAGGAAGTTTTAAAGGAATTAAAATTGAATACCGGTGGTTTTTTTTATACTTGTGAGATTCGAGAGAGGTGAGAGAAAAGGATTTAAAATAACGGATTTAGAGGGAAAAGAAGGGATTTTGGCCCACCAAGATTTTAAGAGCCAATTTAGAGTAAGTAAATACGGAGTGAATATAAAAAATTTGGAAGAGATTGGAGTGAAATCGATTTTGCGGGCTTTAAGGGAGAACAAAATTGTAATAATTGATGAAATTGGTAAGGCAGAAATGTTTTCTAATAAATTTAGAAAAGCAGTTGAGCTCGCCCTCAATAGTAAAAATAAAGTTTTTGGGACAATGAAAATGACATCACAGATCCCTTTACTGATAAAATTAGAAAAAGGAAAGATACAAAGATTTTTTATTTGACTCGAGAAAATAAAAGCAAAGTAAAAGAAAAAATAAAAAAATTTCTTGAGATTTTGTAATTTCATGAATTCATGAAATATGGAGATATCTTTTTTGAAATTTGCGAATAAGGAAAAAGGGGAAATATTAAAGATTTTAAAAAGCCGAGAAACTGGTTTGACCGAAAAAGAAGTTGAGGAATTGAGAAGGGTTTATGGTTTAAATGAAATCAAAGAAAGAGAAATTTCTCTTTTTGAAATTCTTTTAAAGCAGTGCAAATCTGCTTTTTTCTATTTACTCATTATTGCTGGAATTTTGGCTTTTTTTGTTTTAT
>FWPV01006791.1_pt1 | contig 21438 bp, 21 predicted proteins | sample 2228371 | NCBI WGS metagenome assembly FWPV01 (sample SAMEA103939776, study PRJEB20133) | metagenome | reverse complement strand
CTGGAAGGACGTTAATACCGCATTGCTCCTGCCACGCCCGGCGGAATACCGGCGCAAGCGCCTGTTCCGGTGTATGCTCTGTGCGCAGTTCATCCAGAGAGGAAAGGCACAGGCCGCGTCGGGCGCGGCCATAGAACAGGGCAGGGACAATGCACGCGGTACTTTCCCAGCCACGGCATGGTCATGGAATCCGGCGGGTCAACCTGGAACGCGATCTACGGGCCATCGCCGGCCTGATCGAGGAAGCCTTCAGCGACCAGATGGACACCGGAGGCCGGGCGACCGTCAACGAGTTGCGCGGCTTGAGCCGTCTGGGGCCGCTCCTGCACGTGGCCGCCCTGGGCGACCGGATGCTGCGGGGCATTGGCCAGGGGTTCGTCTGGGAGGAGGACGGGCAGATCGTCGGCAATGTGACCCTTTTCCCGGCGGATTACCCGCCGGAACTGGGCCGCACGATCATCATCGCCAATGTGGCCGTCGCTCCGGCTTACCGGCGGCGGGGCATTGCCCGCCAGTTGATGCAGGCCGCGCTGGAAGCCATCCGGGCCGGGGGCGCGGCGGCGGCCATCCTGGAGGTGGAAGCGGATAACACCGGCGCGCAACTGCTATACACCGGGCTGGGCTTCCATACCCTGCGGACATGGCACACCTGGCGGCGCAGCAGCGAAGCGCCTTTGCCACCCCGCCCACCCGCCAGCCCGCCCATCATACGCCGCCCGGCGAGCCTGTGGCAGGCTGAATATGCGATGGCCGCCCGCGTCTTTCCGCAGGAGCGCGGCGGGCTGGGCTGGCAGCGCCCGCTGCACCCGCGCGAGTTTCACCGCCCGCTGGCAGGCCGGATCATCGACCTGCTGAGCGGAACCGGCACGGAACGCTGGATCGTCCGCGATGGGGAGCAGGTGTACGGTAGCCTGTGGGCCAGGACGGTCTTTGGCAGCGGGGCGATCCAGCTCACCCTGATCGTCTCGCCGGAGGAAAAAGGTCGCCTGGAAGCGCCGCTGCTGGCTTACGGGGTGCGGCAGCTGGCGCCAGCGGACCGGGCGCTGACCTGCGAGCACCCCGCCGACGACCGACACGCCAGCGAGGCGCTGCGACAGTGCGGCTTCAGCATCCGGCGGACGCTCGCCCACATGCGCCTGGACCTGTAGAGGGACACTGACAGGAACAGGCCGGGAACTTACAGAGGAGGGTTCGGGTATGGAACAGTCCAGGGAGCACATCCTGCAGATGGTCAGCGCAGGGACAATCACGGCAGAGGAGGCCGACCGCCTGCTCTCCGCTATCGAAGGCCCGCCAGCGGTTGAGGACACCTCGCTCGCCAGGCCGCCGGCGGTCGACGACCTGCCACCGCTGCCACCGATCGCTGAACTCCGGCGCGGCTGGCAAATCCCCTTTGCGGGATCGTTGCTTGTGGCGGCCTTCAGCCTGACCCGGCTTGTGGCCGGGCGCGGGCGCCAGGGCATCCTGAGCCGCCTGGATCGGGGTGTGCACGGGTTGTTGTTCGTTACCGCGGCGCTGGCGGCCCTCTTCTTCCTGGGCGGGCGGGAGGCGCGCTGGTTGTATCTCAAGATCGATCAGGCGGATGGCCGGCGCTTCACCCTCAGTCTGCCGGTGCCGGTGGGATTGCTGGTCTGGCTGCTGCGGTTCGCCCGCCGCGTCAACACGGATCCGGCGCTGGTCGGGCAACTGGACGCGGCCCTTGACTTCCTCCGGGAAATGCAGGTGGAGATGGATAGCCCCGGCGGCCAGCCAGTGACGATTGACATTAACGAGGAAGACCAGCGCGTGCAGATCTACTTCCTGTAGGCTGCCCCGCTGAGGAACGCGACAGAAAGGAATGCAGGGACGTGGGAACAGCGGAAGAGCGAATGCGGATTCTGAAGATGCTGGAAGCAGGCACCATCACCGCCGATGAGGCTTCCCGGCTGCTGCGGGCGATCAACGTTGGACGCGGTGGGGAGAGCGGGCGGACACCCGGCGGGCGGGAGGCGCGCTGGCTGCGGGTGCGCATCACGGACACCACAACCAACGCGACCAAGGTGAGCATCAACGTCCCGATGGGGCTGGTGCGCACCGGCATCCGCATGGGCGCGCGTTTCGTCCCGACCGATGCCAATGTCGACTATCAGGAATTGCTTGACGCCATCCAGGGCGGGGAAACCGGCAAGATCTTCGAGATGGTGGATGAAGAGCAGGGCGAAAAGATCGAGATCTGGGCGGAGTGATCGTCCCGCTCCTCAGTGTCGGGCCAGCAGGGTGCGGTACAGCGACGCCAGATCGCCCACCAGCCGATCGATGCTGTAACGCTCCAGCATGACCGTCTGCGCACGCCGGGTGTCCGGCGGCGTGCGCAGGGTCGCCACGATCGCCCCGGCCAGCGCGTCGGCATCGCCCGGCGGAACCAGCGCCCCCAGCCCGCCATCTTCCAGCAGCGCGGGCACACCGCCGACTGCCGTCGCCACCACCGGGCAGCCGCCGGCCAGGGCCTCAATCACTGCCACCGGCGTCCCTTCGTTGTTGCTGCTGATCACCAGCACATCCAGATCGCTGTAGATCGGGGCCAGATCACGCTGCCAGCCAGTGAAGATGATAGCTTCGCCAAGCCCCAGACGCGCGATCTGCGCCTCCACCGCCGGTCGCGTCTCGCCATCCCCAACAATCACAAACCGGGCCGCCGGCAACGTCTCCCGTACCTGCGCCGCTGCGTCAAGGAACAGGGCGTGGTTCTTGATCGGCGCCAGCCGCCCCACAATCCCGATCAGCGGAGCGTCCGCAGGGACGCCCCACGCCGCCCGGAAAGCCCCGGATCGGCGCGGTGTCGCAGCAAAGGGAGCCAGGTCCAGCCCCAGCCCCAGCACGTGGAACTTGCGGCGCGGCGCAACCCGGTAGACATCGGCCAGCTCGTCACGCAGGCTGTCAGTCAGGGTGATGATCGCGTCAGCCATCCGCCCGGTCAGGCGCTCCAGCCACAGAAACAGGCGTGTCCGGGCCGGGCCAAAGTAACCATGCAGCACATGACCATGAAAGGTATGGATGATGACAGGGACGCCTGCCAGCCAGGCCGCCACCCGCCCCACAAAACCGGCTTTGGCCGTGTGGGTGTGCACCACATCCGGACGCCAGCGGCGGATCAGGCGGTACAGTGTCCACAGGGTGATCAGGTCACGCAGCGGGTGCAACTCGCGGCCCAGGGCGGGGATGACGACGGGCGTCACACCCAGCTCACGGGCGTAGTAGGTCATATCACCTTCCTCCGGGCCGATGTTGCCACACACCAGCAGGCTCTCAAAGTCCGGCGGGCCAAGCCGGGCTGTCAGCAGCGAGACATGAATCGCCGGGCCGCCGACATTCAACCGGGCGATGATACGCAGGATGCGGATGGGACGCTGCGATTCGGCCATGGGTTCACCGGTACGGATGGAGGGCGCGGCCTGATTGTAGCGCCGCAGAGACGGAAAAACACTGCCCGCGGGCGAGCCGCGCTGAAAGACGGCCTGCCCGGAACAAGGTTGGCCTGGCGGGCTGGCGCGGGTACAATGATGTTAGCAGTGGAACACGTGTTTGATCCAGCAGCATGGCGGGCAGCCATGGATCGCAGAGAGAAGATCGAGCACATCAGCCGACTACCCCTGTTTTCGGAGCTAACCAGAGACGAGATCGCTCAGATCGAGCCGCTGTTCTCCGAGGAGCACTACCGGGCAGGAGAGTACATCTACCGCCAGGCGGAGTTCAGCTTTGCCCTCTACCTGTTCATCGAAGGCCGCGGGCGGTTGCTGCGCGTCGGGCCGGATGGCATCGAACGGCGCGGCGCCGATGTGGAGCCGGGCGAGTTTGTGGGGGAGAAGTCGCTCTTTCTGCACGAGGAGCGCCCTAACTCGCTGGTGATCGTGCGCGATGCCACGGTCCTGGTACTGCCCCGCGCCCGCTTTGACGAGTTCATCCGCCGCAATCCGGCCATCAAGGCACGGCTGAACATCCGCGATGATGTGCGCGGAGCCGTGCAGGATCAGGATTTCCCCTGGCTGCGGCGCGGTGAGATCGTGCTGCGCTACACCCACCGCCACCCCTGGGCGTTCTTCCGCCGCGCAGCCTGGTGCCTGCCCATGCTGGTCATCCTGCTCCAGATACCGCTGGTCATTGCCCTGTTGCCACCGCCCTTCCCCAGTAACCTGGCGCCGTTCGGCCTGTTGCCAGCCCTGCTCATCCCGGCCCTGTACGTGGTCTACACGTACTTTGACTGGAAGAACGACTGGTTTGTGATCACCAACCAGCGTGTCGTCCATGAGGAAGCGGTGCTGCTCACCCTGAGCGAGACGCGCCAGCAGGCCCCGCTGCGCAGCATCCAGAGCGTGGAAACCGTCCAGCGCGGTTACTTCGCCGTGCGGCTGGGCTTTGGCGACCTGATCGTGAATACCGCTGGCTCCGGTGGCAGCCTGGTCTTTGACACCATCGAAAACGCGGAAGACATGGCTGCCGTGCTCAAAGCGGAGCTACAGCGCGCCCGTTCGCACAGCGCTGCCGAAGACCGGCAGAAGATCCGGGCCGAGATCGACCGCTTCCTGGGCCGCACAACGCTCAACCGCACCTACTCGGAAACCATCCCCCAGCCCGGCGCACAACAACCGGGCACGTCGCCCCCACCCATACCGGTCAGGACGCGTATCCAGGAATGGCTGGATAGGATCAATGCCTACTTCGACATCCGCGTCCGGATGGATGAAGGCCATCGTGTCGTTTACCGGCGGCACTGGCTGGTATTGTGGAACAGCATCTTCACCCCGGCTTTCTTTCTGTTGCTGACGCTGGGGGCCTTCGCCACCTCCCTGATCTGGGGTGGGGAGTGGCCGTGGAATGTCGCCCACCCGCTGGTGCGCATCGTGATCTTCCTCATCCTGATGACGGCGGAAGTATTCTGGCTGTGGTACAGCTACGAGGACTGGCATAACGATCTGTATATCGTCGAAGATCAAACGGTCACGCGTATCCACCGCCGTCCGTTGTGGCTGGCAGACGAGCGCAGCACGATCCTGATTCGCAACGTTCAGAGCGTGAATGTCTCGATCCGGGGGGTGTGGCAGAAGGCGCTCAACTACGGCACGGTCATCATCCAGACGGCTGCCGACGACCGTAACCCGACCGACGGTATGGGCGGCGAGACCATTATCCCCTTCATCTACAAACCGCATACCCTGCAGGAGGATATCCTGCGCCGCCAGCGTCAGGACGAAACCAGGCAGACACAGCAGGAATCGGATCGCCTGGCCGAGCAGATCGCGCGCTGGCTGGCCGTCTACCATCAGGCCACCCACGCTGACGACTTCGACAGCCAGTCCATGAGTCAGTATATCGACAAGGGGCAGGTCAAAGGCGGGCCGTACCGCAGCGAGGACGAATAGCCCCCGCCGGAATCGAGGGGAAGAAGGCTATCCCAGGTTCGATCCGGGCGGAAGTTGCGATAATTTGGGAAAAATACTTGACATCGAACTGCTGTTCGCCTATACTGGGAGCAATTCATAGAACTGATGTGCGAGGTGCCGCCCATGATCACCCTTAGCGACCAGCAAAACCGTTTTGACGAACTCTCCGAACGCCAGCGGAATATCCTCCTGTTCATCGAGCGATTCTCCGATCAGCAGGGCTTCCCGCCGACGATCCGCGAGATCGGCGAAGCCTGTGACATCGCCTCGACCTCGGTCGTCAATTACAACCTCAACAAGCTGGTTGAGGCTGGTTGGCTGGAACGCACGCGGGAGAAGTCGCGGGGCATCCGGCTGCTACGGCGGCGTACCCCCGCCCCGCTGGTCGAGCAACCGGTGCGGGCTTATGAACCGGCCAATGTGGCGCTGGTGCCCCTGGTCGGGCGCATCGTGGCCAGCGAACCCGTCCTCCTGCCGGGCAGCGACTTCGGCCAGTACTATGACCCCGATATCGATGTGATTGAGGTGTCGCGCACCATGCTGCGTGGCCTGGACCCCGGCGAGGTCTTCGCCCTGAAGGTGCAGGGCGATTCCATGATCGACGCCCTGATCGACGACGGCGACATCGTCATCCTGCGCAAGCAGCAAACCTGCCAGGATGGCGACCTGGTGGCCGTCTGGCTGCCAGATGATAGCACAACCACCCTCAAGGAGTTCCACGACGAAGGGACGCGCATCCGCCTGCAGCCGCGCAACCCCAACATGAAACCGATCTACGTCCACCCGAACAACTGCCAGATCCAGGGCAAGGTGCTGGGCGTGGTGCGTATGCTCTAGGCCGCCCGGCGGGCGCACAACAACCCCTGCATGCTGCTGAACACGGCCACGCGGCCACCGGTCGCGTGGCTTTTATTTCCGTGCCTGCTCCCTTCGTAGCGGCTGGCAGGGCGCAATACACGCTGCGGCTCCCGCGATGCCAGCCCTTCTTGACAGCAACTTGCCTTAAGTATACGATATCCCCATGATTGAACGCTGTGTCTAATTATTGGCAGTGTGATCAGTTCAAGTACGCTCCGGCACCGAGAGGATCCAGGATGAAGTCACTGCTCACCCGGCACGAGCGTCGCAAGCTGCGCACCCGCCGCAAGCTGCTTGACGCCGCCCGCCAGGAGATCGCCCGCCGCGGCTACGAGGCCACCGGCGTGCTGGACATCACCGAGGCCGCTGATGTCAGCAAGGGCACCTTCTACCTGCACTTCCGCGACAAGGAAGACCTCACCCGCACCCTGATCCTGGAAGGCTTTGAGGCCCTGCGCGCCCGCCTGACCGAAGCCCTGGGGGGTGGACTCCGCCCGGCGGAAAGCATCGAGGAAGCGCTCCGGGTTGTGTTCCGCCATGCTGCGGAAAACCGCGATCTGTTCCGCATCATGCTTGGTCGCCAGGCCTCAGCGGAGTTGCAGATGACGGCGCTCGAATACTTCTCCAGCGCTGTCGAGGAGATCATCCGCGGGCAGATCGCGCCTGAAGCTCTGCCCGTCCCACCGGATCTGCTGGCCCGTTTCGTGACCGGGGCTGGCGTGCAGGTGGGTTTATGGTGGATCGAAGACGATCACGGTCTCTCCCCGGAGGCGATCGCCGCCACCCTGCACCGTCTGCTGGCGCGGGGCGTGCTACCCGATCCTTCTTCGGCCTCGCCTGCCTGACCCGATACCCTGTTCATCTGAGGAGAAGCACAGGCATGTTTGAACTCATCGGTCGTTTTGCTGCCCGTTACCGCTGGCCGATCATCATTGGCTGGATCGCCCTGGCCGCTCTGGTCACGCTGATCGCCCCGCCACTGGAACAGGTGGCCAGCAGCAACACCAGCGATTTCCTGCCAGCGGGCGCGCCCTTTATGCGCGCCTATATCCTGGCACACCAGCACTTCCCCGATCAGGACATGGGCGGCAGCGCCGTGATCGCCGTCGAGGTCCCGGAAGGCAGCAGCGTACGCCAAGGCCCGGCCTGGGACTATATCGTCTCCCTCACTGACTGGCTGATGACGCTGGATGGCCCGGCGGGGATCAGAGGCGTGACCTCCCCGGCGCAGAACATCCCTCTGCTGACTGACAGCCTGATCGCGCCGGATAACCGCCTGGCGATCATGATGGTTAGTTTTGAAACGGGTGTGCTGGAGAAGGAAACCAGAGACCTGCTGGAGCGTATCCGGGCACACATGGCCACGCTGGATACCCCCGGTTTTGAAGTCTACCTGACCGGCAACTCCCCGATCTTCTCCGGCTATGCCACCGGTGCCCTGGAGAGCGTGGATCGCACGCTGGGCGTGACCATCGTCCTGGTGGTGCTGCTCCTGCTGCTGGTTTACCGCTCACCGGTCAGCCCGCTGCTGCCGCTGCTGACGGTGACGATCGCCTATCTGATCAGCCGGGGTATCGTCGGCTGGCTGGGGGCCAATGTCCTGACCATCACCATCTACGCCAACGTAATGATGATCGTCGTCCTGTTTGGCGCGGGGACGGACTACTGCCTGTTCCTGATCAGCCGCTTCCGCGAAGAGATGGCTGATGACGGCCAGGCAGCGGAGGCCACCGTCCACACGGTGCACCGTGTGGGTGAGACCATCGCCAGCAGCGCCGGGACGGTGATCGTGGGGTTTGTCGCCATGATCTTCGCTGAAATGGGGCTGTTCAATACTACCGGTCCGGCGCTGGCCATCAGTGTGGTGATCATGCTGCTGGCCGGGCTGACGCTGACGCCCGCCCTGCTGGCGACGCTGGGCGCGCGCGCCTTCTGGCCGGGCAAGGCCCATCACCGCGGAGACAGCCGCCTGTACGAGTGGATCTCCCTGCGCGTTTCCGAGCACCCGGTGCAGGCGATCCTGCTGATCGCCGCCGTCCTGGGTCCGCTGGCGCTCTACGCCACCGGCCAGCAGACGACCTACAACATGCTCTCCGATCTTTCCGCCGCCAACGAGGCCCGCCGGGGATTCGACGCGCTGGAACGACACATGGGCGGCGGCAGCATCCAGCCGCTCACGGTCATCCTGACCGGGCTGGAGCCGGACTCCGCCCTGGCCGAGATCGATCGCTGGACGCAGACGCTGCTGGCGCTGGACGGTGTGGCCGACGTGCGCAGCCTTTCCGCGCCACTGGGTCGCAGCAGCGGCCTGCTGACGAACATCACGCGGGTCAGCGCCCAGTTTGGCGCAGCGGCGCAGATGCTGGCCGGAGCGGGCGAAGGCGGGCTGCCCGCCGACACCCTGACGCCGCAGAATGTGCAGCTGGCCCTGAGCCTGCTGCCCGCCGTCGCCGAGTACCTGGACGCGGTGGAAGCCCTGGCGCCTGCCCTGGCCGACAATGCCGATATGCAGGGCCTGCGCGAGACGCTCGCCCGGCTGCCGCTGGCGGCGTTCACCGGCCAGATCGATTCGTCGCTGGCGGCTCTGCAGGGCCACCTGGCCGCGCTGGCCGCGTCGCCGGACCTGGAAGGGGTGTACTACCTGCCGGAGGAACTGCCGGAAGCGCTGAGCGCAGCGCTGGCCGGCATCGAGACCGGGACAGAAACACAGGGACTGCTGACCAGCTTCCTGGGCCGCTACCTCTCCGCTGATCGGACTGCGACCCGGATGGAGATTATCCCGCAGGACAACCCCTATGGCGACAGGGTGACCGCCCTGGTGCACACCCTGCGCAATACCCTGCCCGGCGGGGAAGCTGCCGTTTCCGGCGTGCCGGTCGTGACCACCGATCTGCGCGACACGATGGAACGGGACATGCTGCGTTCGTTTTCGCTGGTGCTGCTGGGCATCCTGATCGTGCTGGTGATCCTGCTGCGGGCGCTGGTCAGCCCGCTCTACCTGATCCTGACCATCCTGCTCAGCTACGGGGCCACGATGGGCATCACGCGTCTGTTCTCCAACCTGGTCTTCGGCGTAGATGCCCTGACCTGGTGGGTGCCGTTCTTTATGTTCAGCATGTTGATCGCCCTGGGGATGGACTACAACATCTTCCTGATGGGCCGTGTCAAGGAGGAAGCCGCCCGGCACGGGATGCGTGAGGGTGTGCACCGCGCCGTAGCTGCCACCGGGCCAATCATCACTTCCGCCGGGTTGATCATGGCTGGCACGTTCGCGGCCATGCTGGCCGGGACGGTCACCGGTCTCAAGCAGCTGGGCTTCGCCGTTGCGGTGGGTGTCCTGCTGGATACGTTTGTCATCCGTACCGCGCTGGTCCCGGCGATCGCCGTCCTGCTGGATCGCTGGAACTGGTGGCCGGGCAAAGCGCCGCGCGTCCCGGCGGCAAGCAAGGCGGAAGCCAGCCACGCCCCGATCGGCGGCGATCGCTGACAGGACGCCCGACGAACCCAGGAATCGGAAGCCGGGGACAGAGGCGCATACCGGCTACGCCCACCGGGACGGACGGAGCGGGGCTACAGTAACCCCAGAGCGCGGAAATCCCGGTCAAGCTGGGGGATGGTCGGGCGTGTGAACACATCCTCCAGCGCCACCCAGTCATAGCGCTGGTTTTCCGGGTGGAGCACGATTGCTTCCGGCGCATCAATGGCGCACAACAGGGGCCAGACCTGCACGACCAGCGATCCGATGTCCACCCGGAACGGCTCCCCGCCGCGCAGCACACGCCCGCTCACGCCCAGTTCCTCGGCGATCTCGCGCAGGGCGGCGGCGGCAGCCGTTTCCCCGGCTTCGATGAAGCCGGTGATCACGCCCCAGTAACCCGGAAAAGTCGGCGCGGTGGGGCCACGCTGGACAAGCAACACGCGCCCATCAGCCCGCTGGATCACAGCAGCGACCACATCACGCACGGGTTTGTCGGCGGTTTCGCCCATGGCTGCTTCCTGCTTCCCGGCTGTCAAATCCCAAGAGCCAAACCGGTTATCCCATATTAACCCAAGGCTGGTTGGGGATATGTTGGTGGACTCAGGGGCCGGTTGTGCCCTTTTCCTTAATGGAAACTGGCCGTCGTGCCGGGTGGCCCAGGTAGACTCCCTCGGCATAGACCTGCTGCGCGCCGCTATCCACATACCCGACGGCCTCGGCCAGGGCCAGCGACTCCTCGTTATCCATCTCCACCAGGTACAGGGGCAACCGTCCCCGGCGCAGGATGTATTCCGTGCAGGCGGTCACCACAGCCTGCCCCCAGCCACGCCGCCGCGCAGCCGGCTCTGTGTGGACATAGACCTCGGCGAATCCCGGCGATTGCCAGTTGATCCCGGCGACCGCCGCCAGGCCATCGGCGTGAATCTCAAAACGCGGCAGGCCACCCGGAGTCGGCTTTTCCACCACCATGACGTTGATCTGCGGGCGGAAGCGCTTGCTTTCCAGGTAGTAGATATGCATGACGCGCTGCGTTTCCAGGGCAAAGCTGCCGCCCAGATAGGCAAGCTGATTACCGCTGGCAAAGAACAGATACGGGCGACCCGGAGTCAGCAATTCGGCCAGCAGATCGGCAGCGGTATCCGCCGTGCGACAGCGCATGGTCACCAGCGGGCGGAACAGATCGTGCCCGGTCTGGAAGCGACCGACGAAGCCATCCGCCCGCCCTGAGGGGCGCAACCTGACCCGCACCTCCGAGCGTCGGGCATCGTGGTAGAGGGCGTAGTAAGCCGTCGGGGCGTCAACGATGCTGGAATCGTCGAGCAGATAACGGCTGATGATCTGGCGTGCTTCGTGGATGAGCATAACTCTGCTAGCCGCTTGTCGTGGTAGGCCCTGTTGCGGGCGTGATCTATCGTTTGAACTGGCCGGGGATGGGCGCCTCAAACGCCCCGGCAGGCCGGATCAGCCCGGCCCGCCCATCGTCGGCAAGTATAACAGGTGTGCGCCGGGGAAGGTAGCCTCCAGAGCCGCCAGCGCTGCCGCCGGATCAGACAGCTGGATCAGGTGAGCCGGGCAGGCGCAATCTGAGGCGCCGAAGCCAGCCACCGGCAGGCGCGCGCCAGGCAACGCGCGCAGCGTTGCCGCCCAGACGCATTCCAGCCGTTGCGGGCTGACCACAGCCCAGACCGCCGTCACCGGCGCTGCGCCGGTCAGGGCGTCAATGTGCCAGTGGCGTACCCTGGTTGGACGCAGGTGACGGCCTACCCGCGCCCGCAAACCGCCGGGACCATGCGCACTGCCGACGTAGACATACCAGCCCGCTGCCAGCGCCACCGTTCCCAGCCGCCCGACCAGAACGCTCAGCGGGGCGGCAATGTGGATCAGCAGGGCGTAGGTTCCCGGCGCGGCAAGCAAAAGCGAGGAATCGGTCATCCGGGAGCATCCCTTCCCTCCGGCGCGAAGAAGCGCCTTGGACGGCTCTTTATATGCTACACTGAGAAAAATGGAGCAGAAAGGCCTGTCCAATGGTCAGCAATCCCACCCAGATGCTTCAGGCGGAGATCGCCCGTCTCCGTGCGGAAAACGACCACCTGCAGAACGAGCTTTACAACCTGCGCCAGTTCGTGCAGGCATTGCAGGCGCTGAGCCAGGCCGAGACCGCCTACCAGTCCCATGCCGATCTGCTCCGTCTGCTGGACGAGATCGGTCGGTTGACGCTGGATCTGCTCAGCGCTCCGGATGGTTCCCTGTTGCTGCTGGATCCGGATAGCGGAGAGCTTGAGTTCGTGATCGTCTATGGCGCGGCCCGTGACCTGGTCGGCACGCGCCTGCAGCCGGGAGAAGGCATCGCCGGCTGGGTGGCTGCCGAGGGCAAACCGTGTATCGTCCCTGACGTGCGCGTCGACCCGCGCTTCTCCGCCCGGGTTGATCAACTCACCCGCTTCCAGACCAAATCCATTGCCGCCGCGCCGTTGATCGGCAACGGGCATGTGCTGGGCGTCGTGGAGGTGCTCAACCAGTCGGAAGACAGGCCCTTCGATGCGCTGGATCAGGCCCTGCTCTCCCTGTTCTGTCGCTTCGCCGGGGAAGCGCTGGCTAACATTGAGCAGGCGGCGCAGGAGGCGGAACTGCTGGAACCGCCAGACTACGGGCTGGAACCGTCGGAGGGCGCTCAGGGTTTGCGGTAAGGCAGCGCTTCAATGGCTTCGGCCACGGCGAAGTCCAGGGCGGTCAGGCGGTTGCCGGCGCTGTGGGTGGTAAAGCTAACTTCCACCCGCTGCCAGCCAATGCACAACCGTTCCGGATGGTGATCGAAGCCCTCGCACAGGGTAGCGATAGCGGCTGCGAAGGCTGCCCCGGCGATGTAACTGCTCATGGGGAACACTTTGCGGATCAGGCCGCCCTCCCGCTCCCAGCCGGGCAGGGCTGCCAGGCGATCGGCGATCTCGGCTTCGCTCAGGGGTTCGCGCCTGTTACTCATGGGTTATTTTCCCCTTCCCGTACTTCCAGCCTGCCAGCAGCTACGGTCCGGCAGCGCTCAGAACCGATGACCCGGCTATTCACTCACGGGGCGGATTTGCCCGTCTCCGCCAGATCCCGCACCTGGTAGAGATCGCCATCCACGAAGCCGCGGGCGCGGTAGTATTCCCGCGTACCCACCGCCGAGATCACGGCCAGGCGGCGGTATCCCCGCGCCCGCGCGATCGCCGCAGCGTGCTCGATCAGCGCTGTCCCCAGACCGATATGCTGGGCCTTACCCGGCACGCTGTGCCCGATGGCAACGGACTGGCCGTAGACGTGGACCTCGCGGATCATGGCCGCGTCGCGCAGCTCGTCCGTGATCGGCGCTCCTTCCGGCAGACTCAGGCGCAGGAAGGCAGCGATGTCCCGCCCGGCGGTGATGTATTGCAGGAACACCTCCTGTCCGGCCCCGGCGGCATACCACAGCTCATCCAGATGCAATTCCTCCGGCGCAACCTGCCGCCCCCGGATCTCCCGCCCGCGAATGTCCGGGCTGCGCTCGCCGGTGGCGGCCAGCGCCTGCTCCACCAGCTGACGGAAGTTGGTCAGCCGGTTGCCGACGACGATCTCGGTTGAGGGGATATCGCGGATGACGCGGGTCAGACGGCAGTATTCCGGCGTGCGGCGGAAACAGGCCGTGAGCACATCCAGCAGTTCCTCATGGGTGTAAGGTCGCCACTCCCCCGCCTCGTAGTAGCGCATCAACTCGGCGCTCTCCAGCAGGGAGCACGGGTAGATTTTCAGCTCATCGGGGCGGATGGCCGGGTCATCGAACAGGCGGGCGTAATCGGCCTTATCCGCCTCCGGATCAGAACCGTAGAGGTTGGGCATCCAGTGGCCGTGAATCTTGAACCCGGCCTGGCGCAGGAGGGTGATCGCCCGCCGCGTGGCCGCCACGTCATGTCCGCGCCGGTTGAGGCGCAACACATCATCATGCAAGCTCTGGATTCCGATCTGAACCTTGGTGCCGCCCAGCCGCCGGATACGCAGGGCTTCCTCAACGCTCAGGTAATCGGGCCGAGTCTCCACCACCAGCCCCACGCAACGGCAGGCGGCGGTTTCGTTGCGGCGCTGGGCGGCGGCCAGTTCCTCCCAGGTAGCGTATTCGTCAAGGATTGTGCGTTCCCTTGCACCGCTGGCAATGGCCGCCGCCTCCGCACGGGAGCGGGCCAGTTCCGCCCGGTAGACATCCTGCACGATCTGGTTATAGGTGCGGGCGAGCGCACGGCCATCCACGCTGATACCGACCATCTGGTTGGCCGGGTGCAACTGCGAAGCCTCACGCAGGGCGGCTTCCACTGCCTCGAACTCGCGGTCAGCGTATTCCGGGCCGCGGCTGAAGTCGTTGAGCGCATCGAAGATGCGCTTGACGAACCAGATCTGGTAGGTCTCCGGGTAGAAGGACCATGTCCCACCCAGGATGATCAGCTCGATCTTGGCCGTGGGGTGACCGATGCTGGTATAGGCCCGCAGGCGGGTGATCGTCTGCAGGTAGGGATCAAAGCTGTTCTGGGCGGCCCGCAGCGCGCCCGGTTCCCCGGTGACGTAGCTCTTGGGCATCCGCACGTCGTTCGGGCAAAAGATGCACTCTCCCGGGCAGGGGAAAGGCTTGGTCAGGACGGTGACGGGCGTCACACCGGAATGGGTGCGCACCGGCTTAAGCCGGATGCGCTCCAGCACGGCAGGGTCGAAGGGTGGCAGGCCGTCCGTCCCGGCGAAGGCGTGGTAAGCGCGGACGATATCCTCCCGGCGGAACAGGTCACGCCCATCGCGGGGATGGCGGTGCAGGACGCGGCTGATCGTCTGCGGCGTGATCTGCGGGGCGGCGATCAGCTCGCGCAGGATGGCGAGCAGCGGCTCGCGGTAGGCGTCCAGATCGAGGTCGGGGCGGTAGTGGCGCTTGGGTGACATGGCGGCAATGGCTCCTGCCGTACGGGACTGGACGGCCTATTGTACCACGTCAGGGGGGAGGGAGGATGGGCAGTGAAAGGAATCACGCCCCGCCGGGCAGCGCCGGGGCGGACTCGTACACGGCGCGCACCTGCGCCGCCACGTTCGCCCAGGAAAAGGCCGCCGCCCGCGCCCGGCCCGCCGCCCCCATCCGCGCCCGCAGATCGGCGTCTGTCAGCAGGCGCGTGATCGCGCGGGCTAGCGCCTCGACATCATGCTGGGGAACCAGAAAGCCCGTTTCGCCGTTGACGATGGCGTCCTCCGCCCCGCAGCCCAGCGTGCCGATGACCGGCAGACCCGCCGCCCCGGCCTCCAGGTAGACCAGCCCAAAGCCCTCAAAGCGTCCGCCGATGTTGATCGACGGCAGGGCGAACACATCGGCGGTGTGGTAGTAGCCGATCAGCGTCTCATCCGGCACGCGGCCCAGAATGTGGACGCACTCCTCCAGGGCGTGCTCGGTCACGATACGGGTCAGCAACGCCCGGTAATCCGCATCGCTGGTGTCGCCGATGATCACGCACTGTACATCGGGCACAGTTGCACGAACCTGAGCAACCGCCCGCAGCAGGATATGAAAGCCCTTGCGCGCCTTATTGACACCCACCGCCAGCACCGTCGGGCCGAGCCGCGGCGGCAGCGTGGCCGGCGGCGTGGCAAATCGCTCCGCATGCACGCCATTAGGAATCACATGCAGCCGGGCCTCCGGCAGCATGGCCCGTACACGCCCGGCGGTGTAGGTGCTGACGGGCAGGATCAGCGCCCGGCGTGCCGCCCAGCGGAACAGGGGGCCGCTCCAGCGCCCCAGATGCAGCGGTAGATACGTCCCGTGGGCGGTGGCAACCAACGGTCGCCCGCCGGCGATCAGAGCCGCAACCGGCAGGTAATGTTCGGCGATGGCGTGGATCACATCGCAGCCGCGCATGGCAGCCCGCAGGCGCGGCGCAAGCAGCAGGCTCCGCAAACTGGTGCCCCGCCGGGCCGGGATCAGCGGTGGCAGGATCGGGTAATAGCCGCCATGTGGAAGCCCGCCGTCGTCGGGGCTGGCTTCCGAGGTGGCGATGACCAGCTCAATGTCGCCCCGCGCCGCCAGCGCCCGTGCCAGATCCAGGGTGTAGCGGCCCCAGCCATGCGCCTCGCTCATCTCCGGGGCCAGCAGCCCCACCCGTATCATACGCTCCATACTCCCCACGAGTGCTCCCCGGCCTTTTCCGGCTACTACCCGACACCGTCGGGCACAACTGGCCGGGCGTTTCCTCGTATACATGGATAGTTCACCGTTCCCATTGTGCCACCGCCGGGGACGAAGAACAACTATCCCGACTTGAGGAAGGGGGACCTATGACCCAGGCGGACACGTACGTCATCGAAACGCACGGCCTGAGCAAGACGTACGGCGATGTACAGGCCCTTCGGGCGCTTGACCTCAAAGTGCACCGCAACTCGATCTTCGGCTTCCTCGGCCCGAACGGCGCAGGCAAGACGACTACCATGAAGTTATTGCTCGGCCTGGCCCGCCCCAGCAGCGGCGGTGGCACAATCCTGGGGCACGATATCCTTCGGGAGAGCGCCGAGATCCGCAAGCACGTCGGCTACCTGGCCCAGGACCCGCGCTTTTACGACCACATGACCGCCCGCGAGACGCTGCGCTTCACCGCCCGCTTCTTCTACAGCGGCCCGGCGGAAGCTATCGAAGCACGCATCGAAGACACACTGCGGCTGGTCGGCCTGGAGGATAAGGCCGATCGCCCTGTACGCAATTTTTCCGGCGGGGAGCGGCAGCGGCTAGGCATCGCTCAGGCCCAGGTCAACTATCCCGACCTGCTGATCCTGGATGAACCCGCGGCGTCCCTGGACCCCGGTGGCCGCCGCGATGTGCTCGAAGTGATGGAGCGCCTGCGCAAGTACACCACGATCTTTTATTCCACCCATATCCTGGATGATGTGCAGAAGGTCAGTGATACGGTCGCCATCCTGAACAGGGGAGCGCTGATCGCTCAGGCGCCGATCGAGCAGTTGCTGGCCGGCAGCGAGGGCGTCGTCTACACCCTGACGCTGCGTGGCGACGTGAGCCGTGTCCTGCCCGCCGTGAGCGCCCAGCCCTGGGTGAAAAGCGTGAGCGCTACCGCCGGGCACGGCCTGACGCACTGGCAGGTCAGCGTGAGCGATGAGGCCGCTGCCGAGACGCAACTCCTGCGCCTGGTGCTGGCCGATCAGGGTGTGGCGGTGACCGAATTTGGCCGCCGTCGTTACGAACTGGAGGACATCTTCCTCCGGATGACCGAAGGAGGGGAAGCCTGATGGTCAGCGAGAGCAAACTACAACGCATCAACGAACGCGGCTGGCGGGTGGGGCTGGCCAACCTGCTGCGCAAAGAAAACGGCGAGTGGTGGGGCACCAGAACCTGGCTGGTGCAGGCCGTCATCTGGCTGGCGATCATCAACGGCCTGCTGGCAATGATCCTGTGGGTAGCCCCCGCCCAGTCGCGTCAGGCAGCGGAGGCTGGCCGGGCTGCTCAGGAACTCACCGGACGGCAGGCAGCCATTGAAGGCGTGGAAGTGTTCTTCATGATCGGGGCGATGGCCACCGCCGTCGGCATCTCGATCGTCATGCAGGGCGCGATCATGGACGAGAAGCAATCCGGCACCCTGGCCTGGGTGCTCTCCAAGCCGGTCGCCCGCCCGGCGGTGATCATCGCCAAGCTGGTGGCCAACAGCATCGGCGCCCTGGCGATCCTGATCCTGCTGCAGGGGGCGGTCGCCTTTGCCCAGCTACGGCTGGCCGGGAGCGATGTCGCGCCGGGGCCGTTCCTGCTGGCGCTGGGAATCCTGGGGCTGCACCTGCTGTTCTACCTGACGTTGACGCTGATGCTGGGCGTGCTCTTCAACAACCGGGGGCCGGTGATCGCCATCTCGCTGCTGCTGGTCTTCGGCTACCAGATCCTGCTGGGGATCGCCCCCGGTCTGCACCAGATCACCCCTTACGGGCTGGTCGTGCAGGCCGGACCGAATAACCCGGCCTTAACCCTGCTGATCGCACGCGGCGATCCCGTGCCCTCCCTGCTGCCAGTCGCCGCGACGGTGGTCTGGATCGCCATCTTCATCGGTGTAGCGCTCTGGCGGTTCGAGCGACAGGAGTTCTAGGCCGCTCCCTCAATAGCGTGGAGGGCGTGGCGCAGGGAGGCATCTTTCCCGGCCTGCCCTCCGGCTCGCTCTGCCTGCGTTGTTAATCAAACTGGAAGCGGGTCACGGTGGTGGGGTAATCCGTCCAGGCGAAGGCCTGCCGGGGCCGCAGCGCCCAGAGCGGTTCCCCGTGCGGCGTGTCGTATTTGGCGATGTAGGCAGCATCGACGCGGGCCACAACTGCCGGATCGGTGACCCGTTCCGCCTGCCCTTCCAGGATCACGACTTCATCGCCGCTTTCCAGGTGCACAACCAGGTTGGGGTTGGCCATCAGATTGCGCATCCAGCGCGTGGTCGAGCCGCCGCCGCAGTAGAACACACCATCCAGCCAGATGCCCCAGACCGGCATGGCATGCGGGCGGCCATCCGGGCGGACAGTCGCCAGCCAGTAGTTGCGGGCGGCGGCCATCTGCGCGTCAACGAATTCCCAGGAGAGCATCCCCTCTTCCTCTTCGGGGATGCCGTAGCTCTTCTCGATCTGTGGACGGCTGCGGCGGGGGGTCGGCGGTAGACTCATGGCGGGTCATCCCTTCTGATGGGCGCAAAACGCCGGCGTACGGAAGCCCGATTGTACGCCAGATACCGCGGCGGGTCGAGCGCAAAAAGAACGGGCCGCACCCTGTCGTGCGGCCCGAATACCTGGCGGTGGTTCCGCTCAGTCGCCGGAAGAAGGAGCGGAGGCCGGCTCCCGGTGTAGCGATTCTGGCCTGGCCGTGCGGCGACGTCCCCAGGGTGTACCCAGCCAGTTGAGCAGGAAGTAATCCAGCCCCAGGAAACCGGCGGTCTTCCAGGCGAAGATGAGCAGCAGGGCGGCCACAAAGAGCACGGGGTTGGTGCTGGCGCTGCCGGCCATCATGAAGTTCCAGTTCATGACTGCGCCGAAGAAAGCAGCGATCCCCACGAAGGCGCCAACAATCAGGGCGATGCCGACCAACAACTCGCCGTAAGCGACCAGCTTGGCAAACCAGGTGTACGCCTGGGCATCCAGCAGACCCTGGATGAAGCTCCGGTACCAGTCAAAAGCGATGGGCGGGCGGCCTGTCTCCGGGATGGCAATAGCGTTGCTCCAGTAGCCCTTGAGCGCGTCACCGGTGACCACCCAGGCCGGGTTGCCGATCTTGTGGCTGGCGGCGTCGATCCACTGATAGCCCAGCCAGATACGCACAACCAGCCACAGGATGGAGAAACGCACATCGTTAAACAGCGTCCTGACAAACGCCGGGTCCTCAATCACACGATCCTGATGACGCTTGAGCAGGTTGGCCATGGTGTTATCCTCTCGTCGTTGCTACCCTCACGTATGGCCCTAGGGTAGCTTCTTTCGGCAGGCGCCTGTAGCGGGGAAAACCCGCTTTTGCCCCGGAATCTGTCAGGGATTGCACTGGATTCCCGCCGGGGAAATCCTGACATCCGCCCCGCTCAAAACCCGGCTGACCCTTTGCCACACCGCCGCAATCGCTGGCGGGCTTTGCCCCCATCTTCGTGACAAGGAAACTGCGGGCGACCTATTGACTGATGAGGTATCTTCCTGTATGCTCTCCCTATAGAACAAATGTACCATTCTTGTTTACAGGCATGGAAAGGAATCTGGCATGGCGTTGTCAACAGACCAGCGCGAAGAACTGCTCAAAACCCTGAAGACCCGCTTTGAGGAGAACATGAACCGCCACCAGGGGCTTGAATGGGCCAGAATCCAGGCGAAGCTGGAAGCCAGCCCTGAAAAACTGTGGTCCCTCCACGAAATGGAAAGAACTGGCGGCCAACCGGATGTTATCGGTTACGATGAAAAGACGGATGAATACATTTTTTGTGATTGTTCAGCAGAAAGCCCCGCAGGCCGTAGAAGTATCTGTTACGACCGGGAAGGACAGGAGGCCAGGGAAAAGCAAGGGATACATCCTGAAGGCAATGCGATGGATATGGCAGCCGCCATGGGCATTGAGCTTTTGACGGAAGAACAATATCGAGCGCTGCAGAAGCTTGGGAATTTCGATACGAAGACGTCAAGCTGGGTGAAAACCCCTTCTGACATCCGAAAACTTGGCGGTGCTCTCTTTGCCGATCGCCGCTATGGTCATGTCTTTGTGTATCACAACAGCGCGCCCTCTTTCTACAGCGCCAGGGGGTTCCGGGGCTTGCTAAGGGTCTGAATCTCGCCCGGGCATCCCCCTGCAGAATCAGGCTGGCTGTCAGAATCGGCACCTGCTGGCCCTGACTTGCCGGTCAGCCCGCTCAATCCAGCACGCCGTGCTCCAGCGCGGAGCGCACCAGCTGTGCCCGCGTCTGCAGCCCCAGCTTCTCCATCCCCCGCGCCCGGTACGTCTCCACCGTCTTGACGCTGATGTACATCTCCTCCGCGATCTCGGCGTTGGTATAGCCCAGCGCCACGCGACGCAGCACCTCATGCTCGCGTTCGGAAAGCTCCTGCCAGGGGTTGGCCGAGGGGGCAGGCTTGCCGCCGCCCGCGCCGGGCAGGACACTCTGTAGCAGCTTCTGAGTCATGGCCGAGTGGACGTAGGTCTCCCCGCGCAGCACGGCGCGGATGGCCAGCAACAACTCGGCATCCGCCGCCTTCTTGAGCACATAACCCGCTGCACCCAGCTGCAGGGCTTTTTGCAGGTGACTGGCGTCGTCATGCATGGTCAGGATCAGGATACGGCTCTGGGGCAGCCTGTCCCGCAATAGCGGGATGGCGGCCAGCCCATCCAGCGTTGGCATGTTCAGGTCGAGCAGGATCAGGTCTGGCCGGAGCGCCAGCGCCAACCGCACAGCCTCCTGCCCGTCGCCTGCCTCGCCGACGACGGTCAGGTCTGGCTGGCGATCGATGAGCAGACGCAACCCGGCCCGCAGAATGGCGTGATCATCGGCCAGCAGAATGCGTTTGAGTTCAGCCATCAGCGCCTTCCTTCCAGGCGGAAAACCGCAGCCTGGCCATCTTCCGGCAGCGGCAGGCGGACGAACAGACTTGTCCCCCGGCCCGGTTGCGACTCAATGGTCAGGCTACCCTCGAACAGGCGGGCACGCTCACGGATGCCCTGCAAACCCAGACTCTGGCCATCGGCGATCGCCGCCGGATCGAAGCCGCGGCCATCATCCTCGATCACGATCTGCAGCGCTCCGCCCTGGCGATCGATCAGCACACTGGCCACGGACGCCCCTGCATGGCGGACGATGTTCGTCAGTCCTTCCTGCACAATCCGGTAGATCGCCGTCTCCATTTCCGGGGAAAGCCGTCGATCCAGCCCTTTGGCGACCAGATCAACCGGGATGCCGTGACGACGCTGGTAATCCTCCGCCAGACGCTCCAGGGCCGGTAACAGGCCCAGATCATCCAGCACCGCCGGGCGCAGCTGCCAGGCGAGGGTATGGACTTCGCTGAGCGTGGAATCGACGATCTGGCGCAGTTCGTCCAGGCGTGGCCTGAGCAGCGCGCCCTGCGGTGTTTCCTCCAGATTGCGCAGCCCGATCAGGATTGAGGTCAGGGATTGGCTGGTGCTGTCATGCAGCTCGCGGGCGATGCGCATGCGCTCGGCTT
>FWPV01006790.1_pt1 | contig 21441 bp, 16 predicted proteins | sample 2228371 | NCBI WGS metagenome assembly FWPV01 (sample SAMEA103939776, study PRJEB20133) | metagenome | reverse complement strand
CGGCAACGGTGTAGATGATCGCCGAGAGCCAGTTTTTGAGCGCTTGCAGTTCGTGTAGGTCACGAACTCCGAAAAGCGATAGCGCCGCGAGCATCACGATGCCCATTCCGGCGCCGAAAAAACCCCCATACACGGCGACAGGGAATTGCAATAGCGTCGCCGCCTTTGCCAACGACGGGGGGTGGGTGGAAGAGGGTGACGTGGTGTTGATGGGGGGTGGCGGAGCCGGACTGTCGGAAACCGAGACCCTCGGTTTGGCCGTATCGCAGGAGGTGGCGCGCGCCGCAAAGGCAACAGCCATTCGGTTGAGATACGGCGCCAAGGCAAAGAGCAGGGTGGCGGCAAGCAGCAGCCACGGAATGAGCTGACGGAACGCCGCGTTGGGGGTGGCAAGCAGCAGAGCGCTTCCGGCCATCGCGCCGACGAATGTCACCACGCTCAGCGCGGTAAGCGCGCGCCGATACCGCGACAGCTCGTGGCGGTAGGACCAGGCAGTGGACAAGCTGGCCGGCCACAGCGCCACGGTATTGGTGGCGTTGGCGGTCACGGGGGGCAGGCCCGCGGCAAGCAGCGCGGGAAAGGAAAAGAACGTGCCTCCGCCGGCCAGCGCATTGACCGCCCCAGCGAGCATGCCGGCAGCGAACAGAAGGAGCCACTGGCTCATGCCGGGGATCTCAGATAGGGGCGCATTTTGAGGTCTTCTTGGACCACGTGCTGAATCAGCCAATCACGCAGCAGTTGAAGTAAGCGCTGGCGAGTCGGCTCAGGCAGGGCTGTGGCGTCGGTGTGCTGGCTTTGTGCCAACAAGATGTCGCCGGTCAAGGCTTCGAGACGGGCGATGAGTTGCTGGTGCGAGCGGTGGTGCGCCTCTGCTTCCGGAAAGCCAACGGCGCGCTGTACGGCTTCTTCACGCGCAAAGTGCTCACGCGTATACTGATGCAGCGCTTCCAGGGCCAGCGTCAGTTCTCCAACCGAGCCGTGGCGCACGAACAATTCTTGTACGCGGTTGACTAACGCGATCAAATGTCGATGGTCGGTGTCGATCTGCTCGTGACCCACCGCGAGCTGCTCGCGCCAGACCAATGGGGTGAAGGTTTGAGATTTGTTCGGAGATGCGTTCGTGCTCATGGGAAAAATTTCGTAGCTGATCCTTGCATTATACTGTTGTCATTATCGCAGCAGCTAAGATAGCTCATGTCGATGTTCGAAGCATCTCCTTTTTCTCTCACCGCGCCGCGACGCGCGCCATCCCGCCTCTCAGACTGTTCGCTCTGTTCGTTGTCAGAGGATGCGGTGTGGTGGGGTGATGGCTTTTGCGCGGTGGTCTCGGCTCAGGATGCTCGCTATCCGGGCTACCTGCGCGTGATTTGGCGAGCGCATGTCGCCGAGATGAGCGATTTGAGCGATGAAGAAGCCGGGCATCTGTGGCGGGTGCTCATGGGAGTCGAACGCGCATTGCGGCAGGTAATGCGTCCAGACAAGATCAACCTGGCGTCATTCGGTAACTACGTGCCGCACTTGCACTGGCATGTCATTCCGCGATATCGCGACGATCCGCATTTTCCCGAAGCGTACTGGGCTAGTGCGCAGCGACCGACGCCGTCGGCTCGCGGCTTGGAGGCATACGACGAAGCGGCCTTGCGGGCTGCGATTCGCCGGCAACTGGAAGGAACGGGTTGCCCTCCCGGTGATCTTTCCAACCATGGGGAGCATCAAGGTACAATGGGATGTCGGATTGCCAAAATTACACCATCTGCCTGATGTTGCCTGCTGAGGATTCTGTCCTTTGCTCCTGCGCCGAAGCCCCGAGTCTGCGCTACAATTGCGTCTGACCGGAGGTGTGGCAGAGTGGTTGATTGCACCGGTCTTGAAAACCGGCAGGGGTCTATGCCCCTCGTGGGTTCGAATCCCACCGCCTCCGCCAGATCATGGACTGGTCATATCCACCGCGGGGTCCCTTCCGCCGAGTAGGTGCTGACCGGCGTCGATCACCAGATTTTGTCCCGTCACGCTCTTGGCCGAAAGAAAAAATTGCAACGCGGCGTAGAGGTCATCTAACGTACTGCCGTGGCCTAGCGGTAAGCGGCGACGATAATGCTCGAATTCCGCCTGACTTTGCCCCGGGTTGGGCAGCGTAAACCCTGGCGAGATCGCATTGACCCGCACTTTGGGCGCCAGAGTCAGCGCCAGATAAGGAACGACCGCATCCAGGCACAGTTTGCTGAGCGTGTAGGAGAAATGATCGGGGTTAAAGCGCCGCACTTTTTGGTCGATGAGCGCGACGAAAAGCGCTCCAGGGCTCGTTTGTGCGCACTGGTAGTAGCCTACTGCGGCGTCGACGAACGCTCGCACGTGGATCGCATGATGCCGTTCGCGCTCGATCGAGGTGCTGGTGGCAGCCGTATCGTATTCGAAGCGCGAAGCGCAGTGTACGAAAGCCGCCACCGCGCCGTAGCGCTGCGTCAAACCGTTCCAAAAATCCGAGTCGCAGGGGGCATGTTCGAGGTCATGCGTCAAAAGTGCGAGCGCGCCAGGATGCCTTTGTTGCAGCGCGTGTAACTGCGGTGAGACTTGGCGCACCAATGCGAGCACGCGCCAGCCGTCGCGCAACAGACGCTCCGTAAATCCCAGACCGATGCGCCGCGCCGCACCGGTGATGCAAATGGCGGCAGAGGATGTGTTGGCGGCATTCATCGCCGTCAATCCTTGGTGTTCGCACGCGAAGCCACACGTGTTGCCGCGGGACAAGGACTGATTTGCTCGGCGCACTTGCCGATTCGCGGCAACAGAAGAACGCCAATGTTTGATGTGACCATTCCCTGTTGGTTTCAACCCCTTGGGTTGGCAGGCGGGCAAGTCTCTGCCATGAACTCCGCGCGCGTCATCCGGCGCCTTACCCCGACCGCGCGAGCGTTGGGGTAAAAATCCGGCTTGGCGATGGTGACGTCGACGACCTCAACACGCGGATCGTGATGGAAAGCAAAGGCCACGAGCTCGTCGGCGAGTGTTTCCAACAGTGCCACGTGCGGTCGCTGAGCCAGCGCCGCCAAAAGGGGATGCGCGGCGGAATAGTCCAGGCAATCGCCTAGACAAGTGGGCAAAAAAGGCACTTTCCCCTGCAAACGCAGGCTCACCAGCAGCCGCTGCGGTGCCAGGCGCTCGTGGGGGCACAAACCCACCCGCGCCACCACTTCGAAATCGTCGATGAATACCTCGTACATGCCCGCGATTCTACCAAGGGTGGCGGTATACTCTTGCATGCAAGCAAGGAGCGCCTCATGAGCTTTGACATCGTGATTCTTGCCGCGGGCAAAGGTACGCGCATGCGTTCGCGCCTGCCCAAGGTGTTGCAGCCGCTCGCCGGGCGGCCGTTGTTGGCGCATGTGCTGGCCACGGCGCGGGCGCTTCAGCCATCGTGCTTGGCGTTGGTGGTGGGGCACGAAGCAGAGCAGGTGCGCGCGGCGTTTGCCGACGCAAGCGACCTTCTTTGGGTGGAACAATCGCCGCAACTCGGTACCGGGCACGCGGTGGAGATGGCGTTGCCGGTGCTTAGAGATTCGGGTAGTGACCGGCTGCTGGTGCTGTATGGCGACGTGCCGCTGTTGTCTGCGATGACGCTCGAGGCGATGTTGGCTGCGCCCAGCGATGCGCTGGTGGTGCTCACGGCAAGGCTCGCCAATCCCACGGGGTACGGCCGTATCGTGCGCGACGATGAGGGGCGGCTTCGGCGCATCGTCGAGGAAAAGGATGCCGATGCCGCCACACGCGCGATCTCCGAGGTCAATACCGGCGTGATGGTGTTGCCCAAGGCACGGCTGGGCGGGTGGCTTTCGCGCCTGAGCATGGCCAACGCGCAGCGGGAAAAGTATCTGACCGACGTCGTTGCGCTGGCGGTGGCCGAAGGGGTGCCGGTGCGTACGGTGACGGTAACGGATGCAGAAGAGGTGCTGGGGGTCAATGACAAGGCGCAGCTGGCGCACCTCGAGCGGGTCTATCAGCACCGGCAGGCGGAGGCGCTACTGCGCGCGGGCGTGACCTTGCTCGATCCGGCGCGCCTGGAGGTGCGGGGGGTGCTCTCGTGTGGCCAGGACGTGACGATCGATGTCGGTTGTGTGTTTCTTGGCAACGTCACGCTTGGCGACGGGGTGCGGGTGGGGCCGTATTGCGTGCTCAAGGACTGTTGCATCGGCGCGGGTACACGCATCGAGGCGTTTTGCCATCTCGACGGCGCAACGGTTGGGGAAAACGCGGTGATCGGTCCGTATGCACGCATTCGCCCAAGCAGCGAACTCGCTGCCGGGGTGCACATCGGTAATTTCGTCGAGGTGAAAAACAGCACCTTCGGCGTGGGCAGTAAAGCCAATCATCTGGCGTACGTCGGCGACGCGACGGTCGGGGCACGGGTCAACATCGGCGCTGGGACGATCACCTGCAACTACGACGGCGCGAACAAGCATCGCACGGTGATCGAGGACGACGCGTTCATTGGCAGCGACACGCAGCTGGTGGCGCCGGTGCGGGTGGGGCGAGGGGCCACCATCGGCGCGGGAACCACCTTGACCAAAGACGCACCGGCCGAAGCGCTGACGTTATCGCGCGTGGCGCAGCGTTCGATTGCTGGGTGGCAGCGGCCGAAGAAAAAAGGCTAAGCGCCGCTTGGCGGCGTGGGGAAGACGGGAGAACCGAGGAGCAGGTCATGTGCGGAATCGTTGCCGCGGTGTCGCGGCAAAGCCATGTGGTGGATTTTTTGCTTGACGGGTTGGCGCGGCTCGAGTATCGCGGGTACGACTCGGCGGGGGTGGCGGTGATCACCGCGACCGGGAAAATCGCTCGCGTGCGTGGCACCGGTCGGGTGGCGCAACTTGCTGCGCAGGTGCGGGGCAGTGACTTAGCGGGGCGTACCGGGATCGCCCACACGCGCTGGGCCACCCATGGCGTCCCCAACGAAGCCAACGCCCATCCACACGTGGTCGGGCAGGTGGCGCTGGTGCATAATGGCATCATCGAAAACGCCGCGACACTGCGCGCCGAGCTCGAAGCGCAAGGCGCGACGTTTAGCTCCCAAACCGACACCGAGGTGATCGTGCAGCTCATCGCCCGCGCGCGCGCAGAGGGGTTGCCGCTACTTGAGGCGGTGTTTGCGGCGCTGGCGCGCCTGCACGGGGCGTTTGCCATTGCGGTGATCGATGCCGCGACGCCTGATACGCTGGTCGTGGCGCGCCGCGGGTCCCCGCTCGTGCTGGGGCTAGGTGACGGAGAAATGTACGCCGCGTCCGACGTCTCGGCCTTGGTATCGCGCACGCGGCAGGTGGTGTATCTGGAAGACGGCGACGTGGCGCTGCTTACCCCCGATGGCTGGCAGTGCTGGAGCGCGGATCGTAAGCCACAGGACCGGGCAGTGCGCACCAGCGCCATTTCCGCCGATGCGGTGGGTCTCAACGGCTATCGCCATTACATGCAGAAGGAGATTTTCGAGCAGCCGCAGGCGATTGCCAACACCATCGGGGCGATTGGCTCGGGTGTGCCGCTGTCGCTCGCGCTCTTTGGCGGCGAAGGATGGATGGAAGACATCGAGCGGGTGCTGATTTTGGCGTGTGGGACGAGTTTTCACGCCGGCATGGTGGCGCGTTATTGGCTGGAAGAATACGCCGGCTTGCCGACGACGGTGGAAATCGCCAGCGAATACCGCTATCGGGTCAGTGTCGCGCATCCACAAACGCTGGTCGTGGCGATTTCACAATCCGGCGAAACGGCCGATACGCTGGCTGCCCTCGAGCACGCGCACGCGCAGGGGATGACGAAGAGCCTGGCGATCTGTAACGTTCCCGAGTCGGCGCTGACGCGCCTGGCGCGCGCAACGTTTCTCACCCACGCCGGGCCGGAGATTGGCGTGGCGTCGACGAAGGCTTTCACCACCCAGCTCGTTACACTGGCGCTTCTGACTTTGGCTTTTGCCAAAGCGCGCGGGCGGCTTGATGCGGCGCGCGAAGCCGAACTGATGGCGATGCTGCGGCACGTGCCGGTGGCGCTGGGGGCGGTGCTGGCATTGGAGAAAGACATCGTCCGCTGGGCGCAGCATTTCGCCGACAAGGAGCACGCGCTCTTTTTGGGGCGCGGTGTGCATTGGCCGATCGCGATGGAAGGGGCGTTGAAGCTCAAGGAAATCAGCTACATCCACGCCGAAGCGTATCCGGCGGGCGAGCTCAAGCACGGCCCACTGGCGCTGGTGGATCGAAACATGCCGGTCGTGGCCGTAGCGCCGAACGATCAGCTGCTGGATAAGCTTTTGTCAAACCTTCAGGAAGTGCGGGCGCGTGGCGGCGAGCTTTACGTGTTTGCCGATGAAGGGGTCAAAGCGGTCGAAGAAGACGGCGTGTGTGTGTTGCGGCTGGCGGAACATTACGGGATGTTCTCCCCGATCGTACATGTGGTGCCACTGCAGCTTTTGGCCTACCACGCGGCGCTGGTCAAAGGCACGGACGTGGATAAGCCGCGCAATCTGGCCAAAAGCGTCACGGTGGAGTAAGTCAGGGCGCTCGCTTCCTAAGCCACCGACTAAGTCGATGCCACCTGCAACGTGTCACAGCGGCACGAGCGTTTCCACTGCCCACAGAACGCCCATTCCCAGAACGAACGGCAACCACGGATTGCGGAATTTGAGCGTAACGATCATCACGACAAGTGCTGCGGCGAGCTTGGGGTTGAGGCCCTGGATTTGCCCTTGGGCGATGAACACTTCCGGGGCAATGAGCGCTGCGAGGGCTGCCGCGGGGCTATAGCGCAGGAGCCGTTGCAGGGTACCGGGAAGGCGCAGCCGCTCGCCAGGGATGATGAAACTGCCGCGAGTCAGGATCGTCGTGCTACCGATCCAAAAAAGCGTCAGCCACAATCCTGTGTCTGTGTTCATGGGGCGTCCCCGTTAAACCGTTTTTTCTCGGCAAGAAAACCCGCCACCAACCCTGCGGCGATCGCCACGATCAAACCCAGGCGCAGCGGCGCATCATGCAGCAACACCGCGGTGCCGCCAGCAACGAGCGCAGCCACCGCCATCGGCTTTTCGCGGCACATCGGCGTCAGCATAACCAAAAGCGCAATGGTGGCCATGAATTCGAGTGACCAGTCGGTGGGAAAGAACTGCGCGCCGAAAACCCCCACGGCGGTACCGCTTTGCCAGACCAGCCATGACCACACCGACGGCGCCAGATAACAACCCCAGCGCCACTCCGGGTCCGTGGCATGCAACAGCCGCTGCGACAGCACCGCGAACGTGCCGTCGACCAGCAGGTAGCTGGCCAGCACCCGCCGCGTCCAGGGTTCGTTCGCAAAAGCGGGCGCAAGCGCGGCGCTGAAGATGACAAAACGCAGGTTGAGCACCAGCGCCGTGACGAAAATCAACCACAAAGGCGCGCCGTTGGCGATCAACGGTAGGGTACCGAGCTGCGCCGTGCCGGCAAAGACGATCACGTTCATGCCCATCGCTTCCAGTGGCGACAGGCCAATGGAACGCATCGCAATCCCGGTGACGATTGCCCAGGGCAATAATCCTACCGAGAACGGCAAAAATGTCCGCCAACCTTCCTGGGCGCCGCGCCAAAACGCGGGGGAAGCGGAAAATAGCGCCATGAGAGTCCGACTCGCTCAATAAATTCAGTTCACGGCGCTACAAGACCGTGGCGCGCACGCCATGGCCGGGGGCTCGCGCTCGTGCCACGCTTTTACCCCACCACGATCACATGCACGCGCCGCGGCCCGTGCGCACCGAGCTGGATGGTTTGTTCGACATCCCCCGTGCGGGACGGGCCGGCGACGAAATTGACCGTGCGCGGCAACCGGTCGCGCCAGTCATTCAACCCTTTGCCGAGCTCGTGCCGCAATAGCGCCCACCCATCTTCGAACGCCGCGACGATGCGCTCGGCTGGCAGTACCACCACCTGGTCGTCGGGTACGAAGCGATGGGTGGTTGGGTGTTCCGGTGCCGAGAGGAACATCAGGCTGCCGACTTCGGCAATCCCGGCGTAAGCTTCGCTGACCGCGGTGATGGTGTCGATATTGGCGGCGTCGCAGGTCAGTGCCCAACCTTCGGGCCAGGGCAGCGCCAGCAATGTGGCGCTGGCGTGCGTGGGCGTGTGGGCGCCGACTTCGGCGCACCAGCGCGCCACCGCCGCCGGGATCTCCGCGCGCGTTGCGAGCCGTTCCACCGTGCCGCCGCGCGCTTGCCAGCGTTCGCACCAGCAGGCGATGAGCGCGTCGCGGGGGTTGAGCGTTGTTGCGTCGCTATTGGCCCGTTCAGCCAAAGACGACGGGATGGCGATTGGCGTGTGGGTTTGTTTTGTCGTCTGCGCAGGGGTGTTGGCAAGAGACGAGGGGGGCGTTTTCCGGGATTGCGACTCCTGGGCAAGTGAAGACACCGCTTCGGCTCCTTTTTGCCCTGCCTTGGCTTGCCAAAGTTCCAGGAACGTTCGCCCGGCCGGGGCGGGCAGGTCGCGCACGTCCGTCCAACCCCAGGCACCAGGCAAGCGGCGCAGGCGTTGTTTCTTGCCGCTCAGCGCGGCCAACAAGCGCACGCCCAGGCGTTCGGCCAAGTGATACCACCTGGGTCGCAACGCCAGCGCCCGCCATAACTGCAGCATCCGCCCTTCCAGCACGGGACGGATGCCGGCGCGGTGTTGCTCGTGCCGCAGACGCCGCAGCAGCTGGGGCAGCGGAATCTTCACCGGACACACTTCAGCGCAACGCCCGTTGAGGGTGCAGGCGTTGGGTAGGTCATACGCCACATCCAACCCCACGAACTGCGGCGTGAGCACCGACCCCATCGGGCCCGGATACACCCAACCGTAGGCGTGCCCGCCAATGGCGCCGTAGACGGGACAGTGGTTCATGCACGCGCCGCAGCGGATGCAGCGCAGCATCTCGCGAAATGGCCCATCGCGCATGCGCCGGCGGCCGTTGTCGACGATCACCACGTGAAACGCTTCCGGCCCGTCGCGATCGCCGGCGCGCCGCGGCCCGCACGAGTACGTGGTGTAGGTTTCACTATCCTGTCCGGTCGCGGACCGGGCCAGTAGCCGCAAAAAGAGGCTGACGTCCTCCAGCGTCTCGACCACTTTCTCGATGCTGGAGACGACAATGTGTGTGCGCGCCAGCGTCTGCGTCAGGTCCCCATTGCCTTCGTTGGTGACAATCACCGTTTGCCCCGTTTCCGCGACGAGGAAGTTCGCGCCCGTGATGCCCACCTCGGCAGCGAAGAACTTTTCGCGCAGCACCCGACGCGCTTCGGTGACGATCTCCCCGACCGACTCGCCGGGTGCCCGCCCGTGCGCGTGGGTAAAGAGGCGGATGATCTCTTCTTTGGTCTTATGCACAGCCGGCGCGATGATGTGTGAAGGGGGTTCTTTGGCCAGCTGCACGATGTACTCGCCCAGGTCCGTTTCCACCAGCGTAAAACCCGCTTCCTCAAGCGCGGCGTTGAGGCCGATCTCCTCAGCGACCATCGACTTGCCCTTGGTGATCACGCGCGCCCTGGCTTGCTGGCACAAGCGCAGCACGATGGCGCGCGCTTCCTCGGCGGTAGCGGCAAAATGCACTTCACCCCCTTGTCGGTGCACTTCACCGGCAAAGCGCTCTAAGAGCGTGTCCATCTCGGCGATCAGCTCGTCTTTGCGCCGCGCGGCACGTGCGCGCCACGCTTCGAATTCCGGCACCGCAGCGATCGCTTTGGCACGCTTGCCGATGAAACCGTCCGCCGCGCGCGCCAGCGCTGCCTGCAGCGTCGGATGATGCAGCGCCAACGTGGCCTGGGCGCGAAAACGCTTGGGGGTAAAAGACACCGGGGCGTTCATGGGGGTCTCCTTTCACAGCAACGCTCATCGGTCAATGATAAACACTGGCGCGATCATGTCTTCGCCTCTGTGCAGCGCGGCTTTGTGCCCGCTAGGCCAGGAGGTCAGGCCAGACGCCATCCTCGCGCTGCCAAAAACACATCATTTTCGAGGCGGTTCAACACAGGGCAAGCGGCGATGCCGCTGGCTCACGCCACTTCGCCCCAGGTCAGCGCGCCGCCGATCCCGTCGCCTCCCGCCAAGCCAGCCAATACTTCCACGGTGTGGAAGACGCGCACCGGTGCGGCGATGCGGCGAAGCCGGCCAGCGATGTTGAGCAAGCACCCCAGGTCTGCGCCCAACACCACCTCGGCGCCGGTAGCAAGGATCGAGCGAACTTTGCGTTCGACCATCGCTTCGGATAGCTCCGGATATTTAACGCAAAACGTGCCGCCAAAGCCACAGCACACTTCGGCGTCGGGCATTTCCACGAGTTCCAGCCCGTCGACGCGCGCCAGCAGCGCGCGTGGCTGACCTTTGATCCCGAGGCTACGCAGCCCCGAACACGAGTCGTGATAGGTCACGCGATGGGCAAAGCGCGTGCGTGGAAGGCGATCCGCTCCTACCACATGGGCAAGAAAGGAAAGAATCTCCCAACTGCGCTCCGCGAGCGCCACAGCGCGCGGACCCCACACCGGATCGTCGGCCAGCAGTGTCGGGTAGTCGTGCTGGATCGTCGCCAGACACGAACCCGACGGCGCGATGAGATAATCGAAGGGTTCGAACGCAGCGATGACCTGACGCGCCAGCGCCCGTGCCGCGTCGTCGTCGCCGCTGTTGTAACCGGGCTGGCCACAACAGGTCTGTGCCATGGGGACATGCACTTCGTACCCACAGGCGTGCAGCAGCTGCACTGTGGCAAAACCGATGTTCGGGCGCATGACATTGACCAAGCAGGTGACGAACAAACCGACGCGGGAAGTGGCCATCGCAGTCTCGCGCAAGATGGAGAATAGACAAAGTATAGCAAAGAACTATTTGTCTGACAATTTGCCTTGCAGGGCAATCCTCGTGCGGATCGGAGCTTTACCGGATCGCCTAGGGCCGCGTCGATAGTCGCTACAAGGATGGGTTTTGCCTGGGGCGATGGAACTTGTCGGGTCTGGTGCCGACCAAGCAGGGGGTCGGGTGGTGCTTTGGTTTGTTTCTCAGGCACCGGCGGTGTTACCGTCGCGTAAGGCTGTGCAGGGTTGTGTTGGGTGGTAACGTGGTGTGTTTGTGTAGCGCCGACGGCAAAGCGATACGACGGGAGGGGTTTGGCCAATACGCCTTTTGCCGGTTGCCGTGCTTGGGGATGAAAGAGCACAGATGAAACGATGCTCGGGGCCTAATTCACTGCCTTTGAAGGGTTGCCGCGCTTGGGGATGAAAGAGCACAGATGAAACCTGCGATCGCGTCGAAAATGTCACTCACTGCTCTGGCGCGGGGAGATGCCCTTTCGTTTGACCCGAAACTGGGGCGTTTGAGCGTCCTCGCGTTCGTCCAGCTGTCGCTCGGTGTCCTCATCGGCTACGCCAGCCTGGTTTTTCCCCCAACGGCGCGGGCTGACGAGGTTCCCCCAGGAAGTGAAGCCGCGATGGCCGCCGTCGCCGCGGTGCGCTGGCAACCTTGGACCGCGGTTGTCGTGTTCCCCGAGCGCCTGGTGAGCGCGCGGTTGCAGGCGCGCGAAGACGCGCCGCTGGCCTTTGAGGTGGCCGGGCGCGTGCAAGCGCTACCGGTGCGGTTGGGGGATCGCGTTGCGGCAGGCGACGTGGTGGCGCGGTTGGAGCGCGAGCCTTTTGTGCAGGCGGTGCGCGAAGCCGAGGCGGCGCTTGCGGCGGCGCAGGCACGCGTGCGTCAGGCCGAGCGGTTGCGTCAACAGGCCGAACGGTTGCGCCGCGAGCGCGCCGCGAGCGACGAGGCGGTGCAATCGGCGCGCGAGAAGCTGGAGGTGGCACAGCTAGAAGCCGCGCGCGCCGAGGCGCTGCTTGCGCAGGCGCGTTGGCGGCTGGAGCGCACCGAACTGCACGCGCCGTATGATGGGGTGATCGTCGAGCGCCTGGCAGCGCTCGGGCAGTGGATGGGCGCGGGACAGGCGGTGTTGCGTTTGCGCACCGTCGCTGCCGAAGCATTTGCCGAAGTGCCGCGCGCGTGGCTGGACGGGTTGGCGCAAGCGGTCCAGCAAGGCCAGGTGCGCTTCGAAGCGCTGGATGGCACGAGCTACACGGTGGCAGGACTCAGCGAAGCGGGCGTGACGACGCGGGCGGGCGAGATGGTTGCCGTGCGCCTGACCGTCGCGGCGGAGGCCCCGGCGGGCGGGGTAGGGCGTTTGCGCTGGCGCGATCCCATGCCGCATTTGCCTGCCGCAGTGCTTTCCACCCATCGCGGCGATTGGGGGGTATGGGTGCGCGAGGCCGCAGACGCAACGCCGCGCTTTCTTTCGCTACCGAAAGCTCGCGCTGGGCAGCCGCTGGCGCTTACCGAGGCGAACCGTTGGCCGGCGTCGCGAGAAGTCGCGGTGTTCGGGCAAGGCGCGCTGGCGTGGCAAAAAAAGCACGGCGCCTCCACCGCTCCGGTAACGAAAGGTCACGATGAGCATGCCGAGCTTAGCACGAAAATGCGCCAAGACTCAGCCGCTCAGGTATCTCCCCAGAAGCAGCGGCCGGCGTCTAACTAAAAGCACGACAACCTCCGGTGAGATCAGCTCATCATGTGGCAACGATTTTTGTCTAATTCCCCGCTGGCTCAACTGGCTTTTTGGCTCGTGCTGGTGATCGGGGTGCTTGCCTACCTGGCGATGCCACGGGCGCGCGACCCGGAGATCAACTTCAACTGGGTCAATGTGTGGGTGGTGTATCCCGGTGCTACCCCTGAAGACGTGGCGCGGGAGATCACCGAGCCATTGGAAGAGGCGCTGGCGAACGTTCCAGACATTCGCTACGTCGTGTCGACCTCCCGCGAGGGACTGGCGTCGATTCTGGTGCGCTTTCACCGCATGGACGCGCGTACCTTCGACAAACGGGTCAATGACGTGCGCCGCGAGGTGCTCAACAAAGCCAGCGAACTGCCCGAAGCGGCCAAGACCCCGAAGGTATTGGAGATCACTACCTCCAACGGCTTTCCCACGGCGATGCTGGCGCTTTATGGTCCGGTGGGCGGCGAGACATTGCGCGCCGAGGGCGAACGGTTGCGCAAAGCGCTGGAGCGTCTGCCGGGGGTGGATCGGGTGCTTTTATTCGGCGCGCAGGAGCCCGAGCTACACGTCATGTTCGATCCGTGGCTGCTGGCAGGGCAAAACCTGAGCCCAATGTCACTGGCCGATCAGGTACGGGCGTGGTTTCGCGATTTGGCCGCTGGACGGGTGCGCACCGAGGATGGGCAGTGGCTGGCGCGCGTTCAAGGGACGACCCCGCACGCCGAGTCGCTGGCGGCGTTTCCTTTGGTGAGCGCCGAGGGAAAAGTGGTGCCGATCGCGGCGGTCGCGGAAGTGGTGCAAGGTGCCGAACGGCCGCGGCAACTGGTGCGCTACCGCGGCGAGCCGGCGTTGCTGCTTTCGGTGACCAAAAAGGCGGACGCCAATACCCTGGCGTTGGTGCAAGCGCTGGAGGCGTTTGCCCAGGAGCACAATCCGGCGCTGCACTCCAAGGGGTTGGCGCTCGCGCTGGTGGACGATCAAACGGTGGAAACCCGCCGCGCGATCGCGATGATGGAATCCAATGCCGTGGTGGGATTGGGGCTGGTGTTGGCGGTGGTCAGTCTTTTTCTGGGCCTGCGGCTGGGGCTGCTGGTGGCGGCGGGAATGGCGTTTGCGCTTGCTGGCACCTTTGCCGGACTGTGGGCGTTTGGCTATACGCTCAACATGACGGTGCTGCTGGGCGTGGTGATCGCGCTGGGCATGCTTGTGGATGACGCAGTGGTGATCGTCGAGGCGATCCACGACAAGCTCGCGCAGGGCATGAAGGCGGCGCAGGCAGTATTTGCCGGTTTGCGCGAAGTCGCCTGGCCGGTCGCCGCGGCGGTGCTCACCACCATCGCGGCGTTTTTGCCTTTGATGCTGCTGCCAGGGATCCTCGGAGATTTCCTGCGCATTGTGCCGCTGGTGGTAACCGTGGCGTTGCTGCTGAGTCTCATCGAAGCCTACTGGCTGCTGCCGGCGCACATTCTGGCGCTGCGTGCCGGGCTTGAGGGGCACAGCGATCGCTGGCAGCAATGGCGGGAGGGGCTGCACCGCTGGTTGCGCAATGCCTACGGGCGCTGGTTGGTGCGCGCGCTGCGCCATCCGCGTCGCACGAGCGCCCTGGTGATCGCGGCATTTGTGGGCGCGGCGGGGCTCTTTGCCACGGGAGCGGTGCGGGTGCAGTTTTTTGCGTTCGATACGTTGCGGCTTTTTTACGTGCATGTGGACCTGCCGGTGGAAACACCCCTCGAGGAAACGATGCGCGTGGCGGCGCGCGTCGCTCAGGCTATCGAACGCACCGTGCCCGAGGAACTGCGCGCGGCGGTGGCCACCGCCGGGGTGAAATTCACCGACGCCGAGCCGCTGTATGCGGACCATCACGCGCAGGTGATCGTGTCGCTTGCCCCCAACAGTCGCCCGCCGGAAGCAGTGGTGGCGGCGCTGCGGGAGGCGGTCGCCGCGGCCGCAGCGCCATATACCGCGTCGTTTCTGACCGTCAAAGGCGGGCCACCAGCGCAGCGGCCAGTGAGCGTCAAGGTCAAGTCCGATGTCGACGCCGAGCGCGAGCAAGCGGTGGCGCAGATCAAGGCGATCTTGGCGGACATTGCGGGGGTGCGCGACATCAGCGACGATCGGGGTCAAGGCCGCCCCACCGTGACGTTGCGGTGGCGACCCGAGGCACTTGCAGCGTTCGGTGTGGATGCAGTAAGCGCCACGCGGCTGGCGCGCTTGTTGGCTGACGGTGAAGTGGTGGGCTTTGTGCGTCACCAAGGGGAAAAAGTTTCCGTGCTCGTCAAAGCGGCGCCGCGGGATTTTGCCGCCATTGACGACTGGTTGATGTTGCCGGTGGCAACGCGCGAAGGCGCGGTGCCGCTGGCGTATCTTGCGGACGTGTCGTTCGGTTCGAGCGCCGGGGCGGTGCGGCGCTATCAAAACGTGCGCACGGTCACGGTGGAAGCCGAGCTCGATCGCACGGTCGCGGAAACCACCGCCGTAAACGCCGAGTTGCAGCGCCGCTGGCAAGCGATCGCCACGCAGTATCCCAACACCACGCTGGATTTTACGGGAGAGCTGGATGACATCAAGGAGAGCCTCGCGGCGCTGCAAAAGATTTTTTTGGTGGGGGTGGGGTTGATCTACCTCATCCTGGCGGCGCAGTTTCGCAGCTACCTGCAGCCGCTCATCATCCTGGTGACCGTGCCGCTGGCCTTTGCCGGCGTCGCGTACGGGCTGGCGGTGAGCCGCTTGCCGCTGTCGCTCTACACCATGTATGGGGTGGTGGCGCTCACTGGTATTGCGGTCAACGCCGCGATTGTGCTTGTGGCCGCGGCAAACGACCGCCTGCGCATGGGCATGAGCGCGCTGCATGCGGTGATTTACGCCGCGCGGCGGCGGCTGGTACCGATTCTGCTCACCACCACCACGACGATCGCCGGCTTGTTGTCTCTAGCACTCGGGCTGACCGGCCAGTCGCTCCTTTGGGGGCCGGTAGCGACCAGCATTGTCTGGGGGTTGGGGTTCTCGACACTCCTGACGCTCTTTGTCGTACCATTGCTGCTGCTCTTTTTGCTGCGCCTCGACAAACCGACCGGGGCAACGCGCTAGCTGAGCGTTTTTTCCCAACAGAGTTGCAAACCCAACGAAGGTAGCAATGACAAAACCTTTTTTCGACGACGCGACCGCCGCGTCCATTCTGCCGCAAACGCCGCCACCGGCGCCGGCGCCTTTTCTACCCATGACGCGTGCCGAGATGGACGCGCTGGGCTGGGACGAGTGCGACGTCATTCTGGTCACCGGAGACGCCTACGTCGATCATCCGAGTTTTGGCATGGCGCTGGTGGGACGGTTGCTGGAAGCGCACGGCTTACGAGTGGGAATCATCAGCCAGCCCGATTGGCACAGCGCCGAGCCGTTTCGGGCGCTGGGGCGGCCGCGGCTGTTTTTCGGGGTGACCGCGGGCAACATGGATTCGATGGTCAATCACTATACTTCGGATCGGCGAATCCGCTCGGACGATGCCTACACCCCTGGCGGCGTGGCTGGAAAGCGCCCGGACCGCGCGGTGATCGTCTATACGCAGCGCATCAAGGAAGCGTATCCCCGGGTCCCGGTGGTGATCGGCGGCATCGAGGCGAGTCTGCGACGCATCGCGCAGTATGACCACTGGAGCGAGAAAGTGCGCCGCTCGGTGCTTTTGGACGCAAAGGCCGATTTGTTGCTCTATGGCAACGCCGAACGAGCGCTGGTGGCACTGCTGCGGCGCCTGCAGCAAGGGGAGCGATTGAACGAGATCCGCAACCTGCGCGGCAGCGCTTTTGCCGTTCCGCCCGGCTGGACGCCCGATGCCGGCTGGCAGGTGCTGGATGCCACCGACCCCGATCAGCCGGTCAGCGCCCCCAAAGAGGTAGCCCGCGAACGGCAGGCGCTGCGCTTGCCCTCGTTCGAGCAGGTGAGCGCCGATCCCATCCGCTACGCGCACGCTTCCCGGCTGTTACACCTGGAATCGAACCCCTTCAACGCCCGGGCGCTGGTGCAACGCCACGGCGAAGGGGCGGCGGCGCGGGACGTGTGGGTCAATCCGCCGCCGTTGCCGCTGAGTACCGAGGAGATGGATTTCCTCTATGATCTTTCCTACGCACGACGACCGCACCCCAGCTACGGCAACGCGCACATTCCAGCGTGGGAGATGATCAAAGGCTCGGTGGCGATCATGCGCGGCTGCTTTGGTGGCTGTACGTTTTGCTCGATCACCGAGCACGAAGGCCGCATCATCCAAAGCCGCTCGGAGGCATCGATTCTGCGCGAATTACAAGAAATCGTGCGGAAAAACCCCGACGTGGGCGGTCACATCACCGACCTGGGTGGTCCCACCGCCAACATGTACCGCATGCGCTGCCGCGATCCCGAGATTGAGCGCCATTGCCGGCGGCTGTCGTGCGTGTACCCGGAAATTTGCGAGAACCTCGGCGGCACCGACCATCAGGCGCTCATTCGGCTGTACCGCAAAGCGCGTGAGGTCAAGGGAGTCAAACTCGTGACCATCGGCTCGGGCGTGCGCTACGACCTGGCGGTCCGTTCGCCCGAATACGTCAAGGAACTGGTGCAGCATCACGTCAGCGGCCGGCTCAAGATTGCGCCAGAACATACGCAACCCGGACCGCTTCAGCACATGATGAAACCCGGTGTGGAAAGTTACTACCGTTTCCGACAGCTTTTCGAGCGCTATTCCCAAGAAGCCGGCAAGCGCCAGCAGCTCATTCCTTATTTCATCGCCGCGCACCCCGGTACGACGGATGAAGATATGATCGCGCTGGCGTTGTGGCTGAAACAAAACGGCTTTCGCCCCGATCAGGTGCAGACGTTCCTCCCCACGCCGATGGCGCTTGCAACCGCAATGTACTACAGCGGCCGCAATCCCCTCAAGCGCCTCGCCAACGGCGGCGCAGCGGTGGAAGTGCCCAAAGGGCAGCGCCAGCGCCGATTCCACAAGGCGCTGCTGCGCTGGCACGATCCGGCGAACTGGCCGCTCATTCGCGCGGAACTCAGGCGCCTTGGGCGGTTCGATCTCATCGGCTGGGGGCCCAACGCGCTCGTGCCGCCGGTGGATCCGCCGCGCGCGACAACGAACGCTGCTTCAGCGGCCTCTGGGCGTTCTGTTGTCGGCAAACAAGGGGAAAACCCCGTTTCTCGATCCTCGTCTCGGGGGACCACCAGGACGGCTGAAAGGAGCGCTGGCGCATTGCGGGCGCGGCGCCAAGGGAAACGCTGATGCCCGAGTTGCCCGAAGTCGAGACGGTGGCGCGAGGACTGGCGCCGTTGGTCGGGCAACGCTTGCGCGAGGTCACCGTGCATCGCACCGATTTGCGGCGACCGGTGCCCCAGCAAGCGCTTGCGGCGCTGGTCGGGCAACCGCTGGTGGCGGTACGCCGCCGCGCCAAGTACTTGCTGATGCATTTTGCCCATGACCAGGTGCTGCGTTGGCATCTGGGCATGAGCGGGCGGTTGTACTTTGTCGCTTCGCCCGAGCTTTCCTGGCAAGCCCACGAGCACTTGCAACTGAGTTTTGAGCGCCACACGTTGCGGTATCGCGATGCCCGGCGCTTCGGCGCCTGCGAATCGTTGTCGTTGTCCGAATGTCATCAGTGGGAACGGACGTTGGCACCAGAACCGTGGGACGAATCGCTGACGCCCCAGTGCCTGATGGCGCAAGCACAACGCCATCGCCGCGTCAGCCTCAAGGCGTTGTTGCTCTCTGGCTTGTTGATGGTCGGGGTGGGAAACATCTACGCCTCGGAGGCGCTTTTTGCTGCCGGACTCGATCCGCGGCGAACGGCAGGCTCCATGACCCTGGAGGAATGGGCCAAACTGCTGATCGCGGTGCGTGAAGTACTGGCGCAGGCGATCGCCGCAGGGGGCACGAGTCTGAAGGATTACATCACCGCCACTGGCGAAACGGGGTATTTTCAGGTGCAACTGGCGGTTTATGGCCGCGCCGGTGCGCCATGCCCTCGCTGCGCTTCGCCCATCGAACGGTTGGTGCAAGCGGGGCGCAGCACGTTTTTTTGCCCGGTGTGTCAAAAGTAAAGGTTGTGGCACAATCTACAACAAAATCTGGCTGACGGTTCAAAAATGAGCATGCTCGAGCAACTCGGTGAATTCGACCTTTTACGCCGCGATATCGTCACAGCAGTCAAAGGGTTGCGGCGGCGGCTGGAAGCGCTGGGCTTGACCAACGATCAGGTCGTTTCGCGCTTATCCCAGGTCGAAGAGGTGATCGCTGCCGACCGACTGCGCGTGGCATTCGTAGCCGAGTTTTCCCGTGGCAAATCCGAGCTTATCAATGCGTTGCTCTTTTCCTCGCATGGGCGGCGCGTGCTGCCCTCGCGCACGGGGCGGACCACGATGTGTCCCACTGAACTGGAGTGGTTCGAGGGGGCATCGGCGGAAGTGCTGCTATTGCCGATCGATGCGGCGCGCGACGTAACGCTGCGCGAAGCGCGTTTGCAACGCGATCTTTGGCAGGTGATGCCGTTCGACCCTGACGACACGGCTTCGGTCGTCGCAGCCACCGAGCGGGTGAGTATGGCCAAGCGCGTCACCACCGAAGAAGCCGAAGGGTTGGGTTTCCGCATCGATCCTGAGGGAGAAAACGGTCTCAAGCCCGCTTCTGATGGCACGGTAGAGATACCCGCATGGCGCCATGCGATCATTCGTTACCCGCACCCGCTGCTCGAGCGTGGTCTGGTGATCGTCGACACCCCGGGGCTCAATGCCATCGGTGCGGAAATCGATTTGACGCTTTCCTTGCTGCCCGAATGCCAGGCGGTGGTCTTCGTGCTGGGGGTCGACACGGGCGTGACGCGCAGTGACTATGAGATCTGGCGCCGTTTTCTGCACGTGGGCGAAGAGCGCAGCGCCGCCACTTGCCTCGTCGTGCTCAACAAAATCGATAGCTTGGAGGATGGGCTGCGCTCTGCAGCCGAGATCGAAAAAGAAATCACGTTGCGTGTCGATGAAGTCGCCGGATTGCTGAACGTACCGCACGAACACATTTATCCCCTGTCGGCGCAGCGGGCATTGGTGGGACGGGTGCAGAACCGCTCCGATTGGGTCGAAGCGTCACGCATCCGCGATTTCGAACAGGCGTTGTCCGAAACCCTCATGGACCAGCGTTTGACGATGGTTCAAGAAGCGGTTCGGGTGTCTTTGTCCGATCTCGTCTCGCTGACTGGATTGAACCAACGACTCCAAGCCCTCGAGGCGCAGGAAGCCGAGATCGAGTCCTTGCGTGGCGAAAATCGTGCGCGGCTGCTGTATCAACTCAAAAAGGTCCAGACACAACAGCAAGAACTGGCCGAAGTGTTCGAACGGGTCAAAGCTGCGAAAGTGCTGTTTGGGCGTGAGTCGCGGCAATTGCTGGACGTCATCGGCCGTCAACGCATTCGAGCCGAAGTGGAAAATGTGCTCAAAGAGCTCGAAGCGGCGACCTTTTCCACGCAGATGAAGAAAGCTATCGATGCGTTTTTTCAGCGTCTAGACGAATGGCTGGACAAAGGTCAGACTCAGTTGCAAGCCACGCACGACGTGTTGCGCAAGATCTACGACCGCTTTGCTGCCGAAGATGGGCTGGAGGTTGGCGCACCACCGGCGCCTCCCTCTTACGAAGAATTTCGCCGTGATCTGCAGCGGGTGCGCAGCGTGGCGCTCGATCAGGTGTCGAGCTGGGGGACGCTCTTTAGCCATGGACGGCGACAGGTGATCGAACGGTTCATTTCTTTGGTGGGACGAGAGGTGGAAGCGCGCTGGGAGCGCCAATACCGCCAGTTTCTGGCCTGGGTGCGCATCTCGATGACGCCAGTGGATGATGCGCTGGCCCGCCGCACCGATGCCTTGGAAAAGCGTTCGCAGTCTCTGCAACGCATGCAGGCTTCTGCTGAGGCTTTGGAACAGGAAAAAGCTCGTCTGGACGAAGAGCGCCGGTTGGTGCATCGGCAAATCGAGGAAGTCAAAGACGCCTTGCAAAGGGTGATGAGCGTCGTGAGCTGATGCTGGATTCCGGCCGAATCGCAAAAAACCCCCTGCTTCCCAGCAGGGGGAGGAGGCTCCCAAGCCATGCAACGAGAACGCGCCCATTGGCGCGTTTTTCATTTCCAGCGTGACGTAAGCCGCTGCGCTACAATGGTGCTGCGTTGTTTCACGGAGTACTGCCATGACCTATGTCGTCACCGAAGCTTGCATCAAATGCAAATACACCGACTGCGTCGATGTCTGTCCCGTCGATTGTTTCCGCGAAGGACCGAATTTCCTGGTGATCGACCCCGACGAATGCATCGATTGCTCGCTGTGCGTGCCGGAATGCCCGGTGGAGGCGATCTGTGCCGAAGACGATCTGCCTGAGGATCAGCGTGAGTTCATCGCGCTGAATGCCGAGCTGGCCAAGCAGTGGCCACCGATCGTCGCGCGCAAAGCGCCGCTGCCGGACGCCGACCAGTGGGCTGGGGTCAAGGGCAAAAAGCACTTGCTCGAGCGATGAGAATCGGTTATGATTGTCAAAACAAACGTACGTTTGAGAGGTGGTCATGAAGGTCATTGAGATCCTGCGCGTCAAGGGTAACGCGCTTTTTACCGTGCGGCCGGATTCCACGCTGCAAGAAGCAGTGGCGACGATGGTGGAGGAGGACATCGGCTCGCTGATCGTGTTCGACCAGAGGCGGTTAGTCGGATTGCTGACCTTCCGAGAAGTGCTCAAAGCCGTGCATCGTGCCGGCGCCGATTGGGCGCGAATATCGGTGCGCGACGCGATGCTTGTCGACCCTTTGAGCGTGCCCCCCGATATGGACGTGGATGTGTTGCGGCAGCTCATGGTGCAAAGGCACCAACGCTATTACCCGGTATTGGAACAAGGCA
>FWPV01006789.1_pt1 | contig 21442 bp, 11 predicted proteins | sample 2228371 | NCBI WGS metagenome assembly FWPV01 (sample SAMEA103939776, study PRJEB20133) | metagenome | reverse complement strand
GCTCCAATTGGAAACCGGCGCTGAGGTTTGGGCGACCGACCTTTCGGGAGCGGCGATCCGGGTGGCGGCTGCGAACGCGCAAAGGCTGGGCGCGCGGGTTCATTTCGCCATCTGCGACGTCCTCGACGCCATTGCTCCGGCGTCGGTGGACCTAGTGGTGAGCAATCCGCCGTATATCCCGCTCAGCGAAAAGCGCGGGCTGCCGCGGGAAGTCGTGGAGCACGAACCGCATTTGGCGCTGTTTGGAGGGGAGTCGGGTTTCGACATCTATCCGCGGTTGATCGCCGGCGCGCGGCGCGTCTTGAAGCCCGATGGCTGGCTCGTCATGGAGCTGAACTATCAGTTTGAGCAGCCGGTGCGGGAGATGCTAGACGGCTGGCTGGACGTCGATGTTCAGCGGGATCTCGCCGGATTGCCGAGAGTGATTTCAGCGCGGCTTGGACCATGAGAACCATTTTCCACGTCGACATGGATGCTTTCTTCGTGTCGGTGGAAGAACTGTTGAACCCCTCGCTGAAGGGTAAGGCGGTGGTGGTGGGAGGGCAGCGGCATGAGCGCGGCGTTGTGTCGGCGGCTTCTTACGCCGCGCGGCGGTACGGAGTCCATTCCGCCATGCCCCTGCGCACCGCGGCGAAGCTTTGCCCCCACGCCATCTTTCTCGACGGGCATCCGCATCTTTACCGCGAATATTCGCAGCGCGTGTTCGCCGTGCTTCAGAAGTTCTCGCCCAAGGTCGAGATGGCGTCCATCGACGAGGCGTATCTTGACGTCACCGGGTGCGAGAAGCTGCTTGGTCCACCGCTCGAGTGCGCGCACCGTCTGCACCAGAGCGTGAAGCTGGAAACGGGACTGAACTGTTCCATCGGCGTTTCCTCATCGAGGATGGTGTCCAAAATCGCTTCGGATCAGGCGAAGCCGAACGGCATTCTCTGGGTGCTGCCCGGCATGGAGGCTCGATTTCTGGCGCCCTTGGACGTGCGCCGCATACCGGGCGTCGGGAAGGCGACCGAACGGCAGTTGCTTGCCATTGGCATCCGGAAGATCGGCGACTTGGCGCGTTTGGACGAGAAGTTCCTCGAGGAGCGCTTCGGCAAGTGGGGTTTGGCGCTCGCCGGCAAAGCGCGGGGAGAGGATGCGGGAGCGTGGTTCGACGGAGACGTGGGCGAAGACGAGGGGGCGCGCTCCATCAGCCACGAGCACACTTTCCCGGTAGACACCGCCAAGGCGAGCGAACTGGAAGCCACTCTGGCGCGGTTGAGCGAGATGGTCGGGCGGCGCTTGCGCGAACACGGCTACCATGCGCGCACGATTCAGATCAAGCTGCGCTATGCCGATTTTTCGACCATTACGCGCGCTCACACGCTGGACCACGGAACGCAGATTGACACGGAGATTTTCGCGGAGGCGCGCGCCTTGTTCCGCCGGAATTGGACGGGCAAGCCTGTGCGCCTGCTCGGCGTGCACGCTTCCGGCTTCGCGTCACGCGAAGGGCAGCTCAGCCTGCTGGATCAGGAGAAGCGCGAGCGCTGGTCCAAGGCGCTGGCGGCGGCGGACGAAATCCGCGATAAATTCGGCGAGCGCAGCATTTCGCTGGCGCGCGGCTTGACAGGCGACTTTGAGGAGCGCGTCCACGAAAACCCCGCCGGACTGCCCGGCAAAGGACCGAAGGGAAAGCGAAAACGCTGACCTGGTTTATTTCGAAACCAGATCACCGAAAGCCGCAAGCAATCCGTACTTGTTCTGCCACGTGGTGTACATGATGCCCATGGCGCCGGGCGTCTTGGCGAGCGCTTCCAGCCAGCCTTTGGGGTTGTCGAGCGTGTCGCCGTCATAATAGGCGCCGGCTAGCGTCTTATGACCCAAGCCGGAGAAGAACGCCAGGCTCTCATTGCGCTTCGTGTAATACCAGCAAACGATGTTGAGATCCCGGGGGATGTACTCCCAGGAACCGGTGTAATCGCCGTCAACCAGATAGTAGTTATTTCGGGCGTTGTGTCCGGGGTCGAACATATCGCTCCACGCCCATATCTCGGCGTCGGGATTGATGTCGCGGATCATGAGGAAGCCTTGCGTGATGTGGTCGCCCAGGATCTGAGCCATGCTCATACCCCGCCGCTTGCAGGCTTCGCACGATCCGCCCATCCGGATTTCATCCACGCTCAGCATCCACCGCCGCGGGGCTAATTTTTCGTGAATCAGGCGGGCGTTGGCGCGGAGAATGTCAAGCACTTCCGGCTCGGACATGCAGGCGCTGACCTGCCCGTTGTTGATCGACATGCCGTGGTAGTAACTCACTAGCAGGCGCTCGCCGGGGCGGATCCGGCTCCCCGGCAACAGCCGGATGGGCGGACCATCGTGGTCGAAACGGAAATTGAGCTGCGGGTCGCTGATGGGAGCGAAGTCCACGCCTTCTTCATAAGCTTCGCCCGACGATTCGCTCACCACCCGGACGGGCGTACCGTCCCGGCGCAGCACGTTCACCAAGCCGGCTTCCTCAATTGCCAAATCATCGATCCAAAACTTGCCGCTCCTGCCGCCCCAGACTCCGGCATAGATGCGAACTGTCGTGTGTGACATGCTGTTGAAGCCGAATACGAGCTTGCGCCACTCGGTGGTAGAGGGCAGCCTCGGATCCCAAGGCGCCAGAGCCTGACCCTCCGGGGTCAGCACTTGAATCCGGAAGGCGGAAGATGGCTGGAGATCCTCTGACTTCACCCAGGCGCTCACGCGGTAACAGCGGTGCGGCTTCACCTGAATTTCCTGCATCAATCGCCCGTGCCCGTTGGGATTGGAAGCGAAGTTTTCGAAGCGCATCGAAGCCGAGCCGCTATGGAACACTTCGCGGTCGATGAATGAGATCACTCCGGGCGAGTCGTGGAAGCGGTATCCGCGGGCGGTGTTGCCGGTGAACTCCTCGAACCCGGGATTGGCGAAGGCGGCGCCGGAATCCGGAATCAGCTTCGCCTCTTTTTCGCCGGCGAGGAAAACCGCCTCCCGCACCGGCAACCCTGCGGCAAGATTCCGGTTATAGCCGAGAATGCCGCCGGCATAGCCCAGCCCGTAAAACAGCGGGATGATCTCAAGCGAACGCTCTTCGGCGATGCGCCGCACTTCAGCCAGGCGGCGGAAGTACGCTTCGCCTTGGCGCCCGATGCTATCGAAGCTCGCCGCCAGCATCACCCCGTTGAGCCCGTGTTTCGACGCCACGTCCGCGATTTGGCGGAAGTCCTCCACGTGGGAGTCCTGCTGCAAATTGCGGGAAACGTAGACCCAGCGGAGCGGATAGACTTGCGCCGCGGCGGCGCCGCACAGCGCGAACAGCAGCAGGCAACGCATGTCGAGCCTCCTAGAGAAGCTTCGCCGCATCCTTGGCGAAGTAGGTCAAGATGATCGAAGCGCCTGCCCGGCGGATGGCGGTGAGGGACTCCATCATCGCCCGCTCACGGTCAATCCAGCCGTTGCGCGCGGCTGCCACGATCATGCTGAATTCGCCGCTCACCTGATAGGCGGCGATGGGAACTTCGAAGCGCTCGTACGCCTTGGCGATCAGATCCAAGTACGGCATGGCAGGCTTCACCATCAGCATGTCGGCGCCTTCTTCAAGGTCCAGTTCCATTTCCCGCATGGCTTCGCGGGCGTTGGGCGGATCCATCTGGTAGCTGCGCCGGTCGCCAAACTGCGGCGCGGATTCCGCCGCTTCACGGAAAGGACCATAAAAGCAGGAGGCGAACTTCGCCGCGTAGGACAGGATCGGAGTGTTCTTGAAGCCCTCCGCGTCGAGCGCCTTACGGATAGCCGCGACGCGCCCGTCCATCATGTCGGAGGGCGCCACGATATCCGCGCCCGCGCGGGCGTGAGACACCGCCGAGCGCGCCAGCCACTCCAGCGTTTCGTCGTTGTCCACGTCGCCGTCCACCACCTTTCCACAGTGTCCGTGGCTGGTGTACTCGCAGTTGCATACGTCGGTGATGACAACCAAGCCGGGCGTCTCCCGCTTTATGGCGCGGACGGCGGTTTGGACGATGCCCTGCGCGTCATAAGCGCCCGACGCCCACTCGTCTTTGGTCTCAGGGATGCCGAACAGTATGATGCCGCCGATGCCCAACGATTGGATCTCGCGGCATTCCTCCACGAGCTGGTCCACCGACATCTGGTAGTTGCCCGGCATGGCGCCGATTTCCCGTTTGACGCCTTCGCCCGGGCAGACGAACAGGGGCATGATGAAATTCTCCGGACGCAGGTGCGTTTCCCGCACCAAACGCCGCAAGGCTTCCGTGCGGCGCATGCGCCGCATTCGCTGAATGGGGAAGGGCATAAGAGAATTATGCCGCGAACCGCGCCCGGCGGGATGCGACAATGGCAGCAGAGGACCACATACCCCATGGAGAGAAGGCATTTCTTATCGGCAGCGGCAATGACCGCCGCCTCTTACCAGCGCATTTTGGGCGCGAACGAAAAGATCCGCGTCGGACTGATTGGCGCCGGCGGGCAGGGGCAAGCCAACTGGCGGAATTTCATCAAGAACCCGGACGTTACGCCCGCCGCCGTGTGCGACGTCTATGAGCCGAACCTCGAGAAGGCTCTTTCGATGGCGCAGGGTCAGGCGAGAGGCTACAGGGACTTCCGGAAACTGATCGAACTCCGGGACATCGACGCTGTCATTGTCGCTACCCCGGATCACTGGCACGCCATACCGACCATCCTGGCGTGCCAAGCGGGTAAGGACGTTTATGTCGAAAAGCCGCTTTCGCTGTTTATTCGCGAAGGGCGGGTGATGCTGGACACCGCCAGGAAGTACAAGCGCGTGGTGCAAGTAGGCAGCCAGCAGCGCTCCGGTCCGCATTACGCTCAAGCCATCGAAATCATCCGGAGCGGGCAACTCGGCAAGGTGCACCACATTCATGCCGCGTTCATCCGCAACGCCATGCCCGGTTGGGGGAAAGCCCCCGACGAGCCGCCCCCGGCGAATTTCGATTGGGATATGTGGCTCGGACCTGCGCCCAAGGTTCCCTACAACAAGATGCGCGCCATTTATCACTTCCGCTGGTTCTGGGACTACTCGGGCGGTCAGATGACGAACTTCGGAGCGCATGACGTCGACATCGCCCGGTGGGCTTTGAACGCCCGGGCGGCGCAGGCGGTGGCGGGCTTCGGCGGGCGGTTTGCCTTGGAGGGCGCAGGCGAAACGCCGGACGTTCAGGAGGTCATCTACCAGTTTCCGGATTGCGTCCTCAACTGGAGCGTCCGGGAGATGAACAGCGAAGGGCGCTCCGGTCTTACTTTTCATGGGACCAAAGCCACAATGACCCTCACGCGCCGGGGGATCGAGATCATGGGTGAGACTTGGCGCGGCTTGAACGCTCCCAAGGAGCCGCAAGCGCAGAACGCCAAATACCCCGGCTCCGAGCAGCACGCCGCTCACATCCGCAATTTCCTCGATTGCGTCAAGAGCCGCAAGCGCCCCAACGCGGATATCGAAGAAGGGCACTTGACGGCAGTCTTATGCCACTTAGGCAACATCGCCACCCGTTTAGGGCGTTCCGTGCGCTGGGATCCCGACAAAGAACAGATCATCGGCGACGCCGAGGCGAATCGCATGTGCGACCGCCCGTACCGCGCCCCTTGGAAGCTCGGCTAGAGGTGTTCCATGCACCGGCTCTGGCTCGTGGCGTTGCTCCTCGCCTCCATCCGCCTGTATCTCAAGGACGGCGACTATCACACCGTCCGCGAATACAAGGTGGAGGGCGACCGGGTGCGCTACTACAGCACCGAGCGTGGCGAGTGGGAGGAAATCCCTCTGGAACTCGTCGATTTGAAGCGCACCGAAGCCGAGATACGGGCAAGGGAGGAGTCGCGGAAGCAGGAAGCGGCGCTCATCGACGCCGAGGAAAAGGCGGAGCGCGAGGCGCGGCGTGAAGCGGCGCGTGTGCCTGTGCATCCGGGTGTCTGGCTCGTCGAGGGAGAAGAACTCAAGGAGCTGAAGCAAGCCGAGGCGAAACTGGCGACGAGCCGCGGTCGGACGGTGCTTAAGATCCTCACTCCGGTGCCCATCGTCGCCGGCAAGGTGACGGTGGAGTTGGATGGAGAGACTTCCGCCACCGTGCTCAAGAATCCGGTGCCGGAGTTCTATATTCGTTTGCGCGAAGATGAACGCTTTGGCATCGCGCGGCTAACCAAGAAAAGAGGGATCCGGGTGGTCGATCAGATCAGCGTGATGCCGGTGACCAACGAGAAATTCGACGAAATCGACCTGGTGGAGATCTTCCGCCGGCAGGTGGGCGAGGGTCTCTATAAGATTTGGCCGCAAAAACCGCTCGCTCCCGGCGAATACGCGGTGGTTGAATACACCGAGGGCAAGGGCAACATCCAGGTCTGGGACTTCTCGATCAGCAAGTGAAGGCGTCCCCAAGAGTGGGTACGCCGCAAGCTGGAGCTCGCGCCACCACCGGAGCCTGTGGCGCAAGCACTCGTGCTTGCAGCGCCCCCACTCATGGGGGCGCCTTCTATAGCCTAAAATTCAAACCGCAGCGCCATTTGGACGATCCGCGCCCCGCCGATGGTGCCGCTGAACCTTCCGAACGACGCCTGGGTGGCAAGGCTCGCGCCCGGGGTGCCGAAGCGGGCGCTATTGAACAGGTTGTAACCCTCAAGACGAAGCGTGGTGACGGCGGATTCGGTGACGCGGAAACGCTTCGAAAGAGTGGTGTCGATGTTGAAGAACCTCGGTCCGCGGAAAGCGTTGCGCCCGCTCGTTCCGATAGTGCCAGCCTCCGGGAAGCTGAACCTGGCTTTCTCTTCCTCGGTCAGGTAGAAGACCCCGTCACCGCGCTTTTCGAGCTTGCCAATGCTGCGGTCGCCGGAGTAATTCGCCCAACTGTTGGTTCCATGGTTCGGACCGGTCGCCCGGCCGCTCGAAACAGTGAACACATTGCCGCTCTGCCAGATGTTGAGAATGCCGACGTCCCAACCGCCCGCGATGTAGTCTAACCACCTCGGTGCGTCGCCGAGATACCGGCGGTTCTTCCCAAACGGCAGGGTGTAAATAAAGCTCGCATTGAATGCGTGGGTTTTGTCGAAGCTTGACCTGGCGCGGTTCAAACGCGTGTTGAACCAGTCGATGACGCTGCCGTTGTCTGTGCCATTGCCTTCGTTCGCCCAGTTATCGATCGACTTGCTGAAGGTGTAATTGGCGTTGAACTTGAAGCGCCCGGCTTGGCGGCGCAGGCTCAACTGGAAGGAGTTGTAGTAGCTTCGCCCATCGTTCGTCGCCAGATACGCCAGGCTGAACTGCGGGTAGTTCCGCAAGTACCATTGCGGAAGCCCGGCGTTCGGATACCGGTTGTAGTTGCTGGCGGTGGCGTCCAGATTGTTCGCCGCAAGCCCCACCGAGCCGCTGTCAAGAGTGGTGGCGTTGATCGCCGTGATGGCGGCTTCCGGCGTGCCGAACAGCCGCACTAGCGTATTCGTAGCCGGAACCGGCGTGCGGTTGGCGCGGTACGCCTGCAACTGCTTGAAGGCGCCCAGGAAATCCTCGTAAATGCGGGGCTGATTGAGATTGTTGTGCATGAACAGCTTGATGCCCCGCGTGCCGACGTATCCGGCTTCCAGCACTGTATTGCGGAAAAGCTCCCGCTGAATGCTGAAGTTGGTGTGCAAGACGTATCCTGTCCGGAGGTTCGGCATGAACTGAGTGACGCTGGTTGCCCGGTTCACGGGAACGGTCAGTTCGACGGTGGCCGGCTGCGGAAGAGGCGGCAACCCGTCGCTCGCCCGCACGTCCGAACCGGGGGTCTGGTTCGGATACGCCCGCACGTCGGTGGAAAAGCCCGGGATGCTGTCCGCGGGAGTCAAAGTGGCGTTGATGAGGCGGTCATAGAATACGCCCCAACCGCCTCGAATCGCCGTCTTGCCATCGCCGCGGACGTCCCAAGCAAAGCCCAACCGCGGTGCGAAGTTGTTCCAATCGTTGTTATAGTAAGGCCCGCCCTTCTTAATCGTGAGGTCCGTCATCTTGTTGACATGGTTCATCTGATCCCGCTTGTCCAGATAGCCCTGCAACCCGCCGGCTTCAAAAGGCACCCCCATGAACTCATAGCGCAAGCCGGCGTTGACCGTCAGGTTTCGCGTCAACTTCCAGTCGTCCTGCAAGAACATGGCAAACTCGCGATACTTGAACGTGCGGTTCCGTCCGGTTCCGGCGGGCTGGTATTTCTCAAGGTTGCTGTAATAGCGGACGAGCACGTCGCTGACGCGCCCCAGCATGTCGTTGTAGTAGCTTTCAAAGCGGATGCGGTCTGTGCTCGAGATGATCGAACCCGTGGGTCCGATGGTCGATGGCGGAGCATTGCCAAAACTCCGGCTCAAATAGATCGCCGGCCAGGCGTAATCCTCGCGCCAGCTAAACTGAGTGGTCAGCCGCACGTTGACGCCGCCTTTGATCGTGTGCCGCCCGGAGACTTTCGTCATATTGTCGGTGATCTCTGTATATGGGACCTTACGCCCTTGGGCGAAAGCCGTCGGGTTGGCGATCGGGCTGGTGTACAGGTTCGGCACCAGCATCGGCTCTTTCAGCCGCGGGCGCAAAAAGTCGCTGTTCGTCTTCTGACCGCCCACGCGCAGTTCGTTGACCAAGGTATTTGTTATTGTCCAATCGGAACCGAACGACCATCCGGCGCGGTGCCCGCCTTGGCGTCCGTTCTCGTCGCCCGGGAACCGGGCTTCCGCGCTGTTGGTGGTGTCGATGGAGTACGTCCGCATCCAGCTATGACGGTAGAAGATGCGGTGCCCGCTCCACAGGTTGTGATCGACCTTGATGGTGAACTGATCGTTGAAGCTGTTCGCCGGGGCGTTAAAACGGAAGCCCGCGGCGACAAGTCCGTCGCCAAGATCGTAGTTGTTCGGGTTAGGCAGCCGGTCTAAGAGCTTCTTCACCATCGGGTCGATGCCTTTGCCGCGCGGGTCGTTGCGCACGACGTCGAAGCTCTGAATCGGGCTTGAAGGCGTCGTCCGCCACCGGAAAATGCCCTGTTTGGCTTCCGGCGTCAGTACGGTGCGGTTCCGGACTACCTCTTGGCGCGTCCGGTTTCCTTCATAGCTTCCGAAGAAGAACGTCCGGTCACGGCGAATCGGACCGTCCACCCTGCCGCCGAAGATGTTGCGGATGTACTTCGGGCGCGCTTGACCAGAGCTGTTATTGAAAAAGTTGTTGGCGTTCAGCTTGGTGTTACGCAAGTAATCCCAAGCGCCGCCGTGGAACTTGTTCGTGCCGGAGCGGGTGATCATTTGCACCTGTCCGCCGGCGTTGCGCCCGTATTCTGCCTTGCCGCCGTTGGTCACCACGCGGAACTCCTCGACGGTGTCGCTGGTGTTGGGGGTCATGGCCAAGCCGAGCCTCGGCGCCACCGGGTCGTTCACCGCGATGCCGTCCAAGGTGGCGTTATTCGCCCCTTGCCGCAATCCGTTGACGCGCGAATAGCTGGAATCAGACGGATCGATTTGGATGCCGGGGTTGAAGATGGCCAGAGTGATAGGTCCGCGCCCCAATTGGGGCAGGCTGTCGATGTCGCGCAGCGTGATCACCCGCGCAATCTGGGCGTCCGCCGTCTGCACCCGCACGGCATTCGCCTCGACCACCACTGACTCCGCCACCGAGCCAACTTCCAGCCGGATCACTTCGGTGACCGTCTCGGCGACGTTCAAGATGACGCTGCTGCGCACTGCACGGCGGAAACCCGGCGCTTCCACCGTCACCTGATATTCACCCGGGGCAAGGGATGGCAAAATGAACCGCCCCTCGCCGTCCGATGCGGTCTGTGTGCGCAACTGTGTCTTGACATTGACCGCTTCGACTTTCGCGCCAGGAACGACCGCGCCGCTTTCATCCTGCACCACGCCCTCGTACCGGGCGGTGGTAACCTGCCCGACCAGCAGCCCGGCGGCCAGCGCGCCCGACAAAGCCATAACCAGCCAGGTCCTCATTGACTTCACAAAGCTCCTTTCTGTTCAGTGGACTAGCGCCCGCTTCGAGGAGGGTCTGCGCCCCTGAACCCTCACCATCGGTGAAAGTATACTCCAAATCTCAGGCGTCGGGGCCAGACATTTTGACGGGGCCTCCCGAAGTGGTACTATTTGATTAAGGTTTGGTCGTGAGCGGGTTGCTCCAGCTTTGGGGGGCTTCTCAAACCCGGCACAACTGGCAATAGGACACGGTTCGCGCGATGCGAACCCGCAGCGTGGGCCGTATGCTTCGAAAGGGAGATTGACAACAATGAAGTACCGGACATGGATAACGCTCGCACTGTTGGCTTCTCTGGCCGCGGTGAGCTGGGCGCAACTGACACGCGGTTTTATCTCCGGAACCATCACGGATGCGACCGGAGCCGTTGTGGAAGGCGTCGCGGTGAAGATCACAAACACCGCGACGAACATCAGTACAGAAACCCAAACGAATGCGGTGGGATTCTATCGCTTCGTGGCCGTCGAGCCGGGGGTCTACCGGGTGGAATACCGGAAGCAGGGTTTCGAGGTGCTGAAGATCGAAAACGTGACAGTGGGAACGGCGCAGGAAGTGGTACTAAATCAAGCCCTGACAGTCGGCGCCACGACGACCACCGTGGAAATCCAGGCAGTGGCGGCGTCGATTGAGCTGGCCAAGTCCTCCGCAACGCTGGAACGCAAACTCTCCCAGCAGATGCTGGAGAACCTGCCACTTGCCGGCGCCACGAGGGATGTCAACACCCTGGCGCTTCTGACTCCGACAGCGACGCGCGCGCCAGGTTCCACCGGAATCGCCGCTAACGGTCAGCGCGCCCGTAACAACAACTTCATGATTGACGGCGTGGATAACAACGACTTGAGCGTTACGCTGGCCAACGCCCGGGTCATCGCGGAGGGGCTTTCCGAGTATCAGGTGCAGACCAACCCGTACTCGGCGGAATTCGGACGGAATACCGGCGCCCAGATCTCAGTCATTACCCGGGGTGGCAGCAACAGCTTCAAGGGCGAGGTTTGGGATTATTACCGCGCCAATTGGATGGAGCCGGTCAGCTTGCTGAACAAGCGCGCCGGAGTCACCTCGACTCCGCGGTTCGTCCAGAACCAAGCCGGAGGCTCGCTCGGCGGTCCCATCCTCCGCGACCGGCTGTTCTTCTTCGGGTTGCTTGAAGCGAACCGCCGCCGGGAGGCGCCGGATGCCCGGAATGCGGCTTCCGCCACCATCCCGACGCCCGACGGATATGCAGCGTTGCAGCGAGTGCCGCTCGGTTCAGGGCAAACTCAAGCCAGCCGTCAGGCTGTGTTGAACGCCATCACTTTCCTGCCGGATATTCACAAGATCGTGGGCAGCAACTACCAGAATGTCCGCAACGTCACGGTGAACGGCACGCCGGTTCAAGTGGGGACGATCCGCATTCCGCTGGCCAATCCTTACGATTTCTGGTACCAGCAAGGACGCGTGGATTATAAGCTCTCGGATAGCGACAATCTGAGCTACCGCATCCAAATTGACAAGCGGAACCAGCCGGATGTCGTCAGCAACCTTCAGTTCGGAAACAAGTTCTCCGGAGCACAGACGATCCTTAGCCAGAACCACGCCCTGAGCCACACCCGCACGTTCAGCCCGCGGTTCATCAATGAGTTCCGCTTCAGCTTCGTGCGGCGCAATCTGGACTTCCCGGAAAACGATCCGAAGACTTCGACCGCCGCCATCAGCGGGTTTTTCACCATCGGCGGCTTGTCGAACTTCCCTCAGGGGCGCATCCAGAACACGTTCCAATGGCAGAACGTGTCCACCTACATGCTGAACCGGCATTCGCTGAAGTTCGGCATGGACGTCCGCCGGAACCGGCTTTTCAACCGCGCCGGGTTCGACTCCAAGGGCACGTGGACCTTCAACAGCCTCGAGGACTTCATCAACAACCGGGCGTTTTCGCTTGCTCAGGCGATCAACGAGGCGACTTTCGACGCGCGGCAGACCAATCAGTATTACTTCTTCCAGGACGATATCAAGGTCACGAAGAACCTCACCGTCAATCTGGGCTTGCGCTATGAATACTCCGGCGTGCCGTTCGGCTTTTTCGGCGCGACCGAAGCGCAAGTGGTGGCGGCTCTGGTGCCCCGCCCGGTGCGCCCGGACAAGAACAACTGGGCGCCGCGCGGCGCTCTCGCTTGGAGCCCCACCCCGAAAGATGGCTTGGCCAAGAAGCTGTTCGGAGATGGACAGACGGTGTTCCGCGGCGGATGGGGCATGGGCTACGACGTGCTGTTCTACAATATCCTGACGGTCAACGCCAGCAACTACCCGCGCGTCGTTGTGCAGAACACCAACCAGCCCGAAACAATCAACCTCTATCCGCAGTTGGCGCCGAAGGTGGCTGGGCGTCCTGCGTTTAATCCGCTGGCGACGTTCGTGAATTCGCCGGAGGATACTCAGAACCCGACCACCCACTTCTACAGCTTCTCGATTCAGCGGCAGGTGAAGAGCAACTATGTGGTGGAAGTCGGCTACACCGGCAGCCGCAGTTACCACGGCATCCGCCAGGGGCAGTTGAACCCGGGCATCCTGACGCCTCAGCAGGCGGCGCAGGTGATCGCTACCGGGAATCCGAACTCCATCCCGTCGCTGCAAGCCCGGCGCCTGTACCCGCAGTTCGGTTCGCGGATAACCATCGAATCCACGGCTTTGGCCAACTACAACGCCATGTTCATCCGCGTGGACAAGAAGATGTCGCGCGGCTTGACCGTGGGCGGCAACTACACGTGGAGCGCTTTGTTAAGCGACAACGACGAATCTCTAGGTGTGGCGGACATCGTGAACTCCTCGCCTCAAGTGCCGCAAGACTACTTCAACTACCGGAATGAGTGGAGCCGTTCGGTGTTTGACCGCCCGCACCGCCTGGCGCTGTACTACAACTACCAGATCCCGTGGTTTAACCAGGGCGCCATCGGCTCCAAGGCAATGCGCCATGTGTTCGCAGGTTGGAGCATCGCCGGCTTTACCGACTGGCAGAGCGGGCAGCCGTTCACCATCCGCACGGGCGTGGACTCCGCCGGCATCGGCACCCCCACGCCGGCGCGCCCGAACTACAACCCCAATGGGATTTTCACCAAGGATCCCGTGTCGGGCGACTTGCGCACCTTCACCATCCCCATCGACGGCACCGGCATCGTGGTGGCGCCGCTCGGGGCGAACCGCATCCCCATGAACAACACCATGCCGGGCGGCGGCAATCTGGGGCGCAATACGTTCCGGGGTCCCGCTTTCACCAACTGGAACTTCGGTCTGCACAAGACCATCTCCATCGCTGAGCGCTGGAGGGTGCAGCTCCGAGCCGATTGGACCAACCTGTGGAACCACAGGAACTTCGGCAATCCGGTGGCGACCATGAACTCGCCCGCCTTCGGAACGAACACGACCGATCCCGGCGGGCGCAGCATGCTCGTCAGCGCGAAGATTCGCTTCTAACCACCTCCTCCTTCCTCAGGCGGCGTCCGGTCACCCCGGACGCCGCTTTTTTTGGTGCTTGCCTGGGCGCACCTGCCGCTTTTCAAAGTTTTCTTCTTGAAGTATCCTTATCCAAACGGGTCTTTCAGGTTTGAACCCGTACGGGAGGAATGTCGCATGAGGAAGGTTTTGGCTAGCATTTTTTGTTTGGGGCTGCTCGTGCCGCCCCTAGCGGCTCAACAGAACACCGGTAGGATCACGGGCTCCGCCGTGGATGCTTCCGGCGCCGCGGTTCCGGGCGCCCAAGTGCAGCTCTGGCGCGCTGACGGAGGCGTGGCGGCTTCCACGGTCACCACCACGGAAGGATTTTTCGCGTTTACCGGCATCCAGCCGGGCACGTACGATCTCACCATCGAAGCCAAAGGCTTCGCCAAAAAATCCATCCGTCAAGTGAAGGTGGATCCGGGGCGTGAGACGTCGATCCCCGCGGCGGCTTTGGAAGTCGGCACTCAAACCGAAATCGTCGAAGTGGCGGCGACCATTCAAGGGGTACAGACGACCACCTCGGAAGTGTCGACCACGATTACGACCGAACAAATCCGCCGGTTGCCGCTGCTCAACCGCAGCCCGCTGGCGTTGATCGCCACGCAGGCGGGGGTCACCTACAACGGGCGGACCAACACCATCATCAACGGGCAGAGGCCGTCGTTCAGCAACGTCACCGTGGATGGCGTCAACGTCCAGGACAACTATATCCGCACGAACGCGCTCGATTTCCTTCCCAACCTGCTCCTGTTGGACCAAGTGGCGGAGGTGACCGTGCTCACGGCCAACAGCAGCGCCGCCGTGGGAGGCGGATCGTCACAAATCATCTTCACCACTCCCTCAGGGGGAAACTCCTTCCGCGGCTCGCTGTACTGGAGTAACCGTAACAAAGCTGTGGCCGCTAATACGTGGTTCAACAACCGCGACGGGATCGTCCGGCCGCCATACAACCAGAACCAGGGCGGCGGCTCGCTCGGCGGCCGCATCATCCGGGACAAGCTGTTCTTCTACACCAACTATGAGGCATTCCGCCTTCACCAGCAGTCGTCCCGGAACACCACCATTTTGACTGCCGACGCGCGCAACGGCATCTACACGTACCGGGACTCCGGAGGCCAAGTGCGTAAGGTCAATGTCCTTCAAACCATGGGCGTGCAGGTGAATTCGACCATCTCCAGCCTGCTCCAGAGAGTGCCCGGTCCGGAGAAGATCAACAATTACCGGGTGGGAGATAGCTCCGAAAGCCTGTTGCGCAACACAGCTGGTTACAGTTACGTTCTCCGCAACAACCGGATCCGCGACAACGTCACCGCCAAAGGCGACTACATCCGGTCGACCAAACACACCTTCTCCGGCACTTTCACGTGGAACCGCGACTATTTGGACCGCACGGACCTGACCTTCAATTTCGATGCCGTGCCGCCGGTGTTCAACGACAATAAAACCAAGTTTGTTTCAGCCACGTGGCGTTGGAACCCCCGCCCGTCCATCACCAACGAGCTCCGAGGCGGTTTGAACTTGGCGCCGGGCTTGTTCCTGACTTCGTACGACCCGGGTCGATTCAACATCACCGGCTTGGTGTTCACCAACCCTGTCAATTTCACCACCACGGCTCTGCCGCAGGGACGCTACACCAATACCTACAGCCTCCAGGACAACGCCAGCTATATGCGCGGGCGCCATAACTTCCAGTTCGGTTACCAGATGCAGATCGTGCGCGTCAAGGCATTCAATAACCCGGCGAATATCGTTCCGCTGTACACGATCGGCATCGGGACGGGCAATCAAGGGTTGGTTGCGAGTCAGCTTCCGGGCATCAGCTCCACCGACCTCGCGGGCGCGAACGCTCTGCTCGCCAGCCTGGGAGGCATCATCTCCGCTTATAGCCAGACGTTCAACGTCACCAGCCGTACCTCCGGCTTTGTGGCGGGAGCGAACAACACCAGGAACTTTCTTCAGGACAACTTCGCCTTGTACCTCCAGGACAACTGGAGGCTATCGCGGAAGCTGACCGTGAACTTGGGCGTCCGCTGGGACTACTACCCGCCCGTGGACGAACGGGACGCCCTTTACCTTCTGCCCCTTTTGGAAGGCAGGACGCCGATCCAGGCGCTGCTTTCCAACTCCACGCTCGACTTTGCGGGCGGCGCTGTTGGCAGGCCTTACTATAACGCAGACAAGAGAAATCTCGCGCCTGTCGCGGGCTTTGCGTACGATGTGTTCGGCGACGGGAAGACCGCTATCCGCGGCGCTTACAGCTTAAGCTACGTCAACGACGAGAGCATCCGCGCCATCGCCAATAACGTCAACACGAACGACGGCTTGCAAGCCACCGCCACGCGCTCGGGTCTCACCGGCACCCTGGCGAACCCGCCGGCTGTGGTCCCCCCTGTGTATAAAGTCCCCCGGACCTTTGCCGACAATTACGCCAACAATACGCAAAGCGCCTACGGCATGCCGGACCCGGGTCTCCGGACGCCTTATATCCAGCAGTGGAGCTTCGGAGTCCAGCAGGCGGTGAAAGGCGCGGTGGTCGAAGTCCGCTACGTCGGCAACCATTCCACCAAACTCTGGCGGGCTTTCGATTACAACCAAGTCATCATCAAGGAGAACGGGTTCCTGGACGATTTTAAGCGAGCTTACAACAACGCGGTTCTCTCGCAGCGCGCTACCGGGCGCTTTGATCCGTCATACAATCCAGCGATTCAAGGCAGCCAGCCGTTGCCGGTCTTTGGGCGGCTGTCAAACCCTCTCTTTACGAACTCCACGATCTTGACCTACATTCAACAGCAACAGGTGGGAGAGCTGGCGAATGTTTACCAAATTAACCGCTTGAACGGCGCCGTGAACTTCTACCGCAACCCGTACGGGCTGGGCTGCAACATGGTGACGAACTACACCAACGCCAGCTACAACGCCCTCCAGATTGACGTGCGCAAGCAAACCAAGGCGGGCTTGTACATGCAGGGCAATTACACCTGGTCGAAGAATCTCAGCGATCAGGAGGGCATCCAGCAGACGCGCTTCGAGCCGTTCCTTGACATCGACAACGCCAAGATCGAACGCGCGCCGACGAGCTTCGACCTTCGCCATCAGATCAAGATCAACGGCACCTACGACCTGCCGTTTGGCAAGGGGCGGAGGCTCAACTATCAACCCTTAGAGCGGGTTCTCAGCGGGTGGTACATTTCCGGCATCTACACATGGCAAACGGGCAGCCCATTTTCGGTGCTGTCCGGGAGAGGGACGCTCAACCGCGGCGCGCGCTCCGGCAATAACACCGCCACGGCGCTAGTCAACGCGGAAGAATTGAAAAAGCTGTTCCAAGTCCGGATGACCGGCGTTGGTCCGTATTTCTTCGCCGCAAGCGCCATCAATCCCTTGGACGGGCGGGCGGTGGCGGCCGACGGCGCAGCGCCATTCGCCGGACAGGTTTTCGTACACCCCGGCGCGGGCGAGTTAGGCGCGTTACAGCGGCGGATGTTCAACGGCCCCAACGCTTGGAATCTGGACTTCTCGGCGGGCAAGCGGACCCGCATCACCGAACGGCAGTCCATCGAAATCCGGATGGATTCGACGAACATTTTCAACCACCCGACGTGGTACATCGGCGACCAAACCATCACCTCCACGCAGTTCGGCAGGATCACGAGCACGATGTTCGGACGGCGTCTGATTCAGTTTGGCGCGGCTTACCGGTTCTAACTGGCGACGATTTCAAAGAATTCCAGGGATTGCCGGGCTGCCCGGTCCCAGTGAAACGCGGCCGCCCGGCGCCTCGCGTTCTGGCTGAGACGCGCGCGCAGGGTGGGGGATGTCAACATCGTCTCCATGGCGGAGCGGATCTCTTCAACGCTGTGCGGGTCAACCAAAAGCGCGGCGTCCCCCGCCACCTCGGGAAGGGAAGAAATGTCCGAAGTGATTACCGGCGTCCCGGCGGCCATGGCTTGCGCCACGGGAAAGCCGAAACCCTCATACAGCGAGGGGTATACCACCGCTATCGCGCCGGCTGTCAGCGCCGGGAGATCGGCTTCCGGGACGTAGCCCACGAACTCCACGCCCGCGATCCCAGCCTTCAACCGGCGCAGGACTTCTTCGGACTTCCAGCCGCCCGCCCCGGCGATGACCAGGCGAAACTCTTCGCGAAGGGAGGGCTTCATCCGTTCCCATGCGTCGAGCAGTGTGTTGAGGTTCTTACGCGGTTCGATCGTCGCCACGAACAGCAGATACGGCTTCTCAGCCAGCCGCGGTTCCGCCCGGAAATAAGCCTCGGGCACCCCCGGCCAGATAGTCCACACCAAGTCCTCGTCGATGTCTAACAACCGCACCAGGTCGCGCTTCGTGCTTTCGCTGACGGCGATGATGCCGTCGGCTCTCTTGAGCACGTTCGCCGCGAACAGGCGCTCGGCTTTGACGTTGGCGGGGGTGTGGACCTCCGGCATCAGCCAGCAGGTCATGTCGTAAACCGTGGCTGTAACCGCCACTCGCCGGGGGCGCGTCCGCACCAGGTTCGAGACGTGGAAAACGTCCGCGCCCCGGGTGACCAGATCAAACAGCGGCTGAAATCCCAAGCGCGCCAGGTGAATCGCAGCCAGCCGCGGATAGGTCTCCCACGGGCTCAGCACGCTGTGCTCGTGCACGAGTTCGCCGAAATGATTGAGGAAGGGGAATGCGCGGACCGTCCCGGCGCCGGCTTCGCTGCGCATGGCGTTGACCCAGTGGTAGAAGTAGGTCTTCACCCCGGCGCTGCGCAGCAGCATCGAACTGCAATCGACGACGATCCGCAAGCCGTTACTTCTCGGTCAGGGCAGCTACGCCCGGCAAAGTCAGACCGGACAGGAATTCGAGCGACGCGCCGCCCCCGGTGGAAATGTGGGTGATCTTGTCTGCCACTCCGGCGGCCTTGACCGCTTTTTCCGAGTCCCCGCCGCCTACCACGGAAACCGCCCCGGACGACGCCACCGCTTGGGCAACCGCCACGGTTCCAGCGTCGAATGGCGGCTTCTCGAACACGCCCATCGGGCCGTTCCAGATGATTGTCTTGGCGGTCGCGATGATGCTCTTGTAGTTCTCAACCGTCTTCGGTCCGATGTCCAGGCCCATCTTGCCTTCCGGAATCTCCTCGACCGCCTCGCACGGCGCGCCCTCTTTCAATTCCTCGGCTACGATGTGATCCACCGGCAGGACGAGCCTGTCGCCCGCCGATTCCAGCAGCGACTTGGCCAGGTCTACCTTGTCATCCTCGACTAGCGACTTCCCGGTGGGCTTCCCCTGCGCCTTGAGAAACGTGTACGCCATCGCGCCGCCGATGAGCAGGCGGTCGACGAACTTCAGCAGATTCTGGATGACTTCGATCTTGTCGGAAACCTTCGCCCCGCCCAGAATCGCGATGCACGGACGGTCCGGGTTTGACGTCGCCTTGCCGAGCCACTCCAGCTCCTTGTCCATGAGCAGTCCGGCGGCGGCTTGCTTGACGAACTTGATGATGCCCTCGGTGGAAGCGTGGGCGCGGTGCGCCGTGCCGAAAGCATCGTTCACGTACAAGCCGAAATCGCACAGCGAGGCCAGTTGCCGGGAGAATTCGGGGTCGTTCTTCTCTTCTTCCGGATGGAACCTCAGGTTCTCGAGCAGCAGGATTTCCCCAGGCGCCGGCTTCATGGCTTCGACCTCCGGTCCCACGCAATCCGGGGCCATCTTGACCGGGCGCCCCAGCAGCTCTTCCAGGCGCTTGGCCACCGGCTTCAGACTCATCTCCGGATTGGGTTTGCCCTTCGGGCGCCCCAGGTGGCTGGCTAGAATCAAGCCTGCCCCCTGCTCCAGAGCGTACTTAATGGAAGGCAATGATGCCTTAACGCGCTTGTCGGACGTAATCTCCTGCCCGCCCGGCGCCAAAGGAACATTGAAGTCTACCCGTATGAATACCCGCTTGTCTTTTAGATCGAGATCGCGAATGGATAATTTGGCCATACTGAACTCCGAATTACGATGGTAACACCCGCGCGGCCGCCCCTACACAGACGCCGCCGCCCTGCGGCGCTCGGCGAGCTTCACCAGAATAAACAGCGCCACAGCCAGCAGAGCCGCCGCCAGCAGCAGCTCTTTCGAATGGTCCTTGAGCCATGCCGTGGAATTGTGGCCCAACTTGGCGCCAAGCCACGCCAGCCCGAAATAGCGCGGGACGCGAGCCGCCAAGACGACGCCGGCGAACGTCCACGGTTTGACGCCCATGGCGCCCGCCGATAGGATGAACACTTTCAGCGGCATTGGTATGGGCAGAAGCGCCGGGATGAACACCGTGATGAGACCGTAGCGGATGAACCAGCCCCTTAACTTCTTCCCGCGCCCGGTGGCGGTGTGACGGTCCAAGTACCGCTCGCCTCCCTTGCGCGCGAGGTAGTAAAGAAACATGCAGCCCGCGAGCGACCCCGCCGTGGCGAGCGCCGCCGCCAAGTACGCCCGCCCGGGTTCGAGCGCCGCCACCACCATCACCAAGGCGTCCACGCCCGCCGGCAGGGGGATTCCAGCGGAATCCAGCAGAGCCAAAATGAGCACACCCCACGGTCCCCAGGAGATCAGGTAGTTGACGAAGCTCTTCACCGGGCTAGCATCTCCAGAAGTTCCGCTTCTCCGATGACGCGCACCCCCAGCTCCCGAGCCTTGTCCAGTTTGGAGCCCGCCTCCTCGCCGGCTACGACAAAATGGGTCTTCTTGCTCACCGAACCGCTTACCTTGCCTCCCGCTGCTTCAATCTTCGCCTTGGCTTCCTCCCGGGTCATCGAAGGTAGGGTTCCGGTCAGCACGAACGTCAACCCGGCAAGCGGTCCTCCGCGGCTGCGCTTTTCCTGCTTGAATTGGAGCCCCAATTCGCGCAGTTGCTTCACCAAGTCCTGGTTCCTTTTTTCATGGAAGAAATGGCGAATGCTCTGCGCCACTTTTGGCCCGACTTCCTCGGCGGTTTGCAGCGTCTCCTCGTCCGCCGCCATCAGCGCATCGATGTCGCCGAACGTATCCGCCAGAATCTGCGCTGTCCGTTCGCCGACAAACGGGATGCCGAGCCCGCCAAGCACCCTTGCGAACGGGCGCTGCTTCGAACTGGCGATGTTCTCCAACAACTTGGTCGCGGATTTTTCGCCCATCCTTTCGAGCCGCAGCAGGTCCTCCTTCTTGAGCCGGTACAAGTCGGCGATATTCTTCACCAAGCCCTGATCCACCAACTGGTCCACGAGCGCCTCGCCAAGCCCGTCAATGTCCATCACCGGGCGCGAACTGAGATGCAATATCGACTCCTTCAGGCGCGCCGGGCAGTTCGTATTCAGGCAGCGGCTTGCCACTTCCCCTTGCTCGCGCACCACCTCTCCGCCGCATACCGGGCAAGTCTTGGGCATGACGAACGGGCGGCGGTTCTCTCCCTTCCGTTTCACGCTCACAATCCGGGGAATGACGTCGCCCGACCGCTCGACAATCACCTCATCGCCGATCTGAACTCCCAACCGCTGGATCTCGTCTTCGTTGTGCAGCGTAGCGCGCGTCACCGTCACTCCGCTCAAGAACACGGGCTTCAGGTGCGCCACCGGGGTCAGCGCGCCGGTGCGCCCTACCTGCACTTCGATGGCTTCCACAATGGTGGCTTGTTGCCGCGGCGGAAACTTGAACGCGATAGCCCACCGGGGCGCTTTTGCCGTCCACCCGAGCCGCCGCTGCTGAACCACGGAGTCGACCTTCAAGACGACGCCATCGATTTCGTATGGCAGCGAATCGCGGCGCTCCTCCCAGTGGGCGCAAAACTCGAGCACTTCCGCAAGGGAGTGGCACAACCGGCGCTCCGGGTTGACTTTGAATTTCCAGCGCGCGAGCGCCTCCAGAGACTCCCAATGGCTTTCGTAAGCCGGCGCGCCGTTCACCAGCAAAAAGTAGGCGTAGTAGTCCAACTTGCGCGCCGCCGTGATGGAGGGCTTG
>FWPV01006786.1_pt1 | contig 21450 bp, 14 predicted proteins | sample 2228371 | NCBI WGS metagenome assembly FWPV01 (sample SAMEA103939776, study PRJEB20133) | metagenome | reverse complement strand
AACGCCGGAGACACCTCCAGCTCACGCTGGAGGCTCCAACCATGCGCACTCGAGCCGTTGCTGGATCGGCGGCGGCCGGCGGATTAGAATGACCTCGGTTTGTGCGGGCAACGGCCGCAAGCGGTTTCGCGATGCCGAGGGCTACGATGGGACTTCGAACAACAAACCGATCCGCCGGAGTCGTCTTGTGGGGGACGTGCATCGTGAGCGGCTGGTGCTGCGCGGACGGCGGCTCCGCCGCCCCGCCACCACCCCAGGCCTCGCCGGTTGCTTCGGCGCCCTCTCACGCCAAGGCGGAAGATTGGCCGCAACTGCAGCGTACCGCCGAGCGCCAGGGGCGATCCGAGCTCGAGGTACCGCCCCCGTACCGCGCCCGCTGGATCTGGTTCGGACCGGAGCACGTCCTCCGCAATCGCGAATCGAAGCGGGCGGCGGGTTGGGAAGACGACCTGGCCGGCGGGGAGGGGAAGAGCTATCCCATGCCCGACCGTCTACCGTTCTGCTTCGCCGGGTCCATGCAACCGATCTGCGTGGGCGGTCGCGTCTTCGTGGCGGACTGCCAAGGAACCGTGTATGCCCTTCGCAGCGACGACGGCGCCACGTTATGGACGGCGGCGAACCCCGGCGGCTCGCTCTGGTCCGGCGCGGCCGCGGAAGACGTGGTCGCCTTCGCCTCGACGACGGGTTACGTCACGGCCTGGGACGCCGCGACCGGCCGCGAGCTTTGGAAATATGATACCGGCAAGGCCGTCACCAGCGCGCCGGCTTTGGTGGGAGACATCCTGTACACGCCGAGCCAATCGGGCCGGGTCTATGCCCTGCGATGGAAAGACGGACAAGAGGTTTGGAAAAGCGAGTACCTGGGCGCACCGATTCAAGGCGGGTTGTGCGTCGCGAACGGCAAGGTCTACGTCGGCACGGAGGCCATGGAGGCCGTGGCTTTGGACGCCGCCTCCGGCCGGGTCCTGGCTCGCAGCGAACGGCTGATGGGCCAGAGTTTTCGGCTCCTCTGGCCGGTGGCGGTCGCCGATCGCGTGATCTTCACCACCGTGCCGCTGATTTGCGTGGGGAGCGAGTACGTGAATGACCCGATCCTGGCCGGGAAGGATGCCGCCTTTGGATCGGTGGGCTGGGACCCGCAACTCAAGCCCGGCTATCCCGACGTGGCCGCCGAACAGGCCGCCCTCCGCCGCTGGCTGAGCGGGCCGGGCAAGGTCTGGGAAACGCACTTCGCGTTGCGGGCGGAGGACCTGAAGAAGGACTATATCATCGCCACCGGCGTCACGGAGGGCTGCGGCATGCCGCCCAATCCGCCGGCCCTCGATGAGCGTGGTCGGCCGCTCTTGTGGTGGGCCTCCGGGTACGGCACCGTCATCCGCAAGTGCGGCTTCGGCACGAACTTCACCACCGACATCAGCGCCCTGGATCTTCGCAACGGCGACCGCATCCTCATCGACAACGGCCGCTATGCCGATCAAACTACCGAGACCGACAACCTGTACGCCATGAGCACGGGCGGGCGGTACTTGTATCTGCGGCAGAATTTCCGCGGCACCAGCGTCATCGATCTGCGAACCTCGCAGCACCACCGCATCTCGGCGATCTATCGGCGGTGGGACGGAGGCGGATGGCACTCGCCCGTCAACTACGCCCAGGGCGACGGCGACGTCGTCCGCGTCCCCTCGACGCCGGCCGCGCCCTCGGGCCGCACGGCCCCCGCGGTGGCCGAGGGAAAGCTCTTCTTCACCGAAGAATTCGCCGTCACCTGCGTGGAAACCGCACGATCACGATGAGGCACGATGAGGATACTTCCATGATGTTCCTTGCTTGCTGTGCGATCTGCGGCGTACTTCTATCCGGCGCCGCGTCGCGGTCGTCGGACTATGACGAGTATCTTTGGCGAACGCCGCGCGTCACGAATATCGACCCCGAGGCGACCGCCGCGTTGCTGGCCGAATTGCGCGAGGAAGTGGATCGCATTCTGGAGGCGGGCCTGCTCGCGCCGCTGCGGCTGAGCTATGCCGACGTGCCCCACGAAGCCTATTGGCTGTACTACGAACGCGGTCGGACGGTCACGACCTTGGCCTACGCCTATCCCCATTTGACGGAGGCGCAGCAAACGGCCGTGCGAAAATGCGTCGCCGAGACGCTGGCGGATTCCAAGCACGCGCCCTATCGGCCCGGGATTTTGGGGCCGGCGGACGGCGCCCCCCGCGCCTTGCACGGCCGTCTCGTCACGGAGGGTCGCTATATCTCCGAATACGGCACATCACCGACGTTGCACGTGCTCTACGGCTTGTGGCTGTACGGCGATCGCAGCGGGGATTGGAAGACCCTGGAGCGGTACTGGGATCGCATCAAGGCCCGCTACTTGGAAGGGATCGAAAACGAGCCGATCCTGTACGGCCAAATGAGCGCCCATATCGCCGTCGCCCGTCTGGCCCGGAGGTTCGGCGACGAGCCGACGCTCCGCCGAGCGACGGAGGCCTTGACCGCCGACTTCGACGCGGGCCGGGACGTGGCGCGGGTCGCGGCACGCTTGTCGCGGACCCGCTTCGCCCGATTTCAAGAGCCTCGCAACCGGGGCAGCTTTCCGGGCGATTGCTGGATCTTCCTCGATGCGTGCCCCGAAGTCCTTCGCTTTCTGGCCGACACCCAAAGGACGGAGGTTTTGCGTCGCATCGGATTGATGAAGGCCCGCTATCCGCTCTGGTGGTTGCATCAGGCCCCGTATTTTACGCGTTGGACGGGCGACGAGGGCGTGGGCGTGACTCCGGAGCTGATCGGAATGATCCATCCCGTCGAGCGCTGGGTGGCCGGCGCCGAAGCCGCGCAGCTCACCGGCTTCATGCGGTCCGTACCCGTCGGCATCGGCGACTGCTACCGGCTCGAGGCCCTGACGCAGACCATCGAGGCCCACGGTCAAACGGCGTGGGAAGCCGTCGAGTAACCGGGGTATCGCGGGGTTTTCACGGCGGCCGGCGCTTGTGAGTCCGCCCCATCGCCGCCAAACCCCGCCCCGCCGTTTTCCCGCCTCGGTGCCGACTTCGTCACCGCACGTTTCGGCTTGGGCACGGCCCGGGGGCTTTATTTCCGCACGAAGGATGCCATCGATGAGACGAGCCGCGCGACCTATCGGTCTGAATCTGATCCTATGGCTGTTGCCGGCGATGTACGCCGCGGCGCAGTCCTTGGATGCCGGCTGGGAGTCCCCGCCGCCCGAGGCACGCCTCCGCGCGTATTGGTGGTGGCTGAACGGCTGCGTCACGCCGGAGGCCGTCACGCGGGATCTGGAAGAGATGAAGTCGCAGGGTTTCGGCGGAGCATTGATCTGCGACGCCGACGGCTCCAGCCAGGACGGAAACGAGCGAGCACCGCACGGCCCGGACTTCTTCTCGCCGGAGTGGAGGGCCTTGTGGAAACACGCGTTGCGGGAAGCCGATCGCCTGGGGCTGGAAATGAGCCTCAATATCCAGAGTGGTTGGAATCTGGGAGGGCCCGTCGTCTCCGCCGATGACGCGGGAAAGAAGCTGGTCTGGTCCGAGGTTCGCGTCACGGGCCCGGCCGCCTTCCAGGGGCCGCTACCGCAACCGGCACACCGCGACGGTTATTACCGCGACGCCGTGCTCGTCGCCTACCCCGTCCCAGAGGCCCCCGAAGCCGTGCCGGAGGTTCGCGTCACCGCCTCGTCGGCCCAACCCCCGCATCCCGTCGCATTCCTGATCGACGGCAACGCGGACAGCTTTTGGGTCTCCGAGGGCGGCGAGCCGGGGAAAGGTCCCACCCCGCAGCGGCCGGAATGGATCGAGTTCGCCTTCGCCGCGCCGGTCACGATCGACCGGTTGGTGCTCCTCCCGCGTCCCATGTACGGCCCGCACGCCTGCCGCGTGCTGGTCTCGGACGACGGGCGCGAGTTTCGCACGGCGGCCGATTTCACGATCACGAACCCGCGGGACGAAGCGAGCATCGAGATACCGCCCGTCCAAGGCCGGGTGTTTCGCCTTTTGATCCTCGGGGCCTATGACCGGGGCGAGCTGGGAAATCCCCGGAATGTGCAGGTTCGCGAGTTGCGGCTGGCCGGTCCGGACGGAACATGGCCGCGCACGCCGGCCCGTCGCCCGATCCGCAATTGGGCGGAGAAAGCCGGCTACCGCCCCCTTCACTTTTCCGCGCCCGATACCACGCCGCTGCTGGAGGAGGACCCGCCGGTCGAGGGCGAAGAAGACGTCGCGCCGGAGCAAGTGATCGACTTGACGGCCCGGCTCGCCGAGGATGGGACGCTCTCCTGGGAAGTCCCGGAAGGCACCTGGCAGATCCTGCGATTCGGCTATACGATCAGCGATCGAGCGTACGTCTCGACGTGCAGCCAAGGTTGGGAAGGGTATGCCTTGGACGTGCTCGACGCCGGGGCCTTTCAACGCTACTGGGACGCGGTCGTCGAACCTCTTCTGGCCGACGCAGGCCCGTCGGCGGGCAGGACGCTCAAGTATCTGCACACCGACAGTTGGGAAATTGAACCCCTCAACTGGACGCCTTCCCTTCCTGAAGAATTTCAGCGGCGGCGGGGTTACGCGATGACGCCCTGGATGCCCGTCCTGGCGGGACGCATCGTCCGCGATCGTCGGGCGAGCAATCGATTTCTCTACGATTTCCGCAAGACGCTGGGCGACTTGGCCATCGACAATCACTATCGCTTGTTCCGGGACCATGCGCATCAGCACGGTTTGGAGATTCACCCCGAATCGGGCGGTCCGCACGCCGTCCCCATCGACGCCCAGCGGTGCTTGGGATTCAACGACGTGCCGATGTCCGAGTTTTGGGCCTGGTCGTGGCGTCATCGCATCGGCGACGCCAACCGCTTTTTCGTCAAGCAGCCGGCGTCGGCCGCCCATACCTACGGTCGGCGCTTGGTTGCGGCGGAGGGCTTCACCACGATCGGCCCGCACTGGCAGGAGACGCTGTGGGACAACCTCAAACCGTCCTTCGACAAGGCCTGCTGCGAAGGCTTCAACCTGCTCTTCTGGCATGCCTTCGTTTGCTCTCCGCGCGAGTACGGCCTGCCGGGGCTGCAATACTTCGCCGGAACGCACCTCAATCCGAACGTCACATGGTGGTCCAAGTCGCGACCCTTTTTCGACTACATCAACCGCTGCCAATTCCTGTTGCAGCAGGGGCTTTTCGTGGCGGATGCCTGCTACTACTACGGCGATCACGTTCCCAATTTCGCACAGCACAAACGCACCGATCCCGCCCGGGTCTTGCCCGGCTACGATTACGACGTGATCACGGCGGAGGCCCTGCTGACGCGGGCGAAGGCGGAGGATGGCCGCATCGTATTGCCGGACGGCATGAGCTATCGCGTGCTGGTTTTGCCGAACCACGGCGTGATTTCGCTGCCCGTCCTCCGCAAGGCGGCCGAATTGGCAAAGGCCGGCGCCGTGATCGTCGGCCCCCGGCCCAAGGAATCTCCGAGTTTGAGCGACGACGAGGCGGAACATCAGCGGTTGGTTTCCGAGTTGTGGGACCAAGGGCGCGTGATTGCCGACAAGACGGCTCGGGAAGTGCTTCAGGCCGCCGGCGTGCCGCCCGACTGCGAGTTCCTCGGTGCCGGCGACGACGCCGATTTGGACTATATCCACCGCCGGATGGACGGGACGGACATCTACTTCGTGGCCAATCGTAACCCCAAGCCGGAACATATCACGGCGATCTTCCGAGTATCGGGAAAGGCTCCCGAGTTATGGGACCCCGTGACGGGCCGGCGGTCCTTCGCCCGCCTCTATTCGGAAGAGGACGGGCGAACCGCGGTGCCGCTGGACCTGCCGCCGTGCGGATCCGCCTTCGTGGTATTCCGAGAAGCGGCCGCCGCGCACCCGCCCGCAAGCGCGCCTCGCCCCCCGGCGGACCGGGTCCTGCTCGAGATCGCCGGCCCTTGGAGGGTCACCTTCGATCCTCGCTGGGGCGGCCCCGGAACCGTCGTCTTCGAAGACTTGCAAAGCTGGACGGAACGCCCCGAGCCGGCAATCCGCTTCTATTCGGGTACCGCCGTCTATGAGAACGACTTCGAGCTTACTCCGGACCAAATCGCCGCGGATCAGGGACGTCTATCGCTCGATCTAGGCTCCGTGCGGGAGTTGGCCGAGATCTTCGTCAACGACCGTTCCTGCGGAATCGTTTGGGCGCCCCCCTTCCGCGTCGATATCTCCCAGGCGGTCCGCCCCGGCAAGAACCGTGTCCGCATCGAGGTCGTGAACTTCTGGCCGAATCGAATCATCGGCGACGCCGCGCTGCCCGCGGACCAGCGGCTGACCCGGACCAATATCCGTAAACTCACGGCCGATACCGCTCTGATGCCCTCGGGGCTTTTCGGTCCGGTACGGCTCGGCCGGACGGACTGAACATCGATTCTTCCGTGCGGCAGACGCGCAAGGGACCATGATGACGCCCGTGTCGATTGTCTTGCCACTCGCTCTGATCGTGCTCGGATTCGGCTGCGCGCCTCGGCAAGGCGAGCCTGCCCGGCTCGTGGTGTTCGCGGGAGCCGCGTCCAAGCCGGCCGCCGAGGAGGCCGCGGAGCTGTACCGCCGGCAGACCGGCGTCCGGGTGGAGTTGGTCTTCGGCGGCTCCGGCTACGTCCTTTCGCAAATGAAACTGATGCGCGAAGGCGACGTTTACTTCCCCGGCTCGTCCGACTATATGGAGCTTGCGAAACGCGACGGCTTGGTATTCGCCGATAGTGAGAGGGTCTTGGTGTATCTCGTTCCGGCTATCAACGTGCCAAAAGGCAATCCCCGTAACATCCGCGAGTTGCGAGACCTGACGCGGCCGGGCGTGAAGGTCGCCATCGCCGATCCCGCGGGCGTGTGCGTGGGTGCCTATGCGGTGGAGATCATCGAGCGCGCGTTTTCCGACGAGGAGAAGATCGCCTTCCGGCGCAATCTCCTCAATTACACGGAAAGTTGCGAGAAGACCGCGACCGCCGTTGCGCTCAAGATGGCCGACGCCGTGATCGGATGGAGCGTGTTCGAGCATTGGGACCCGCAGCGCATCGAAACAATACCGCTGGATACGTCGCAAATTCCTCGCGTCGGATATATTCCCGCGGCCGTCGCCACGTTCACCAAGGACCGCGCCGCGGCGGAACGGTTCCTCGACTTTCTGGCGGGTCCGGAGGGCAAACGGATCTTCGCCAAGCATCATTATTTCGTCACGGCCGACGAGGCCTTCCGTCGGCTCGGGGAGAGAAAGCCGGTGGGCGGCGAATACTCGGTTCCGAAGGCGTGGCTTGCGGAGTGAAGCGGTTCATGAGCTTGCGACGTTCAACCATCGCCGCCGCCCTCGCGATCCTGCTGTTGTACGGCGGCTTGATCGTTTCGCTGGCCTGGTTTCTCGACGCGGGCACGGTGGCGGCGACGCTGCGCTCGCAGCGGACGCTGTTCTCGGTGCGATTGTCGCTGATCTCGGCGACCTTGGCCGCCGCACCCGCCCTGCTCCTCGCCGCACCCGCCGCCTACGCCTTGTCGCGCTATCGCTTTCTCGGCCGGGAATGGGTCGATACGCTGCTGGAGTTCCCCATCATCGTCTCGCCCGCCGCGCTGGGGGCCATGATCTTGATCTTCTTCAATAATCCGCTCGGGGCGTGGATTCAGGAGCGTCTCGTCCGCTTCGTCTTCAGCGTGGCAGGCATCGTGCTGGCCCAATTCGTGACCGTGTTGGGCGTGGCGGTGCGGGTCCTCAAAACCTCCTTCGACGAAGTGCCGGTCGAGTTGGAGACCGTCGCGCGAACGCTGGGCGCGTCGCCCTGGTACGTTTGGACCACGGTCACGCTGCCGCTGGTGCGCCGCGGCCTGATCGCGGCCTTCGTGCTGGCCTGGGCCAAGGCCTTGGGCGAGTTCGGCGCCACCGTCATGGTCGCCGGCACCATGGCCATGCGGACCGAGACGCTGCCGATCGCGATCTACATGCGATTGGCCGGCGCGGATATCGAAGGGACCGCGGCCTTGATCCTGATTCCGGTCATCATCGGCCTAACCGCCTTGTATGCCACACGGCGGCTGCTGGGAAGGGCGGCCCATGCTCCGGATTGAATCGTTGACCGCCGCCGTCGGGAGCTTCCGCCTCCGCGACATCCATCTGTCGGTTGCCGAGGGCGAATGCCACGCCCTGATCGGACCGTCCGGGGCCGGAAAATCCACGCTTCTCAACGCGGTGTTGGGCCTGCTGAGGCCGCAGTGCGGACGCATCCTCCTCGCCGGCCGCGACATCACCGGCCTCCCCATCGAACGCCGCGAGCTGGGTTACTTGCCGCAACAAACCGGCCTGTTTCCGCATCTCGATGTCCGCCGGAATCTCGTCTACGGCGCCCGCGCCAGACGCCTGCCCCCCGCGGAGTTCGAGCCTCTGCTGGATCAACTGGTGCGGGCGACGGGCCTGGCGCCCCTCTTGCATCGGTTGCCCCACACCCTCTCCGGCGGCGAGCGCCAACGCGTGGGATTGGTTCGCGCACTGGTCAGTCGGCCGCGCGTCCTCCTCTTGGACGAACCCTTCGCCTCGCTCAACGAAAGCCTGAAACGCGAATTGTGGTGGCTGCTCCGCGACCTCATCCGCGAACGGCGCTTGACCGTCCTCATGGTCACGCACGACTTGGCCGAAGCCTATTTTCTGGCCGACCGTCTGACCGTGCTCCTGGACGGCCGCGTGGTGCAGCAGGGAGAAAGCGCGGATGTCTATCTCCGTCCCGTTGCTCCTCAAGTCGCCCGCTTTCTCGGCGTGGAAACACTTCATCCCGGTCGTATCCTTGCATTCCAGGACGGGCTGGCCACGGTGCAGGTCGGCTCCACCCGACTGACCGCGCTGGCATCGCCCGGACTGTCCGCGGATGTTCTCGTCAGCATTCGCGGCGAGGATGTCATTCTGGAACGCGACGACGACGTTACCAGCAGTGCCCGCAACCGCCTTCCCAGCCGCGTCCTATCCGTGCGACCGGGCAGCCCGCTGCTGTGCGTGCAACTGGACGCGGGATTTCCCCTGCTGGCTTGCATCACACGCCCGGCGTACGAAGAACTGGCGATCCGCCCGGGCTTGCCGGTCACCGCCGTAATCAAGGCCACAGCCGTCCATTTGATCCCGATCTCGGCCGGAACCGGCGCCGATCCTTCCCGAAGCAAACCCTAGCCGCGCCCGGACGCCCCGCCATCGTGGAAGGCCACGCCCTGGCGTCGGGGATACTCCGATCGGAGGGCCACGCGCCATTGCGATTGTGATTATGGAGGGCCACGCTCCGTCGTGGCCGGGAAGCGCAACGGGGTATCCATGGGGCATGAATCGCGGGCCTCCAGGCAATCACACCATTCCGTCGCGTTCCCCCGGAGAATCACGCGGCACACGGCCGTTGCACACGCCCGGCCATGGCGGACCTTCATCCTCACGTTACCTTGCTTTCAACTATTAGATGCGCTGGGAATTGTGCAGAGGGCCCATGCTGCACCTGCTTCGCCATCTCCCGAAACCGGACGTTCCGCCCACCGAACCGATGCTGGATCAGCGTGAAGATACGCTCTACCCGACGTCGGATTGCCGACAAATGGCCGGCGGCCTGGCGACATCCTTCAATCCGCTTTAGACTGGGGAACACCGAGGAGGTATCATGGGGCACTGAAAGTCTGCGCATGCGATCGGCTTACTTCGAGAATGGGGAGGGTGCCTGTGAAGACGCTTGCGAAGATGCTTATGCTGTCGGCGGCCGTGGTTTGGGGGATGCTGTCAAGCCTCGTTTGGGCCGGCGACGAGTCGTCCCAGCGTCCCAACGTCCTTATCCTCATCACCGACGATCAGGGGTTCGGCGATCTCTCCTGTCATGGCAACCCGGTGTTGAAGACGCCGCACTTGGATCGGCTCCGTGAGGCGAGTATTCGGTTCACCGATTTTCACGTGGCGCCGATGTGTACGCCCACGCGGGGACAACTCATGACGGGCAGAGATGCCCTTCGCAATGGGGCCATGAACGTCAGCAGCGGCCGGACGCTCCTCCGCCGTCAGTTCCCGACCTTGGCAGAGATCTTCGCCGCCTCGGGCTATAGCACCGGTCTCTTTGGCAAATGGCACCTGGGAGACAATTACCCTTATCGGCCGCAAGATCGCGGCTTTCAAGAGAGCATTTGGTACCCGTCTTCTCACATCGGCTCGGTCCCCGATGCGTGGGAGAACGACTATTTCGACGACATTTACTTCCACAACGACCGTCGGCGTCAATTCCGGGGGTATACGACCGATATATTCTTTGCCGAGGCCGTTCGCTGGATGGGGCGGCAGGCCAAGCAGGGTCGGCCCTTCTTTTGTTATCTTGCCACGGCAGCGCCCCACGCCCCGCATTTTGTCCCCGAACAGTACCGCAAGGCCGTGCGGCAGGCCCTGGAGGCTGCTCGCCCGCGGCTTGTCGATTTCGGCGCCGGCTTGCAGCCGGAGGCGCGTTCCTCGTTCGAGGATCAACTAGTCCGCTTCCTGGCCATGATCGCCAACATTGATGAGAATGTCGGTCGCCTGGAAGACTTTCTGAAAAGTTCCGGCCTGTGGGAAAACACCCTGGTCATCTTTTTGACCGACAACGGCAGCACCTTTGGACCGCGTTATTTCAATGCCGGCATGAAAGGGGGGAAGACCACGTTGTGGGAAGGCGGTCACCGTGTGCCTTGCTTCATCCGTTGGCCGAACGGGCATCTACGACCGCCGGGTGACGTAGCCGGGTTGACCCAAGTTCAAGATATCTTTCCCACTCTCTGCGAGCTTTTGCAACTGCGTGTTCCGCCGGGCGTTCACTTCGATGGAATCAGTCTGGCACCGGTGTTGCGCGGTGAGGGCGAAGTCCCCGAGGACCGTATGCTCGTCATCAATTACAGCCGGATGCCGTTGAAAAATGCGCGGCCGACACCGGACAGTGGGGCCGTGCCACGCCGCGAAGGGGCCGCCGTCTTGTGGAAACGTTGGCGACTGCTGGAAGACAAGGCCCTCTACAACTTGGAGGATGATCCCCTTCAAGAGCGCAACGTCATGGATCAATATCCGGAGGTCGCAGCCAGGATGCGATCCCATTTGGATGCTTGGTGGGACGGGGTGAAGGCACGGGCGAACGAATTTCAGGCGGTAATTGTGGGAGACGACGCGGAGAATCCCACGATGTTGACCGCTTGCGAGTGGGCGGATGTCTTTCTCGACCAACAGGCGCAGGTGCGGCGGGGGGAACGAAAAAGCGGCGTTTGGCATATCGAGGCGGCGAAACCCGGGGATTATGCCTTCACGTTGAGTCGGTGGCCCTATGCTTCCGGGCGGCGGCTACGCGATGAGATCGGCCCGACCCAGGCGACCGACGGCGTCCTCCCGGCGGGTGAGGCCTGGCCGGCGGCTGCCGCAAGAATTCGCGTGGGCGAGGTGGATCGCACCATTCGCCCTATGGGAGATGCCATGGCGGCGCAGTTCATCATACCCCTTGATGCCGGTCGAACAACGTTGGAAACGATGTTTCTCGATGAGCACGGCCAGGAGATCGCCGGGGCCTATTACGTCACCGTGGAACGCCTGCGTCGGGTGGAGCAGCCGGTTAACGTTATTCTGGACACGGACATGTCCGGGGATTGCGATGATGCCGGAGCCTTGGCCATCCTTCATGCCCTGGCCGATCGTGGGGAATGCAAGATTCTGGCGACGATCGTCAACCGCAAGGACAAGACTAACGCCTCGGCAGCCGCAGTGGATGCCATCAACACGTACTATGGCCGAGGGGATCTGCCGATCGGCACCGACAAGCGAGGCCCGACGGACCTTCAGAGGACGAGCGCTTACGCCCCCGGTTTACGCGATGAATTTCCCAATGACATCGGTCCCGACGACCAGGCGCCGGATGCCTTGGATATCTACCGGCAGGTTCTCGCCTCTCAGCCGGATGCGAGTGTTAGCATTTGCAGTGTGGGAGCCTTATCCAACCTGGCGGACCTCTGTCGCAGCGAGCCGGAGTTGGTCCGCAAAAAGGTTCGGCAATTGGTGATCATGGGCGGTGAGTTTCCCAGCTCCAAAACGCCCGAGACCAATATCCGCACCCACCGCGAGGCGGCCAAGATTGTGGCGGAGGAGTGGCCGGGCGAAATCATCTGGGTGGGGTTTGAAATCGGTCACATCGTCTTCACCGGGGAAGGACTCAAGTTGACGCCGCAACACAACCCCGTCCGGCGAGCGTACGAACTGCGGCCTTTCGCAGGGCGACCCGCCATCGATGGCGGCCAGCCCAGTTGGGATCAAACAGCCGTCTTGATCGCCGTGCGCGGTGTCGAGCCGGATTTGTGGAAAACGGTCACAGGTGGCCGGGTTGAGGTCGACGCAGACGGGCAAACAACCTGGCGGGTCGATTCGACGGCTCAACACAGCTACGTCCGCCTGGCGTGTCCGCCTCAAAAGGTCGCTGCGGTGATTGAGGATCTCATGACGGCCCCGCCGGCGTGCCGAACGGCCGGACAGGCCCCAGGCTCTCGATAGCCCGGAGCGTTGCGGCCGATCGCACTGCTGAAGCCCCGGAAGGTTGATCGTGCCCAAACGGCCGATGGAAAGATCGGCCGGGAGGCGCAACGGGGTATCCATGGGATATTTGACGCCACGTCTGCGGACGCGACGGAGCGCGTCCCTCCAGACCATCGCGCTATTCGGTCACGTCCCTCCAGAAAGTCGCACCATTCCGTCGCGTTCCCCCGGAGAATCACGCGGCACACGGCTGTTGCTCACGCCCGGCCATGGCGGGCCGGATCAAGTGACGGCGTCCGGCGAAGGAACGCCGGCGGGACTCGGACGTCGCTGCGCCGGGAGCGTGTCCAGTAACATGCTGAGGTGCATTAAGTCTTGGCAGAAAAAGGAATAGCGGAGTTGTCGCCGGAGAGGCTCATCGATCTCTCGCCCGCCGACCACCAGCAGGGCGCCTTCTTCCTTGGCCGCTTGAAACAGCTTCTGAAAGGCAGCGGTCAAATGCTCTGCGGAAGCCGAATAAGAGATGCTGACCCAGAAGATATCCGGTTTGAGATCGTGGATGGCGCGGGCCAGCGTTTCGCTGGGGAGATCGGATCCCAAGTGCATCGCCTGCCACCCTTTTTCGCGGAAGACGAGGCGTACCAGTTGCGACGCGAGACGATAATGGTCGAGACTGAGTGACCCGCCGACCGCCAAGGGCTGATCGGGCCGTGACTCGGGGAGCAGCCGCTCCAATTCCGCCAGGATCTCGCTCATCAGGTTGCAGGCCGCCCGTTCTCGATAGACCTCCAGTTTTCCGCATTCCCAATCTCGGCCGATACGTTCAAAAGCCGGCGCGACGACTTTGTCGCCGATTTCGGCAGGAGAGAATCCCAGCCGCCACAGTTCCAAGAGAAGCACGCGGCATCGATCCGCGTCGGCTGCGCGCAAGGCGGCCGTCAATTCCTCGGCGGCCTGTTGCAGCGTTTTCGTTGCTTTCGTCGAGAGCGCGGGCAAGCCCAGCAGCTCGGGATGCAAAAGCGGCGTATTCTGGTCGCGGAGCACACGAAGAGCCTCGCCGAGAGCGATTCTGCGGTGCCCGCCCGGCGTTCGCACGAACGGTAGCAGCCCGCGATCGCACCACCGCTTCACGGTTGATTCGCTGATTCCGGAAGCGAGCGCCAACTGCTTAGGGGAGAAATAGGCGGTCATCGCAAAGAACGATCTGAACGATTTTAGGGATTCGCGGCCGTCTGCCTTTTCATCCTATTGTAGCCTTGCGCAAGGCGTTATGCCATTGCGAATCGGCGATTTTTGCGGGGCGATTGGACGCGAATCGAACGAACCTTCAAGAAAAGCAGAATCAGCCCTTGCCCGGCGGCTCCAGCGTGCCTAGAATACTGCGAACGATTTGAACGATATGAAACCGTTCAGGTCGGCGGCGGCACACGGGTGTCGCCGCAGCGTGTGGTGCAACCTTTCGCGATTTGCGAGGAGGTGTCGAGATGCGTCGGTTCGGTTACGTTTCTCTGTGCTCGTTGGTCCTTACTGCCTCTCTGATCGGACTTGCTCGATCGGGCGCCGCGGAAGGGCCCGCCCAAAAAGACATCGTCGATGTCGCCGTCGAAGCCGGGTCGTTCAAGACCCTGGCCGCCGCCCTGGAAGCCGCCGGGTTGGTGGAGACGCTCAAAGGCAAGGGGCCGTTTACGGTCTTCGCCCCGACGGACGAGGCCTTTGCCAAACTGCCCAAGGGGACCGTGGAGGCCTTGCTAAAGGACAAGGCCAAGCTCACGGCGATCCTGACGTACCACGTGGTCGCGGGTGAGTACCCTGCCGCAAAGGTCGTCGAGTCCAAGCACCTCAAGACGGTGCAGGGTGCCCCCATCCACATCAAGGTCACCGATAAGGGCGTCATGATCAATGACGCGAAGGTTGTGACCACGGACATCCGGGCATCGAACGGTGTCATTCACGTCATCGACACCGTCATCCTGCCGCCGGAAAAGGGTGAGAAGAAGGCCGATCAAGGCAAAGCGAAGTCGGCTTCGGCCGGGGCTTGCCCGCTGTCCGCTTCCTGACCCGACACCCGCCGGCATTGATGCGCTGCGAACGCGTCGGTCCGGCCAATCTTCCTCGCTCCGGAGAGCTTGGGCTGGGTTGCCCGTCGTAGAGTATCGCTCAAGCCTCCGGAGCTTTTCCTTCTATCGGTTAAAAATGTTTGCGGAAAGGAATTATGGAATGCGATTACTGCATGGTTTTATGCTCTTGGCGATTGGTTCCGTCATGATTCTACTCGTGAATCGGTTGATGGCGACCGCGGCTGAATTTCCGCAACATCCAAACCGGAATCAATACCGAGGCGCGGCCGACCTGCTCGAGTCTTCGCTCCTCTCCGACCCCGACGAAGACCGTGCGGCACAAGTGTCGCGTTTACTCCAGGCTATTGATGAAGCGGTTTCCATACTGCCGCCCGATTCTTACGTGGCCGACCGGCTTCGCGATATTCGGCGGAGTCTTGCGGGCGATGAGGGAGCCTCGGCGAGCATGGAGAGCACGGCGGAGTCGGTTCGGGCGATCATTCGCGACCTGCGATTCGCGCCGCGGGCGGAGGCCGACCTTCCAGAAGGTTTTCCGGCACCCACGCCGGTAGGCGAAGTGGAAATAAAGCAGTATCCCGTCTATCGGGCGGCCGTGACTGAAAACGGTTCGGCGGCCTTTTGGCGGCTGTTCGCACACATCAAGCAAAATGGGGTCGCGATGACGGCCCCGGTTGAAATGCGTTATGCTCCGGATAGTTCGCGACCAGTCTTGATGGCCTTTCTATATGAAGGCCCCAACCAAGGTCAGGCGGGCAGCGACGGTTCGGTAACCGTCCGTGATGAGCCGGCGGCCCTGGTTGTCAGCACCGGCGTACGGGGCGCGATGACGGGCAAGGATTTGGAAAATGCCAAGAATCGGATCGAGCAATGGCTCCGGAAGCATGTGGCCCGCTATGAGCCGGTAGGCCCTCCCCGAGTGCTGGGGTATAATAGTCCGTTCGTACCGCGGGATGCGGCCTACTGGGAATATCAACTTCCCGTTCGAGAAAAAGATTCCGGCTGAAAGCAGCGAGCGACTCTCCGGTTTTCCCGTCCCGTCCGTTCAAAGGGCCGGTCGGTCCGGCCCGAATTGCCGGCGATGGGTGAGCATCGTACAATGCGGCTGTGACCCTGCTCGAGGTAAAATGCCGGACCGGCGTCACCAACGTCGTGGACGCATGCGGGAGAAGCAGATCGCCGTGTTATAGACCATGATTGCAGCTCGACATCGCCGCAAAGTCACTCTCTTCGTTGCCGGCTTTTCCGTCCTGGTTGCTTTCATTCTGCTGCTGCAAATAGCCGTCCTGCCGGCTTTGTCCGGTGCGGCGGTCGAGTGGCCCGATTGGGAACGGGCGAAGGAACTGCATCCGGGGATTCGGCTGGCTCAAACCCACGTGGAGGAGCCGCGTCCGATGTGGGTCTACGCCGTGAGAATCGATCTGCAAACTCCGGGGCTGCGATTCTACACCACGCCGCGTGCGGACGAATGGCAGGAGAACGAGAGGGAGACGATCCGTCAAACGACGCGGGATTTTCTGCGGGCCGCGCGCAAGGCGGGCAAGCCCTTAGTCTTGGCCGTGAACGCCGACGCGTTCTCTCCGTGGCCGGCCCCGTGGAACAAGCCCACGCCCACGAACCTCCAGGGTCTGGCAATCAGCGACGGAGTGGTTGTTTCTCCGGCAAGCGGGACGCCTTCGTTGATGATTACGAAATCGGGCACCGCCCGCATCGCGGTAACGACGGCGGAAACGGACATCGACGACGTGCAGGTTGCGGTGAGCGGCTTCGGCTTCTGTCTGCGCGAGGGCGTGCCGCAGCCGTCGGGAGAGGACCTCCATCCGCGGACAGGCATCGGGTTGTCGGAGGATGGCAGGTACTTGTTCGTGATCGTCATCGACGGCCGGCGTGTTTCGCGGCAGGGCGCGACCGTTCACGAATTGGGACAATGGATGAAGCGTTGCGGTGCCTATGACGCCATCAACATGGACGGCGGCGGCTCGACGACGCTGGCCTGGTGGAACCCCAGGCCGGCCGGGGACGACAAGACCGAACTGATCAACGAGCCGGTCGGCAACGGCGCGAAATATGAGACGCCCTTGGCCGAACAGTTCTACGTGCCCTCCGAGCGCGCCAACGGCAACAATTTGGGCGTGTACTACCTGCACTGAGCAGGGCGAATCCGCCGAATCCCCGCGACTGCGCTCTTCGATGTCCTCTTCGCAGGCCGAGAAAAAAGGCCTTTTCGGCTACGGCGGCGGATTCCGCTCACGATCCGTCGGCTTTGCGAAGATTGACCGCCGGTTCTCGGTACGCCACAATGGCCTTTGGGATTGCGGCCATCCTTCCCGACAACCTACGTGCACCACGGCTGCGATCCCGGGCAAGGCGCTGCGACCAGGGGGCGGCTTCACTTCTTTTCTTTCCAGCCTCAGGGCGGAGGAGGTGTGCGATGCGGCGGACGACGGGTCGGTTCATCCTCGGCATTTTGGCGTTTTCTGCGGCGATCTTCGCGGTGCCGGTCCACGCGGCCGGTGAATCGGCGGACGCGTTCCGCACATGGACGGACGCCTCGGGGCGTTTTACGGTCGAGGCCAGGCTCTCCGCGCTGGAGGGCGAGATCGTCATTTTGGAGAAGCGGGACGGAAGCAAGTTGCGAATCGCGCTCGAAAAGTTGAGCGCGGGGGACCGGGAGGTGGTGGAGGAATTGCAGGGGGCAAACCCCTTCGAACCGGCCGAGCCGAGTCCCTTCGAGGCCATGCCGGATGCTGGGGCGGCCGGCGCGGGGAACGCCGCCGAGAGGATGAACTTTACCGTGGACTGGTCGCAAGTGCCGATGCTCGCCGTTCCGGGTAATGAGATCTGGGATTTCCAGCCCGATGGTGCGGCCGTGCCGGCCGTGCCCGAGCGGACCGTACCGCTCCCGCCCAAGCGCGACTTCTTCGAGAAGATCAACGGGGCGGCGATCAACCCGGCCGCCATGCAGGGAGTCGTAAGCTACGTCTTGGATCGCCCGGGAGGAAAGGAAACAAGTTCGCGATTGGTCGTGTGGGATGTTCGGGCCGGGCGCGTGACGGGAACATTTTTGCGGCCCGGCAAGTGGGCGGTCTTGGCTTTGGACGACCGAGCCGGCACCGTTCTGGTGCGCAGCGATGAGTTCGGATTCGGCAAACAGAATCTCCTCGAATTGTGGGCGTTGCAGGGGCAGGAATGCGTGCCCGTCGCTTCGTGGCGACCGCATCCCGACGCCTGGGCGGGGAACGGCGACGTGAAATGGGGCGCGTTCTTGGACGCCGGGACCTTCGCCACGTGCAGCGGCGGCGGGAATCTGGTGTTGTGGGATAGCGCGACCTGCCGGCCGATCGTCCAGCTCGCGACAGAAGCGGGTTGCACGCCCGCCCTGAGCGACGACCGGGCCTGGCTGGCCTTTGCGTTGGGCGACCGGCTGTGCGTGCTGAACACGGCTCAGCGGGAGATCACGGCCGCCCGGTCCTTGCCGCGAAAACCGGCGGCCCCGCAATTCGCGTTTCTCTCCTCGAGTAAGAAGCTGGCGTGCGCGGACCGCAGCGGCGTCATGGTCTGGAACATGGAGGAAGGCCGCGTCGAGGCCGACTTCTCGCCGTCCGGGGTCGCTTCGGCCGGGCCGATCGCCATGCCCGACGAGGACTTCGTTCTACTCAACCGGCAGACCTTGGTATCGATCGGCACGCAGGTCAACGTTTGGCAATATACGGGCGCGGAGGCGGCCTGCACGCTGGGCGGGGTGACGTTTTTGATCACGGGCGGGATGAACGGCCCGGGAGCGGTGGCGGCCGCAAAGCTGCCCCACGCCGCGGCCCGGCAAGCCCTGGAAATGGCGCTCACGCAGCCCGACTTGTTCGTGTTCCGCAAGGGCGTTTCGGTCCAAGTGGACGTTTCGGCGATTCCCCCCGCCGAGCAAAGCCGGGTGCGCGACGCGCTGACGAAGAAGTTGGCGGCGATGGACATTCGCGTGGATGGCAAGGCCCCGGTTACGCTGGCGGCGGGCGTCGATCCGCCTCATCGCAAGGAAGTCTCCTTCCACATGCACGGGGACTACAAAGTCACCGAGCACGCCGTTTGGGTTCGCCTGCGGTACGAAGGCCAAGACCTGTGGCAAGCACGCGGGACGAATATCCCCATGTTCGTGATGTTGAAGAAGGGTGAGAACCTGGAGGGCGTTCTGCGAGAAAAGAGCAAAGGCCCCGACTATTCCTTCTTCGAGAACGTGGTGTTGCCGCAATATCTGCAAAAGCCGCAGGGCAAGACCGCCGGGCAGGCCTCGGGGATTCGGACGTTGGGTGCGTCGCCCATCACGCCCGCCGGCGTCGGATGACGCGGATGCTTCGGGCCGTCTACGGACGCGGTGCCGTATCCGATGGATCGGATTCCATCCACTTGCGCATGCGAAGGTTGGCGATCCGGAATGTCCGCGAGGCTGAGATGCTCGTGAAAACACCGAAATCGTAGGGGCCGGAAGGGTGAAAGTTTGGGTCTCGGACCTCCAGGCAGCGCTCGCCGTTGACCCATACGATCGCACGCTGATCGGCCGCCTGAAGCTTGAGTAGGTTTCGTTCCGCCAGCTTGGCAGGTGCGACCTTGCGAACGTCATCGATATAGACGTTCACTTCGTTGTTGCCGTATCGGATGACGAAGAGATGCTCGGGCGCCGGGAGGCCGTTCGATTGGGGCGATCGCATTCGGATCCCGAAGATATCGGAAGCCCCGCGCGGAACCTCGGCTTCGATTTCCAGCTCGATTTCGAGGGGCGGCGGCGGAGAGTACATGAGCCGTCCCGCGGCCAAACCCGTCTTGTGATCCGATCTTCCGACGAGCGTCCGCTCATCTTGCTGTTCCCAACGCCCGTACACATTAACCCACGTGGAAAGATGCTTATCGAATCGCGGTTCCATCCATTGACCGGCTTGCAAGGCCAGCCTCCAGTCCACGGTATCTCGGTAGGCGGTGCAAAAAGCCTTGGCCGGCGCCTCCTCGGCACGGCCGATGGCTTCCTCCAGTAGTGTTTTCGCGCGCGTCAATTGTTCCTCCGAGGGCTCCCCTTCGTCCGTACGCAACATCGCCTTGGCCTCTTCCAGCAACGGACGGGCGGGACCGGACCATGCGAGACCCTCCGCCAGCACCAGGGCCGGCTGCCGATACCAGATGGCCATGACGCGCTCGTCCGGCTGCCCGCCAAGGCTCTCATAGATGCGGCGAAACTCGTCCAAGCGGTGGGTCCGAGCCGCGACCGCCAGCCTCGCCGTGGCCAAATACGTACGGTTCAGATCGACTGTGAAATCTCCATGGCGGGCAGGTTCCTCTTCGAGAACACCGAGCGTCTGCATCGTTTGCTCGAATATGCCGGGCCGGCGCCAAACCTCACCGCTCAATCCCATCTCGGCATCGATCTTTTCCAGCGTGACTAAAAAAAAGAACGGAATGTCGGTGTCGGAACGCCGGCCGGCGGCGCACTCTTGCCCGAATGCCAGCATCTGTTCCAGATCGCCGCCCCAACGAGGGTAGAGCGATGTTAAATAGCTGCGGTAGGCCGGAATATAGTCGTATTGGGCGGCGACGGCTTTCTCGAACCACTCCCGCGGCGTGCCGTATCGGCCCGTGGACATCGCGATCGTGATCATCTCGCTGTACGCTTCCGGATAATCGGGGTGCAAAGCGATGGCTTTCTGCAATTCCTCGACGGCGTCTTCGCTGAACTCATAGAACAGCCGCCATTGGTCGGGAGCCACCTGGTGGGCGAATCGGTTTCCTCGGACGCTCCAGGCCGATTTCTGGTGCATCAGCGCCGTCACCATGGAACGAAGCCAGGGCGTGGTTTTCTCTAAACGCAGTTGGTGAAGAAAAGGCAGACGGCTCGCGAGCGGCCCATGAATCGTGATATTACCGCACAACAGTTGTAGCTCGTAGAACACGGCTCGCTCGAGATCTTCGGTGATCGTTTCATCTTCGAACCGTGAGTGGAAGAACTGATTCAAAGCCTGCGTCACGTTCAGTTGCGCTCGCACCATGTCATCCGGATAATTCTTCAGTTCCTCCAGCATTCTCACATAAGTAGTCAAAGCCACACGGCGCGTTTCCGGAGGGTAGGGCGATTGATCCCATTCCCGCCATGACGCAGCGAACAGAGACCCTGCCCGCTCGTAATCGCCGTCCCGCATCAGAGTCCAAGCGAGATAACTGCGAATCAGGACGTCTCGCGACCCCTTCTCGAGGAGCGCGTCGCCCAAACTCGTCGGCGATTGGTTGTTCATCAAACGCGGCGTGGGAAGCATGCTCGCCTGAACCAGTCGCATGAACCGCGCCGCGTCCCCGCGAATTTCCGGCGGGTCGTCGGTCAGGCGATGATAGGCTTCGATGTCCCGCTGCCAGAGACGGAGCAGCGCGCGGTCCCGTTGCCTCGCGGCTTCGGTACCGAATTCCGGAATGGGAAGAAGATCCTCCACGGCTGCCGAAGCGGAAGGTTCCGCCGACGTCGGCCCCGCGGGCGCGGCGGCAGGAGACTGCGGGGCGGGCGAAGGCTCGGATGCCGAGAGCCGGGCGGCCATTCAAAGCGAAGTAGCAAACAATCCGATGACACGACGGGACGTTACGATCGACATAGCATCACCTCCCGGGGAAAAGATCCTTTTACGGGGCGGAGCGTGAGCTTCGTGAAGAACGGAGTCCCGCCCATCACGGCACCGTTCAGGAAGCCGCGACGGGGCCGGCGCGCCATTCCGCTTGACAAAATATCCGAGCGGCTCTCGCTATACAAGCACTTCACTTCCATTGCGGGAGCCTGCCTTCGGCGGCGGAGCATCCCCGGCACGCACCGCCGGCTCACGCCGGCGGCTCCAGAGTTGCATCGCGATTCTCT
>FWPV01006783.1_pt1 | contig 21451 bp, 3 predicted proteins | sample 2228371 | NCBI WGS metagenome assembly FWPV01 (sample SAMEA103939776, study PRJEB20133) | metagenome | reverse complement strand
TATGAGTGCTTCTGGCTCCACTCCTTCTGCTATGCTCCCTCCATTATTTGTCACGTTCATCCTTATTGTTATCCTCTGCCCTATGCTTACTACATCCGGACTTACAAATATGTCCTGCGCCAGTATAGGATTTGCATATACAGTTATTGTATTTGTGTCTCCGCTTGAAACATCATTTGATACTTCACCCTGACTTCTTGCAAGCCCTGTTATGACAGAAACACCCGTTGATGAAGTCGTCGAATAAATCCATGTAAAATTCTTTATTTCTCCCGCATTAATATTATGGCTTGCCGGGTCTGGCCCTGCTATTTTATTTGCAGTAGCAGCGCCTATTATTTCCAGGTCATCAGGAACTGTTCCTGTGGCAGTAACAACTCCCACATTTGACACACTCATAACAATTGTAAATAATTGATTTTGATTTAAAACATTTGGTATTGCACTGATCCAGCTTCTTATTACAGGAACAGCCGGATAAACATCCACCACATTTGATGTCACATTAAACGGCATATTGATATTCAAACCGCTATTATTATCTATACCTGTTGCTGATGCTGTGAAATATAAATTACCTATTGAAGTTGCAGTATATATCCATGTAAAGTTTGCTGATGTTCCACCTGCTATATTTGTAGATGTTGGTGTCTGCGGCTGTGTTTCTACAGCTCCTGCGCTTCCAAGTCTAGTAAATGCAGTTGGTGACACATTTATAGCAAGTGCCTGACCGATGTTTGTTATTGTCATAACAACAGTCACATTATATGTCTCTCCAACTGATACAGGATATGCAACCATACTTGCTATAAATTGCACAGGTGTCTGTATCAGTACATTCTGACTCGTTGCAACATTTGAATATTTAATTAATCCTGAATTTTCATCAACTCCTATAGCACGCGATGTGAAATAAACAGTTCCTGCACCAGATGCAGTATAAGTCCATGTAAGCAATGCAGATGAATTGCCAGGCAGGTTTACTGGCGTTGGTGTTGTAAGTATCTCAACCAGACCGCTACCTGTCTTTACCGGCAAAATTCCATCTACATTAAGCGCCTGCGCCTGTCCATTATTTGTAACTGACATAACAAGAGTGATTGTCTGACCAATAGACACCTGCTGCGGACTAACAAGTAAAGAAGATATAAGATTAACGGGTGATTGTATGTTAATTGTCTGGCTGCCTGAGATGGCAGAAGAGACAGGGCCAAACACAGAGTCTGTCCCTGTTGCATTTCCTGAGAACCATACAGAGCCGCTTCCATCTGCACTATAAGTCCATGTAAATATAGTAGATGCTCCTGCTACTAAAGAAACATTCTGTGGCACAGGACCGCTTAAAAGCACCACGCCACCGCTTCCTGATTTAATAAGAGCACTTGCATTTACGGTATTACATGTTGCTCCACCGTCATTTGTCACGCTCATTAAAACAGTTATGACCTCTCCCACACTCACAACTGTTTCAGGTATAATTATTTCACTTACCAGTGCAGAACTTGCCTCCACTTCCACGATATTGCTTGAAACTTTATTCGTTGAAACACCCCAGCCGGCATTTCCGTCAACACCTATTGCGCGTGCTGAGAAAACTAAACTACCCGCTCCATTTCCTAATTTAAACACCCATGTGAAATATGATGTTGCACCTGCTGCAATATTTCTTGATACAGGTGATGGAGAAAGCAGTATTGAATCAATTGAAGCAGAGCCGCCTGTTATAATTTCCAGATCCTGCGGAGTTATAGAAACGTTCATTGCAGTTGCAGCACTTGTATCATTTGAAACAGCCATTACAACAGTTAAATTTTCACCTGTTTTTGCCGGATCAGGTATTGCATTAATTGATGCAGTTAAATAAGCTGCTTTTTGTACAATTACTGGTCTATTCACCTGAGAAGAACAGATTGTCTGGCTGCTATTTTCATCCTGTCCGCAGACATTTCCTTTAAAATCAACTGAGCCGGTTCCGACAGCAGAATAAGTCCATGTAAATTCTTTAAAAGTTCCACCAGAAATAGTATCTAACACTGGCACAGGCCCCGTCAATCTTATCGCAGAACCTTCACTTCCCGACAGGTCAAGTGCAGAAGGCGCGACATTTATTGCTGTTGCCTGTCCTGTATTTGAGACAAGCATACGAACTGTAAATACCTGATTCAATGAAACAGGAGATGGTGCAAATAATAAAGTAGTCAAAGAAACTGGATTTTGTAATGTAACAATTGATGATGTTTTTGGCTCAAAATCATATCTTAAACTGCTATTTACATCATAACCATATGCTTCACCATAAAAATTCACAGTTCCATTTCCTGTTACATTGAATCTCCATGTGAACGCAACGTCACCACCGCTGCCAGCAACAGTTGCAGTTGCAGGCACTGGTCCTGAAACATAAGATATGCTCGCTGTATCTCCCATTTTGGTAAGAATAGGCGTTACATTTACTAAATTTGCCTGACCGTTATTTGTAACCCTCATAACAACAGTTATGACCTGTCCAACACTTAAAGGCGAAGTGAGTGAATTAAATACTATAGTTCCTACTGGTTGTGTTTGTATCAAAACAGTATTGCTTGTGTTATTCTGGCTATCAACTCCTAAAGAATGCGCACTGCCTGTGAATATTAAATTACCTGCTCCATTTGCAGAGAATGTCCATGTAAACGTGCCAAAACTTCCCGTTGGGATTGTCCCTGTAACAGGAATCGGTCCTGATATTAATATTGCATTTCCTGTATTTATATGAACTATCGCAGTTGTATTTTCTGCATCAGCCAGGCCGGAATTTGTCACACCCAGGACCACAGTTATTATCTGTCCCACAGACACCTGTGACGGGAATGCAACCAATGACGGTCTTGAAAGCAATGGCGCTGGCTGCTGCACAAATACATTTTTTGCTTCTGCTGTAGTTGTTACCGCAAAGCCGCTATACTCATCGGTTCCTGCAGCAAAACCTGTAAATGATATTTCGCCGCTACCATTTGCAGAAAATGTCCACGCAAATGTTGTTGTTGAACCACCATCAATTGCAACATTTGTTAAATCTGGTCCTGATAAAATGGATGCAACTGCATTTCCTGATAACTGCAACCATGATAAATGCGCATTAACGTTATTTGCACGAGCCTGTCCTGTATTTGTGACAGTCATATATATACTATATGAAGGTATAGTATTGGATACTACATCAGGTGCCCAGATTCTTGCAATTAAATTAGCAGCGTTTCTTATTATAATATTAGAAGATGACACCTGACCTGTTTGTATTAATTGACCGCTGTTTTCATCGGTTCCAAAAGCGCGTGATGTAAAATAAACGGACCCGGCAGAAGTTGCAGAATAGGTCCATGTGAACCGCTCTGCCCAATTACCTGGTATGTTAATATATGAAGGCGCAGCAAGAAGCGCAACAGAGCCATTTCCAACCGCAGTGGGCGTAACTCCGCAAGCATTCAAAGCGTCCGCCTGCCCTGAATTGGTAATTACCATAACAACCGTTATGACCTGTCCTGTTGAAACAATTGCAGGAGATGCACTTATTGTGGTACTTAATGCTGCTGCTGTTTCTATCAGGACACCTTCACTTGCAGTTACAGGCGATGATACAGTTCCAAATACAGGGTCAATTCCGCTTGCATTGCCTGAGAACCATATATAACCTGGTTGTGTTGCATTGTACACATAAGTAAATACCTGTGTTTCAGAATTATTAAGCGGAATATTTGAAGGTACAGGTCCTGCGGTCTTTACCGCTGCTCCAGAGCCAGAATTTCCTATTGTTAAATTTGTTACTGCATTTGTAGAATTTGATATAGCCCCGCCTGTATTTGTTACACCCATTAAAACAGTAAATGTTTGGCCAACTGATACAACAGAATTCTGTGAAGAAATCCAGCTATACAAAACAGCACTTGCCTGAACTACAGTTGTATTTGATTGCGCCACAGAACTTTGCATAAAATCACCGGTATTTGCATCAATGCCTATTGCTCTTCCCGTGAAACTTATAGAACCAACGCCGCTTCCTAAAGTATATATCCATGTAAAATATGAACTACTGCCACCTGCAATTGTGCGTGTAAATGGAGTCGGTGAAACAGGTGTTCCAGCACTCACACTTCCATCCACTAAATGTCCAAGTTCATGTGGAGTAATTGACACATTTAATGCAGTTGCAGAACCGGTTCCATTTGATACAAGCGCAATCACAGTTAATTGCGAACCTGTTTTTGCAACAGAAGGAGAAGATGTTAAAGATATGGTTAAATTAATCTTCTGCTGGACAGTTACATTATTACTTGCAACAGGGCTCTGCACTGTTAATCCACTATTTACATCTGTGCCCATTGCTCTTCCTGTAAAGTTTACACTACCTATACCTGTTGCTGAATAGGTCCATGTAAATATGGATGTTGCTCCACCATTTATATCTGCAGAAACAGGAACTGGACCACTTCTTTTAATTGATGAACCTGTCCCTGATAAAAATAAATTCGTAGGTGCAACATTTATAGCATTTGCGCCACCTGTATTTGTCACAACCATTAAAACAGTATAAACCTGGCCTATTGTCACAGTGGATGGCATTATAATAGATGTTGCAAATGTTGCAGGTGTCTGCAGTACAATATCGGATGTAAACACAGGTGTTGCAATAATTTCTTTACCTGAATTTGCATCAAAGCCGGTTGCTTCAAAATAAAAACTAACAGTCCCTGAATTAATTACATTATAAATCCATGTAAAAGAGGCACTGCCGCTGCCGGGGATATTCGCAGTAGCAGGTAAAGGACCTGAAACTTTTGATAAACTGCTGGCATCTCCTATTATAGTTATTGCAGGTAAAACATTATTTGCCGTTGTCTGTCCGCTGTTTGAAACATTCATTACAACAGTTATTTGCTGACCTATTGAGACAGGAGATTGCAGTGTATTATATGAAATTGAAAGCAAAGGTTCTGTCTGGACAGTTATTGTATTTGACTGCCCTTCAGGAGATGTAAAAGGTCCATTTGATGCCCTGCCTGTGAAAGATACCTGACCAGAAACTGTTGCAGAGTAAGTCCACGTCCAGGTTGCAACTCCGCCATTTGCAGGTATTGTTGTTGGTGTCGGGTCAGAGCCGATTTTTACGACACTTCCAAGATAAGCATTTACATTTGGAGTTGTGCTTTGCGAATCTGCCAGGCCATTATTTGTAACACGCATAACAACTGTGAAAACCTGTCCTATTGAAACCTGTGAAGGTTCAACAGTGATAACAGGCCTTTCTAAAACAGGTGCTGGTGACTGAACTATAACATTTATTGGTGTTGCTGTGAAGCTCACTGGTAAGCCAGTATTTTCATCATAACCTGTCGCAAAACCGGAGAAAGCAACAGTGCCTTCACCATTTGCGGTATAAGTCCACCTGAATGTCGTTCCAACTCCTCCTGCAAGCGAAGGTGTTGCAACAGGAACAGGTCCGGAAAGTGCGGTTAAAACCGCACTGCCTGCAATCTGATACCAGGAAGCATGCGGTGTAACAGACAATGCTATTGCCTGTCCTGTATTAGTAACCGTCATATATACAGTATAAGTTGATCCATCATTTGAAACAGAAGGTGCGTTCCATAAAGCAACTGCTAAATTAACTGCATTTTCTATATTCATAACCGACGAAGTTGCAACATTTGAAGAAACAGGATTTCCTGAATTTTCATCAGTTCCATTTACCCTTGATGTTAAACTCAAAGAACCGTCGCCTGTTGCTGAATAAGTCCATGTAAAGTTAACAGTTCCGTTGCCTGGAATTGTCTGCTGTGAAGGTTCTGTCAGGAGCATCATATTACCTGTGCCAGTGATAGCAGGCGTTTCCGGCGATGCGTTTAATGCATCTGCTCCGCCAGTATTTGAAACAAGCATGCGTACCGTTACAACCTGTCCTGTTGATACATAAGAAGGCAAAGTATAAAAATAAGAAGTAAGCGATGCTGGTGTCTCAACAGAAACAACTGACGAATTAATATAGAAAGAATAAATTGTATTTGAACTGTTCACGTCTGTGCCGCCTGCCCTGCCCGAGAAAGAAACAGTGCCAATACCTGTCGGGTTATATCTCCACGTAAAATACGCTGCCTGGCCGGGATTTAAATTTGCAGATGACGGCGGAGATGAAAGTAAAGTAACCGAAGCAGAACCTATGGCAGTCGGAGTATTAGGATAAACATCTGCTGCATTGCCTGTGCCTGTGTTTGTCACTGTCATCACAAGGGTTATCTGCTGACCAACACTTACACCTGCAGGCCAGATAGAATACGAAGCCGATAAAACAGCTGCCGGTAGTATGGTAATGGAAGTTGTTACTGCTTCGTTTGAAGAAACTATCCTTTGCGGAAAGTCATTCGCATCTGCACCTGTTGCTGTATTTGAGAACCACACATTGCCCGCAGTATCCGCGCGGTAAATCCATGTGAAATTATATAAACTGCCGCCGGCAATGGACGAAACAGTTAAAGGCGATGGAGCAGAATAAATAGATGCAGAACCTGTGCCTCCAATTTTCATTACTGTAGGAGATACATTTAAAGCAGCTGCGCCACCCTGGTTATCATTTGACACGCTCAACACCACTGTTATGAACCCACCCTCAGATACAACAGAAGGTGTTGCATTCATCCATGCAACAAGGTTTGCTTCCTTTTGTATCAAAATCCATCCGCTGGAGCGTGACTGCGAATAAACCGTCTGCGAATTATTATCATCTACTCCGGTAGCGCGTGTAGAAAAATACATTGAGCCGATTCCTGCTGCAGAATAAGTCCAGCTAAAGTAAGCTGCCGCACCGCCTGGCAGGTCTTGTGTAGCCGGAGCAGGTCCTGATATATATAAAGAAGAACCGTTTCCTATCCTTGCTATTGAATTTGTGCCTGCTGCAGGGTCAGGACGGACATTTGATGCGCTGGATTGTCCTGTATTTGTAACTGAAAAATACACATTAAAAGTCCTGCCTAAATTAACAGCAGCAGGTAGTCCGTTAAATTGCGCAGCTAAATTAACCGGTGACTGAACCTGTGTAGTATTTGTCTGTACTGTATTCGTATCTTTTTGTAAATCCGTGTTTACATCATAACCATAGGCAAAACCCTGGAATGAAAGCGAACCACTTGCAGTTGGATTGTATATGAAGGTAAAATATCCTGTAGCGTTGCCTGCTATTGTCTGTGAAACAGGTACAGGTCCGGATATCAGAATAACATCAGCTGTCCCAATTTTTGTAAGATAAGTTCCTACTACATCTTCATTTACTCTTACATTCGTTGCAGCTGCGCTGCCGTAATTGGAAACAACCATAACGACCGTCAGCAACTGCCCTGTATTTACTGATGAAGGCAATGTCTGAAAGAATGCCGTCAGGTTAGTTGGTGTCTGTATTATAAGATTGGATGAAGCCGCGGTCGCAGTAGAGCCGATACCATCATAAGATATTGCCTGCCCGCTAAAATTAAGCGTGCCTGCACTGTTTGCTGAATATGTCCATGTTAAATAACCAACACCTCCGGAAGCATTAACGGTAATTCCGGATGAAGGCGAAGACAGAAGATTCACTGTTGCTCCGCCAGCCACATAAGATACAGACGTATAATAAACATCTGTATAACCATTTATAAGCCCTGTGTTTGTGATTGTCATAATTACGGTTAGCTGCTGTCCTATGCTTACAACATCCCTTGAAATAGAAAGTGAAGCAGCAAAATCAGGCGACTGTGGAAGTATTGTAATTAAATTAGAACTCTCAGACGCAGATGACACTGCAGTTCCCTGGTTTGCGTCCACTCCTTGCGCTGTTGCTGTAAAATGCATTGTGCCTGTGCCTGTTGCAGTGTATATCCAGGTAAATACACGGGATTGTCCACCAGGGATATTGTAACTTGCAGGTGAAGGACCGCTGATATAAGATGCAGATGCGTCATTATCATCGATTACAAGCCCAACAGGAAGTGGTGATACATTATTTGCTGTTGCGCCGCCTGTATTTGAAACAACCATTGTAAGAGTAATTGTCTGACCCGTTGCAACAGTTGTAGGAACTCCTGTTAATTCAATATCAAGAGCTGCGGGCTGCTGAATTAAAACATTGGTTGACGCAGAATAATTTGAATTCTTTGTTGAACTGTCATTTGCATCTAACCCTGTTGCCCTGCCTGAAAAATAAATCGTGCCGGCTGAAGAGCCCTGGTAAACAAAAGTAAATGTCTGACTGCCAGAGCCTGGTATTGTTGCGTTTGCCGGATTAAGTGATTGGAAACTCGCATTGCCAGAACCTATTGCCACAACGTTTAATGAAGGCGTAACATTATTGCAACCTGCCTGTCCTGTATTGTTTACTGTCATAAATACGGTAAAATTCTGACCAATATTAGCAGATGATTGCGGGGTTGTCACATTTGCAGTAAGATTTGACGGGGTTTGAACAGTTATAGAAGTAGTTGTTCCGGAGTTTGAATCAATCTGCATGCCTGAATTCTGGTCATAGCCATGTGCTGATACAGTGAATGAGAGATTACCTGTTGTAGATGCAGTGAATCTCCAGGTAAATATGCGCGTCTCACCAGAAGGTATATTATATGAAGAAGGTGAAGGTCCATCATATAAAGAAGCAGAAGCAGTCCCTATTATACCAACGGCAGAAGGCGTCACATTTACGGCGTTTCCAAGCCCGGTATTTGTAACAAAAAGCCGCACAGTAATTAATTGCCCTATATTTACGGTTTCGGGATTAACATATGCAGCTGCAACTATATTTGCCCGTTCTTCTATTATTAATGCATTTGAAAGGGTTGACGCAGAATAAACCGGCTGCGATGAATTCTCATCAATGCCTGTAGCCCTGCCTGAGAAATTAATTGTTCCTGTGCCTACAGCAGAAAAAGTCCATGTAAATGTGTGACTGTTTCCACCTGAAATATTTACACTTGCAGGTGATGGAGATGTGACAGGTAGACATCCACCTGTTCCTATCTGAGTAAGATTAGCAGGGTCAGCAGCAACATTATTTGCTGTTGCACCACCTGTATTTGTTACAACCATAATAACTGTTACAATACTATCCATATTTACTCTTGCAGGACTGACATATATTGAAGCAGCAAGGTTAGCTCCTGGTATTACTGTCCTTGGTTCAGAAGCATTTGGTATTGAAGAAACAGGAGTATTATTTAAACTATCTATTCCGTTTGCATAACCAGAATATGACAATGTGCCTGGAGAAGTTGCAGAATATGTCCAGGTAAATACAGCAGTGCCTCCACCAGGTATGTCCGCGGATACAGGTATAGGTCCGCTGTAATACGCATGTCCTGCACCACCTATTTTAATTAGGGAAGAAGGTGTAACAGATAAAGCAGTTGCCAATCCGGTATTTGTCACAAACATACGTATGGTAAATATCTGTCCTGATGATATTACATAAGGCGTCACAACTATTGCAGAAGCAAGAGAAGCAGGCGTCTGGATATAGGCGGTATCAGTGGTAACTGCAGATGCAATCGCATTATTATTATTTATATCATTACCTGTTGCATATCCTGAGAAAATAACAGAGCCGGTTGATTCAGCAGAATATGTCCATGTAAAATGATGCGTAGAACCTCCAGTAATAGTAACAGGAGAAGAAGGCCAGTTAATAAGTGAAGCATTTCCTGAACTGCCCGGGTCTATTATTAAGGAAGGTGAAACATTTATAGCACTTGCCTGTCCTGTATTTGTTACTGACATTGTAACTGTAATTGTCCATCCCACACCAGCATATTCAGGTATAGATGTAATGGAAGATTGTAACGCTGCCTGAGTCTGAACTGTTGCTCCCCTGTTTGAATAGGTTGAATAAACAGTTGCTCCTGAATTTGCATCCTGACCGGCAGCTCTTGCATTAAAATTCAGTGAGCCGGCTGAATCCATAGAATATATCCAGGTAAAAACAGCAGAACCATTGTTACCAGGTATAGAAGCAGAACCAGGAACAGGTCCACTTACAAGAGAGTATCCTGCACCGTAATAAGACGTGATGTTCATTTCCGGCGTTACATTATTGCATGCTGCCTGACCCACATTTGTAACGCTCAAATACACGGTTAAATTATTGCCTGTTGAAATAGTTGTCTGAGACAGAGTCAGGTTCACAATTAAATTTGCAGCTGTCTGTATTGTAATTACAGGTGAAGTTGCTGCATTTGATAACACAGCAGTATTTTCATTCGCATCAAAACCAGCAACTCTTCCCGAGAAAGTCAGGACACCGGTGTTTGTTGCTCTGTAAGTCCATGTATATGATTTGCTTGCCCCGCCGGCAATGTTCCAGGGCGCTTCAGAAGTAGGACCGCCTGTATTTAAAACAAGCCCTGTAACTGATTCTCCGAGTAACTGTGGAGTTGGTGAAACACTGTGTGCAAGCGCTTCTCCTGTATTGGTTACAGACATTACAAGTGTAATTGTCTGTCCCACTGAAACCTGGGACGGATATGCGGTCAAAGACGCTGAAAGCGATGGCCTTGTCTGGATAACAGTATTTAAATTCATTGAGTTTGATTGCCTGTTCTGTCCTGTATTTGCATCTACACCAGACGCATAACCGCTAAAATTAACTGTGCCTGTGCCTGTTGCCGAATATGTCCATGTAAAATTTGATGTTTGGCTGCCTGCCAGAGTAAAACTACCCGGTGTTGGTCCGGATAACAATGATACAAGAGTCCCGTTGGTTAATAATAAGGAAGGTGAAACGTTATTTGCACTTGCCTGGCCTGTATTTGTAACCCGCATTAAAACCGTAAACACCTGGTTTATGCTCACAGATGCAGGTGTAGTAATGTCTGATATTAAATTAGCAGGCGTCTGCAGGATAAGACTGGAACTGGGCGCTGCAATTGCGTTTACCGTATTATTTGAATTCTCGTCATAACCTGTTGCAAAGCAGCTGAAATACACAGTGCCTGTGCCTGCTGCAGAATAAGTCCATGTAAATGTGTAACTATTATTGCCACCTGGAACAGTTACAGAAGAACCAGGAGCCGATATAAGAGTTATTGCTGTCGTTGTATTTGTGCCGGAAACACCAACAACAGTGATGCCTGCTGATGTATTATTACAATTTGCAGTTCCTGTATTTGTTACTGTTAAAAATACTGTAATATATTGTCCAGTTGAAGCATAAGTAGATGGCTGTACATTTCTTGCAGCAATTAAATTTGCAGCATTTTCTATTGTTATTTCAGATGAAGATGATTCATTTGATATGTAAAGATTTCCATTTATATTGTTCTGACCGTATGCAACTCCAGTAAAAACTGCTGTTCCTTCTGAATTTGCAAGATAAATCCATGTAAAATATCTGTCAGCACCATTAGGCACATTCTGTGCAGCAGGAGAAGGTCCTGATTGTAAAACAAGAGAACCAGATGTGCCATCAAGCGTTAAAGCACTCGGTGTAACATATAAAGCGCCACCGCTTGTATTTGTTGTCCTTGCTATAATTGTTACAAACTGCCCTGTGCTTACAGTTATATCGCTTGAAGGAGCGGTTATGACATAAGTCAAACCAGATGTGAAAACACTTTTTGTAGTAACTGAAAGTGTATTTGAAGTTGCTTCTGTTGTGTAATAATTTACAGTGTTGGAACCGCCATCCCATACATAATTAACTGCAATTTTATAATAATAAGTTGTATTAGGTGTTAAATTTATATCCTGAAATGTAACAGTCCCGCCTGGATTCTGCGCTGCAGTCCATGATACAGGAGAATAATTTGAATCAGGATTTGTACTGCGATATACTGTATAACTATCCACTAAACTATATGGGTCATTTGATAATCCTGTCCATGTAAGTGTTGCGTCATAATAATTTACTGTCTGAGTTGCAGGTTGCGGTATTGCCTGCAATTGCATTACAGGCATGTCAGCGCTGCCGTCATCAATATCACTCTGCGTTATTGTTTTCTTTACAGCTCCGACATAGGAATCGCCGCTCCACTGGCAAAGCGAGAACTGATCCTTATATGCCTGGGCAATAGTAACAACTTCCTGTCCAGCAGAAACAACAGTTGTCCAGTCATAACTTCCAACATCAGAATTATAATATGCAGGTGTTGTAATTCCACTGTAATATGCAGGAAATATTTTCTGCGGGCAGTTGTTATCAGGACCTATGTTCTGGTCTCCCACCTGACCTGAGATGCCTATTCTGTAAGCGCGCAAACCGCAATAGGAATTTTCTGTTTCCGCAGTACCTGTTGACCAGCCGGGATTAAAGACCTTTCCATATAGAGTAAATGAAGCGCTAAATATCCCGCCCGAAAAAATAAAGATAAAAACAACAGGCAGTATTATCCTTAATAATCTGTTTAACTTTCCTTGCTGCTCCTTAGAACTCAATTAAACCTCCATTATTGGATTATCAGGAGCTTTCAAAAACTTTAATTATTTTTATTGTTTTCTAAATGTTTTTTTGTTTCCTCATCAAGCCATTTATCAATTAAATCCTTTTTAAATCTCCAGAAAGACGCTACCTTGAATGCAGGTATCTTGCCCTGTTTGGCAAGTTTATATATGGTAACAGGTTTCATCTTTAAATAAGAAGCCACCTCTTTAACTGTCATTATTTCTGATAATTCTTGTTTCATAAAAATAAAGACACCAATCCTTTTTAATATTTTATACTCCCTTATTGTTTATTGTTGTCTTATGACATAAATTCTCTGAGCAGCTTTTCCCATGTAATATAATTATACACTTTTGTAACTTTTTTGTCAAACGCTTTTTTATTTTTTTTAATTCTTTTTGCTATAAAAAACCCTATATTTTATAAGGAAATTATGTATTATTTAAAAATTATAAGAAAAAAAATATAATTCAGTTTAAAAACAATAAGAAAAAAAGGAAGTTTAATTTATTAAAATTTAATGTTGCTTATTCTTATAACTATGATTTATTTACACAATTTAAAACCTGGATTACTGCTGACGTGGACACTCTATTTAATCAGGTGCAGGAAGGACAAAGAAAAGTAGCATAAAGAGTCTTGCCTGCGAAAGCAGGCATCCATATTTTTTTATTTTAATCAAGAATACCTTGTTCTATTTTCAATTTTCTATTTTCGATTTTCTGTTTTATTAAGACTGGATTCCTGCTGGAGTTTGTCCCTGATTTAATCAAGGACAGGAATGACAACTTAATCCAATTATCAACTAAAAATTAATAATTTTTAATTGTTTTGTACATCACACTTCGCACATCGCAAATCGCACATTTCTTTATATTTCAAATTTCAAATCTTAAATCTCACATCGTAAATCTCACATTTTTTCACTCTTCCGTTACCACCAGCTTCGGCGTCCATGTAAACGAACTAACGGACGAACTCGGGAAAATATTTATCGCATCCCCTGGTTTTATGTCAAAATCAATTCCTACCCAACCTGTACCACTTACAAAATAATAAAATGAATATGCCTGCACATCAGGATGCCACTTACCTATTTTATTTATCTTTGAATTTGTTGTCATAGACCCTTCTATGTCAATGACAATATCAGATGCCTTTTTATATATTGAAGAATATGGCAAATGGCGCAAATTTTCATTTGATATTCCCGTATTCCTGTTAAATACAAGATCTGCGTTCCTGTCTGCGCCATTAATTACCCATGTAAATGTCCCTGCGGTTGCAGTAAGATTTAAATATATTGCATTGGAAGAAGACGTTCCTGCATCAACATTCCAGTTAATGCCATACCAGTTGTCAGTGACGTAATTATACATTGAAAATGCCTGGACATCAGGATGCCACAAACCCACACGATTTATTTTAGAAACAGTTGCGGTTGTTCCTTCTATATCCAGAACTATATCAGATGCTTTGCTAAATTTACTAACATAAGGTAATGAAACAATATATGCATTTGTTCTGTTTCCTGTATAGGATAAAATTTGTTTTATCTTTGAAACAATGACAGACGGTTTTGACTGGCCAGCACCATTTACTCCTGCCACTGTATAATATATATAATCATTATCTGTATCAGTATGAGTAAATGATGTAATTGTGGGCGTAGGCATCACAGTTGCAATTACCTGCCATCCATCTGGAAATGAATTCAATCGTCCATCCGATATAGTTGCAATGTAAATCCTGTAATAATCCGTAAGCAATTTTGTATTCCAGTTTAAAGTAATATCGTTACCTGTTAAAATTGAAGTCATGTTTGAAGGCTGCAAAGGCGTTGAATCAGGCGTCAGGGTATAAGTCGGGGTTATTGTGTTTGTTATTGTCGGCGTGGCAAAACCAACCAGAACATATGGTGAATACTGTATCTCATTGACAGAAGTGCCGTTTGTAGCTGATTTAACTATAAAATATGCTGTCCCTGTATTTGACTGTGCAGTTGCTCCGGGTCCTCCGCCTGTCCTTGCACCATATGTCACAATTATTTTTCCCGTATTTGCAGGCAATCCTGAAACATATACAACTATATCGTTTCCTGATGCGATATAACCATTTACAGTGCCGCCAAGAGAATCAGCGATAAAGTATCCCGGGCTTGTCCCTGAAATGCTTGGCTGTGACCAGCCAGAAGGAACTGTTATACGTAAAGTTCCATAACCAGGGGACGTTGCCCAGTTTGAAGGTCCTGCAGTATATTCAATAATAAGTGTATTATTAGTCCCACCCGCCATAACAGACGACGGCAAAATAACCGCAACTCCCTCGCCTGTTTCCGGCGTATTTGTAATTGTTATTGTGGGTGTTGCAGTTAATGTAGGTGTTACACTTGGTGTCCAGGTACTTGTGCGCGTAAGTGTAGGGGTTGGTGTGGGTTGCACAACTTCTACCTGAGGACTGCCTGCTATCTCATAGGTATTTGTCCCAACAGGATTATTTTCAACTTTGAAAACAGCAGTGCCTGTGCCTGACTGAGATGTAGCACCAGGCCCGCCTGATGATTTTGAACCATAAACCACCGTTATAGTTCCATCCTCCTGTAAATTGTTCACATATATTATAATCTCCTGTCCATTCACCATGGTTCCTGCGTAAGAACCGCCAATAACTGAAACTGTATAATATCCTGGATTTGTGCCTGATAAACTTGGCGCAGACCAGCCATCAGGTATTATTATTTTCAAAGTTCCACTTCCCCATGTATCAGACCCGTTTGTAAAAGTAATAGTCATTGTATTTCCGGTTGTTCCTGCTGCTACATAGGTGGGCGAAATAACTGCAGAACCAACTCCCTGGGAAATCGGAGTTCTGGTCGGCGTAATAGTTGGTGTTTCTGTTGGTGTATCAGTTTCTGTCTGGCCATTTAATAAAAAGGCAAATAAAATAAAAATAAAAGCCAGTATTGAAATCTTAATTTTCTTTATTTCAGCGTTCACCTTTTATCTCCTTAATCCATTTTCAGTTTTCAAATATATAAAACATGTTCAAACTGCGTTCTAAGATAGTTCGCACTTAGTTCTAAAATAGTTAAGAACAATTTCCGAACTATCTTCGAACTACTTTTGAACTATCTTTGAACTATCTTTGAACTATTCTCGCACTATTTACGAACATCCTTTCATCTCACCTCTTCAAATCTTCACATTTTTAGATTTTATCTTTAAATCCAAAGTTCTCCAAATCTGAAGATCTGAAGATTTTTTCAATTTTCAACTTTCAAATCTTAAATTAATAAAAAAATGTTCTAACTCAGTTCTAACTTAGTTCATACTTAGTTCTAAAATAGAAAAAACATTAAATTGACTACAAAATACAAACTACAAAGGACTTTCTTCTTGAACATCCTTACCGAACATCTTCAGTGAACATCTGTAGCGAACATGTTTAGAGAACATTTCTAACGAACAATATTTAAACTCTTTATGAACTATTTTCGCACTATTTTTGCACTATTTATGAACATCATTAGCGAACATTTCTAACGAACAACACTTAACTATCTTTGAACTTTCTTTGAACATCTTTTAAACAAATTTCAATTCTTATATTTCACTTCGCACATCTTATTTGCCACCTGGCATCCGGCACTTGCCATTTGCCTTTTTAAGTTTTAATTTTTGTTCTTTAAATCATAATCCATAATTCTTAATTCTTAAATTACCTAACCACTCCCACCTTTTTCAGCGGCAGGTTAATTGTTTCTGTATCGGTTTTTATTATAGTTCGTAAAATATAAATACCCAGCGCCTTTGATATTTTTTCTTCCAGAATAGTAAAACCACCTGCGATATTACTGTTAATTTTCATTACAAGTTCGCCATTTATATTATACAAAGAAATTTTAACAATTGCATTTTTTTCGTTATATAGTGCAATTCGTAATATACCATCTTTAACCGGATTGTTTAAGACCGCTATCCTGTCACGTAAAAGTTTGTATTTTAGAGAATCTGAAATCTGTGGTTGCAGAGTTGGAGTTATTGTAGGTGTTAAAGTCAAAGTATTAGACAACGTGGCTGTTGCTGTATATGTCTCTGTCATACTTGGAGTCGCACTCAATGTAAAAGTCAATGTTAAAGTTATTGTCAATGTCGGGGTCCCTGTTTCTGTTGCGGTATCTGTTTCAGTTAAAGTAAATGTTGGCGACGACGTTAAAGTAAAACCTGGAGTTTGTGTTCCGGTATTTGTGTCTGTTGGCGTCGCTGTCTCTGTTGCAGTATTTATAGGTGTAGGAGTAAAAGTATATGTCAATGTTTCAGTATAAGTGTATGTAGATGTATAAAAAGGTGTCTTTGTCCATGTCGGAGTAATTGTAGGGCTTGGTCCTGAATATATACCTGTGCTTGCAGCAGACATTGCATTGCTAATAAAATATTCAGGCGCTCCATTACCACCACCCCATTCAAAATTAACAGCAATCTTATAATAATAAGTATCGCTCTGGTTTAATCCTGTGTCTGTGTAAGAGACAATCCCGCCTTTTACCTGAGAAGCAGTTACAGTTAATTTTTCATATCCACCTATACCACCAGGTTCTGTTGACCTGTAAACAGTATATCCTGTAACCAGATTATCCGGATCATAAGAAAGCCCTGTCCACGTCAGTATTACTGAATCAGATAAAATAGTTTGTGGCTGCGGTGCAGGTATTGGTTCAAGGCGGGTATCAGGCATATCAACGTCGCTGTCATCTATATCGCTTTGAGATAATAATTTTATTCGAGCTCCGACGTATGACATCCCGTTCCATTCACATAAAGGAAATTGCCCGTTATAAACCTCAACAACACTAATAACATACTGCCCGACCCCAACAACAGTAGTCCAGTTATTACTACCAACATCAGAATTGAAATATGCAGGAGTATCTTTTCCATCATAATCTACCGGGAATATTTTTTGCGAACAATTATCATCAGGTCCTATGTTCTGAACACCTATTTCACCTGGTATTGATTTTCTGTATGCTTTAAGCCCACAATAACTATTCGCAGTCAAAGATGTTCCTTTTGACCCATCTTCGTTATAAACCTTTCCAAAAACAGCAAAAGAAGCAGCATAAACCTGTGATGTTATTATTAACATAATAAGAATTAAAATAATTCTTCTCATTTTATCCACCTTCTTTATGGTTCTGGCTGGACAACCAGCCCTGGTGTCCATGTAAATGATGAAATACTGCTGCTTGGATAAATATTTATTATATCACCGGGTTTTATATCAAAATCAATGCCAACCCACGCTTCTATAGATGAACTATACCTGTAAAAACTATATGCCTGTACGTCCCTGTGCCATAACCCGAGTTTTATTATTTTAGTATTTGTCCCGGAGCCGGTTCCGCCTTCTATTTCTGTTACTATATCAGATGCTTTTTTGTATTTTCCTGTCCACGGTATCTGTCGCGGATTGTCATTTGGCATATTTGTATAACGATTGATTATCAAACCAACATTTTTATCTGTGCCTGCTACAGTCCATGTAAATGGCGATGCTGTTGAAGTTACATTTATATATATTGCGTTAGAAGACGAAGTCCCTGAATCAACAGTCCAGTTTATTCCAACCCACGCGCCTAGTGATGATTTAAAACTATACATTGAGAACGCCTGATATTCCGGATACCACAATCCAACCCTGTTAATATTATTTGACGTATTATAACTTCCTTCTATATCAAATACAATATCAGAAACATTTGAAAATTTGTTTCTGTATGGTAGTGAAACGAGATATGCGTTTGGCAGTCCTGTGGTAGAATAGAAACTGAAAACTACCCGCGCACCCATCGTGGACGGATCGCTTTCACCTGCTTCATTTACCCCGGTTACAAGATAATACCTGTAAGTTTCTCCTGAAACATCCTGATATGAATATGAACAAACTGTGGGCGTTGGCAATACGGTTGCTATAATCGTCCAGCCAGATGGGAATGTATTAAATTTACCAAGGACGCCTGTAGCAGAATATATATTATAATAATCAGTCCCGGCTACATCATTCCATTGCAGATAAGTATTTATTCCCTGCTGTTCAACATACAAATCATAAGGTCTTGCCGGCGTGTATGCTGGGGTAAATGTAGGAGTAACTGTGGGTGTAGGTGTTATTGTTATAGTTGGTGTGTCTGTTTTAGTTATGCTTGGTGTAATTGTATACGTATCTGTCCATGTATGTGTGGGTGTTATTGTATTTGTTTCTGTAATTGTAAATGTCTCTGTAAATGTAAAAGATGGTGTTATGGTTGAAGTTGGCGTAGGAGCAAGGACATTTACATAAGGTGAATTCTCAATTTCATGTGTATCATCGCCGTCAACATCGGTCTCTACGATAAATGTTGCCGTTCCAGTATTTGACTGAGAGGTTGCTCCTGCTCCTCCTCCTGACGTATCTCCGTATGTCACAATTATCTGTCCTGTGATTGCGGGCAATCCATAAACATAAATATACATAGTATCGCCTATTGCCAGACGGCCTGATAATGTGCCACCTTTTACATCAACTGTAAAATAGCCATTATTTAAAGAATTAATTGATGGATTTGACCAGCCAGAAGGAACTATTATCTTTAAAGTTCCGTAGCCCGGTGAATCAGTCCAATTAGATGCACCTGCAGTATATGTAATTATCATGGTATTTCCTGATGTGCCTGCAGTTACGTTTGTCGGTTCTATTACAGCAATCCCCTCTCCTATTATTGTTGTTGGAGAAGGCGTATTGGTAGGTGTTGCAGTAAAAGTAGGAGTGGTGGTTGATGTTGGAGTAGGTGCAACAACTTCAACAGTAGGAGAATTTAATATTTCATAGGTTGCATCACCGCTTATTGAACTTTGCACGATAAATGTTGCTGTTCCAACGGAAGATTGTGAAATTGCACCACTACCACCACCTGAAATATCTCCATATCTAATAATAATTTTACCTGTAATAGCGGGTAAATCCCTGACGTATAATTTTATTGTATCCGTTCCTTCAACAAATTGTGCGACAAGTGTTCCACCAATCACATCAACCGTAAAATATCCTGGGTCAAGTGAATTTAAACTTGGTGCTGACCAGCCGGACGGTATTATAATTCTTAATGTTCCATAACCGGGCGAACCTGTCCATGTATCTTCTCCTGCAGTATAAATAATATCAAGCGTATTACCCGGCACACCTGCTGCAACCTGTGTCGGAATTATAGTTGCAAAGCCCTGACCAATTGCTGGAGTATTTGTCGGGGTTGCTGTGTATGTTGATGTATTTGTTTGAGTTATTGTAGGTGTATTGGTTTCTGTAATTGTAGGTGTTATCGTCTCTGTCACTGTTGGTGTTACTGTTTCCGTTACGGTTGGTGTCACTGTCTCTGTTACTGTCGGTGTCACTGTCTCAGTTATTGTTGGCGTCGCTGTTTCAGTTACTGTAGGTGTTATCGTCTCTGTCACTGTCGGTGTCACCGTCTCTGTTATCGTCGGTGTTATTGTCTCTGTTATCGTTTCTGTCACTGTTTCTGTTATTGTTTCTGTTACTGTCGGTGTTATCGAAGACGTCGCCGTAGGTGTTACCGTAGGCGTGCTCGTCTCTGTTACCGTTGGCGTGACGGTTTCTGTCACTGTAGGTGTCACTGTCTCTGTCACTGTCGGAGTTACTGTTTGCGTTACTGTCTCTGTTACTGTTTCTGTTACTGTCGGCGTATTTGTTGGTGTGTATGTTTCTGTTATGGTCGGCGTCACAGTTGATGTCGGTGATGGCGCTATTACTTCTACTTCAGGTGAATCAAGGATTGGCATTGTATCATCACCGCTTGCCGTCATCTCAACCGTAAATTCTACTGTAGCAGGATTTGATTGTGCTACTGCTCCACCCCCCGTTCCTGTCCCGTATGTTACTGTTATTACTGCTCCGCTTGATAAATCCCTTGCCCTTATTACTATATACATCCCATCAACACCTAAGTATATTATTGTCCCTGTTCCGCTTGTTATTGTTGCTGTATAATATCCAGGTTGTCCATTCGTCCTGCTCGGCGCACTCCAGTCATCTGGTATTCTTATCTTTAACGTTCCGTATAAAGGCGTTCCTGCCCACTGTGTGTTTCCATTTGTGTATGTTATTACCATTACATTTCCACTGCTTCCTGCTGTCACAACCGTCGGCGTTATTACTGCTACTCCTTCTCCATATGGCGTATTTGTTGGCGTTACTGTTGGCGTAACAGTATATGTAGGCGTATTTGTTGACGTCACTGTTGCTGTTGGCGCTATTACTTCTATTTCAGGCGAATCAAGTATTGGGACAGCATTTGTTCCGCTCGGCACACTGCTTACCGTAAACTCTACTGTCCCTGTCCCTGGCTGCACTGTTGCTCCCGGACCTCCTCCACTTTTATCTCCATAGATTACCGTTATCTTCCCTACATTCGCAGGTAATTGCCTTGCATTTATTATTATTTCCATACCTTCAACACTTGTCCCGATAATACTACCGCCTGTTATTTGCACTGTGAAAAATCCTGCATCTGTATCCATTATACTTGGCGGACTCCAACCATCAGGTATCTGTATCTTTAATGTCCCGTATCCAGGAGCTGAAGCCCATGTTGTCGCCCCTGCTGTGTATTCTATTGTTATTGTTTGCCCGATGCTTCCTGCTGTAACAACAGTCGGTGTTATTACTGCTACCCCCTCTCCATATGGTGTATTTGTCGGTGTCGCTGTTGATGTTGATGTAGGCGTTATTGTTTCTGTTATTGTTGGAGTCACTGTTTCTGTTATCGTTGGCGTTATTGTCGGTGTGTCTGTCTGCGTTACTGTCGGTGTGTCTGTCGGCGTCACTGTTGGCGTATCTGTCGGCGTTACCGTCTCTGTTACTGTTGGCGTTACCGAAGGCGTCGCCGTTGGTGTAACCGTAGGCGTGTTGGTCTCTGTTATCGTCGGCGTCACTGTCTCAGTTATGGTTGGTGTTATAGTATCGGTTATAGAT
>FWPV01006782.1_pt1 | contig 21453 bp, 19 predicted proteins | sample 2228371 | NCBI WGS metagenome assembly FWPV01 (sample SAMEA103939776, study PRJEB20133) | metagenome | reverse complement strand
ATTCGTGATTCGCTGATTCGTGATTCGCTGATTCGTGATTCGCTGATTCGTGATTCGCTGATTCGTGATTCGCTGATTCGTGATTCGCTGATTCGCTCATTCGCTGATTCGCTCCAGGAGGATTCCCATGCGCATCGGTATTATCACTAGCGGCGGTGACGCACCGGGCATGAACGCGGCCATCCGGGCGGTCACCCGTTGTGCGTTGGATCGGGGCATCGAAGTCGTCGGCATCCACGAAGGATGGCAGGGGGTCGTTGACGGCGGCGACAAGTTCGAAGCCTTCAACTGGCGCAGCGTCGGAGGCATCTTGCAACTGGGCGGCACCATCCTCGGCACGGCCCGGTCAGAAGATTTCCGCAAAGTTGAGGGCCGACGCAAAGCCGCAGCCAACCTGGTCAACGCCGGCATTGACGGCCTGGTAGTCATCGGCGGAGACGGATCGCTCACCGGCGCGTTGATCCTGTACCAGGAGTGGGCCGACCACCTCAAGGCGCTGGCTGCCCAGGGCGTGATCCCGGCCGAGAAGGCTCAAGACCCTCAACCCTTCCGCATCGTAGGGCTGCCCGGATCCATTGACAACGACCAGTACGGCACGGATATGAGCATCGGCGCAGACACTGCGTTGAACACCATCGTCGAGGCGGTGGACAAGCTGAAGAGCACCGCCGACTCGCACCAGCGCACCTTCGTCGTGGAGGTCATGGGCCGCCGCTGCGGCTATCTGGCGCTGATGGGCGCGGTGGCCACCGGCGCGGACTGGGTGCTGATCCCCGAAGAGGAGATGGATGCGCGCTGGCACTTCCGCATGGTAGAAGCGCTGAAGAACGGCCGTGCCGCAGGCCGGCGCCACGATGTGATCATCTTTGCCGAAGGCGCCCGCCACAGCGACGGCCTGCCCATCAAGGCCGAGACCATCACCGAAATCCTGAAGAACCGCTTGGGGATCGAAGCACGCGTCACCGTATTGGGCCACGTGCAGCGTGGGGGTTCGCCCTCGGCTTTCGAGCGCATCCTGGCCTCGCGGCTGGGCGCAGCCGCAGTGGACTACATCGCTGGCCCCGACCCTACCCCGGTGATGATCGGCCTGCGCAACAACGAGCCGGTCGCCACGCCCCTGGACGAGGTGGTGGCCAAGAGCCAGGCGGTCAATGCCGAGATTGACCACGGCAACTTCGAACAAGCGCTACAGTTGCGCGGCCGCAGCTTCCTGGACTCGCTGGAGCTGCTGAAGACGCTGACCCGCGCCCAGCCCAAACAGGAACGCGCCGATCGCGGCCGCATTGCCATCATGACCGGTGGGCCGGACGCACCGGGCATGAACGCCATCGTACGCACTGCGTTGCGCATCGCCCGCAACGAGGGCCAGGACGTGGTCGGTGTCCGTTTCGGCTTCGGCGGCCTGGCGCGCGGCGATGTGTGGGACCTGGGCTGGATGGATGTCCAGAACTGGATCAACCTGGGCGGCAGTGAGCTGGGAGCGATCCGCCACGATCTTTCCGAGGAGGAGATCGCCCAGATCGCCCAACAGATCAAAGCCTGGGATCTGCGGGGTTTCATCGCGGTCGGCGGGATGGAGACTTACAAGCAAGTGCGCAAGCTCATCGCCGGCCGGGAGAAACACCGGGAGCTCCGCATCCCCATCATCTGCGTGCCTGCGACCATTGACAACAACCTGCCCGGCACCGAGATCTGCATCGGTGCGGATACCGCCCTGAACAACATCGTAGAGGCCATTGACAAAATCAAGTACACCGCCGGCGCGGCCCATCGCGCGTTCGTCGTAGAGGTCATGGGGCGCAAATGCGGCTATCTGGCGCTGGCGGCCGGCATCGCCAGCGGTGCCGAGATGGAGCTGCTGCCGGAAGACGGCATCCATCTGGACACATTGCGCCGTGACATCGAGACGCTGCGCCGCGGCTTTGCCGGCGGGAAGAAACTGGGCATCGTCATCATGTCCGAAAACGCCTCGCCCTATTACGATACCGACTTCGTGCGGCGGATCATGGAGGCAGAAGCCGAAGGCGCGTTTGAAGTGCGCCAGACGATCCTGGGCCATCTCCAGCGCGGGGGTGTGCCCACTGCTTTCGACCGCATCCAGGGCAGCCGGCTGGGCGCGCACGCCGCCCGACAACTGATGGCCGATATCGCAGCCGGCCGCGCCGATGTCAACGTGATCGGCATTCAGAAGCGCGGCGTAGTCGTGACCCCCTACGAAGAAGCGATGGAGGGATTCGACTGGGCGAACGAACGGCCCAAAGAACAGGCGTTCCTGCAGTGGCGCAAACTGGCCGATACGCTGGCGAAGCCGGGGCCGGGCGACTGATTCCATTCCAAACAGGAGAAGTTCCATGCAACGATGCATCGGAATTCGGCGCGAAGACAAAAGCCCCTGGGAGCGGCGCACCCCCATCACCCCGACGGCAGCGCAAAAACTGGCCGAACAGGGGATCCAGGTCTTCGTACAACCATCACCCACCCGCGCCTACCGGGATGACGAATTCCTGGCGGCCGGTGCCGTCCTTCAGGAAGACCTCACTGCCTGCCCGGTGGTGTTCGGGGTCAAAGAGATCCCGCCCGCCTGTTTCCGGCCGGGGGGCACGTATGTATTCTTCGCCCACGTCATCAAAGGCCAGCCCCACAACATGCCCATGTTGCGGCGAATGCTGGAATTGGGCTGCACCCTGATTGACTACGAACGGGTCACCGACGAAAAGGGCCGGCGGTTGATCTTCTTCGGACGACATGCCGGCCTGGCGGGTGCAATCGAAACATTGTGGGCGCTGGGGAAACGCCTGGCCTGGCGCGGGGTAAAGACCCCCTTTGCCCGGCTGCGGCACGCCTGGGAATACCACGACCTGGCCGAGGCCCAGGCCGAAATCGCAAAGATCGGCAGCCTGATCCGTGAAGAAGGCCTGCCGGAGGCCGTGGCGCCGCTGACGGTCGGGGTAACCGGTTATGGCAACGTGGGCAAGGGTGCCTGGGAGATATTGAACCTGCTGCCGGTCCAGGTGATCGAGCCGCCGGAGCTGGCCGCCATCACCGCTGGATCGGGCGCCTCACGCCACGTGGTCTACGGGGCTACTTTCCGCGAAGAGCACATGGTGGCCCCCCGGGACGACCTGGAACCCTTCGATTGCCAGCGTTACTACGAGTGTCCCGACAATTTTCGCCCCATTTTCGAAGGGTTCCTGCCGCATTTGACGGTGATGATCAACGGCATCTATTGGGATGCGCGTTACCCCCGTCTCGTGACCAGAGCGGGGTTGCGCAGGCTGGCCGAAGCCGGCCCCCTGCGGCTGCAGGTCATCGGCGACATCAGTTGCGACATCGAGGGCTCGGTCGAGATCACGGTCAAGACCACCGACCCGGGGCAGCCGGTCTTCGTTTACAACCCGTTGACGGGAACCGTGCAAGATGGCTACGAGGGGGAGGGAGTGGTGGTGATGGCCGTAGACATCCTGCCCAGCGAACTGCCGCGCGATGCATCGGAAAGCTTCAGCGCGGCGTTGCTGGCATATGTACCGGCCATCGCTGCGGCCGACTATACCGTGCCGTTCCAGGAGCTGGCCCTGCCGCCGGAGATCAAACGCGCGGTCATCGCGCACCGCGGAGAGCTGACGCCGGCGTATCGGTACCTGGAGCAGTATCTTTGACGCTGGCGGCCTAAACCAGCCTGGCAGTACAACCTGGCAGGACAAACCAGGTTTCTTGGAGAAACCTGGTTTGTACTGCCTTCAGACTGGCAGTGGCAGTACAAACCAGGTTTCTTGGAGAAACCTGGTTTGTACTGCCTTCAGACTGGCAGTGGCAGTACAAACCAGGTTTCTTGGAGAAACCTGGTTTGTACTGCCTTGCAGTTTCCTTGCCAGGTACTGTTAGCTGGCTACAGAAACCGTGCCGGTCTCGCGCAAATAATCGAGCAGATAAGCGCTCAGCAGGGGGTCGCCGGTGGCTTGCGCGCATACCAGCGCCCTGCGGTAATGGTCCTCAGCTTCGGGGAACCTTCCCTCTTTGCTCGCGAGCAGGCCCAGACCCAGGTGAAGATAGGTCGCTTCCTTCACCGCCGGCGGCCCATCGGAAAGGAATGTCCGGCTCTCTTCCAGCCGCGACCTCGCCGTCTCCAGATCGCCGGTATGGACGCAGAGAAGCCCATCAACCGCCAGCACAGCGCCCAGCACAATGCGCTCCTCCGGGTTGGTCTGCTCTTCGCGCTGCAGGTGAGCCTTAAGGCCTTGCACGGCTGCGGCGAGCACGGCCTCACCCTCACGCCACCAGCCATATGCCTTGATCAACAGAGCCATGGGCAACAAACCGCGGCCAATGTGGGCCGTGAGGCCATCGGCTGCTGCCCGACGCCAGGCGGCCTGTAGATTGCCAAGCTCCTCCCGGAAGCCCGCCATGGCCTCTTGTTCCCGCCCCTCTCGGAGCTCCGCCTCGCGCCGGGCCATGAAATCAGCCAGGTAGTAGCAGGCGTGGCGCGCCCGAGCGTCCTTGTGCTCCGCCGGCACCTGGCGCAGCATCTCGGCCGCGCACGGCCGAAAGACTGCGTGGAGGTCGAACCTTCCAGCGACATTGCGGCGCAGCAATGACTTATCGGTCAAACTGGCCAAAGTAGCCATGTCGGCGTCCGCCACCCGCTCCGCGGCCTCGCAGGTGAACCCGCCCCGGAAGACCGCCAGGCGGCGCAGAACACGCTGTTCAGGCGGCGAGAGAAGCCTCCAGGAGTGCTCGAACGAAGCGCGCAGACTGCGGTGCCGCAGCGGCACGTCCTGGGCAAACGCGGTCAACGCCTCAGCGCCGGCCTCGATCGCCTGCGCGATCTCCATGCACGACATCGCCCTCGTCCATCCGGCAGCCAGCTCAAGGGCCAACGGCAGCCCCTCTACCAACTCGCAAATGTACGTAATGGCCTGATAGTCCATGGGGGACAGTTGCAGGTCGGGCCGGGCCTGCTGTGCCCGCTGGACGAAAAGCTGCACCGCGGGAAACGACTCGACCCCCTTGCGCTGGCCTAACGGCGCATAGGGCAGGCCGCTCAGCAACAGCACCCGTTCACCGGCCAGGTTCAAACGCTGCCGAGAGGTCACAAGCAGCTTGATCCCCGGAGCTTGTTGCATGATGGAGGAGAGCAGCCTGGCCTCGCTCACCAGGTGCTCGAAGCCGTCCAGGACCAGGAGCATCTCCTTGTCGCTCAAATAATGAAAGAACCCGCTGTAAATCTCGGCGCCAGCACGATGTGGCATCCCGACCGCCCCGGCAATCGCTGCGACCAGCGCAGCCTCGGAACAAACACCCTGCACCGGGATGAAGAAGATGCCATCTGGAAAGGCATCGTCCGGACAGTCCTTGACCCGCAGTGCGGCCTGAAGCGCCAGGCAGGTCTTGCCGACCCCGCCAGGGCCCAGGATAGTCAGCAAACGGCCCTCTGGATCGTCCAGCCAACCGGCCACCTGGGCCAGCTCGATCTCGCGGCCGATGAAGGAGGTCACCGCAAGGGGCAAGTTGTGGTGTCGCGGTACGCCCAGTGTCCGTATCCGCCGGTAAAGCGTTATGGTTTCGTCCGTGGGCTCAACCCCGAGCTCCTTGCGGAGCAGGCGTCGGCACCTCTCAAACTGAGCCAACGCCGCGCTGCGTTGTCCACTGCGGGCCAGCAAACGCATCATCTGCCGGTGGGCCTCTTCCCGCCAGGGATCGAGCGCCAATAGCTTGCGCGTATACTCCATGGCGCGAGCGTGCTCGCTGCAAGCAGCAAAATGGTTGGCCAGTATCTGAAAGAGTTCGAGCGCAGCCTGCCGTAAGCGCTCCCGCTGGACCAGAACCCACTCCTCAAAGGCCGGCGCATGGCGCAGGTAAAAGCCCTCGAGGAAGTCACCCTTGTAGAGCGCGTCGGCTTCCAAAAGATCGGGAAGGGAATTGCCCAGGGGGTAAGTCGCCACCGAGTACGACCTGTCAGCGGGCAAGCCACGTCTGCCTGTTGCCCTGTCCAGGATCCTCAGAAACTCTTCCACATCGAGCCAGTACGGGCTCTCCCGGTCGAAGGTTACCGTGTGGGGCGTAATGATGAGATGCTCGCCAACGAGCGCGCGCAGGTTGGAGAGAACTTTGCGGAGGTTGGCGCACGCATCCTGCTCGGGCAGGTCGCCCCAGAGGAGGCCGGCCAGCACCAGCCGGAACTGAGGACGACCGGTCACGGCCAGGTAGCATAGCAACGCCGCTGCCTTGGCAGAGACAAAGCCGGTCACCGGCCGATCGCCGTGTCGCACCTGCATGCCGCCCAGGTACGACAGGTACAACGGCTCAGCCACGACCCACCCCCTCTGGGAAAAGAGGCGTCAAGAGCCTGATTTCCAGGCCGTGGAGAACGATTTATTCACGATTTGGCAACGCGAGCCTGTTATTATTGTATGTGAATTGCCCGAATTATGCAACGTGAGCTGTAGCCATGCGCTTACTTGAGAGACCGTTCAACTATCGCTCGTTTCTGTTGCGCTTCTGGCAAGAGCAGGGCTGCAAGCCGGAACCCTGCCCCTGGCGTTTCAGCCTGGAGGACCCGCATACCGGCGAGCAGAGCGGGTATGGCAGCTTCGAGGCGTTGGTCGCCAGCCTCTGGCAGCAGACCGTCGGCAAGAGCCGAGAGCTGCATGAGCGCGAATGGCGGGAATTGCTGAATAGTCTCACAGAGAGGAGGACAGAGATGATGAATCGTTCGCTGCGCACAGTAGAGGACATCCTCAAGGTCAAGGGCCGCCACGTATGGTCGGTGACGCCCGACACGACGGTTTTCGAGGCGTTGGAGCTGATGGCAAAGCACGAGATCGGCGCAGTGGTCGTGCTCGAAGATGAGCGGGTCGTGGGCGTTATGTCGGAGCGCGACTATGCCCGCAAAGTCATCCTGAAAGGACGGGCCTCCAAAGACACGCTCGTGCGCTCCATCATGACCGAAAAAGTAACGACCGTACAACCGACGACTACGATCGAGGAGTGCATGGCTCTGATGACCAATCAGCGTATTCGCCATCTGCCGGTCGTGGATCAGGGCAAGCTGGTCGGCCTGGTCTCCATCGGCGATGTGGTAAAGGCCATCATCTCAGAGCAACAGTACGTGATCGAACGCTATCGGACACTCCGTGAATATGCAGAACCATAGCACGGATTAGATAGAAGTGGAGGTCACTTATGCCGGTTACACGCCGACAATTTCTCAAAACAGTAGTCGGGGGGCCGGCCGCGCTGGCCGTCGCGCCCGCGCTGATGCCCCGATCGCCCTCGCTGACCGAACTGGCCGGCCGGGTGCCCGGCGGCCAGACCACACCGACCATCTGCCCCTTCTGCGGCTGCGGCTGCGGCTTCCTGGTGACCGCAGTGGACGGCAAGGTGGTCAACATCGAGGGCGATCCGCAGCACCCCATCAACCGGGGAGCCTCCTGCAGCAAAGGGTCGGCCATCGCCCAGATCGCCAACAACCCCAAGCGGCTGACGAAGCCCCTCTACCGGCCGCCGGGCGGGAAAGAGTGGCAAGAGGTGAGCTGGGATTGGGCCATTGACCGCATCGCGCGGCGCATCAAGGCCACGCGCGATAGCAACTGGGTGCGCTTCGACGCGACCGGCAAGCCCGTCAACCGCACCGAGGCCATCGCAGCGATCGGCGGTGCGGCGCTGGACAACGAAGAGTGCTACCTCCTGAGCAAGGCCATGCGGGCTCTGGGCCTGGTGTACCTGGAACACCAGGCCCGCCTCTGACACTCCTCGACCGTCGCCAGTTTGGCGGAAAGCTTCGGCCGAGGGGCCATGACCAACCATTGGAACGACATCGCCAACAGCGACTGCATCCTGATCATCGGCAGCAATGCGGCGGCGAACCACCCCATGTCGTTCAAATACGTCGAAGAGGCGCAGGCGCGCGGGGCGAAATTGATCGTGGTGGACCCGCGGCACACCCGCACCGCCACCCACGCCGACATCTACGCCGCGATTCGGTCGGGCACCGACATCGCGTTCGTCGGCGGGATGATCCGCTATGTGCTGGAGGACATGGAGCGCCACCCGGACCGCTATAACCTCACCTACCTGCGCGAATATACCAATGCCAGCTACCTGATCCATCCCGACTACCGCGGGCCCGATGTGCTCGACGGCCTCTTCTCCGGCTTCGACCCGGTCAAGCGCACCTATGACCGCACGACCTGGGGCTATCAGCTCGACGAGAAGGGGATCCCCAGGCGCGACCCGACGCTGCAAGACCCGAACTGCGTCTTCCAGATCCTGCGCCGCCATTTCGCCCGCTACACCGTCAGCAACGTGGTCAAGATCACCGGCGTGCGCCGCGAGGTGTTCGACGCGGTGTGCGAGACGTTCGCAGCTACGGGCGCGGCGGACAAAGCGGGCACGATCCTTTACGCCATGGGCGCGACGCAGCACACCTACGGCACGCAGATCATCCGCGCCTACGCCATCTTGCAACTGCTGCTGGGCAACATGGGCATCGCGGGCGGCGGCATCAACGCGCTGCGCGGGGAGTCGAACGTGCAGGGCTCCACCGATCACGGCCTGCTCTGGCACGTGCTGCCCGGCTACCTCAAGGCGCCGGTGGCCAGCGACCAGACCCTGGCCGACTACATCGCCCGCACAACGCCCAAAACCAACGATCCGCTGAGCGCCAACTGGTGGAGCAACACCCCCAAGTACATCGTCAGCCTGCTCAAGGCGTGGTACGGCGACGCGGCCCGGCCCGAGAACGACTTCGCCTTCGCCAACCTGCCCAAGGCCAGCGCCGGCGCCAACTACTCGTGGCTCTACCTGTTCAACGCCATGCACGACGGCGCCATCCAGGGGCTGATGTGTTGGGGCATGAACCCGGCCGTGGGCGGGCCGAACCTGGTCCTCACGCGCGAGGCGCTGGATAAGCTGGATTGGCTGGTGGCCGTGGACCTGTGGGAAACCGAGACCGCCGCGCACTGGAAGCGGCCCGGCGTGGATCCCGCAACGATCCGGACCGAAGTCTTCCTGCTGCCGGCGGCGGCCTCCTTCGAGAAGGAGGGCAGCATCACCAACAGCGGCCGCTGGATGCAATGGCGCTGGAAGGGCGCCGAGCCGCCGGGCGAAGCGCGCGACGACCTCGCGATCATCGTCGCCCTGATGCGCCGTCTGAAGGAGCTGTACCTGAGCGAAGGCGGGCCCCATGCCCGCGCCATCACCGACCTGACGTGGGATTACGGCGAGCACCCCGACCCGGCCCAGGTGGCGCGCGAGATCAACGGCTACGACCTGACCACCGGCAAGCTGGTCAACGGCTTCCCCAACTTGAAGGACGACGGCACGACCTCGTGCGGCTGCTGGATCTACTGCGGCAGTTTCACCGAGAGCGGCAACCTGGCCGCACGCCGCGACGACAAGGACACGTCGGGCATCGGCCTCTACAGCAACTGGGCGTGGAGCTGGCCCCTGAACCGCCGCATTATTTACAACCGGGCCTCGGTGGACCTGAACGGCCAGCCGTTCGACCCGAAACGGCCGGTGATCCGCTGGAACGGCGAAAAGTGGGTCGGCGACGTGCCCGATGGCGGGTATCCGCCCCTGGCCGTGGATCCGACCAAGGCGAAGCTGCCCTTCATCATGACGACCGAGGGTCGGGCGCGGCTCTTCGGGCAGGGGCTGGTAGACGGCCCATTGCCGGAACACTACGAGGCGTGGGAGAGCCCGGTGGCCAACCTCCTCTCCGGCCAGCAGAACAACCCGACCATTGCCGTCTGGGCCAAAGAGATCCAGCAACGGGGCGATCCCGGCCGCTATCCCATCGTCGCGACCACCTATCGGCTGAGCGAACACTGGCAGGCCGGCCAGATGACCCGCAACCTGCCGTGGCTGGTCGAGCTCTTCCCGCAGATGTTCGTCGAGATCAGCGAGGAGCTGGCCGCCGAGAAGGGGCTGCGCAGCGGCGACAGAGCCATCGTCGAAACCGCTCGCGGGAACATCGAGGTGCTGGTGGTGGTCACCCGCCGGCTGGAGCCGTTCTACCTCGGCAACCGCACCGTGCATCAGATCGCCATGCCGTGGCACTGGGGCTACACCGGCCTGAGCGTGGGCCAGAGCGCCAACGTCCTGGCGCCTAACGTGGGGGACGCCAACACGATGATCCCGGAATACAAGGCGTTCCTGTGCGACATCCGGCGCGCGTGAGGAGGCAACGATGAGCTACGGATTCCTGATTGACACGACCAAGTGTATCGGTTGCCGCGGGTGCCAGGTGGCCTGCAAGCAAAGCAACGGCCTGCCCGCCGACCGCACCGGCTTCCGGCCCATCCGCACCAACCCGCCCGACCTGACCGCGCGCACCTGGAGCCTGGTCGAGTTCCACGAGGTGACCAAGACTCGCGAACGGCTGGTCTGGCGTTTCGTCAAGCGGCAGTGCATGCACTGCCTGGAGCCTGCCTGCGCCTCGGTCTGCCCGGTGGCTGCGCTGCGCAAGACCAGCGAGGGGCCGGTGATCTACGACGCGAAGCGGTGCATCGGCTGCCGCTACTGCATGACCGCCTGCCCATTCAACGTGCCCCGCTACCAGTGGGACAGCGCCGCGCCGCTCATCGGCAAGTGCACCATGTGCGCCGGCCGGTTAGCCGTGGGGGAACAACCCGCGTGCGCCCAGGCGTGTCTGACGGGCGCGATCAAATTCGGCCAGCGCGAGGCGTTGGTGGCCGAAGCCCATGCCCGCATCGCAGCCCGGCCCGACCGCTACGTGGATCACGTCTACGGCGAGCACGAGGTGGGTGGCACGGCCGTCCTCTACCTGTCCGACGTGCCGTTCGCGGCCATCGGCTTCCCGGCCGCATTGCCGCTCTATCCGCTGCCGATCAAGACCTGGGCGGTGATGTCGCTGGTGCCGGCGGTGGCTGGCGGCACGGCGGCGCTGATGACGGCCGCCTATCTGCTGACACGACGGCAACACGGGCTGGAGCAGAAGGCCGCAGCCACAGCAACGCAGGAGCCGGTGGCGGTCGAAGCCGTTGACCCGCCCGCCGATCCGCCACAGGAGGTGCAAGGATGAGCGCCCTGACCCGTCAGTTTCGACCCCGGAAACCGCGCGTCTTCCTGGGCTTCACCCTCACCCCGCGCGTCACGGCTGCGTTCGCCATCGCGGGCATGATCCTGGCCGTCGGTGCCTATGCCACGGTGGTGCGTTTCTTCCGCGGCCTGGGCGCTTCCACCGCGTTGAACGACCTGGCGCCGTGGGGCCTCTGGATCGGCTTCGACGTGATGTCGGGCGTCGCGCTGGCGGCCGGCGGCTTCGTCATCGCGGCCACGGTCCACATCTTCCATCGCGAGCGCTACGAGCCGCTCCTGCGACCGGCGATTCTCACGGCGTTCCTGGGCTATCTGCTGGTCATCTTCGGCCTGCTCTACGACCTGGGACAGCCGTGGCGCATCTGGCACGCGCTGATCTATTGGAACCCGCACTCGGTGCTCTTCGAGGTGGCCTGGTGCGTCATGACCTACACAGCGGTGCTGGCGCTCGAGTTCGCGCCCATGGTGTTCGAACGGCTGCGCACACAGCGCATCCTGCGCGTCCTGCGGACGATCACCCTCCCGCTGATCATCCTGGGCATCACCCTCTCGACCATGCACCAATCGTCGCTGGGCTCCATGTTCCTGATCTTCCCGGAGAAGCTCAGCCCGCTGTGGTACACGCCCATCTTCCCGGTGCTCTTCTTCACCTCGGCGGTGGCCGTGGGGCTGGCGATGGTGACGGTGGAATCGCTGTTGTCGGCCCGGTTCCTGCGCCATCACGCGCGCATGGACCTGTTGAACACCGTGGCGAAGGCGACGTCCGTCGTACTGTTGATCTACGCAGCGATCAAGGTGGCCGACGTGACGCTGCGCAGTGCGTGGACGGCGCTGGCGCCGTTCGACTGGACCGACCTGACCTGGCTGCTGGAGCTGGGGCTGACCGTGCTCGTGCCGGCCGGCCTGCTGCTGATCCCGGCCGTGCGCGCCTCCCGGGGCAAACTGCTGGCCGTCCAACTGCTGGTGGTGATCGGCGTGATCGCCAACCGGCTCAACCTCGCGGTGGCGAGCCTGGTGGCCGCCAACCGCGGCAGCTACTTCCCGGCGCCGATGGAGTTCGCCATCACCCTGATGTTGCTCACCGTCGGGGTGCTGGCGTTCGCGTTCGCGGCGAAGCACCTGCCGGTGTTCGAACATGGCCACCACACATCATAGCGAGGTCGGTTACCTTCGTTATTTCTGGCTTGAAGCCACCTCGTGATACACTCTTTCGGGTCTGAAGCGATCGCTCGTCACAGGCCAGGCTCTTCTCGGAGACCTGGCCTGTGACGCCGGCAGATTTCACATCCGAAGGAGCAGCTCACCCATGAACAAAGTCGTCGTCTTCGGCGCCGGCATGGTGGCCGGCGCGCACGTCCGTTATCTGCTCGATCACGGTTTCCAGGTTACCGTCGCCAGCCGTACCGTCAGCAAGGCGGAGGAGCTGGTCAAAGGCCACCCCAACGGCCGCGCAGTAGCCGTCAACTCCGACGATCCCCAGGCGCTGGAAGCCCTCATCCGAGAGCACGATCTCGCCGTCAGCCTGCTGCCTTATGTCTATCATCCGGTCGTGGCAAAACTGTGCATTAAGCACGGCGTCCACATGGTCACCACCTCTTACGTCAAGCAGGCCATGGCCGATCTGGACGCCGACGCCCGGGCTGCGGGCGTGATCCTGCTCAACGAGATCGGCGTGGATCCGGGCATTGACCACATGACTGCGATGCGGGTGATCCACAAAGTGCAGGGCCAGGGCGGCCGGATCACCAGTTTCGTCTCCTGGTGCGGCGGCCTGCCGGCGCCCGAGGCCAATACCAACCCGTTGGGCTACAAGTTCTCGTGGAGCCCACGCGGGGTGCTGTTGGCCGGCAAGAATCCGGCCCAGTACCTGTGGGACGGCCAGGTGATCAACATCCCCGGATCGGAGTTGTTCGACCACTGCGTGACCGTGCCGGTAGAGGTCGAGGGCGTGCTGACCGACTTCGAGGGCTATCCCAACCGCGATAGCCTGCCGTACATCCAGGCTTACGGCATCCAGGGCACCCGGACCATGTTCCGGGGCACGTTGCGCAACGTCGGCTGGTGTCATACCTTGCGCAAGATCACCGACCTGGGGCTGCTGGACGAAACACCGAGGGACGACCTGGCCGGGCTAACCTACGCGCAGTTCACCCGCCTGCTGTGCGGCGGCACCGGCGACCTGCGGAGCGACCTGGCCGCGTTCCTCAACGTCACGGCGGAAGACAAGGCCATTTCAGACCTGGCGTGGCTCGGCTTCCTGGGCGATGACCCGCTGCCGGCCGGGATCAACACCCCCATAGACATCCTCTGCGCGCGCATGTTGGCGAAAATGCAGTACGCGGCCGGCGAGCGCGACATGCTGGTCTTGAAGCACGAGTTCCTGGCAGAATACGCCGACCGCAAGGAGAAGATCACCTCGACCATGGTGGACTTCGGCATCCCGTACGGCGACACCTCCATGGCGCGCACCGTCGGCCTGCCCGCTGCGATCGGCGTGCGCCTGATCCTGGAAGGCAAGATCGCCCTCACTGGCGTGCAGGTGCCGGTGGTGCCCGAGATCTACGAGCCGGTGCTGGCGGAGCTGGAGGAGCTGGGGATCAGGTTCGTGGAGACGTGGGAGGCGGCGTAAGCTGCAGACACAAACCAGGTTTCTCAGAGAAACCTGGTTTGTGTCTGCACAATCTGGATCAGCAGCATCCCAAACTTAGCCTGACACAGCACTCTGCCGTTGCGACCAGGAGCGGACCAACTCCCGTACTTCCTCGGCCGAATCGAGGTTCAAAGCCTGTGCGGCGAGCTGAGCGGCATCTGCTTGAGACCACGCGCGCAGGATGGTCTTAATGCGCGGTACTGCGCTTGGCGCCATGCTGAATTCATCCAGTCCCAGTCCCAATAGTATCGGAGCCGCTTCCGGATCACCGGCCATCTCGCCGCAGACCCCCACCCAAATACCGCCCTGATGGGCAGCCTCAATGACGCTCCGAATCAGACGCAGCACCGCTGGATGGCAGGGATCATCCAGATGCGCTACCTTCTGGTTCGTGCGTTCAGCGGCCAGAGTATATTGAGTCAGGTCATTGGTGCCGATGCTGAAGAAGTCTACAATCGGCACAAAACGGTCGGCAAGCACTGCGACCGAGGGCACCTCGACCATGATCCCGACCTGGATGCGATCTGCAACAGCGTATCCGGCTGCGATTATTTCGCGCTGCGCTTCATCTAGCAAAAGTCGGGCGCGGCGCACCTCGTCCACCGTAGCAATCATCGGGAACATGATGCGGAGGTCGTGCCCAGGGCTGGCTCGCAAGAGCGCGCGCAGCTGGATCTTGAAAAACTCAGGCCTGTCGAGGCACATGCGTATTGCACGCCACCCCAGAAAGGGGTTGTCCTCGTGGCCCAAATCAAGGTAGGGCAACGGCTTGTCGCCGCCCACATCCAGCGTTCGCACCACCACCGGCCGCTGCTCCATCACCTCCAGAGCAGCGCGGTAAGCAGTCAGCTGCTCCTCCTCATCGGGCGCAGTCTGACGATCGAGATACAAGAACTCGGTGCGGAACAGCCCAACGCCTTCGGCCCCAAAGGCAAGAGCATGAGCCGCCTCCTCCGGGCTGCCGATGTTGGCGACCACTTCCACGCGTCGGCCGTCGCGGGTGATGGCAGGCTCTGCCGAGGCGGCCCTCTCCAGCTCAGCTTGCTGGGCCGCCTGGCTGCTGCGAGCGTCGAAGTCCTTCCGCTCGGCTTCCTCTGGCTCGACGATTACTTCGCCGCGTCCGCCATCAAGCAGCAAGAACGCGCCGTCGGCCACTTCGAGCAAGTCGGCGCCCAAGCCCACCACCGCCGGAAGTCCCAGCGCCTTGGCCAGGATCGCCGTGTGGGAAGTAGGACCCCCTTCAGCGGTACAGAAGCCGAGCACCAGCTTCTTGTCCAGCCGAACCGTATCCGATGGAGTCAGATCGCGCGCGACAATGATGGACTGCCGCTTAAGCCCAGTTAGGTTGTTCTCAGACTGGCCTGCCAGCAGCCTCAGCACCCGCTGACCGACATCGCGAATGTCGGCCGCTCGAGCAGCCAGGTACTCGTCCTTCATCGCTGCCAGTTCCGCGGCATAGCTCTCGATAGCAGCTGCCCAGGCGGCTTCAATGTTGACACGCTGCTCTTCAACGATCGTCTGTACCATCTCCAGAAGGGCCGGGTCGTCGAGGAACATGGCATGTGCGGCAAAAATGGCAGCCTCCTGCGCGCTGGTTTCAGATTCGGCCTTGGCCTGGATCTCGGCCAATTGCTGTCGCGCGGCCTCCAGCGCAACTTCCAATCGGCCCCACTCGGCCGCCGGGTCTGCAATGGTCCGGCGCTCGATGCGCACTTCCTGCTGCGCATAGAGGAATGCCGGGCCGGCCGCCATGCCGGTCGAAGCAGGGATCCCCCTCAGTTTGCGCATTGCGTCCGTCCTAAATTACTCTTACACTGCGAAGTCATTACGGATCAGGTCGCCGATCCGAGCAATAGTTTCGGCCTCATCTGGGCCTTCAACGATCAGCTCGATCTCGTGATTCTGTTCGACCCCCAACGTCAACACGCCCAAGATGCTCTTGGCATCAACCCACTTGCTATCGGTCGTGGCGTTGCGGACTCGCACCTTGGATTGGCTGCTTTTAGCAGCATTGACAAACAAAGCAGCCGGCCGTGCATGCAAGCCGACTTCGTTCACAACACGCACACGGAGTTGTTCCATTAGCTCCCCCCAAACTTAAGGCTGGCGCCGCATTCCCGGCATACAGCCACTTTGCCCGGCCCGTCCGGGTTGGGCTTAATGTCCACGTCGCCACCGCACGAGCATTTGCGCTTGACTGCGATGATCTTGTTGCCGTAGGTGATCGGCTCCAGTTCTCCTTTTTTCGAGGAAGAGGCAGGTTGGTCAGCCATATGGATATCCTTTCAACTGGGTTGCTGCACTGTCGAAATCGGTCAGCGCCTGTTGGGTCAGGGCGCTCTCACACATCGCCTGAATCACCGCCAGGGGCGCGCTGATGTGCTGTGCCCCTGCGCGCAGGCAGTCTACAGCTTCGGCCGGACTCTTGATCCCGGCTGCCAGGATCTCGCATGAGGAGTTCTTGAGGGTCTCGACCAGGAGAGACACCAGGTGCGGCCCGTCACCGGTGAAACGGGTGGCGCGATTGACAAAGGGGATCACGTAGCGAGCCCCGGCCTGGCTGGCCAGGTAGCCCTGGCTGGGGGTGAAGACCGCGGTCACCGCGATGACCCACTCAGACGCGGCCTGCGCTGTGAACTGCAGGCCGGGCAGCGTGCACGGGATCTTCAGCCCCAGGTTCGGCGCCAGGCCGCGATAGGCAGCCGCCTGGGCAACCAGTTCTTCGACGGTATGGCCGGTTAGCTGGTGGAAAACCGTGCCGGGGAGGAGCTGACACAAGCTGACCAGCGCAGAGCGCACATCAGTATGCCCTGCTTTCAACATCAGCGATGGATTAGTCGTTGCCCCACGCACAAATCCGTAAGCCCCGGCGATCCGGGCATCGTTGAGATCAGCCGAATCGAGAAACAGGGTCATAATGCCCTCGCCTTTCGCGCCAGAACTGCGCGTACACATGCGATCACGTCACCCCCCGTCAGACCATAGCGTACCATGAGCTCTTCGACGGTGCCGGAGCTGCCGAAAACATCCTGGACCGCCACAAAACCCATGGGCACCGGACAATGGCTCGCGACAACACGCGCAACCGCCTCGCCCAGGCCGCCGTTGATCTGGTGCTCCTCTGCGGTCACAATAGCGCCCGTTTCTCTGGCCGCAGCGATCACGGCGGCCTCGTCCAGGGGCTTGATGGTGGACATGTTCACCACGCGTGCCCAGATCCCTTCAGCGGCCAACACGTCTGCAGCTTGCAAAGCCGGCCACAACAGGCTGCCACAAGCAATGATGCTCACGTCGGTGCCCTGGCGCAGCAATGCGCTCCGGCCGATGCGAAACTCATAGGTCTCGTCGAAAAGGATCGGCCAGCCCAGGCGATCGAGCCTGATGTAAACGGGTCCGGGCCATTCAGCTGCGGCGAAAACCGCTTGTCGCGTTTCAACCGCATCGCCCGGAACGATCACCGTCATCCCGGGCAAGGCACGCATGAGCGCAAGATCTTCCAGCCCCTGATGGCTGGCGCCTTCGGTGCCCGGCTGGAGGCCACCGTGCGATGCCACGATCTTAACGGGGTTCCCCGAGTAGCAGACTGACTGCCGAATCTGATCATAGGCCTTACCGGTAGCAAACACCGCAAAAGACGATGCAAAAGGGATGAAACCCTCACGCGCCAGGCCAGCAGCGACGCCGATCAGGTCCGCCTCAGAAATGCCAACCTGGAAGAACCGCTCTGGGAAGCGTTGTGCAAAACGATCCATCTTGGTGGACGACATGAGATCTGCGTCGAGCGCAACCACGCGCTGGTTTGCAGCAGCAAGAGCAACCAGCGCCTGGCCGTAAGCATCACGCAAGGCCACCACCGGACCGGGTGGCTCACGCAAGGGAGCGATCATCCGATCTCCTCCAGAGCACGGGCCGCCTGTTCGGCATTGGGTGCCCGGCCGTGCCAGCCGACCACGTGCTCAAAGAACGAAACACCCTTGCCTTTGACCGTAGTTGCAACGATCATCGTGGGTCGGCCTGCCGTCTGCCGCGCCTCGGCGAGCGCTGCAAGTATCTGGCCGAAGTCGTGGCCATCAATCTCCACCACATGCCAACCGAAAGCGCGCCACTTCTCTGCCAGCGGGGCCAGAGGCTTGGTGACCTCGATCGGACCGGTCTGCGTCACGTGGTTGTAATCGCAGATGGCCGTCAGGCGGTCCAGTCCATACTTGGCCGCAGTCATCGCTGCCTCCCAAACCTGTCCCTCATGCATCTCACCGTCACCGAGAAGGACATAGGTGCGCCAGGAAGCACCCTTTAGACGGGCAGCCAGCGCCAGGCCGACGGCAAAAGAGAGCCCCTGGCCTAATGCGCCGGTGGCGACCTCGACCCCGGGCGCTTCAGGCGTGGGATGACCTTGAAGGCGACTGTCCAACTTACGCAGGGTGAGCAGCTCGGCTTCGTGGAAATAGCCGCATTCGGCCAGAACAGCATAGAGGCCTGGAGCAGCATGTCCTTTGGACAAGACGAAGCGATCCCGTTCCGGCCAGGCGGGACGCTGGGGGTCATGCCGCATCTCGTGACAGTAAAGTGCTACCAACAGCTCAGTGGCAGACAGAGAAGAGGTAGGGTGCCCGCCGCCAGCAGCAGCTGTCCCTCGAATGATGTTGCGACGCACGTTGCGGGCATGGGCGGCCAGGCGGGCTAACGTAGCCTCATCCAGGAATGTCATGCAGGAGTTCACCAGGTATCATCAGATAGAGACCTGACAGGCTTCGGGAAGCCTGTCAGGTCTCCGGGTGTGTAGGCCTAGCAGGTTTTCACGGCCTGTCAGGCCCGCCAAAGATCATCTGAACAACGCGCCCAAGAAGGCCAGGATGTTGCCGATCACACCGAAGTCGGTGTCACCGAACGCGCTGCTGCCAAAGCCCAGCTTGCTGAGCGCCACGAAGGCCGTGCCAACCAGCAGGGTAAAGATGAGGCCGTTCAAGAAGCCTCCCAGAACGGCACCCTTCCAGCCGCCGGTCGCATTGCCAAAGACACCGGCCGTGCCGCCCACGAAGAAGTGGATGATCATGGAGGGCAAGACCACAGCACCGATCAGGCCGGCGCCTCCGCTGCCGCCCAGGACGATCTGCAGGATCATCGCAACTATACCGCCGATGATGCTGCTGATGTAGCCGACCAGCACGGCGTTCTGAGCGAAGGGGAACACGGTGGGGCAGTCCAACGCCGGCCGGGCCTCGGGCACGATCTTCTCGGCAAAGCCGCGGAATGCGGGCACCACTTCAGCCAGGATCATGCGGACGCCCAGGAGGATAACGCCGATGCCGCCCGCGAAAGTCAGCGCCTGGATGAAGCAGTTCAGCCACCAGAAGTCGCTGTTCCCGAAGATTTCGGCCACTCTCGCCGTCCCGACCCGTGCGACCCCGGCGATGCCGGCGATCAGATAGATCAGGAACATCACAACGCCCATGGCGATCAACGGTTCCTTCATGAAACCGATCCAGTTGGGGAACTTAACGTTCTCGGTGCTTTCCTTCTCGGGATCACCGACAAAACGACCCAGGAAGCCGGAAAGGACGTAGGTGGTCGTGCCGAAGTGCCCCATCACAAAGTCCTTAGAGCCGATCACCTTCTCCATGAACGGCGCAGACAACCAGGGGAAGAAGGCCATCGAAAAACCGGTAAACAGCGTAGCGACAAGGATCAGCAGCAGGGGGCTGCTGCCAAGGAAGAGGCTGAGCATGCCGACGGTCAAAGTGGCCATGAACAGGATGTGATGGCCGGTCAGAAAGATGAATTTCCAGGGGGTGAAGCGTGCGATGAGCAAATTGACCACAAAGGCCAGAGCGAACACGATAGCGATCTGCTGGCCGTAGTTTTTCTGGGCCAGGGCGGTAAACACTTCATTGACCGGCAGGGCACCCTGGAGCCCAAATCCATCCTGCAACAAGCTGCCCAACGGCGTAATAGCGCCGATAACGATCCCAGCACCTCCGCCCAGGACGATAAAACCGATGATCGTCTTGAGTGTGCCGGAAACAACGGTCTCCAGCGGCTTGCGCTGGGCCAGGAGGCCGATCAGCGCAATGATGCCGACCAGGATTGAGGCTTTACTGAGCAACTGCGTGATGACATCAAGGATGATCTGCATTTTATGCTCCCTTCGTAAAGTGATGCGGTGAAGCTATCTATTTCAGACCCTTGGCGACGCGGGTCTCTTTATAGGGTTCAATGAGCTTGGCCTCGATTTCCTTCTCGTTAAAGAGATTGTGGACTTCCACGATCTTCGCCTTAACCTGTCCGAGCTGTTTGGAAAACTCTGCGGTGGTGACGTAAATGTCGGTGGGAATGGCGCGCGCAGTGCTGATGTCGGCGACCTCAACTGCGAACTCCCGTTCGGAGAAGCCATTGCGCTTCAGAACGCGCTCCACGCCCATCTTGACCAGCAACCCACTGCCCAGCCCCATGCCGCAGACGGCGGTGATGCGAATCAAGGTACACCTCCTGGATTGATAGCAGCAAACGAACCTAGATGGACTTGGCGATCACACCGAGAATGAAACCACCCACGGCCAGGCAGATCACGATAATGCCGCGGATGTTCATGGCACGAATGTCGTCGTTCATTGACCTACCTCCTGATGTCTTGATGAGTGTTTTCTGAAGCAGTTGCGTCGGGCGAGTTGTCTGTTTATTCGATAGGAACCTCCTTTCTTACCATTCTTCTGCCTAACCACCGCCCCATTACCAAACAACGGACAGACAGGAAACTCGCATAACAGCCGTCGCCTCATAAAGTCACGACCGGCTGCAACGCGGCACTCAAGTGGCCGGCTCTTCCTCCACATCGCTCGTGTCGCTTCGGCTCCACATAATGGCAAGCAGCTCTTCGGCCGATGTAGAAGCACGCAGCCGGCCAACGGCGTCCTCATCGCCCAGCACCGCTGCCAACTCGGCCAGGCCCCTGACATGTTGCTTGTTGTCTACTGCCGCCAGGGCGATCACCAGCGATACCGGATCGTTCTCTGCGTTTCCGAACTCCACGGGCTGTGCCAGGGTAATCATGCCGATGCTTGCCCGCTTCACGCCATCCTCTGGACGGGCATGAGGAAGTGCAATTCCTGGCGCAACGACGATGTACGGGCCGAACTCCTTGGCCACGTGAATCATGGCGTCCACAAAACGAGGTTCTACGGCGCCATCGTCCACCAACAGGCGGCCAACAGCGCGAATCGCTCCCTCCCAATCCTGGACAGAAACCTGGGTAGCGACGAGTTCTGGCCTGAGCAGAGCGCGCAGGTTCATGAATGCTCTCCTGGCAAGGACGAAGACCAACACCGGGCAGATGGGAGACGGTGGTCACAAGATGACAGTGCCGACGTGCGGACAAAAGAAGAATCGTGGACGGCAACGCGGGGAAGCATCACCAGGGACAACACTGCGCCGCCTTGGTGAATCACGGTGCAGAGCCGGTCACGATGCCGCATCAATGTGGTCTCCGCAACAACGGCATACATTGCCAACGAAGTGTACACTGTACACATTTTGCGCCGTTTTCATACTAAACAAGAGTATGAGTAGCGCGAACAACAAACTAAATAATACCATAGCTATAGGCGCAAGTCAAGAAACGAAGACTCGGTTCTATCTTGTGTTGGCGGGATCTTTGCGGTGTTGGTGAGCGGTTGCGTCAAGCTGCTGCCCAGGGTCTCTCTTCCGCTGCCCCTCGCCCGTTTCCGGACAGGGGCAGCGGTTCCGTG
>FWPV01006781.1_pt1 | contig 21457 bp, 14 predicted proteins | sample 2228371 | NCBI WGS metagenome assembly FWPV01 (sample SAMEA103939776, study PRJEB20133) | metagenome | reverse complement strand
CAGACTTTCAAAACTACATCTGTGACAGCAATACAGTCTCGTTGTGGGATTTGGATGGAGAAATTACCTCGGTCGCTGCAGCTGATGTTTGTAACACCAATTCTTTAACCTTCTTCTCCGGAACCAACTTTATTCTGCAAGGTAAACTTGGCCAAGCCAGACGCTTTGACGGTATAGATGATTATATAACTACAGGAATTACTAACTTGCCTCAAGGCGCAAATCCAAGAACTATTGACTTCTGGTACAAACCGGCAACTGTTGATGAAGCCGCAAGGTATGTCTATGGTTATGGCAAAAATAGCTACCGAGAGGCTTTCGCCATTGGCCAAAACAGTGTCAAAGGCTGGTTTGTTGATGTTGGCGGAGATTTTACCTATGATTCGGGAATTGTCCCTACTGCTGAAACATGGTATCATGTGGCAGTTTCTTATGACGGGTACTTCTTAAGAATGTATGTTAACGGCTCTTTAATAATGACCCAGTCTGTTGGTACTCTATCTACCGGCATCTCTGCCGGTTCTAATATAGGCAGACGCACCTATTCAGGCTATGGCTACACTGATGGGTTAATAGATGCGCTGCGGGTAAGCAACGTGGTCCGAAGCGCAACTGACATTTCAGCTGTAGCTAACATTGGTAAACGCACTCATCCAATTACCATTGACTGGGTGGTACATCCGGTAACCGCCTCCTCTATCACCGCAGCCACCAGCTCTTTCAATGTCAATGACACTTCTGGCAACATCGAGGTTGGAGATACTATTTTCTTGGTTGAAAAACAAGGCGGCACAGAATACCGAGCGCAAAACACAGTTACCTCGGTAAGTATAGATACATATTACACAACTATTGGCGTAGATAACAGCGCATGGTCAGGAACATTTCCGGGGAGTGGTTATTCTGAATATGCAGATGTTGGCAAATGGCAAAGAGAGTGGTTTGATATATCAGATATAAGCTCATCAGAAAAAGACTCTATTGCCCGTTTTACTTTAAGATACTTAGACGGATATCAAGGCAGTAATGTCTGGATAGATGATCTGCGTGCAGGGGGAGCATATCTTACCGACTCTTCAGGCTCAACTGTTACCTCAACTGCCAACCGCTATATACAATACCGTGCTATTATTAGCACCTCTGACACTACTCAAGAAGCACCGTATGTTTCAAGTGTAACTTTCAATCATTTAACTACCAGCGGCAGTGGCTCACCAATCGCCACTCTAGTTTCTAAACGATATAAGGCTATAATTCCTCCGGTTACGGCTTATTTAACCGCGCTTATGGACTTGGGGACAAGCGGCGTTGCCACTTTTTCAGCCTCACGCAATGATGGAACCGATTGGACAACCATTACCATGACCGAACAGGCTACTCACTCTGGTACGATAAAAATTTATTCGGGAAACGCTAACATTTCCAGTCAAGGGACAGGCGTTGATATGCGCTGGAAAGCAGAATTATCGGGAGATGTTAGGCTTTATGGAATTGGGCTTCGTTGGGATGACCTAGTTGCAACTACTTCGGCAACGAACCTTTACGCTAATAACGCCAATGTTTTAGACGGCAACTACTTGGAAGTCAGCCATGGACAAGGAACTAGCGATGTTATTGCTACGGCTTGGGTCTACAACACCGGAACCGGAAAATGGGACAAGATAGATGATGGCGCAACCGACAATTACAAAATTGAAATTACCGACACTAACACTGTCCGGCTCTATAACAACTCCGGCTCAACTCAAAACCTGCGACTGGACGTCATAGTTGGCGGAATTAACCCCAGTGCCGGAACGGTATCACTCGCCCCAACCTTGGCTGCCGATGTTGATACTCAAAACGACACTAACTCTATTTGGATCAACAAAACCGGCACCGGCGGTAATCTTTTGCGCTTGCAAACTGGTGGGGTTGATAAGTTCAAAGTTAACCGCGACGGCAATACTTACATAGCCGGAAACGTAGGGATAGACGTCACCAACCCAACCTATCAGCTTCAGCTTTCACAAGACAGTGCCGCCAAACCAACTTCAAATACTTGGAGTGTGGTTTCAGACCAAAGACTCAAACAAAATATTCAAGATTTTAACGATGGTTTGTCGGTATTGCGACAAATAAATCCAGTCAGCTACGAACTCAACGGCAAAGCTGGAACTCCTTGGGGAGCAAAAGGTATCGGAATTATCGCCCAAGATGTCAAAGACATAATTCCTTATACTATAAAAACCTTTAAAGCTAAACTCAACCCATGGGATACGGAAGAAACCGAACTCTATAGCTTTGACTCAAGCGCCTTAACCTTTGTGCTGATAAATGCGGTCAAAGAACTTGACAATCAAATCGCCAGCCTAAGCGCAGCTCTACCGATTGACACGAGTGTCAGCGATCTAGGAGATATCAGCATTGTTGAGCTGTCTTATGAGGTAAAAAAATCAGACGGACAAACTGTGGAAAAAACCGCTGCTCTTGCTCAAGCAGTCATTGGCAAACTAAAAGCTGGTCTTATAGAAGTCCAAAAACTTGATGCCAAAAAAATTGCGACCGAAGTCTTAGAAGTATATAATGACGCAACTGTTGCCGGCACACTGTTTGCTCGCGAAGTCAAAAGCGAAAACCTCGAACAAATGCGGCTTGAAATAATTGATCTTAACGCTTCTGTTGCCAGTAACACCGCCTCTCTCCAAGACTTAACAAACAAAGTCAACGCTCTGCAAACTCAACTGGCAAATCTCAACGCTCAACCAACAACTAATACAATTCATTATATGAGTGTAGAAAATTTAACTACAGTAAATTTAACTGCCAGCGACTCTGCGCTTTTGGCGCAAGTTGCTATCCGCGACAGCTCAATTACTACTGCCGCACCAATTTTGAAACTAAGCGCTCTGTCAGAAATAAGCCTGTTTGATAATGCAGTGGTTATAGCCAAAGACGGAACAATAACTACCAAGGGCAAAATTATTGCACCCGAGGTCCAAACCGAAACACTTACTCTAAAGCCCAAGGACCGCAACAAAAAAGTTCTCTCGGTAAAAGTGCCTGATGCTTCTCAAGAAAAAGAAACTGCCTATCTTGACGCCTCCGGCTCTGCTTATTTTGCCGAAGGGATAACTTTTGACAAATACATAGCCAGCCCTGCCGCAATCGTAGCCGCGCAAAACACTTGGGAGGAAATTGGCCAGTTTGTCCCGTCAATCAAAACCAACGGTCAAGCCTCCGGTGAAGCAATTCTCCCAGCAGGTGAAACCGAGTTAATCATTATAAGCAACAAGGTTAAGGCGGATTCTTTAATCTATCTCTCGCCTATAACCAGTACCCAAAATCAAATACTATATTTAGACTCAAAGCACGCCGCCTCAACCGAGGCAACATCAAATCAGGGCTGGTTCAAAGTTAAAATAGACCAAGCAATTGATAAAGACTTAAAGTTCAACTGGTGGATTTTATAAGCAGAGGGTTATTTTTTAACAGGAGTCGGTGTGGCTGTAGGCACTTTAGGAGGTGCACTTTCTTTTTCGTTTAATTCTATTGCCGGCGTTACTGAGGGTATGGGTGAGGGCTGCACCAGTTCTTCCGGAGACAACTCTTTTTCCTCTTCAAAGATGTTGCTGTCCTCTTTGGGCAATTTCTTTTTGAAGTCTTCAAGCTCTCTCTTTGCCTTTTTATAATCGTCGCTGCCGGTCTCAACAAACCGCAAAGCCGACTCCATAGCGTTAACGGCTTTTTTGTAATTTTTTATCTGGAAGTTAGCCCAAGCTAAGTTATAGTGAAAGTTGGCAACATCTGGTTTTAAAACAGCTGCTTGCTCAAAAAACTTAACCGCTTCATCATAATTTCGAAGCGCATAATAAATCACGCCTAGATTGTAATAGTAGTTTGGGTTATTGCGGTCCAAGGCAATTGCCCGCTGATATGAGGAGATAGCCCAAGCATCGGCTCCTTGAGCAACAGTCAGTAAGTTTCTGTAAATGCTTGCTAAATTGGCCCAATAAGCCGCTTTTTGAATATTCAAGCCAACCAAAGATTTGCCTTCGTTAATCGCCTGCTGAACTAGTGTTGCAATGGTTTGTTTATCTTCATCGCTTATTTTCTTCTTTTGCGCCAAACTATTTGCCAATAAAATGTTCGTTTGTGAAAAATTAAGCCGCACCTGCTCGTTAAACGGGTTGAGCGCTGCGGCTTTTCGCTGAAAATCATAAACAGTTTGTGCATTATTGGCAGAAGCGGCGGCAAAAGAACGAGCCAAATAATACTCTGCGGCAAATGCTCGATAGGCAAAGAAAGAAATTGTCACCGCAACAATGACTAAAATGCTGGCAAAGGCATAACCAACAACATCCAAATCCCTCAAGTCAACTTCTCTAACCCGTTCTTCTTCACGCAAGAAAAATAAAGCGATAAACAACAAAAAATAAAAGTTATAAGACAGCGGGAAAAACACCAGCCATAGCAAAAGCACAGCAAACGACAATATCGCTCTGTACTTTTGAGCCTTTTGCAACAGATTTAAAAATATCAACACCAAGCTTGCCGTTCCCAATAGCCCAACTTCGCTAAAAATATGCAGCAGGGCACTGTGAGAAAACTCAACATTTGTTTGCCATAGCGCCTCAAGATTGTTAAAAGACAAGGGTTTGGCTTGGGTAAACAGAGAAACAAAATTAGCCGGCCCAACCCCAAAAATCGCTACTTTTAGGTTTTTTAACCCCTCAACCGCAACTTGCCAAGAAATAGAAAACGGCAAAAATACGACCTGACTGTTTTTCAAAATGATATAAACTGCCAACACTAAAAGCGGCAGGCTCAAAATAAATGAAGCCTGTAACAGTCCCTTCTCCTCTTTAGTAAACTCGGTCTTTTGCCCAGAACGCTTCTTTAGGCTATCAAGAGCCAGTGCCAGAAAAAAACCGGCATACAAAGCCAAATCCAACAGATTGCCAAAAGGAGTAAATCCTTTATTGTTAATAAAAGCCAGCTTGTCTGGCAAAAATTTAAATAGCGAAAAATAGCTGCCAACCAACATGAGCAGCAAAAAAAGCAGTGACCCAAGACTGGCGTAAACTGCCAGCTTCTTATTTTTCGGCAGACCAAAAAGCAGCAATACCCAGAAAATTATCGGCATTGCTCCTCGACTAACATCAATTAAAGCCTCAACTTTGTTTGGTGAAGAAATTATTATTGACAATAAAAATGACAACACCCAGAGAAACAAAACATTGTCAAAAGAAGATTTAAAAAAGTCTAAACGGCGCCTTACGACAACTTTAACAGCTTTTAACAACAACATTAAAACTACCACCACGGTCAAAAACAAGAATTTTGTCATCGCAAATGGTTCGCTAAAAAGTGAGGAAAATAGCAACGGATAGGCAAACAAAAGCAAAAATAAAAGCAACAGCTCTGCTTTTTTAATCAATTTTCCAATATTCATCAACTTTTATTCTAAAGATTTGAGAGATGAAGTCAAGAGTAAAACTGGCTTGTTCCCCTTTTTTGTTATAATACAAGAACAGTCTCTATGCTTAAAAAAAGCTCGCTTAGAGAAGACTTCAAAGAATTTATTGCTTTTCTAAAGAACTACCTACAAAAGAAAATGCTTGCTGCCGGCAAAAAGTTTGAGCAGTTAAAGTCTTTATTGGTTGGGCTGTTAATTAGCAAACGCGGCAAATACCAACAATCTTTTATCAATACTTCTTTTTTTTTGTTGGTAGTAAGTATTTGGGTGGCAGGACCGATTATTGCCGAAAATAACCCAATTTTGGGACAAAATATCGTCTCAAGCACCAATCAAAGCAGTTCAATTATTTCTGCATATTCTTTTGGTACAAGAAGTGTTTTAACCACTAAAATATCCCAAAAACCCAGAGATAAAATTGTTTATTATACCGTCCAAAGCGGGGACACTCTGTCTGCGGTTGCAAAAAAATTTGACATCTCGGTAGATACAATAAAATGGGCAAATAACCTAAAAGGAGATATTATAACCTCCGGAGAAAAAATTAAAATCCCGCCGGTTACCGGCATTGTTTACACCGTCCAAAGCGGAGACACGGTTTATTCAATAGCGAAAAAACATAATACCGAGGCGCAGAAAATCGTCAACTTTCCTTTCAACGAATTTTCTGACCTTGATACATTTGCCTTAACCCCGGGGCAAATACTTTACGTGCCGGACGGCTCTCCGCCTTCGCTTGCTCCGGCCAGACCAGAAGCTGTCCCGCAATATTTTGCCGGCACTGCCGGGACTGGTTCTTTTATCTGGCCGGCAACCGGATACATCAGTCAGTATGCAGTTTGGTACCATATGGCACTGGATATAGCCAATCCGAGTTCCCCGCCAATTTTAGCCGCAGACAGCGGTACAGTATCTTATGCAAATTGTGTTGGTTGGGGCTACGGCTGTTATATCACTGTTGACCACGCCAACGGCTACCAAACTCTTTATGCGCATTTATCAAGCTACAATGTCTCTCTAGGCCAAAGTGTTAATAAGGGCCAAATAATTGGGGTGATGGGTTCTACCGGACGCTCCACCGGTACACATCTGCATTTTGAAATCAGACAAAACGGGATTTTGCTTAACCCGCTTGATTTCTTAAAATAAGGAGCTACTTTTTTGAGCAATTCGCGCAAGCGCCACTGCAAAAGCCGCCTCTTTAAGGCTAGTTTTTAACTTTTGACTTGTTTGCCAAACTGCGTCAAAAGCCTGGGATATTTGTTTTTCGAGTTTTCTATTAACCTCCTCCTTACTCCACCAATAACCCTGCAAACTCTGCACCCATTCAAAGTAAGACACAATCACTCCGCCGGAGTTAGCTAAAATATCCGGCACAACTATAATCCCTTTTTTGTCCAAAATAGGGTAAGCGGCCGAAGCAACTGGACCGTTAGCCATTTCAATTATTACTTTAGCCTTAATTTTATTGGCATTTTCTGTGTTTATTGCATTCTCAAGCGCCGCCGGCACTAAAACATCCACTGGCAACTCAAGCAATGACTCACTATCAATAGCCTTGCCAAATTTAATGTCGCAAACTGACCCCTTGCAATAGCATCCGGCTACCGTTCCTTTTTCCTGTTTGCAGTTTAGCGTTGTTTCCGGACTCAATCCTCCCTCAACATATACCGCTCCCTTTGAGTCCGCAACCGCAACCACCTCAAAACCGCTCTCATGTGCAATTTTGGCGAAATAATAACCAACATTGCCAAAACCCTGAATCGCAATCGTAGGCTTGTTGGTTTTGCTTCGCAATTGTCGACTAAGCTTAGTCAATAGCGCCGAAAGCACAACTACTCCGCCTCTGCCGGTTGCCTCGGTTCGCCCCAAGCTTCCGCCAAGCCCAACCGGCTTACCGGTAAAAGCAGCCGGGCTTTTTTCACCAAGCCATTTTTCGTAGGCATCCAGCATCCAAGCTATAATTTTTGGGTTGGTATTTACATCCGGTGCTGGAATATCCCGCCAGGCTCCGATAAATGGCGCAATTGCCAACGCATAGGCGCGCGACAACTCCTCCAGTTCAGTTTCTGAAAGAGTTTTCGGGTCAACTATTACTCCACCCTTACCCCCACCATAAGGCAGCCCAGCCACCGCACACTTTAAGCTCATCAGAGTTGACAAGGCAATAACCTCTTCGCGGGTAACACTACTGTGAAATCTTATCCCTCCTTTATAAGGGCCAAGAATGCTGTTATGTTGGCTCCTGAAGCCTTGGTAAACTTTTTTCTCCCCTTTCTGTCCTTTTATTGTCAGCTTAACCTCTATTACTCTGTCTGGCTGGAGAATCTCTTCAACAACCTTCTCGGAAAGTTTCAGCTTTTCTCCGGTTTTTCTAATTAAATTTTGCGCTGTCTCAAGCATTTTATCAGTCATAGTATTACAAGTTATGAACTTATAGGAAAATTATTGGCTTGCTTTTTCTTCCAACCATTTTTCCAGCTCTAGCTCGGCGGCAATGCCCATCCCCACCGCAGTCCCGGCCTGCCGATAAACATAATCCACACAATCTCCGGCTGCAAACACCCCGGGCACCGATGTCATATATTGATAATCAAAATTAAACTTGTCAATAAGCTGCTTTAATTCTTCTTTTTTATCTTTTTGTAAGTTCTCAAGCGCCACCCTGCCGCTTGTGTAAACATAGCCTTTATCGTCCAATAGTACCTGCGAACCTTTAAGAAATTCTGTTGCGGGTTTATGACCGATTGCAATAAACACTCCTTCTGCTGACAACTCTCTTGTGCTACTGGAATCCAGCATATTTAGTTTTACTCCCTCCACCTTATCTCTTCCCAAAATTTCAGCAACGGTTGCCTTCCAGACCACCTCAATATGAGGATGTTTCAATACCCGATCTTGCATTATAGCGCTTGCCCTAAACTCTGCCCGCCGATGAATTATATACACCTTTTTGGCAAAACGGGTTAAAGTAAGCGCCTCTTCCATTGCTGTGTCTCCGCCGCCGACAACTGCTACAGTTTTGCCTTTGAAAAAAAAGCCGTCACAGGTCGCACAGGCCGATACACCTTTGCCGCGCAGACGCTGTTCTGACGGAATATTAAGCCACTTGGCATCTGCTCCGGTGGCGATTAATAGCCCTTGAGCGTCATAAAACTCATCTTCCCCAACCAATACTCTTGTCCCCGCATCTGTAAACTCCAGTCTGACTACATTTTTAGTCAAAAAGCGGGTATTGAAACGCTCTGCTTGCTTTCTAAACCGGGCAATTAACTCCGGGCCAAGTATGCCTTCGTGAAAACCGGGGTAATTTTCTACCTCTGTGGTCAGCGTCAGTTGCCCACCGGCTGGAGCGCCTTCGATAACCAGAGGACTTAAACCAGCCCTAGCAGCATAAATAGCGGCAGAAAGCCCTGCCGGTCCGCCACCAATAATAATTAACTTTTCCATATGCATATATGTTAAAACTCAAAACCTTGCGACCTCTTTCAAAACACTTTCTAGTTTATCGCGGTGCTCCGGAACAAGGTCGCAGACCTCGCTTTTGGCAATCTCAAGCCCAAGATTGTTAACTGCAGCTTTGACCGCCGAGATTTGCAATAAAATTGCATTGCAGTCGCGATTTCTCTCAAGCATTTTCTTTATGCCGTTGAGCTGTCCAATTATTCTGTTTATTCTTAAAACAGCTTTGTCAGTTTTATTCATTTTTATTTAGCAACTTTATACCATACCCTCTAATGGTATAAAATGCTTCTGTTTTTGTCAAGTTGTTTATTGCATTACTAAAAAAATTAAGTAAAATAATATTCCATGATAAACGCAGAGGATCTTATTAAATTCGCCAAAAAAGCCTTAAAAAATAAACAACTGGTTGTTGCGATTCAGCGCGAACCATATATTCATATTCTTACTCGTGAGGGTATCAAACTTGACAAAATTGCAGGCGGCGCGCATATCCTGCTTGACGGCATTTTAAAACAACTGGGGGGGTCAATGGTTGCAATTGGTAGCGGAAACGCTGATCATTTGGTTGTTGATGAACAAAATAGAATTAAGGTTCCGCCAAAAGAAAAAAGTTATACACTCAAACGAATTTTTTTAAAGAAAAAAGAACTGGACGGATTTTATTATGGGTTTGCCAACCAAACTCTCTGGCCTTTATGTCATGTAGTTTTCGTTAAACCAAAATTCAATCCTCAATGGTGGGAAAGCTACCTCGCTGTAAATGAAAAATATGCGCAGGCAATTGTGGAAGAACTTAATTCTGACAACGCATTTATTTGGATAAATGATTATCACCTTGCTCTTCTTCCAAAAATGCTTAAAGACAAAAATCCTTCGCTTACCATCGGAACATTCTGGCATATTCCTTGGCCGACATACGAAATTTTCCGTATCTGCCCTTGGAGAAAACAAATCATCGAAGGACTTCTAGGATCGGATTTTATCGGATTTCACAGAGGATATCACGTTGACAATTTCATTCAATGCGCTCGTCGTGAACTAGAAGTAATTATTGATTCAGAACCATCATCTATCCAGTATAAAGAACGTCAAACTAAATTATCTCACATTCCAGCAGGCATCGATTACCACGAAATCAAAAAAGAATTAGGAAAACACAAAAATGTCACCAAAAAAATATTCCAAACCGATTTTGATATTAATACTTTGTATGTTGTAGTCGGTGTTGATCGGGTTGATTACACAAAAGGTCTTATTGAACGCCTCAAAATTATTGATCGATTTCTTGACAAATATCCTGAATTTCAGGAAAAATTTACTTATCTTTCGATCGGTGCACCCTCACGAATTCATATTCCTGAATACAAAACACTTAATAAAGAGTTGTACGATCTGATTGAACGAATCAACTGGAAATACTCAACAATACACTGGAAACCAGTTCACTTTGTTAATCAAGTTTTGCCTCGTTCAAAAATATTTACTTATTATAAAGTTGCTGACGCATGTCTGATAACTTCGCTCGACGACGGAATGAATCTCGTGGCAAAAGAGTTCGTAATTTGTTCTGACAATGATAAAGGCATGCTTGTACTATCAAGATTCACTGGTGCAGCAAGAGACCTAAAATCTGCTATACAAATTAATCCCTATGATATTGATAGTTCTGCCGATGCTTTGAAAATAGCGCTCACCATGTCAAAAGATGAAAAAATAAAACGAAACAAATTTATGAAAGAAGTTATTATAAAAAATAATATATACCAGTGGGCAATTGATTTTATTGAAAAAACACTTGAAAAATAATTATTAATATGCGCATTGCGCTCATTGCTTCTATTTGGATTTCGGTGCCGCCTAAAGGGTTTGGTTTTGGTGCACAGGAATATTTAGCCTACCATATTGCTGAAGGACTCAAAAAAAAAGGTCATGAGGTAACCCTTTTTGCGACTGCTGATTCGCAGGTATCAACAAAACTCGTGAGCGTATCCAAGAAACAGGTGAAAGACATCAACTTCCCCGATCCCAGAATTAAAGATGTATTCGAGCTTATGAATCTGTGCGAGGCCTACCGGATTGCCAACCAATTTGATTTGATTCATAATCATCTACTTCCCTACGGATTACTTTTTGCTGAACAAGTGCAAACCCCTGTTGTTCATACACTTCACCATCAGATTTATCCAAACCGTGCTGATGTATTTTTATACAAACGGTTTTGTCGACAAAATTATATTTCTATCTCAAACGCGCAACGCCTCATTATGCCGGAGTTGAACTATGTAAACACCGTTTATAACGGTATCGATACAAATTTTTATTCCTTCAAAAATCTTCCCAAAAACAATTATCTTCTGTATATTGGAAGACTCAAAAAATATAAAGGAATACATACCGCTATCAAAATTAGCCAAGAGTTGGGACTTCCTTTGAAGATTGCCGCACCTCTTCCTTCAAAGAATCAACCTGATTACACTGAAGTTTACGAATATTGGGAATCAGAAATCAAACCACATCTGGGAAATTCAATCGAACACATTGATGGAGTATTAGGAAAAGAAAAAATATATTTGATTCAAAATGCTAGAGTTCTTATCTTTCCAGTTGAGCGGCCTGAACCCTTTGGAATGACTGTTATCGAAGCATTATCTTGTGGCACGCCTGTAATTGCCTATAATACAGGAGCCATTCCAGAACTTATACTCGATAAAAAAAACGGATATCTTGTCAAAGAAAACGACTTTACCAGACTGAAAAAAGCTGTACAAGAACTCTATGCCTTACCCCAAAAAGAATATCAACAACTGCGGTATGACTGCAGAAAGCATGTAGAAAAACACTTCCGCGTTGAAACAATGGTTGATAATTATGAAAAAACCTATCTGAAAATTCTAAATAGATAATTGTGAAAATACGATTATGTTCTAATCAAAAACTTGACTTTTTTCTTTTTTTATCATATAGTAATAATTGCTACTATAAAGTCGATAGCGCATTGAAATATTTTCCTACACAAGATACATAAACAGGGTAACCGTCCTTCCGACAAGGTCGAAAGGAGGCTATGAAGCTTTTGTGCTCGATCTCCCGTGGGAATCGGCCAAGCTTCCCCATTTCCCATGTTGGGAAAAAATCAATGCTAAGTCACTTTATAGTAGCGTTTTTCATACAAATAGATAAACCCGTGAAATTGTACAAGCCTACCTGTTATAAATTTATTCTTTATCTAAGAATATGCTAAAAAACAATAATAAAAAGGCGCAAAAAACTGAAGAGGTGTTAGATGTTTCACAGCTTTTACAAACAGCCGGCGAAAAACTAATCTTACCAACTGAAACTCAACCACAAATTGCCATAAACGATAACCTGCGGCCGGCAAAAAGCGAAAAGGTCGACTTCGAGAAGAAAATACAAGAAGACTTGAAAAATGCGTTTGAAGTCAGGGGCATTTTAGATATTGTCAATACCACCTATGGTTTTTTGAGACCAAACTTTGCGCCATCCAACAAAGATATTTATGTTTCTATGTCGCAAATTAGAAAATTTCAACTGCGCCAAGGCGATGAAATTCAAGGCCTTGCTCGCCCACCAAAACAAAATGAGCGCTATGACGGCCTACTCAAGATAACTAAAATTAACAATCTCAAGCTTACGGGCGACAGCATAAAAAGAAATAAATTTGAAAATTTAACTCCGATTTATCCGGACAGACAAATAGTTCTGGAATATGAACAAAAAGTAATTTCAACCAGAATAATAGATTTGCTGGCGCCAATAGGCTTTGGGCAAAGAGGATTAATAGTGTCTCCCCCTAAAGCAGGCAAAACCACTTTTCTTAAAGAAATTGCGCATGGTTTTGCCAAAAATTATCCCAAAGCCCATATTATGGCGATTTTGATAGGTGAGCGGCCTGAAGAGGTTACCGATATGAAACGCTCAATTAAAGGAGAAGTTGTGGCTTCAAATTTTGACGAGTCACCAGAACATCAAACCAGCGTTGCTGAACTTGGGCTGGAAAGAGCCAAGCGTTTGGTGGAAATTGGTGTTGATGTGATAATTCTTTTGGACTCAATTACTCGCCTGGCTCGAGCCTATAACTTAAATGTCGGTCCCTCGGGCAAAACCCTCTCGGGAGGTTTTGATCCGGCTGCTTTGTATCCGGCTAAAAAATTCTTGGGTGCAGCCAGAAATTGTGAAGAAGGAGGCTCACTGACCATTATCGGCACGGCGCTTGTGGAGACCGGCTCTCGTATGGACGACCTTATTTATGAAGAGTTTAAAGGCACCGGCAATATGGAGGTACATTTAGAGCGCCGCTATGCTGAAAAAAGAATATATCCGGCCATAAATATTGAGCGCTCTGGGACTCGTCATGACGAGCTTTTACTAAAAGAAGACCAGCTAAAAAAAGTTAACACTCTGCGGCATATGCTAATGCTTTTAGACGAAGAAGAGCGCCTAACTGGCCTTATTGACAAACTTCTAAAAAGCAAGAATAATAAAGAGTTTCTAGAGAAATTAAATAAGAGTTAAGATAGTTTATTTAGTGAATGATTTAATCGCAGGTTTCTAGTTGTCTGCGTATTTCATAAATAACAATTCCGGCAGCAACTACAACATTTAGCGATTTATTTACTCCATGCATCGGCAGTTCTACTATCTGGTCGGCAATGTCCAACACCTCTTTTTTAACTCCAAACGATTCGTTGCCAACAATCAATGCCAAACCCGCCAGCATTGAGGGTTTGCCGGCTGCCTGCGTTGAATGACCAGCAATTATTTTTTTGTAGTCTGCTCGGTCAAATTCAACCGCACGCTCATCTTGCTCCAAAACTACTATTTTAAAGCCTTGCTTTTTAAGTCTTAAAACAAGTTTAATAATATCCTCTTCTTTTTTATGTTCAATATATCTGTGCAGTCCAACACTTGAGCGCTCGATTTTAGCATTCGGCGGAACAGGCGTCTCACCACAGTGATAAATAGTGGACACGCCCGCGGCATCTCCCACTCTGTACATACCGCCAACATTAAAAGTGTCGTACACATCGTCCAAAACCAAAATCAACTTTGGCTTATGCCGGCTGCTTTTTATTGGTTTGATTTCACCCTTTCTTAGTTTTTTCGCAAAACCCATAGCTGATTAAAATTAACAACTTGGCAATTAAAACCCCCAGCACTCCCCCAAACACTACATCAAAAAAGTAATGTACTCCTAGATATATTCTAGAGTAAGATACAAGAGCGGCTAAACTATAAAAAATCAGTCGTCTTTTTCGATGATAATAGGCAAGAAGTGTGGCTGCAAGAAATGATGTTGCGGCATGACCGGAAGGAAAAGAATAGTTTTCCGGCCGGCTGGTTTTTGGTACAAGCTTCTCTATTTGTGAATAAACCTGAAACGGTCGTGGCCTCTGAAAAACATCTTTCAAAATAATGTTGACCAAAAAATAGGCAAACACCAATCCTCCTACAAATAAAATTATGAAGTTTTTGTGTTCGACTTCTTCAAAGATTACCAATATTATAAACAGCACTAACCACACTACAGCAAAATCTCCAGCCGCAGACACAAATAAGAAAAAGTTGTCGAAAAAAGAACTGTGTGGGAAAAGATTAAATAAAAAATTGGTAATTAAATTATCTGCGAGCATCATCTATTTCCATTTTCATTTCCATTGTTTTATCCGCCTGTTGAGGTTTATTTCTTGACAATTCAACAAACTCCTCATCGCCACTTGCCTCTTTTAGTTTGGCTTTTAACTTTTCTTCTCTGTCTATATTCTCTTTAACTGCTTGTGCTGCAGACTGTTTAGCTTTCAAATAGGTTGCTATATCCTGCATGCTCATATTACCAAGAATAAAGAAAGGAATAATGTCTGAAACCTCTTCCAATCCCTTAGCTCTGACCTCCTCTTGGTCAGAGATAAGCTTGTTGAGAATATTGTCTATTTTAATCGATTCTTTATTTATCCAGTCCGTTCTGGTTTTTACCTCCTCACTCACTGGCACCTCGCCTTTACTGTAGTGATCTAACCACATCCGCCTTATTTCTTCATATTCATCTATACCAATAGTTGGGGCGGTGGCAATCATTTCTGCAGCAGCGGGAGCTTTTTTCTCTGCTGGCAATCCAAACACCTCTTGAGCTATTTGTTCAACTTGGGCTGGTTGAACACCTTCTTCTTTAGCTATTGTTTTGGCAACATCTTCTTTGGAAACAGATTGTAAAACCCCTGTAAAAACTGCCTCTACTTTAGTCTTTTCTATACCGGTTTTGCTGGCTATTTTGTCAACTATCTCATGACGATGTGCGCTGTCTAACAGAGGAGGCACCGATTCAATTATGCTTGTTGCTTCCTGCTCATTTGTTCTGCTCTTAATTGAAACGTCGTTGATTATGGATTTATCTGACAGAATAAAACGTGCAGTGGTTCTAACCACATTTTTTACTCTTTCTTCTGAAATTTTAAACAAGTTTGATAAATGGCCAGAAATAAATACTAGTTGTGGTTTAGTTTTGGCTATCTCCTGAATCTTAGTTTTCATAACTACCGGCGAGGTTGTGGTTGCTGCCAGCAGATTTTGTGCCTGCACATCACCTTGAGCAGCCCGTTGAGACAGTTCTGTTTTGACTCGCATAAATTTAGAGCGCTCTTCGTTATTGGCTGCATTCATCGGATTTCTCATATACTGCATAAGCTTGTTTGCCGACTCTTTCTTGGTGCTTTCGGTTTCAAATTTAGCAACATCTTTCAGACTTGAAATCTGTAAATCCATGCTTCTGGCAATATCCTCTACCGTCATCTTCTTAATTTCCTCTAAGTTTTCTATCTTTAAGGACACCTTAACCTCCTGCGACTTGACTTGTTCTCTTGGCATCTGCATCTTTTGAGCTATGCTTTGTGCATATTGGCTTAGCGAGGGGCCGGTTGGTGGCACTCCGCTGGAACCAAGCTTATTCAACAACATGTTTTTAATCGCGTTGATGCCATCGCAACAGTAATCGCGGAAAATGCGAAGCAAAAACCACGGTAAAACCATCACTACCCAAAGCATAAGAATTGAAATAACATACTCGGCAAAAGTGTCAATGTAGCTTGACGAGTTTATCGGGTCCGTGCCGGACAAGGGAACGCCAAGACTCCCTTCGGTTTGAGCCGGCCCTCCATATAAAATATTAATTGCCAAAGGATAAACAACATCACCATTAGCTGCCCGCTGGAAGTTAAAAGGAAAAGGTATTCCCGACTGCCATATTTTGGTTAAGGCACCCAGAAACAGCGCAAACACCGGACCGTAAAATGACCATTGGAAAAACACACCTACCCAAATCCAGCCAACATTGCGAATAAGCCGAAATGGCATCAGAAGAGCTAAAAATGGCCCTAAAATAAGCAAAAACCACAAAACAATTTTCCGAATAATCAACACTGCTCCCATGATGTAATAGGTATAAGAAGACAAATCAACCAGAAACATTGAAGTTTTTGCCGATTCATCAAGCAGTGGGTCAAAATTGCGCAATCCCTGAAAGTTTCTATAGCCTTCTTCAGAATTGCCGCCGCTCGTGAAAAATATTGTAAATAAGTTGTCAGCATTTAGCAGTTTAATGAAAAACTGCATTAGCACATCGGTAATTTGAATTATGCCCAAAACCAGCCAATAAGAAAAGGCAGTATAAATAATCAGCATGGCAACTTTAGTCAAAATCGGCACTACATCTACCTTGAAAGAAACATCTCTTTTTTTGGCTATGATTAGCCCTAAACCCATTATTCCTACTGTCAAAACAATTAAGAAAAAAGTGGTCACAGCCGAAACCAGCCAAATTTGTCGAAACACCGGATGATTATCAATTGACGGATGAGTCAGCACCCAGTTGATAAATTGACGCGCCCGCTCTGCCCGCTTGCCAACTTGAGTAACCTGACGGTCAAAGCGCCAAGCTTGTTGTCCGGGAGTTAGGTTGGCTGGCCGCTCAATAACATCAACCTCAAGCGCCAACGCATGAGAAAATGTGGCAAGGCTAAACAGCAATCCTGCTAATATTAACACTCCTAAAAACAGCTTTTTAGGCATAATATAACTATAGATGAATTTTTTTGTTTGTGCAATTATTACATTCGCTCGAGAGTACGGATTCCTAGAAGATAAAGGCCGTTTTTGAGAACTGTAGCTACTGCCGCAGTTAGTCTAAGTCGTAAAACTTCGTTTCTGCTTCCTAAAATCTGCTCTTTATTATAAAAAGAGTTGTAACTGGCGGCTAAATCGTTTAAATAAACAGCTATATAATGAGGGTCGTATTTCTGGCTTGATATAGCAACTACCTCCTCAAACTGCATAAGGCGCTTTAATATCGCCCTCTCCTCAACCCCCAGCTCTTTTACAGGTACTCTACTTTCAGGTACTCTACCTGTAGCAGCGGCTTTTCTTAAAACACTCCGACAGCGCGCGAAAGTGTACTGCAGGTACGGACCGGAATCACCGCTAAAAGACAAACTCTCCTCAATATCAAAAGCCAAATACTTAAACGGACTCATTTTAAGAAATGAGTATTTAACCGCCCCAACCGCAATAGCCTCCACATCCTCCTTTGTCAAACCAGCCTTGTTTTTACTAACCACATCTTGAATTCGCTTATGTGCCTCATTTAAAATTGACTCGGCTGTAACTACCTGCCCGAAACGAGAGGACATTTTGCCCTTTTTCAAACCAACAAACTCATAAGCATGATGATATTGTCTGCCCTTAAACATTTTCTCATTCAAAAGTTCCTCAACCTTAAAAGTAACTTTAAAAAAACTTATCTGTTCAACCGCGACATTATGAATACATAAGTCAAGCCGTCCATAATCGCTAAACTCCATTTGTGCCAAGCCCAGCTCTTTGCCCTCATAAGTTAAAAGTCCCTCGGCGTTCAAAAACACCCGAGTGTCAAGACCATATTTCTCGCCCGGGAAAACAATCGCTCCCTGACTTTTAACTAAAATCCCTTTCTCAATTGCCGCTTTGACCGCCTGCATTCCAAGCTCTAAAGTTTCACTCTCCATGTACTCTCGGTCAAAATGCGTCTCCAGCCGCTTATAAATCTGTCGAAATTTATCTAGGCTCCATTTAACCCCAAGCTGCCACAGTTTAATCACTTCGGCATTGTCCTGCTGATAAATTTGTTTATTTATCTGCATAATTTCTGCCTTCGCTTTTCCTCCTTGTTCAAAAGCCGCTGCCCCCTTAACATAACAGTCAGCCAATAGCTTCATCCGTTCATCTATATTTTGCGGATATTCGGCTTTATTTATTTTTCTTAAAGCCCAAATACACTTGGCAACATGCATCCCTACATCTCCCTGATAATTGGTTCGGATAACTTCTGCTCCCTGAAATTCAAGCAGACGGCAAATACTCTCACCCAAACACAAGTTTCTTAAGTGCCCAATATGAATTGTCTTAAACGGGTTGGGGTGGCCAAACTCAACCATTATCTTTTTGCCGGCAAAGATGTTTTGCGCACCGTAGTTATCTTTTGCTGCTAAAATACGATCTAAACCCTCAAGATAAGCCTCGTCGCTTAGAAAAAAGTTGATGTAACCGGGGGAGGCAATTTCTATCTTTTTTAACTGTTTTGAGGGCTGTGAAAGCAGTTGGTTTTTAATTTCCTCTGCAATTTTAGTCGGGCTTTTTTTCAGCCGCCCCGCTAAAACAAAGGCAATATTGGTTGAATAGTCTCCATGCTCTGAAAGTTGCGGCGAAAACACCTCAATTAAATCGTTAAACTCTTTTGCCACTGCGCTTTGCAACAAAGCAAGAATTTTGTCTTTATACATAGGGAAAATTATAACACACCGCTTATCCTGCAAATTAAAAGTCGACTTCGATGTCTGGCGGGGTTTCAATTCCCGAAGAGGTAGTTCCAAACTCTTGTTGCAGTAAATTTAACTCGCTCTCCAGCGCGTCTGGACTCTGTTCTAGTGTTGGAGTCGCAGTTGGCATTAGGGTGGGGCTTGGAGAGGGGAAAAGTGGCGCTGTTGTCGGCATAATTGTCGGCGCTGGAGTTGGCTCTGCCTTTTTGCCAAAAGAAAATCCGGATAAAGAAAAACTCTTTTTAAGAAAAATAGAATACAGTAAAAAAAGTTGTATTAGCAACAATGCTCCAATGCCAACTAATAATAAAACCGAGGTTTTGTTTGCCGGTTTCTCTCCCTCGTCTATACCTGTGTCTGGAATTTTCACCTCGCTCATCACCTCTTCATTATTGTCTTGATCAGCTGTCTTATCAGACATAGTTATTTCCTCTGTTTCAGGTTGTTGTAGCCTTTTTACTTCTGTTTCTATTGGTGTGTAGTTTTTAATTTGCTGCATTTCTAGATGGAACTTCTGTTAAATCATCCACAGCGGCCTTTGCGCTTTGAATAGCCAACCTTATCTCTTCATAGACCGGCTTTAACAATTGTCTGCCCGAGGCAATCATATTCTCTCCATCAGTTTCCGGATCAAGTTCTAAAATTGCTGCCGAGGCGGTCTTAAGGGCCTCATTTGCCTCATCTAAGTGTTGCTTTACTAACCTTACGTTCTCGTTATTCTCACCCAACTTTTCTACTAAACGCTCATAATGGTTTTCTACCCTTCCCAAGAACCGTTTTACATTTTCCAAATGCAACAGCGAAACATATAAATGCACGACAGAGCGTTTTTTAATCCAATCCTCTCTGATGCTTTGTATAATCGCTCTTAACTCTTCCTGATTGGAGGCATCGGCAATAGCCTGTTTTTGGGCTGTTAACCATGAAAAATGGGTGCTTATTTTTTGTTTTGCCTTGTTTTTCAGTTCAGCCTCCACAAGCTGAAGTTCATCTATTTTAGTAATTGTCCTGTTTAAATATTCCTCTATTTTTTCGACGCGGTTGTACATCCTCTCTTGGACTCTGATATAGGCGTTGTTTTGTGCCTGACTCTGCGCCCGGACAGACGAAGCCACAAATAACATTAAAGCAGCGCTTGCAATAATAAACAAAAACCGAGTTTTTAAGTTCATATTTGTCTATAATATTTGTCTAATATTTGTCTATATAACAGACTAGTTAATTTTGCCGCTACTGTCAAGTTGTTGTTAAGGTTAGGAGGTTAGGGAGATTCCTTTTAAGGAATCTCCTTTAACAAGTAATTATGAAAAATTGTTATTTTTTGTAATATTTTTCCAATGATAAGCGAATAATTTTGTCACGGTTATTGTTTTTTACAGAAGGCAAAGGTAAAGTTACTCCTAAAAACGGTTCGCTAGTCAACCCATCTATGGCCATTTTTAATAGTATTTGAAATTTGCCTAGGTTAACCAAATCATTGGCAGTATATTTTCTCCCAAATTCTTTTTCAAGCAGACTAGCGTCTCGCGCACCAATAACAAAGGTCACTAGCGTTCCAACATTGCCAAAAATCGCTTTTTGGATATCCTCATCAACCTGACCAATATATTGGTTGGCTAAAATTAAATTCAACCGATATTTGCGCGCTTCAGAAAGAATTTTAATAAACGAATTAGTAGCAAAATTCTGAAACTCATCAACATAAAGATAAAAATCGCGGCGTGTGCTTTCAAGCAAATTTACTCTACGCATTGCTGTCAACTGCATCTTGGTAATAAACATCGCACCTAGAAGTGCAGCAGTATCCTCACCTAGTTTGCCTTGAGATAAATTGAGAATTAAAATTTTTCCATTATTCATGATTTCATCAAAAGAAAAAGTTGATTTTTTATTTGCAACAATACGTCTTATTCTCTCAGAAGCCAAAAATTGGCCAATTTTGTTCAAAACCGAAGATATAGACTCTGCCCGCAACCTTTCCGGCATTTTCTCATATTCGTTTTTCCAGAACTCAGTTAAAACCTCATCTTTATTTTTTAGCTTTTCAATCACTTTGTTGCGAAAACCTTGATTAGTTAACAACCTTGGGATATCTACAAAAGTAGCGTCTCCATAATAAAGAAGCGTTAAAATGGTATTTCGCAAAATGTACTCCAATCGCGGCCCCCAAGAATGATAATAAAGTTTATAAAATACCGCAACAATACCGGAGGCAACAACATCGGTATGCTCCACGCCCTCATTATCAAACAGATTTAAAGAAAACGAGCGGTTGTCCGATAGAGTGGGATCAAGATATACTACATCATTTAAACGACGCTTGGGAATATAATCCAAAATCATTTCCGATAAGTCTCCGTGCGGATCAATTACCGCAACTCCTTCACCGTTTCTAATATCATTTATGGCTTTGTTAGCAATTAAGGTTGACTTACCTGCACCAGTTTTACCAATAATATAAACATGTTTACGACGATCTTCACGTCTGATACCAAAAATTTCTTCACGATTGCGATATTCAGTTTTAGCAAAATAATTAACATCGCCATCTATTTCTTGTGAGGAAATAGGCAAATTATCTGGTGCTTCAGAAATATAGGTTTTCCCCCAAGCTATATTTTTAATTTTAACAAACTTTTCATCAGGAAGATGCCAAAGAGAAGCCAGTTCTTCA